>WNFJ01203981.1_pt4 | contig 11485 bp, 8 predicted proteins | sample 5400461 | NCBI WGS metagenome assembly WNFJ01 (sample SAMN13153349, study PRJNA577476) | soil metagenome | isolation source: 115 cm saprolite on Douglas fir-dominated hillslope | place: USA:California | collected 2013-09-17 | reverse complement strand
TCGATAAATTTTCTTTGCCCTCCGCATTGAAAAAACTCCTGCGGCATCGCGGCCCGCTCGTGTAAAAATGTAAAGTTTCTCGCGACCCTTGATTTCGCGCCCGTGATGACGAAGCCAAAAAACATACAAAAACTGCTCGCCGCCAACCGCAGCGAAATCGCCATTCGCATATTTCGCGCCGCGAATGAGCTCGGGCTGCGCACCGTCGGCATCTACTCGCAGGAAGATCGCTTGGGCCTGCACCGCTTCAAGGCCGACGAAGCGTACCAGGTCGGCGCCGGCAAAGGCCCCGTGGAGGCGTACCTGGACATCGCGGGAATCGTTGCGCTCGCGAAAGAAAAAAACGTCGACGCGATTCATCCGGGGTACGGATTCCTGTCGGAGAATCCGGCGTTCGCGCGCGCCTGCGGAAAGATTGGCATCACCTTTATCGGGCCGACGCCCGCGTTGCTCGAGTTGCTGGGAGACAAAACCGCGGCGCGAAGACTCGCCGCATCCGCGGGCGTGCCCGTGCTGCCCGGTACAGAAGAGCCCGTGAAATCGGCGAGCGAAGCGCACACCATCGCGCGCGAAATCGGTTATCCGGTGATCGTGAAAGCATCCATGGGCGGCGGCGGGCGCGGTATGCGCGTGGTGCACGATGCCGCGCAGCTTGACGCCAGGCTAGAAGAAGCGCAGGGCGAAGCACGCTCGGCTTTCGGCGATGCTTCCGTTTTCCTGGAAAAATTTCTTCCGCGCGCCCGGCACATCGAAGTGCAAATCCTTGCCGACTGCTCCGTGCAGCGGCGTCACCAGAAAGTCGTGGAGGTCGCGCCGGCGGCAAATCTGCCCGCCAGCGTGCGCGCCGAGTTGTGCGAAGCTGCGCTGCGCATCGGACGCAAGGCCAACTACCGCAACGCCGGCACCGTCGAGTTTCTTTTCGACGTGGACGCCAGCAAGTGGTACTTCATCGAAGTGAATCCGCGCATTCAGGTTGAGCACACGGTTACGGAGATGGTCACCGGCATCGACCTGGTGCAGGCCCAAATCCGCATCGCGCAAGGTTGCAAGCTTCATGAAGTGCCGCTATCGCTTCCGAAACAGGAAGGAGTGCCGCTTTACGGCGCGGCGCTGCAATGCCGGGTGACCACCGAGGATCCCGAGAAGAACTTCGCGCCCGATTACGGGAAAATTTCCACCTACCGGTCCCCCGCGGGATTTGGCATTCGTCTCGACGGCGGGACAGCGTACGCAGGCGCGCTGCTGGCGGCGTATTACGATTCGCTGCTCGTGAAGGTGACCGCGTGGGGGCTGAACCTTCCCGAAGCTTGCCAGCGCATGGATCGTGCGCTGCGCGAATTCCGCATTCGCGGCGTCAAGACCAACATCCCTTTCCTAGAGAATGTCGTCAATCATCCCCGGTTCCGCGCCGGCGAAGTCACCACCGCCTTTCTCGACGATTCGCCCGAACTCTTTCGGATTTCGAGCCGCGGCGACCGCGCCACGAAGTTGCTCTCCTATTTGGGCGACGTGATTCTCAATGGCAACCCAGAGGTCAAAGGAAAGAAAGTCCCGGAAACCTTGGAGCCTCCGGTCCTGCCGAGCATGCCCGGAATCGAGCCGCCTGCCGGCTCGCGGCAATTGCTTCGGAAGCTCGGACCGAAAAAGTTTGCCGCGTGGGCGCGCAAGGAAAAGCGCCTGCTGATCACGGACACCACGTTTCGCGACGCGCATCAATCCCTGATGGCCACTCGCGTGCGTACCTACGATCTTCTAGCCACCGCCAACGCCGTGGCGCAGCGCCTTCCGAATCTTTTCAGCATCGAAATGTGGGGCGGCGCCACCTTTGACACCGCGCTGCGCTTCTTGCATGAGGACCCGTGGCAGCGTCTGCGCGAGCTGCGGCTGCGGATTCCGAACATTTGTTTCCAAATGTTGCTGCGCGGCGCGAACGCTGTAGGGTATGCATCGTATCCCGACAACGTCATCCAGGAATTCGTGCGCGAAGCGTACGTCCAGGGCATCGACATCTTCCGCATCTTCGATTCGCTCAACTCCATCGAAAACATGCGCGTTGCAATCGATGCTGTGCTCGAAACCGGTGCCGTCTGCGAGCCGGCCATTTGCTACACCGGCGACATTCTCGACAAAGGCCGGCCGAAGTATTCGCTCAAGTATTACGTCAGCATGGCCAAGCAATTGGAAAAGCTCGGCGCGCATTTCTTGGCCATCAAAGACATGGCCGGCCTGTGCAAGCCCTACGCTGCTTTCCAACTCGTGCGTGCCCTTCGCGAAGAAATCGCCGTCCCCATCCACTTCCACACGCACGACACTAGCGGCCTCAACGCAGCCTCCGTGCTGAAGGCAGCGGACGCCGGCGTGGACGTCGCCGATGCTTCCGTAGCTTCCATGAGCGGCGGCACCAGCCAGCCGAACCTCAACTCCATCGTCGAAGCTCTGCGCCACACGCCTCGCGACACGCAGCTCGATATCGAAGCGCTCAACGAATGTTCCGACTATTGGGAAACGGTGCGCACGTACTATCTGCCCTTTGACTCCGCGCCCAGATCAGGGTCCGCGCGTCTCTATCAACACGAGATTCCCGGCGGGCAGTACACGAACTTGCGCGAGCAGGCTGCCGCCATGGGTCTCGGTCATCGCTGGCGCGAAGTCGAAGAAACGTACGCCCAGGTGAACCAGCTTTTCGGCGACATCGTCAAGGTCACACCATCAAGTAAAGTTGTCGGCGACATGGCTCTCTTTCTCATGGCCAAAGAGATGACCCCGGAGGATTTGCTGAAGTTGGACGAGCACCACGACCTCTCGCTGCCTAATTCTGTGGTGGAAATGTTTTCCGGTGTGCTGGGTGTGCCTCCCGGCGGCTGGCCCAAGAAGCTGCAAAAAATTATCCTTCGCGGCGCAACCCCGCTTCGCGGCCTCCCCAGCGATAACCTGCCTGCGGCGGATCTCGATCATGAACAGCAAGCTCTCGAGAAAAAAGTCGCCCATGCAATTAGGCGCGACGATCTATTGAGCTACTTGCTCTCCCCTGACGTCTTCCTTAAGTACGACAAATTCCGCCAAACCTATTCGGACGTTGGCGTGCTGCCCACCGACGCATTTTTCTATGGGCTGAAGTCCGGCGAGGAAATCACCGTCGAGATCGAGCAAGGGAAAACGCTCATCGTCAAATTCCTGACCTCCAGCGATCCGCATCCCGACGGCACCCGCACGCTCTTCTTCGAATTGAACGGCCAGCCGCGTGAAGTCAATATTCGCGATCGCGCTTTGCGCGTAGTGGAGCGCGCTCACCCCAAAGCCGATCCTGCCGACGCCGGGCAAGTTCCTGCGCCAACCGCCGGAGTAATCTCCGGCATCGCTGTGCAGGCCAACCACGCTGTGGAACGCGGCGCTAGATTGCTGACGCTGGAAGCCATGAAGATGCAATCCAATATCTACGCGCCCATTTCCGGCCGCGTCACCAAGCTACTCGTCGCGCCGGGGCAGCACGTCGAAGCCAAGGATCTATTGGTGATGATCGTTCCGTGAGCGCGCCCGACCTGCACAAGCACGAACAATTCCGCTCGCGTTTCCTCCGCAACCAGCGCGACCTCATTGTGTATCTTCCCCCCGGCTACCACGAGCAGCCGCAGCGCCGCTTTCCGGTTCTCTACCTGCACGATGGCCAAAACCTGTTCGATGGCGCCACCTCCTTCATTCCCGGCATGGATTGGCACGTCGGCCACACCGCCGACGATTTCATTCTCACCGGCGCCGTGCAGCCGCTCATCATCGTCGGAATTTACAACGTCGGAAAAGTTCGCATCTACGAATACACGCCCACCAAAGCGCCGCGCCTCGGCGGCGGCCGCGCCGATCGCTATGCAAAATTTCTCGTACAAGAAGTCATGCCCTTTATTCAGCAAGAGTACCGCGTGCTCTCCGATGCGCGCGTCACCGGAATGGGAGGCTCATCTCTGGGTGGACTGGTGTCGCTATATCTTGGACTCAAGCATCCACAAATCTTTGGCCGTCTGGCGGCTCTCTCTCCGTCGGTGTGGTGGAATCAGCGGGTCATTCATCGCTTCGCGGCTGACGCTCCCGTCGAACCCCGCCCGCGCATCTGGCTCGACATCGGCACGCAGGAAGGCCCGCGCATCGTTCACGATGTCGAAGAATTTCGCGACATCCTTCTGCGAAACGGCTGGCAGCTCGGCAAGGACCTTCATTACCAGCTAGTCGAAGGCGCCGAGCACAACGAAGCCGCCTGGGGCGAGCGCGTCGGCCCATTTTTGCAATTCTTGTATCCTGCGGCGGAGTCCACAGTATAATCCGCGATATTTTCGCTCTCACGGAATCGCTGGCATGAACGGCAATCGCCCCCTCACCATTCTCTGCGTCAGCTCCTTCGAAAAGGGCCAGGAGTTCCTGCGCACGTGCAAAGCTCTGGGCTGCCGCGTTCTTCTCCTCACCGTCGAAAAGTTCCGCGACGGGGACTGGCCCCGCGAATCTCTCGATGATTTCTTCCTTATGCCCGAAAATCTCTCGCAAGAGCATCTGCTCTACACCGTAAGCTACATGGCCCGCTCGCAGCCCATCGATCGCGTCGTCGCCCTAGACGAATTCGACATGGAAAATGTCTCCGCGCTGCGCGAGCACCTGCGCATCCCCGGCATGGGCCTCACCACTGTTCGTTACTTTCGCGACAAGCTGTCCATGCGCGCACGCGCCAAGGAAGCGGGCATCCTCGTCCCCGAGTTTGTCCACGTTCTCAACTACGATAGTCTTCGGGAATTTATGGCGCGCGTTCCCCCTCCCTGGCTGCTCAAGCCGCGCTCGCAAGCCTCCGGCATCGGCATGAAGAAAATTCACAAGCCCGACGAACTGTGGCCCTGGCTCGACCAACTCGGCGATCAGCAATCCTTTTACCTTCTCGAGCAGTTCGTTCCCGGCATCGTCTATCATGTCGACAGCGTCGTCTCCGATCGCGAAGTGCTCTTTGCCGAGCCCCACGCCTACGGCTCGCCGCCGCTGGACGTCTCGCATCAAGGCGGCGTCTTCACCACGCGCACCCTCCCGCGCGATGCCGCCGAAACCAAAACACTGCTGGGCGTGAATCGCGATGTGATCGAAGGCCTCGGCTATCTCCGCGGGGTCACCCACGCCGAATTTCTAAAATCGCATGCGGATGGCAAGTTCTACTTCATCGAAATCGCCGCACGCGTCGGCGGCGCCTACATATCCGACGTGATCGAAGCCGCCACCAATATCAATCTCTGGCGCGAATGGGCGCGCCTTGAAGTCGGTGCAGGGAAGCAGCCTTACCAGCTTCCCGCCGCGCGCCGCGACTATGCCGGCGTGATTCTATCCCTCGCTCGCCAGGAACATCCGAACACCTCTACCTATAACGATCCAGAAATCATCCGCCGCGTATCGAAATATCACCATGCCGGATTCATCCTCAAATCCTCGAACCCCGAGCGCATCCAGCACCTACTCGACTCTTACTCCGCTCGCTTCGCCGAGGATTTCCTGGCCACGCAGCCCGTCCCCGAAAAGCCGACCACCTAATTGGCACAAAATGCATCACAGGACAGGAGGTACAGGTGTATGCTGTCCGCCCTGGCCTAGTAACTCTCTGGAACAGCTCTTGCACGCGATATTTGCCGCGCTCCGTCCGGAGGTCTAGAGTTTGCTCTACCCCGGCCGGAAATCTGCGTGGGGTGCTGCTGTCCCTTAGGGGAGGTCCGATGTGGGGGAATAAAAAGCCGGAAACGCCGCAAGCCGCTCCAGGGCCGCAGGCCGCGCAACCGGAGCAAAAAATTTCACAATCGAATCAGGCGCCGAAGCCCGCTCCGGCGACTTGGGAGGGAAAAACCGCGATGAGTACTGATGCTTTGCGTCCATTGGGTGCGACTGCCGACCGCGCAACCGCGCGGCTCGGGTCGAGCCTGCACGTGAAAGGCGAAATTACGGGCAACGAAGATCTGCAGATCGACGGCTCGGTCGAAGGACTGATCCAGCTCGATGAGCGGAAGCTGACCGTTGGGGCCACCTCAAAGGTGACTGCCGACGTCATTGCCCGCGAAGTGGTCGTCTACGGCAACGTCAAGGGAAATGTCCGGGCCAAGGACCGCATCGAAATCAAGAAGGATGGCTCGGTGATCGGCGACCTTACCACGTCGCGCATCATGATCGAAGACGGCGCTTATTTCAAAGGCTCCATCGAGATCGACAAGACCTCCGAGAAGGAATCCAGCCGCGGCAGCGCGTTTGCCAAGCCCGCGACTGCTAACGCCGGAGCCCCGGCAGCAAAAACCATTTAACTTTTTCCAGTCCGAGTACCTCCCCATTCGGCGCGGGCCACAAGCCCGCGCCGTTTGCTTTTTGTGGTGCCCCCATCAGCGACACTCCCGGTGACGTCGGCGTCTTGCACGCAACCCCAGGGCCCAATTTCTGCACGATTAATTATATTGACAATCTACGGTGTATGTTTACTATACAGGAAGTATTCCCAGGCAAGTCGGCTGTCCATGGAGTTGTCGCGGCGTGGGGCGATTACGACGAGGTGTCCCTGCCAGCATCTTCGCTCTTCTGCCGGTCCTGTGTGCCTGCAAACGTTCAACCACCGCCGCCGTCCCCCGCCGATTTTTCAATTGCGCTCTCTTCCAGTTCGCTGTCGCTCTCGCAAGGTGCGACTGGCCCTCCACTCACGGTTTCGGTTGCCGGCCAAAACGGCTTCACCGGCGCCGTCCAGGTAACCCTGGCGGGCCTACCAAATGGCGTAGCGTCAAATCCTGCGAGCCCGTTCAACATCACGTCCGGCGCGAACGCCGTCTTTGTCTTAGGTGCTTCGACCAACGCGGCCACAGGCAATTTCATGATTACCGCCCAGGCCAGCAGCGGCTCGCTGTCCCACTCCGCCACTCTCACGCTCATGGTACAGGCAGGCATCGCCGTGCTGTTGCCGCGAACAACCTATGTCCGCACGGACGCCGTCGCCGCGCTTGATGATCCAACCGGCGAAGCCAGGCATCGCCGCATCGCTTACGATTTCGTGAACAAGCGCATCTTTGTCGCCAATCGCGCGATGAACCGCGTCGAAGTCTTTTCCACCGCCAACCAAACGCGCGTAGCACAAATCGCCGTCCCCGCCGCCAGCAGCGCCGATCTTTCCGTGGATGGCGCGACCCTGTGGGTCGGCACTACGACCGAGCTGGCCGTCGCCATCGACACAGCGACCCTAAAAGTTAGGTCGCGCTACTCGATCCAGCCGCTTTCGACAATTCCGAATAGCGTTTTTGACCGTCCCGAAGAGCTGCTGCCCATGTCCAGCGGCAAAATAATGATGCGCTTGCGCCAATCCGCAGCCGCGCAATCGCTTCTCGTCCTTTGGGACCCCGTAGCGAACAGTCTGGTCAATCTCACTTCCGTCCAGCCCGCGTTGTTCCAGAACGGGCTCGGCGCGATGGCGCGCACCGCAGACCACACGAAAATCTTCATGGCCGCAAACGACGCAAGCGGCGAGTCAGCGATCTTCGACGCAAACGGCAACGCCATCGCTGGTCCGCACGGCTTCGGCGCAGGAACCATACCGCTCGTAGCCGCGAATCCCGATGGCACCCGCTTCGCCGCGGAGTTCGTTTCCGGCGCCGCAGCGCAGATTATTCTCCTCGACGCCGCGCTCAACCAAGTCGCCACCCCGGTCTCCTTCAGCGCCCAAGCCCTCGCCTTTTCGCGCGACGGAAACTTCCTCTATGCGAGTGAGAGCGCTGCCGGGCCCCCGCTTATCGCAGTTTTCGACGGACGCACAATGCAGCCCATCGGCCAGGTTGCCGACGCATCCATCCAAGGCGTGCATTCCGAAATCGAAGAAGCCGACGAAACCCATCTCCTTTTCGGAATTGCCAATCGCGGCATCAGCTTCATCGACACCGCGAAGCCCAGCGCACTTCCTCCATCGGTTCCGTCGTTCGCGTCTGCGCCCGCTGCTCAGCTGTCGCAAGGGCCATTCACCGGAGGCACTGCAACATCTCTCACCGGCCAAAATTTCGAATCGAGCGCCCAGATCAAATTTGGCCAGCAACTCGCCCCTGCCCCAACCGTCAACCCCACTCAAATGCAAGCCGCTGCTCCGACGAGCGCTACGAATGGCGCTGTCAACGTCACCGCGTTTTTTCCCAGCGGCTGGCTAGCCATCGCGCCCGACGCCTTCAGTTACGGCCCGCAAATTCTGGAAGTTCTCCCCAACGCTGGAGCAAAAGGCGGAGGCGACACAATTCAAATCTATGGCTACGGTTTCGGCACCGATGCCACGCAGATCACCGCAAAGATTGGCGGCACAAGCTCCGTCGTGCAAAAAGTGGAGATCGTTACTACCATCGCGCCGTCGCTCGCTCTCGATGCCACCTATCCCTTCCCGTTGCAGCGCATCACGCTGCTGACTCCGCCCGGAGCCTCCGGCCAATCAGACGTCACCGTCACATCCGCGGCAGGAACTACAACCTCGGCCCACGCCTTTCAGTACACGCAATCCTCGCAAGTCTTCGCCAAGCCTGCCTTGTACAAATTTATTCTTTACGACCAGAAGCGCCAGTGGCTGTACCTCAGCGCCACCGACCACGTCGACGTCTTCGATCTGGCCGCCGCGCAATTCCACGCCACGGGAATCACCCTGCCAGGCGGCCCTCCTCCGAACGCCGCGCTACGCGGCCTCGCACTGACGCCCAACGCCTCGCAATTAGTCGTCGCCGATTTCGGCGCGCAAAGTGTTTATCTTCTCAATCCCGATGCCGCCACGGGCACGACAGTCCCAGTCGGCGGCGTGGCCGGCTTTCTAAATTCCGGTCCCGCACGCGTCGCCGCCACCACGCAAACCGTTTTTGTAGCCATGAGCGGCGAAGGCGGCTCTTCCACCGCCTGCAGTTCGTGCCTCTCCCAACTCAATCTCTCCGCCACTCCTCCCACTGTCCAGCCCGCTCCGCAGCCGGAGGTCTCCAGCCTCACCGGCGCTCCGCTAGTCCAATCCGACGCCGCGGGCGACACCGTTTTTCTCGCCTACGATGCAGTTCCCGGCGGTCCCGTCGGCTCATGGTCCGCAGCCGCGCCCAATCAATTCACCACCTCTCTCGCAAAGGAATCCGCCATCGATCTCGCCGCGGCCTCCGACGGCACCATCTTCGCGTCGCGTGCCGGCACCGCCACAGAAATTCGCGGCGCCAATCTCACGCTAACGGTCACCCCGGCCAGCCCCGAACTCGAGCAAATCCCCAGCCGCGTTTTGGTCCCTGGCCTCGCCCTGCATCCCACCGGCGCGCTCCTCTATCAGCCATTTCTAACCGGCCCAGCCCCAGTTGCCCCTCCCGCCGTCGGCATTCAGGGCGGCGTCGACATCCTCGACGCGCACACAGGCCGTCTCCGCCTGCTCATCTCGTTGCCCGAGCCGCTCGCCACGCTATCCGCCGACATCGACGCGCTCCACGGCAGCTTCCTAACCATCGACGAAACTGGCCAAAGAATTTTCGCCCTCACGACCTCCGGCCTCACCGTCGTTCAACTCGCCACCGTCCCGCTCTCGATCGGCACGATTTCCCCCGCATCCGCTCCCGCCCCAGGGGGCGCAATCCTGACCATTCGCGGCAGCGGCTTCCAATCCGCAGCCACCGTCACCATCGGCGGAAAATCTGCCGCCACAACGCTCGTCGACATGAACACGCTAACCGTAACAACACCGCCGTTAACCGCCGGCCCGCAGCAAATCATCATCACCAATCCCAACGGAGACTCCTATTCCCTAGACGCGGCCTTCACCGCCAACTAGCCGCCAGTTTCCTCAGCCGCGATGGCTCGGAGGTGTAAGAATCAGCCGCACGACTTCGGCTAGCGCAGCACCAAGTCTCGCGTGCTGATCGCGATCGAGATGCACGCCATCAACTCTGCTGCTAGTTGTAACGGTTTCTGCATCAAAGAAATGACATCCGAGACCAGCGGCAACCCGACTATAAGCCTCTGCTAGACCGGTACACCTCTGCTCGGCGCCCCGAAATTTGGGCGCAATACTTCCGCGTGGAGAGCGGATCTGCGGTGGGCAAATCACCAGAACTGGTGGCACTGGCATTCCTGGTTCGATGGGCGCCTTCCGGATCTCATGGATAAGCGCGGTAATGCCTTGCGCCGCCGACCAAGCGTCATTGTAAGGATGGCAAAATTGGAAATCGTTGGTTCCCAGCATGAGGATGACGAGCGACAATGGCGAATTGATCTCGATGCGTTGCGCCAGGCACTCAAGCCCGTTCCGGCCTGGTTTGAATGGGTCATCCCACGTTGTACGTCGCCCATTCAAGCAATCTTCAATGACTCTCAGCTTCGGCCCGGAAGCGTTCAACTCGTTCTCGAGCACGCCTGGCCAGCGCTCGTCAAAAGGCAACCTATCGCGCGTATCGGGAATGATGCCCCAAGTCAACGAATCGGAGTAAATCAGAATCTGATGCATATAAATTCGGCAGGAGGCGAAGCCTTAGCGGTTGTTGAGGTATTCAACGACTTTTGAACTCCCCAATCCCGTTAGATGAGACGGGTCAATACTATCATTTGTCAAAACGCTTCATTACGCGGTGCCGCAATTTGCCAAGTTCGCGGTTCAAGAAATGACTGCGTTCGAGGAAAGGCAGCACGGGAGCCTGTCGCGTCACCACTTTGTTGCGGGCGCGCCTTAATCGTGCATCGTCGCCGAATACTCTCAAGGCGCCATCCAGCTTATGCAATGCCTTGTCGCGCAGTCCTGCCAATGCATACACCGCCACCAGATTCAGGTGAAACTGAATCTCTGTACGTTTTAGTTTTACCGCCGTCTCGCAAAGCTCCGAGGCTTGGTCAAATTTCTGTTCTGCGCGGGCGATCGACAATCCCAGAAACGAAATGTAGTAAGGATTATGCTTGTCGCTTTCGAACGCACGCCGCAGTTTCACCAGGGCCTTTTCGGGGTATTCGTTCTTGAGTAGCTCGACGCCTTCCCTGAACTCAATCATATGCTCGGGCTCGGTGCCCTTGGTCATCTCTGTCACAGCTCCGAGGCTCATGGGGGATCCTTCAGTTTTGTGATTGCCAACCATACCAACGTTAGCCAAAGCGTTGCCGTGGAGTCTACTGACCTGATGGTCAGTATTAACCAAAACAGTGCAGACGCGACCCATTCTCGGACATTTGCAAGTAGGGTCGACTCTTCGGGAATGGCCGGATTCGCAGCGCCTACGGTTGGCTCGATTTGTCGGACGGCGCAGCTGAAATAATCATTTCTTGCACCGCATAGTCGGCAGGAATATTGAACATCGCAGTGTCAGGCTCTTCTCCGGCACTGACGATCACTTTGGATCGGGCCTGTTGGTGAGCGGTCCATTTTTACTTAAGGTTTCCTCTCCTGTAACATCACACTCGTGAAGCCTTTCGAGTTGCTCGGCCAGACGCTTTCTCCAGACGGTACTGTCATGAAGCTGATTCGTCGCGGCGA
>WNFJ01718953.1_pt1 | contig 11486 bp, 10 predicted proteins | sample 5400461 | NCBI WGS metagenome assembly WNFJ01 (sample SAMN13153349, study PRJNA577476) | soil metagenome | isolation source: 115 cm saprolite on Douglas fir-dominated hillslope | place: USA:California | collected 2013-09-17 | reverse complement strand
GGCAGGGGCAGCCGCGACCCGTCCGGTTGCAGGTCGTACTGCATGAACACCAAGTTCCAGATCTCGAGCAGCGCCCCGCCCTCCTGCAGCTCCATGAACTCTTCGAGCGACAGGTCGGCTTTGCCCTTCTTCCAGTCGCCCACTCCCCGCAGGTCCACGTAGATCTCGCTGTTGGGACCCGCAGGCCCCGTGTCGGCCATCTGCCAGAAATTGTCCTTGTCGCCCAGGCCGTAGATGCGCCGGTCCGCGATGCCCGTAAGCTCGCGCCACAGCCGCCGCGCCTCGTCATCGGTGTGATGCACCGTGATGTACAGCCGGCCGGGGTCGATCCCCAGCCATGCCTTCCCGGTCACCCATTCCCAGGCGTACGCGATCGCTTCCTTCTTGAAGTAGTCGCCGAAGGAGAAGTTGCCGAGCATCTCGAAGAATGTGTGGTGCCGCGCGGTGTGGCCCACCTGCTCCAGGTCGTTGTGCTTGCCACCGGCGCGGACGCACTTCTGGCCGGTAACAGCCCGCCTGTAGTCGCGCTGCTCGAGGCCTTGAAACACCCGCTTGAACTGCACCATCCCGGCGTTGGTGAAGAGGATGGTGGGGTCGTCCGCCGGGACGAGGGACGAGCTCGGGACCTCGCGGTGATCGCGCTGGACGAAGAATTCCAGGAACTTGCGGCGGATTTCGGCGGACACCATGGGGGAGAATATAGCGGTCCGCTGCGAGCAACTGAAAGGCGGGTGCAGAGTTACCCGGCCCGGCCGCGGCGGCTGAAGAGCCGCTCCAGGAGGCAGCGGGGACGGAGGCGCGCCACCGGCATGGCCGGGAAGCCCAGGGAACTTTCCTGTCCGATAGTTCATTCATGAATTGAATACCGATTCGTCAACCGACCAAGGACCAGACCAGCTCGAGGATCAGCCCATGCAGCCCGCGGCGACGACGGACGCCCCCGTCACAGCGACGATGACCTTGCACTTGCCCCTGGACCCCTACCTCCATCGACTGCGCACATTGGCGGCGTGGTGGTCCCTCGGCTCGAGCGCCCTCGAACCGCACGTGCTGATGCGCTATGCGCCCGTCACGCTCTCCGGGCTGCGCGAGGCGGGGCTATGACGCCGCGGCGGGCGCGACAGGAAAGCGGTGGTCTCGCCAAAGAGGCGGTGGGCATGGCCGCGCTGCCAGCGCGGGACGGAGTCAGGGGAGCGCTCCGCCGGGGTCACGGTCGATTCAACATCTACGGCGGCGAATTCCGGGTCGCCCGGGCCGTATTCGATGTGTTCGCGGGCCTCGATCCGGGCGCCGTACGGCTTGCGCAAACGTTGCTGGGATTGATTCCGAGTCGCCGCGATGGCGGCGCCTTCGGCACCCGAGGGAGCGCTCGCTGATGGGCGCAACCCCGGGACGGACCGGCGTGTTGGCGGAGGCGGTGGGCCATGTGAGTCTGGCGACCGCTGCCCGGTCGGTCGTCCGCCCAGCATTTGGGTATGGCTCCCCAGTCGGGCTCGGGATCGCTCAAGCAATCCTCGCGGCGGTGCTCGCGCTCGCGGCCTCGTTCTTCGAAGCCCGTGGCTTGGGAGAGGCATTCATACTGGGAGCGGCGAGCGTGGTGCTGGTGGTCAGTGGCCTGCTACTCGTCGTGTGGTCCGACCCCGATGACGGCGCCAACGTGGGGTCGGGACATGAGGAAGCGAACCGTGGACAGACCACAGCGTGAGGCGCGGTTCCGTCTGGGGTGGCTCGTCGCGGCCGCGGTGGTCGCGGCATCCCGGGGCGCTCCAGCCCAGGCACCCCTCGGCACCGAATCGCCCGCGCAGCAGGGCGCCATCTTTCAGCCCGTCTTCGCCGACCCCAAAGAGCCACGATTCTTCGCGGCGTACCTGCTGGCGCGCTCGCCGCGCCTGGCCCCGCGCATCGGCAGCGTGGGCTTCGGCCAGACGATCATGCTGCTCGGAGCGCGTGACTGGCAGCTCGCAATCGCCGCGGGCGTGTTCTCGCAGTTCAACATGGAGGCGGCGACGACCGACTTGATGAACACCGATTACTTGGTCGGCCTGCCGCTCACGTACCGCAGCGGATCGACTGCGATGCGCTTCCAGCTGTACCATCAGAGCTCACACCTCGGAGACGGCTACATCGTCCACACCCACGCGCAGCGCGTGACGTACAGTTTTGAAGCGGCGGAACTCCTCGTATCGGAACTGGTCGGGAATTGGCGAGTGTACGGCGGTGGCGAGTACCTCTTCACGCACGCCCCCGACGACCTCAAGTCCGGCATCGTGCACGGCGGCGTTGACTACCGGGAGCGGCAGCCGCTGCTACACCTGGGTCGGCTGGCGGCGGCTCGCCTGGTGGCAGGGCTCGACGGCCGGGGCATCGAGGACAGCGGCTGGCAAGTGGGGTGGAGCCTGGCAACTGGCCTCGAGTTCGCCGACCCCCTCGCCCCGCCGGGCTCCGGCTGGCGCTGGAGCGTGTTGCTCACGGCATACACCGGGCCGTCGCCCTACGGTCAGTTCTACCGAGATCACGTGTCGTCCGTCGGCCTCGGCGTCGGTTTCGCTCCGTAACCACAAGGGGAAGCCGGAAGGTTCGGGCGGACCCCGCCGAGCTGTGCGGGCCGAACGCGGGCCCCGACCGCTCACGAGGCAATCGCCTCTCGCCACTCGCGCAGCTCCCACTTCTTCACCACGCCCTCCAGAACGAACGGGTCCACACGCACGAACTGCTCGGCGGCCTCGCGCGTGGCGAACACGCCCATCGCGCCCTGGCGCGGATCCGAAAACGGGCCAATCATCAGCAGGTCCCCGCGCGCCACAAACTCCTGCCACTTCGCCCGATGGGCTGGAAACACAGCTCGCGCGCGGTCCATGTCCGCCGCGGCGTCGTAAAACAGAACGTACTTCACGGCTCTTCCTCCCTCCTGAGCGCGTATGCGCATCGCGGTGGTTTCGATGGGTGAGGAGCTCCGCCCCGTTCTATACGTCAGGCCGCGCAGCGGCGCCCCCCGTAGCACGCGGCCAGAAAACGGGACGCGTCAGCGCTCCGTTTCCCGCCACTTCGGGTCGCCCAGCACCACGGACGTTTCGATCTGGCGTTCGGGCACAGACCAGTAGTGTTTGAGGAGGCGGCTCTTCTCCTCGGGACCAACTTGTTGAAAGCCGTACCGCTCGTAGAAGCGTATGGCCCACGCCGCGTCGGCCCACGTACCAATCAGCACCGGACTGCTCGCCAGGTCCCGCAAATGCGACAGCAACTGCCCGCCGATCCCTCCCTTCTGGTTGCTGCTGCGAACATAGGCATGGCGAATGAGGGTCACGTCCTGGACCCGTTGGATGCCCATTACGCCCACCAACGCTCCGTTCTCCTCGTAGCCCCAGAATACAACCCCCTCGGCGATTTCATCCTCCAACTGCTCTCGGGACATGGACGGTTCCGTCCAGCGATCTGCCGGGATGATTCCTCGATACGCCTGCGCGCCATCGTTGATGATGGTCCAAATGGCCTCAAAGTCGCGATCGGCACAGCGGCGGATCATGCGGCCGAAAGCCTCCTCGCTTGGCAGCTCAATCAGGCACGGCGATCTGGATCAGGTCCGCCATCCGTACGGCGGCGGATGCGGTCCCAGCGCGCGCTGCTCCTCAACATCGGTTTCTTCGCGCGACTTCGCCATGCCGCGGCGGCTTGACACGGCTCGGATTGCGAGCCACGTTGGCGCCCGCGAGACGGCGCCCACGAGTCTCGAGGAATCCGGCCCGAGGCCACCTTTGTCAAACAGGACGGCATTGGCACAGCAACCCGGCTCTCAGCACGCTCACGTGGTTGACGCTCAAGAACCGGCTCCAGGCCGGCGCCTTCCGCCCGCAATGACCGGCACGCGACGCGCTGGTTCCGAAGGATGCCTGTGAACCGGCGCGTGCCACTCACCAGCCCCCCCGATCGGCCGGCGCGGTTGGAGCCCCCACAGCTGGAGAGGACGAGTATGAGACGAGGACGCTACAGCATTGCTGCGCTCCTGGTAGTGGTAGGGATGGCGCCGCTGGGCGCGCAACAGCCCGCGGGCACAATCCGCGGACGCGTCACCGACGACGCAACGCAGCAACCGCTCTCCGGGGTCACGGTCACGGTCGGGAGCCGCAGAGTGCTCACCCCTGCGGACGGTCACTACCTCATTACGGGAGTGCCGACCGGTACGGACACGCTGCGGACGCGGTTGATCGGATACGCCTCGGCGGCGCGCCCCGTGACGGTCGCGGGAGGCGATACGGTCGTCGTCGATCTCGCTCTCACCCGGCGGGCCGTCAGCCTGTCGGAGATCGTGGTGACCGGCTACGGGGAACAGCGAGCCGGGAACCTCACCAGCGCCGCGTCGAAGCTCACCTCGGCGGATTTCAACTCCGGCCGCATCGTCAGCCCGCAGCAGCTCATCGAGAACAAGGTCGCGGGCGTGCAGGTCATCGACAACAACGAGCCTGGTGGCGGCCTCGCGGTCCGCATTCGCGGTCAAGCGTCGGTCAACGCCAGCAGCGAGCCGCTCTACGTGGTCGATGGCCTCCCACTGGGCACCGGCTCGGGCGGGGGACTCTCCACCGCCCCCCTCATTGGAAACAGTCCGAGCCGCGATCCGCTCAACTTCCTGAATCCCAACGATATCGAAAGCGTCACGGTGCTCAAGGACGCCGCGGCGGCGGCGATCTACGGAGCGAACGCCTCCAACGGGGTGGTGCTGATCAAAACGAAAAAGGGGAGCGGCACGACGCGGATCGAGTACGGCGGCAGCGTGTCCGCCTCATCCGTCACCCGATTGCCTTCGATGCTCAACGCGGCGCAGTACCGGACAGCGGTTACGACGTACGCGCCCGCGAACGCCGCGCTGCTCGGTGCCGCGAACACCGACTGGTTCGGCCTCGTCGATCGTACCGCGATCGGCCAGGAGCACAACTTCGCCGTGTCGGGCGCGGGCGCCAACAACAGTTACCGGTTCTCGCTCGGCTACTTGAACCAGGACGGCATTATCCAGGGCACCACGGCGCAGCGGATCGCCCTGGGCGTAAACTACGACCAGCAACTCTTCAATTCCCGCCTGGACCTGCGCGCCAGCGTGAAGGGCACGCGCACGTTGGACCACTTCACGCCGGTCGGTGTGCTCTACAACGCCGCCCAGATGGGGCCGACGCAGCCGGTGTACGACCCGACGACCGCGACGGGCTACTACAACTGGCCAGTGTCGGGGGGAAGCGCGCTGACGTCCGCGGACAACCCGGTGGAGGTCTCGAACCTCGCCAAGGACCACGGCACCACCTACCGCAGCATCGGCAGCCTACAGGCGAAGTACGACTTCTCCGCCTTCCGCGCGCTCCAGGGGCTGACGGGGACGCTCAATCTCGGCTACGACGTCACCGACGTGAATCACGTGACCTTTTACCCGAACAACATCCACCTCCAGACCAAGAACGGCAACAACGGCAGCTTTTATCGCACGACGCCCAACCAACTGAACGCGGTGCTCGAGGGGTACCTGGACTATCGCCCGCCAGTGAACCTCGGGCCCGGCAACCTCGACCTCACCGCTGGCTATTCGTATTCGCAATCCCATTCGGAGTACGTGTCGCTCTCCGCCATTAAGCTCGGCACCAGCCTGCTGGGCGACAACGGCATCCCCCAGACGGCCATTCCGCCCGTCCCGGTCGATACCGTCACCGAGAGCAAACTGATCTCCTTCTTCGGGCGGGCCGAATACAACGTCGGCGATCGCTACCTGGCGTCGGTCAGCATCCGGCGCGACGGGTCCTCGCGCTTCGGACCAAGTAACCAGTGGGGGAATTTCCCCGCCGCGTCGGTCGGCTGGCGCATCTCACGAGAGCCGTTCATGCGCGGCATCACCGCGATTTCGGACCTGAAGCTGCGGGCGTCGTGGGGGAAGACCGGGAACCAGGCGTTCGGGGACTACCGGCAATACTCGACCTTCCAGCCGTGCAACCCGCAGGCGCAAGTGCAGTTCGGGAGCCAGTTCATCTGTCCGTTCCGGCCCAGCGCGGTGGACCCCAACATCAAGTGGGAGTCGACCACGAGCTACGACGTCGGCCTCGACTACGGCATCCTGAACGAGCGCCTCGGCGGCTCGATCGATTGGTACGACAAGCATACCGAGAACCTGATCTTCACCGTGCCGACCCCCGCCGGCTCGAATCTGTCGAACTACGTGACGACGAACATCGGCAAAATGAAGAACACCGGTGTCGAACTGAACCTGAGCGCCCGTCTGTTGCAGGGGGGCCCGGGCGGCTTTTCCTGGAACGCCGTTTTCAACGCCGCCCACAACACGAACCAGCTGGAGAGCATCAACCCCAACACGTCCGCTGCGAGCAAGATCCTGGTCGGCGGCGTCGCGGGCGGCGTCGGGACGACGATCCAGGTGCTCGAGCCGGGCCAGCCGGTCAACTCGTTCTTCGTGTGCCAGCAGTTTTACAACAACGGAGCGCCGGTCGAGAGCTCGTACGTGAGCCTGGCGGGTGCCACCGTCAAAGCCTGCGATGCGACGGGCCTCCGAGCGTACCACGATCCCGCGCCGCATTGGATTCTGGGCTTCTCGTCATCCATGAGCTATCGCCGCTTCGATTTGAGCTTCACGCTGCGAGCCTGGCTCGGGAACTACGTGTACAACAACGTGGCGTCGAACCTGGGCACCTACCAGGAGCTCACGCGCGGAGCGCCCTACAACCTGCAAACGTCGGTGTTGCAGACGGGGTTCAAGACGCCGCAGTACCTCTCCGATTACTACGTTGAAAAGGCGTCGTTCTTACGCTTGGACAACGTGACGATCGACTACACGTTCCCGTGGCGAGGGCAAGAGCTGCGGTTCTTCGCGGGCGTCCAGAACGCCTTCACCATCACCGGTTATAGCGGCGTGGATCCGACCGCCGGCGTGGAAGGTATCGATAACAACATCTATCCGCGCTCGCGCACGTTTACGGGCGGGTTGAACGTCTGGTTCTGAGGGCACGATCATGGAAATGACCCACGCACGGAGCGGCGGCATGCACACCAGCCAGTGGAAGGCGTTCGGCGTCTGCGCCGCACTTCTGGTCCTCGGCACGGTCGCCTGCACGGACCCGTCGGTGGCGCCGAAGAGCACGATCGGCGGTCCCACCTTCTTCAGTGACGCGAACTCCTATCAAGAGTTTCTCGCCAGAATCTACGGGGGCCTGGCCCTGAGCGGACAGGCGGGCCCGACCGGACTGCCGGATATTTCCGGGATCGACGAGGGCTTCTCGCAATATCTCCGCCTCTACTGGGAAACCGAGGAGCTGCCGACGGACGAAGCCGTGATCGGCTGGAACGATATCGGCCTCCCCGAGATGAACACGCAGACCTGGACGTCGTCCAGCAAGATGGTGGTGGCCATGTACTACCGGATCTACTTCCAGGTTGTCATGGCGAACGACTTCCTCCAGCAGACGTCGGATGCGGCGCTGGCGGCGCGGTCGAACGTCACGCCCGCGCTCAAGACCCAGATCCAGCAGTACCGCGCGGAGGCCCGGTTCCTGCGCGCGCTCGCCTACTGGCACGCGATCGATCTGTTTGGGAACGTCCCGCTCCTGACGGAAGCCGACCCGATCCCGGGACCGGCTCCGAAGCAGAGCACGCGCCTGGACGTCTACAACTTCATCGTGAGCGAGCTGACGGCCATCCAGTCGCAGCTGCCGGCACCCGGCGCGGCCACCTACGGCCGCGCGACCGGCCCGGCCGCGTCGATGCTCTTAGCCGAGGTCTACCTGAACGCGGGCGTCTATACTGGCACCACGCACTGGGCGGAGGCGCTCGCCGCCGCGCAGGCGGTCATCGCCTCGGGCGCCTACAGCATCGATACCAGCTATCGGCACCTGTTCCTGGCCGACAACAACACGTCGCCCGAAATGATTTTTGCCATTCCGCAGGACGGGCTGAAGACGCAGACCTATGGCGGCGTGACGTTCCTGGCCCACGCCTCGTGCGGGGGCAGCATGAACAACGGCAACTACGGGATCGACGGCTGCTGGTGGGGCCTGCGCCTGAAGCCGGAGGCCTACAACTTCTACGCCGCCGGGGATAAGCGGACGGCGTACTTCTACACGACCAATCAGACGGTCGCCGTGACCACGATCGGCGACTTCCACGCGGGGATCGCGGCGCCCAAGTTCCAGAACGTGACCTCGGGCGGCACAGCCGGCTCCAACGGCACATTCGTCGACACCGATTTCCCGGTGTTCCGTCTCGCCGAGGCGTATCTGATCTACGCCGAGGCCGTGCTGCAGGGTGGCGGCGGCACACGGGCGCAGGCGCTGGCCTATGTGAACCTGCTCCGCGAGCGCGCGTACGGAGGTACGAGCGGCGACATCACGGACCCGGCGCTCACGCTGGACTTCATCCTGGCCGAACGGGGGCGCGAGCTCTTGTGGGAAGCCCATCGCCGGACGGACCTGGTCCGCTTCGGCCGGTTCTCGGGCGGCACCTACCTGTGGGCGTGGAAGGGCGGCACGCTGGCTGGGACCGCGACGGCGGCGTTCCTCGATCTCTACCCGCTCCCTGCGTCCGAGCTCATCGCCAACCCGAACCTGAAGCAGAACCCGGGCTACTGACCGCGGCGCGGTTACCCCCTTCTGGGCATCCCGGGCTCCGCCGTCTCGGCGGCGGAGCTCGGGGTCGTTCCACCAGCGACCGGCGGACCCGCGTCGTGTCGTCTGACTTGCGACGCGTCGCCGCAGGGCTCGTGGCGTATGCCGCCGCAGCGTGCCACGGCGTTCCCACCGCCCCGCCCATCACGAACCCGCCTCCCGCGGAACGCCCGGTGCTGCCGCCCACGTATCGCCCCAGCGGCCGCATGGCGGCGGGCGACGTCGCGGTCCAGCTCTTCTCGTGGAGCTGGACGGACGTGGCCGCCGAATGCGAAAACGCCCTGCGAACCCAGGGCTACCGCGCGGCCCTGGTGTCGCCGCCTCAAGAGCACGCGGTGATCGCCGGCAACCCCTGGTGGCAGCATTACCAGCCCGCGAGCTACAACCAGGCGCAGACCACCTTCGGGACGGGCGCCCAGTTCGCGGACATGGTGCGGCGTTGCAAGGCGGCGGGGGTCGACGTCTATGCGGACGCCGTCATCAATCACATGACCGCGGGGTCGGGCGTCGGGAGCAACGGCACGGCGTACACGAAGTACAGCTACCCGGGACTGTACACGCCGGGCGACTTCCACACGCCGTGCACCGTCGACAACTATCAGAGCGCCGCCAACGTGCAGGACTGCGAGCTGTTCGGCCTCGCGGACTTGAACACTGGCCTCCGCTCGGTGCGCCAGAAGATCGCTGACTACCTGGTCGGGCTCGCGCGGCTCGGGATGGCGGGCTTCCGCATCGACGCAGCCAAACACATCCAACCCGTGGAGCTCGACTCCATCCTCGTGGCGGTCGCTTCCCTACTATTTCGGCGAGGTGATCGACTACGGTGGCGAGGCGGTGCACGCGACGGACTACTATGGTCTCGCCTACAACTCGGGCGGCGCAGCCGATATCACCGAGTTCAAGTTCCACGGGGTGGGCGACAAGTTCCTGGGCACGGGGGGCCAGCACCTGGCGCAACTGAACCCGAACGGGCCCGCGGGGAGCCAGTTCTCCCAGGCCGCGTGGGGGCTGATGCCCGCCGACAAGGCCGTGGTCTTCATCGAGAACCACGACACGCAGCGCCAGGGAGGCCTCTGGTACCGGGACGGGCCGGTGTACCGCTTGGCGAATGTGTGGATGCTGGCCCAGCCGTACGGCTACCCGATCGTGATGTCGAGCTACGCGTTCAACCGCGACACGCAGGCTGGCAAGGACGCCGGGCCGCCGCCCGGCGGCGGGGGCCCGGGACCCTTGTCGTGTGCGGCGAGCCTGGAAACGGCCACGATCGGCACCTGGGTGTGCGAGCACCGCGATCCGCTGATTGCCGCCATGGTCGGTTTCCGTCGGGTCGTCGCGGGCATGCCGATCGACCACTGGTGGGACAACGGCGGCAATGCGATCGCCTTCGCGCGCGGCGGCAAGGGGTTCGTGGCCATCAGTCGCGAGGGCGCGGCGGTAGCGGCGAGCATCGTCACCGGGATGCCGCCGGGAACCTATTGTGACCTTCTGACCGGCGGCCGGTCCGGCACGACGTGCGCTGGCACCTCGATCGTCGTGGACTCGGCAGGCGTGATCCAGCTCCAGCTCGGGCCCAACTCGGGCCTAGCGATCGATGCCGCGACGCGGCTCTAGACGGCGCCGTGTACCAGACCCTGCGCGTCGGTGACGGCCGGTGCGCGACCCCGTGAGGAGCTGAGACATGGCGGCACGCATCGCGCTGGCGCGGCACGGTCACTCATGACGCGACTGGCAGCGCTCGCGCTCGGCGCGGCGCTCGCGGCCTCGGCCGCCCCGAGCGCGGCGACGCAAGCCCCCGCACCAGCCTGGACGCGCGGCGCCGTGTGCTACGAGGTGTTCGTCCGCTCGTTCTACGACAGCGATGGCGACGGGATCGGGGACCTGAACGGGCTCATTCAGAAGCTCGATTACATCAATGATGGTAATCCAGTCTCGCGGACCGATCTCGGCGCCTCGTGCATCTGGCTCATGCCGATCGCGGAGTCGCCGAGTTACCACGGCTACGACGTCACCGACTACTACCGCGTGGCCCACGCCTACGGCACCAACGCCGATTTCAAGCGGCTGGTGGCCGCCGCGCACCGCCGCGGCATCAAGGTGCTCGTGGACATGGTGCTGAATCACAGCGGGAGCGGGCACCCCTACTTCCAGGCGGCGTTGCGGGACACGACATCGCCGTATCGCAGCTGGTACCGCTTCTCCCCAACCCCTCTCGGCAAGGGGCCCTGGGGCGCGGACGCCTGGCACCGGTCCCCGGTTCGGGACGAGTACTACTACGGCGTCTTCTGGTCCGGGATGCCGGACCTGAACTACGAGACGCCCGCCGTGCGAGAGGAGGCGAAGCAGATCGCCACGTTCTGGCTCCGCGAGATGGGAGTCGACGGCTTCCGCCTGGACGCCGTGCCCTATCTCGTGGAGGAAGGCACCTGCCTCATGGGGTGCGCCGGCACGCACGCCTTTCTCCGCGAGTACGCCGCGCACATCCACCGCGTGAAGCCCGACGCGTACACGGTCGGCGAGGCGTGGGGCGGCATCGATACGGTGATGCCGTATTACCCGGACCAGCTCACGTCGTATTTCGGCTTTGAGCTGGCCGATTCGCTGCTGTCGGCGGTGCGCACCGGATCGGCCGCGGGGCTCCTGCCGAACTTCCTGCGGCTCCAGGACACGTTGCCCGCGTACCGCTGGTCGCCGTTCCTGACGAACCACGACCAGACCCGCACGCTGACCGTGCTCGGGGGCGACGTCGCACGCGCGAAACTGGCGGCGACGCTGCTCTTGACGCTGCCGGGCCTACCCTTCGTCTACTACGGCGAGGAGATCGGCATGACGGGCGATAAGCCCGATCCA
>WNFJ01337511.1_pt1 | contig 11487 bp, 12 predicted proteins | sample 5400461 | NCBI WGS metagenome assembly WNFJ01 (sample SAMN13153349, study PRJNA577476) | soil metagenome | isolation source: 115 cm saprolite on Douglas fir-dominated hillslope | place: USA:California | collected 2013-09-17 | reverse complement strand
GCCATACGCGAAGCCACCACTGGTATCTTCCTCTGGCCCGCCTCCAGCTTGTATGACACCATCAAGGGTGATGAATTCGAGTGCAATCACTTTTCTCATGACCGAGTTCCTCCACCATCTGGCGACCTTTGGTGCTGATCATGTGTGTTCATCGGTGTTTCCTTTCTTTTCTCTCCCGCTTGCATTCGGCATGACCGATGGAGAGCGGAGATGTTCTTGCAAGTTGCACGTCTCTCTATTCTATTGGCAGAGCAAGAAAAAAACTTCTCTTATCTTGCTCACATCCTCGGCCCGACTCTTGCCTGGGAAAGATCAGCCGACGCGCCTGACCCTCTCTTGACGAAAGCCTAGCATGGGTGCTGACGGAAGTCGCTCTCCTACGAATGCACAACATCTGTGTGCAACAGCCCCCTTCTCAAGCCATTTTACGGAGGTCTGCAAGGTCGATTCCCATGTTTCGCGCCGATTTCCTTCCATTCGCCTCAAAAACCGTCGAACATTCGCGCTATTTACCATCACGGCCAGTACCGCTGCAATTCATACGAACATGATCAGCAATACACCGTATAACCCAATCAGGCTCTCATCTTCGTATTCCAAACGCTCATGCATATTCATTGGGGAACGACGGCCAGCGCGAGGCCGCCCAGGCAGACCAGGACTCATATCCAGGAGGGGCGTCTTCCAGAATGGTACCATTCAGCTCAGCTTCATCCGGTTCGTTTTCGTGAAAGAACGCACGCCATTTCGTCAGTTCTTCTTCGCTCATCGGCCATGTCTGGTCCGGCGTCTCTGCAAAGCGGTTTTGGACGCGCTTCCGTTGCGTTTCTGGGTCAATAGGCAAATACACCACCTGGCTTTTCGCTCCTATTTGCTTGGCGATCCACCTCAGAGATGACCGTTCGTCTTTGCTCCAAAATCCGAAATCCAGGATGACGTTGGTCTGAAGCTGAAGAGCACGCAGAGCTATCCAGATCAGACGACCTTCCAAGACATCTCTTGTTGCCTGATCATTTCTGCCAAATAACGCATGCATCCACTCATCCGGAGTGAACCGCAAGGCAGAGGCTTCCACTTCTAATTGCCTGGCTTTTGTTGTTTTGCCAGCCCCTGGAAGCCCTACTATGAGATACACTAGTGCAGGTTCTTTCATACCTGCATTATGGCACATGGAGGGGCCGTGATAGCGAGCCTCTCCTCCTGGCGTTTGTTCGGTTGAGAAATCGCTCTGAAAAAAAGCAACATCCACTCAGACTCAGAAACTGATTGTGAACCATATGTTGCCGGTTGCTCATTTGGAAAGGACCTCTGTGATACGGTACGTATCCATACAATGGTGTTTTCATCGATAGAGCTTCCATCCAGACTATGAGCTGCTTGAGAAACATCTACGAATCAAAACAGCCTGTGAACTCTACTATGCCGATGTATTTATGAAGCATAGTATAGGCCGAAAATGTCAGGATATGGTTCTTCCGCAGGCTCGCTGCTGCCACATGTGGTATACTAAAGAACCGAACAAATTCTTCTAGCAATACATTTTCCTGATTCAATTCGAGCCAATGACCATTCTTCCAGACCTTTCTGACCTTGTCATCGAGCAGGTCAGCATCACCAATGAGGTGACGGTCACCGTACGCGCAGCTTCCCCAACGGCTTCTTGTCCCTGTTGTGAAGCTATCTCCAAGCGAGTGCAGAGCCGTTACACGCGTACGCTACGTGATCTTCCAGCCAGCGGACGCCTCGTTCATCTGATGGTGCACGTGCGTCGCTTCTTCTGCCAAGAGAGTACCTGTGCTCGTAAGATCTTTGCCGAACGCTTTCCTTCGTTGACGTTGCCTCGTGTGAAATTCACCTTACGGCTGCAAGAGACGCTGGCAGAGATGGGCTTCGCATTAGGCGGCGAAGCCGGAGCACGCCTGGGGAAGCATCTGAGCATTCCTGGGAGTTCTGACACCATATTGCGCCTGGTCAAAGAGGTCCAACTGCCTGCTGCCTCCTCTCCACGCGTGGTTGGGATTGATGATTGGTCCTGGAAACGGCGACTGCGCTATGGCACGTTGTGCTGCGATCTGGAAAGTAGCAAACCCATCGATGTGTTGCCTGATCGGTCGGTAGAAAGCGTTTCGGCCTGGTTTGAGAACCATCCCACGGTGGAAATCGTCAGCCGAGATCGCTCATCCGAATATGCAACAGCCATTAAGAAAGGCGCTCCCCAAGCGCTTCAAGTCGCCGATCTCTGGCATATCGGCAAAAATTTAGCCGACAGTGTTTCGACACTGTTAGCTCGAGGCCCGGGCCGAAATACGACGTGGCGAGGCCGCGTACAAGCCATGCCTGAGCAAGAGCGAGCAGAGACGGCACCGGTGCTGGAAGAAGAAAGGCGTCCTGCTCGCTCTCGCAGTGTCGAGTTAGCGCAAGAAGGGCGGCGCGCTCAAAAGTTGGATCGCTACACGCAAATCGTTGAACTGTATCAGCAGGGAGTCAAAGCAGCGGAGATTGCCTCTCGTGTTGGGATAGGAGAGCGAACGGTTCATCGCTGGTTGCGCAATGGCTCCTGGACATTCGCCAGGCGGCGGCGCAGACGACCCAGCCTCATTGATCCCTATGAACGCTATGTGCTCTCTCGATGGCAAGAGGGATACCAGAATGGCTCACAGCTCTACAAAGAACTGACAGCCCAAGGGTACACGGGGTCACCCAAAGCCATGTACAACTATCTGGCGACCCTGCGGACACCTCAATCAGACGCATCAAAATCTATCCCATTGAAGCCGCGCAGGCGCAAGAGCGTTCCACCGTCACCTGTACCCCTGGAAAACTTCTCTGCACAGCGTGCTACCTGGTTGTTTGTCTGTCAACCAGAGAAGCTGGACGAGATGCAGAAGTGCGAATTAGCACGGATCAGGCAGGCCGGTCCAAGCGCAGAGACCGCTTACAGCTTGGCACAAGGGTTCATGCAGATGATCCGAGGGCATACCGGACACCTGTTGGAGACCTGGCTGAGTTCGGTAGGGGCGAGCCACTTGCCCGAGTTGGAGTCCTTTGCCAGAGGCATCCAACAAGACAAGGCAGCGGTGCTTGCAGGATTGACGCTGCCCTGGAGTCAAGGTCCTCTCGAAGGGCATGTGAACCGGCTCAAACTCATTAAAAGGAGCATGTATGGCCGCGCCAAGCTCCCACGGCTCGCGAGCTCGTGTGCTTCATGTGAGCGAGAAGGAGCCTTCTCGCTCGGCCATCCTCGCTGGATAGTGATGCGCCTGACATCGCGCGCAGAGCAGGGGCGAGAACAGAAAAAGCAGATGTGGGGTGTCGAAACCATCCACGACGAACCGAAGCAAGGAGAACGATGAAGATGTCATTTGATATCAATGAAGCCGTCTTTGATGAGCAGGGCACCTATCAGGAGGAGAAAGCCGTGCACTATGAGCACGCCTTGATAGACCAGTTTGCTGCCTCGCCCGAAGGACAAGCGATCAGCCAGACGGGAACCGAACTGGGCTGGGCAGGGGCGATGATCCATTATGCCATCAATTATCCCGGCGTGACCCCCCCGAGGATGATTGCCAACGATCTGGAGGAAGTCATCTATGGCCTCTTCCCGCGCAAAGTCATCACCGAGAGAGGGGACGGAGCAGAGATTATCCAAGAATTACGCGCCTTCTGGCACTTTCTCCAGCGTGTGTATCAGCTGCCGCAAGCCAAGCTGATACTGGCATGCTTGACGCCGCAGGCCGCCCGACGCCTGGAGCGGGTGCTGCAGGAGCCGACCAACTTTGGCATGGCCAAGTCCTTTGTCCTGATGGGAAAGCAAGCAGGGTTTGATATGGAATCGCCCGAAGGCATGCATGCCTGGGTCGAAGCCTACAATGCCACTGTGGCGCCGACGCTGGCTGCTGCCTTTCGGCATCCGGGGCCTGCGATCAAAAAGAAGCCGCGTGGAGTGCCCAAAGGCACCATGAGCGCACAGCGTCGCAAGAACAAGCGCATCCCACCCCAATGAGAGAAGAGGTCCATGGGTTGGCTTCTGCACAATGACCTTGAGGGTTCAGACGCCCCAAGGTCGTTCCTTTGGCGCCAGGAGCCTGCTTCCTCGATCACTGCCACAGCAGCGAGCCTGCGGAAGAACCAGGATATGCTTCAGAGACGCTGCCTATACGGGGGTAAAATCACAGAAAGCTCCGAATCAACAATCAGAAAAACCTGATCTCAGGCGAATTTATGCTTGCGCGGCCTCTTCTGTGGAGGAAACGGGTTTATTTTGCCGGTATGTGCTCTGGTGCCTCCAACGTTTCAGCGGATTGCGCTTTTGCGCGCTTTTTGCGCATCGCGGGGGCGGTGAACCAGATCGTGGCCGTGGTCAGCACCACGGGAATCAGTAGCATACTCAGCCAGTCCCAGAGCTTATTGCCCTTGAACCCGGTCCAGTACCAGTCGAAGAGGTTGTTGAGACACACTTCAAAGAAAAAACCTCGCGGCCGTGTGTGAAGTGAAGAACACAGAGGAACGAAGCAAGGCCAGAACTGAGGCCACACCCTCTCAGCTTTTTGGACCAGATCGCGGCAGCAATCGAAGTAAAAAGGGTCTCCGTCATCTTTCGTGCAATGAGACGCTACTTAAGATAATATTGTTTAACAGATCGGCCATTTGAGCCGAGGAAGCGAGCAGCGTCCTATGTTACTGCTGTACTTAGCACGAAAGATGACGGAGACCCATAACAATCGGGATGGTGTCAGAAAAGTAGCTAGAGATTACTCTCTGGCTCTTTCTCTGTCCGGTTTTAGGGTTCTGCATTGTTTTAGTATATAAAGATTCCATGAACAGCTGCATGGTCGTCTGTCTAGTGTCCTGAGGAGGGACGTTTTGTGAACCAGCAGGATGTTGAGCTTTTAGACGAACTCACCCTGATCGCGCTGGCTGTCCAGGGGAAGGCAGAGGCGTTTCAACGTCTCTACACCCTCTACGCGCCGCAGGTCTCTCACTATCTCAAGCAGTTTGTGGGCAACACAGAAAGCGCGCAAGACCTGACGCAGGAGACCTTTCTCGCAGCCTATCGTGCCCTTCCTCGCTGGCAACTCCCATCCAGTCACGCCTCTAGAAGCGAGGCAAGTCTAGAGGAACAGCACTATCTTCAGGAGCATCCGCTTGCTCCCTGGCTCTACCGCATTGCCACCAATTGCGCCCTGAACCACCTCAAAGCGCAGGCTGTACGCTCTAGCTTTTCTGATCCCCAACCCATAAGGACACAGCAATGGGCAGAGATCAGAGCCACCCCGGAGGATCAGTATGTTGTACGTGAGCTGCTCCGTGATGCTCTCAACCGCCTCTCTCAAGAGGATGCCACCTGTCTTCTCTTACGCTTTGTCGAAGGCGAACGCTACAGCGAGATCGCTGCTCGGCTTGGTATCAGCCAGGAGGCCACACGGAAACGCGTTACTCGCGGTCTTACCGCTCTGAGAACTATTTACCATCAGTTAGATATGGAGGCCTCGCGATGAGATCCTATGAAAAGCCACGCTATCCCGGAAATGATTGTCTCCTTCCCACAGACGAGAGGGAGGGGCTTCTGGATGCTTATGCCACTGGAGAATTGGACCCGGAAGAACAGCGACAGCTTGTTAGTCATGTAGCACAGTGTCCCCAGTGCCAGCAAACTCTTGTAGAGCTTCGCGAGTGTCACCGCTTGCTGAGAAAGCTTTTCTCAGCCGCCCCTGATTCAGAGGGTGAGCGAGAGATTCTCTCAACAGGACAACTTTCACGCCCAGTTCCCCTGCTTCCACCCGTTACTCGTTGGCAGGCTCGTACCACTGTTCCCCTCCCTCGCCGACAGACTTTTGCGCACTCCATCGTGCGTGCCATGCTGGGAGCGCTGATCTTGATACTTATTGTGGCAAATGGTGCCCTTGTGCGCTTTTTCTTGCAAGCGACGCAGAAGCCTCATGCGAGCCCCACTGCCTCGGCAACTCCAGCGGACAGAGTGGAGGGGAATTGGCAAACGGTGCTGACTCTCTCTCCAGCACCAGCGCTCCCAGCGAACGACCAATACCCCACCTATCCACTGGGTATCCCTGCGATCACTTCCTCGCCAGCAGATCCTACTACTCTCTATCTCTGCCGTCTCCATCTGGCGAGAGGAGCTTCCCTCCCTCCCGTTCCACATCTGCTCTATCGCAGCGACGACCTGGGTGCGCACTGGCAGGAATTGCCACTGCCCGCTCCAGCCGCCAATTGTGAGATTAGACCAGACCCCGCTCAGGCGAAGATCGTGGTGCTAGAAGACAACCGTAATGGAGCCTTTGTTAGCCGAGACCGTGGTCAGCATTGGCAACGCATCCCGCCTCCCCCAGGGGCAACAGGTCCTGATGCCTGGAGGTTGCAGGCGACCCCGGTCGCAGGACGACTGTATGTGAGCGGCTATTGGACCAGGGACCTGCACACATGGACCCGCTGGTATCCGCTCCCGTTATCCTCTCAGGAGCCTGGAAACCCACTGCCATCCCAAGGCCAGATAGACCTACGTTTCCTGGCAGACCCGCGTCATCCTGACACCATCTATACCGATATGTCCCCAACCTGTCCGGGAACCAGATTACCTGCCGGGTTTCCATCAGGTGGAGATGTCCTCTGTCGCAGCGACGATGATGGGCGCAGCTGGCGGTTGCTGGCCGGGATCGCTGTGGTGCCAGGATCGTTCGACCCAAGCTACTGCCTGGTGCAAGAGAAACCAGATGTACTCTATGTCCAGGGCGTCCAACCAGGTGATGTCAGCAAAGGGGGTCTCATGCGCTCGACGAATGGCGGAGCCTCCTGGCAGATTGTTCACATCTTTCAGGGTCCACGTGTGGGGACCTCCTTGAGGTGTAGTGCTTCAAATGATCCCTATCCCTATGGTTATGACTCACAGGACCCCTTCTTTACGTATGAGGTCTCAAAGAGCCACTTTACTATGGTGGGTGACGCCCAGAGCAGTGACTATAGTATCGCTCTCACAGAGAACGGCATGCTTTACTATGCGTCCGATGCTCCTCAACAGGATAATCAGGTTGCCCTGCCCGCAGGCATTGTTGTTCTTTCTGGAACAAGCTGGACCCGTCTTGCTCCGCTTCCTCCGGCTTACGCAGTGGGTCTGTCCCAGCATCCCTCCCCCGACATCTATCGGATGATGGTCCAGGTTCTCACTTCGGATACCAGACCACCAGTGATCCTGGCGTACGATGATGAGCACCTATACCGCTCAATGGGCACATAAATAAATAGAGCAACAGGGCCTCTTCTAGAGAGAAGGTGTAAATGTGGGGATTCCTTGAGCAATAAACGGCTTCACGAAAGGAGCAAAACGAACATCGAATGCGCTTCGCCAGCCGACTTCACGCCTTTACCAACTCAAATGGAAGCACGATCGCAGTTTCTCAAGCGCTACGGTCAAGTCGATGTCTTCTCCTTTGATAGGTATAGCCTTGCTTTAGCAAAGGTGCAGCGAGCGAATCGGCAAGATGTTGTCGATGTGCCACTTCTAGGGGTCCCCATCATCTTCCGTACACTGAGAGCAATTTTTAAGAGTATCGCCAGAGTATCACCTGGAAATTCGCTGCTGGAGCCAATCTCTGCGAACCACTTTTTACCTGCCTATGAGCTTAGCACGGAAGATGACGGAGACCCAGTAAAAAGGGTCCATTGTGACCGATTTCGTGGCCAAGTATCTCTGCGAGAAAACGCCTTTTCCAAATAGGAGTCAGAGAGCAAGCAGGTCTGCACTTTGAGGCGTCTTATATGTCGTGTATGAGCATATGAAAGAAGTATGACATGAAATAAGGAGGGCAAGATTTACGACGAAAGGCCGATTTTGCGGCCGGTGCTCCCATTGGACATGGTGGATAATTCCAGTAGCCTTTGCAAAGCCTGGTTTGGCTGATTTTTTCGTCAGTGGGCAGTCCGGAGAGGCTATCTCACCCTGGAGTGAGGACTTATCCGACTTCTTCTGCTGTCCCTTTCACCACCCTCCCTCTGACCGGCCCCTGCACCCGCATCTGGCTTTCTTGGCTCTCATGCGGAAACGGACGGCAAAGGACGAGAGAGCACCTCGCGCGCCGTCCATCGTCGATGGGTTCTGCCCGCTGCCATCGCCGGTGTTTGCTGCCGATAGCATTGCGCCACCAGCTTGGCCCCTCGCTCACGCGGTTGCACCAACACGACCCGCAACGAGGCATGGGGACGGACAAAATGATAGTAGGCACGGCCACCACTCCAGATGAGCCAGCAGCTGTGGAGCCTGTTGGGACGTGGCCCAGGTCCGGCGGGCCAGCGCTGCCACGCCATGACGCACAGTCAGATTCACCCGCTCGATAAATGCGGTGTTTAACCGCCCTGAAAGACCCAGTCTCTGCAAAGCGATGGTGAGATCTGCCTGTGTCCCCAGCCGCATCACTGGCTTGACACGCACCAGCTTGCGCCGCCGGTAGGTTTTCTTCACCTGCCCGTAGATCAGCTTCGCCGCCACTTGCCAGCGGAGGACTATCCGCCCTCTCCGACCCATCTGGAGCCAGTGTCCAAAATGAGCGGTCAGCGCATAAAAGTACACGTTTAAGCCGTCACTGGTGAAGACGGGAATGCAGCCAAGAGCTGTCGCAGGGAATGGATGACGCGATGGGCCATGGGTTGTGTTCGGGGACCGAGCTGAAGCACTGGCAGAATCTTGGTGCAGGGGTCGATGACCAGCCAGAGCCACAGCACCCGTTTGGCGCAGCGTAACCGCGTCCGCAGTTCATCCAACTGGAGATATGGGAGATGCAAGGTCCGAAAGAAACGCTCGTGCAAGGTCTGAGCATGCCCGCCAGCACGCGACAGCCAGGTGGTGATGGTCGCTTGCCGGTAGCCGAAGACCCGCTCGGCGGCCGATGGGTCCAGCCCTTCGGCCAGTGCAGCCAGCACCATGGCAACCTGGTGTGAGGGGGTTTTCAGACGATACAGGGGCGTGTCGCGTCGAGCACTGAAGGTGGTGCGGCAAGCCTGACAGCGAAAGGTCTGGATGCGCTCGGCTCGGCCATGTCTGCCATCGCCGACGAGCGCATGAATGGAAGTATCTGTGCTTGCAAAGTAGCGACACGTTCGGTTGGGACAGGCGAAGCCCTCGGTGTTCACCCTTTTGGGTGCTCCTCGTCGGCTTTTGACCTCACTGTATTGGCTACTTAGGTCATCCGTTCAAAAAAGCGTCAAAGAGAGCTCTCGCCGTTCCTGTTCTTTGCAATCTACTCACCAGACAGGTGGTGATATGGTTCTTGTATGCTTGCTCCCTTCCTGGTTTTTGGAACAGATATACCAAGCGCTATGCCTCTGCGAGGCAGAGAAGATAATGAAAGTGAGTTTCACCCTTTCTGCTTCTCGAGGAGGACCCACATCAAGACCGAGGCCGCACAGAGCAGCTGACCGAACCCCTGAGTCATGGGCCAGCGATGACTCAGGGAGTGGCAAAGGCATAGTGGAGTAGAATAGGTACGAGGTCGACGAGCCGAGACCGAGCTACAATGGTGTGTCAAACCCGAGTACCAAGCTGGTTGAGGGAGGTACTGGCAGAAGAGAAGAGTGTCGCCACTTCTAGTGAAGTGAGCAGAGCGCCCGGAAATTTGTTTGTCTCTGCGTACCTCTGCCTCGTCGGCCTTCCCCAGCGTCTTGCTTCAGAGCATGAAGCGAAAGGAGGACACCGACATGCAAGTTCTCTATGCGCGCTGTTGTGGCTTAGACGTGCATATGAAAACAGTGATCGCCTGCGTCATGATCACGCAGGCCAATGGCAAGGTCGACAAGAGCATCCGCACCTTCGCCACGACCACGGCAGCTCTGTTGGCCTTAGCGGAGTGGAGAGAGGGTCTGCAGGTCAGTCACGTGGCGAAGGATCAGCACCGGGATCTTTTGGCGGCCGATCTACACTGTGTTGGAAGACCAGTTTGAGTTGTTGCTGGCCAATGCCCATGAGATCAAGGCCTTACCAGGCCGCAAAACTGACGTGCGCGATTGCGAATGGATTGCCGACTTGTTACGGCATGGCTTGATCCGCCCTAGTTTCATTCCCGCCAAGCCCGTCAGAGTGCTGCGGGATCTGATGCGCTATCGCAAAAGCCTGGTCTATCAGCACAGTCAGGACATCAATCGGCTGCATAAAGTCTTGGAGACGGCCAATATCAAACTGACCAGCGTTGTCTCGGACGTGTGGGGCAAGAGTGGACAGAGTATGCTCAGAGCGATCATCCAGGGTGAAAGCGATGCACAGACGCTCACCGAGTTAGCCCGGGGAACCCTGCGCGGCAAACTGCCTCAACTGCAAGAAGCCTTGGAAGGGCGGATCCAACCGCATCACCGGGTGGTGTTGCAGCATCTCTTCGCCCATCTGCAGTTCTTAGAGTCCTCGATGCGAGCCTCTCCTCACAGAGATCGCAGCGCAAATGGAACCTTATCAAGAGGTGGTGCAGATCTTGATGACACATCCAGGCGTGCAAACAGTGGCAGCGATGGGCTTTGTCTCGGAGGTGGGCAGCGATCTGAGTCAGTTTCCCAGTGCTAAACATGTTGCCTCCTGGATTGGTGTCTGTCCAGGCAATCACGAAAGTCGCCGGCAAACGCAAGCATGGAACAACCACCAAGGGCAATGTGTATCTGCGTGCGTTGTTGGCCGAGATCGTCTGGGGCATTAGCCATACCAGAGACAACTACTTATCGCCCGTCGCATTGGCAAAACCAAAGCGATCGTGGCGGTTTCCCACACCGTCGCCGTGAACTTCTACCATATGATCACCAAGCGGATGCCGTATCAAGAGCTCGGAGCGAACTACTTCGACACCAGAGACTCGCGAACACCTCACCAGACACACGGTCAAACGCTTAGAAGCCCTGGGCTACGAGGTGACCCTGACGCCAAAGGGGGTGAACGCCTCACCTGACAGCCTCTCCTGCTCGTAGACAGTATGCACTCTTGCAGCAGCAAGCAGTGCTAGAGGTGTTTTGTCGATTTTTCTCGCATGCCTATCAGGAGCAGCCTCTTTTTGCAAGTACGGCGTCTTTTTACCTCTCCCTTGAGAGCTGACTACTTTCAAAGGAAGTAGCCAGTACAGGGACTGCCGCTGCTGGCCTTGATCCAATTGCGTTGTGATCCTGGAAAGTGCCTGCTGAAAACGAGCAGCGCCGAGGAGTTTCCTGAGGTGTTAGAGATGCACAAGTTGAGCGGCAGTCACTGCTCGCTGCTCAAAGTCGCCGTCTCTTCGATGCGGCCCCTGGAGGCGCTCAATGAACGGTTAGGAGTGCATGGGCCGCTGATCTCCACCATCGTGACCTCCAGCCCATTGGCCCACCACACCATCGACTGGGAACAGCCCAACATAGACCTTGATCCTCCAACCGATCCAGGTTGGATCAGGCAGTAGTTCCATGTTCATCCTCTGTACTGCCATCCTTTGGAGGTCTCCCTTCCCTGTGTACATCCCAACAGGTTGTGTTGCA
>WNFJ01285560.1_pt1 | contig 11487 bp, 8 predicted proteins | sample 5400461 | NCBI WGS metagenome assembly WNFJ01 (sample SAMN13153349, study PRJNA577476) | soil metagenome | isolation source: 115 cm saprolite on Douglas fir-dominated hillslope | place: USA:California | collected 2013-09-17 | reverse complement strand
TAAAAAATACGGAACGACGTACCGGATGATCAATACGATCGTATTACTTCAGCTCGTCACCATCATCGGCTCACGGGGCAATGTCTATGTACTCGGCGAGGCATATGCGTTTGGCGTGATCTGGTCGTTCGCTTTCAACGCTTTGTCCGTGCTGGTGCTGCGCTTCAAAGACCGGAGTCCGCGCGAGTGGAAGGTTCCTTTCAATATAAACCTGGAGGGAATGGAAATACCTCTAGGGCTTGGCGTAATCACCGTTCTGTTGTTTTCGATAGCCGGAATAAACCTGATTACTAAACAGGTGGCTACCGTGAGTGGCGTGACCTTCACACTGATATTCTTCACAGTCTTTCTAGTTTCGGATTGGATCAACGAGCATAAGCGACGCAGATCTCATCCGGAAGTGGATCAGTTCAATCTGCAAACGCAAGATATCGTTTCACCGGAGGCCGTAGGAGTCCGCCCAGGCAACACGCTGTGTCTGGTGCGTAACTATAGAGCGCTAACTCATCTGCGCAAGGCTTTGGATATCACCCCAACGAATAAGAGAGACCTCGTTGTACTGACAGTGCGCGTAAGCAAAGGACCTCATGCCGGGTATGAAAAGATCAGCGCTCACCACCTTTTCACCAGTTACGAACAACTGTTGTTCAGCAAAGTCGTTGCCGTTGCCGAAAAGGCCGGCAAGACAGTGCACTTGCTGGTTATCCCCTCATCGAATGTCTTCGAAGGCAGCGCTCAAGTAGCCGCGCAGCTTGAATCGGCCGAGGTCATCGCTGGGCGGTCGGCCGCCTTGACGCCAGGAGAACAGGCGCGGCGACTCGGCCTGGCATGGGAGAAATTGCCGACTAAGCTCCTGCGTCAGCTCCTGTTCGTAGTCATCGATCCCGACGGTGAGATGCACGAGTTCCATTTGGGCGCAAGTAATTACGCAACCTCCAGGTTTTTTCGGTGAGAGCCTGTTCGTCGGGGTCGTGTTGTTTTGGGCTCACTTCTGTTTGCTACTCGTCCCAGCGACCGAGTGCCTCTCGGGTGTAACCCCGCCCTTTCCGGCTCGCTCTTCCTGGAGCAACTTCGGGAGTTCGACTCCCGACGGATTTCCTGCTTCGAAAATCTGCGAGAGAATCTCCACGTTTCCATACTTCTTGAAGATCAGTTCAGTCTTAGGCGGAGTGTTCGTAGATTCGGCCGCCTGTCCTACGATGAGGACTGCCATTTTCCCGTCAGCACTCCGCATTTCAAGCAAATCGGGGTTATCAGTAACGTTAGCTTTGATCCTGTACTCACCGGCCGGTAATTGCGTATTGCCGACGTAAAAGAGGAACGGCACGTTTACCTTGATCTCGTCTGTAATTTGCGCCGAAGCGAAACTTGAGGCCACCCCAATCACGAGGCTCAAGGCTGCTACTACCATGCATGCGTACTTCTTCATGACTTCTCTCCTTCCACATTTTTAGTTCGCTTATGTTGCAAGTTTTGCAAGGAGGATGCCGGAAGGAAGATTAACCATATCGGGAGAGAGGGAAGTTCTAAGACAAATAGCGGCGCGGCAAAATACCCATTCTGGTGAAAAGACCCACTCCGAAAAGCGCGTTGGATGCTCAAGAGAAAAGACAAGACCCTTCAACTTGTAGCTTGGCTTGCGGGTTGCCTACTAGGACACATAGGCTGCGAGTGCCTGTGGGGATAATGCTAATAGTTGTCTGCTCGTGAAGGAGGGGGGTTGGGTTGAAATGCGAAGACGAGGTTTGAAGCGTAGACTTAAAGCATCTGCAATCGCGGTTGCAATGATGCTTGTTGTGGGGATGTCGATATTTGACAGCACAGTTCAGGGACAACGCACCAATGTTGTCGGGCGTCCAGTTGTAATTGTGCGTCCGTTCCATCCATTTTATCGACCGTTCTATCCGCACCATATCTGGCCGCCATTCGGAATCAATTACTACAATCACTACATCTTCCGCAACAGCCAGGAAGCTGAAGCGCAAGGGCACAAAGACGGTTTCAAAACAGGAAAGGACGACGCCAAACACCACCGCGGCTTTGATCCGGAGAGATCGCACTATTACCAGGAGGCGGGCTTCGGAAATTTTGGCGAGGAATATCGTGCTGGATTTGTGCGGGGCTATTCAGACGGATTTCACAGTGTGGTTTCGTGACGAACGAACGCATAACGAAAAGCGTGGTCGGGAGAAAACGGCTTTCGTGTTGACTGCACTGGTGGCTGGGGAATTTGGTCTGGGCCTTTCCGCCCAACCATGGCGTTTTGGCTGATAGTCCCCGTTCAGACGACCAACTCGGCCAACGAGGCTGTCGAAGCATATGCTGTCGTGTTGGCAGTATTAGAAAGTTAGGGGATTAGTTTGCCCAAGGGCGGACTCGAACTTGTTCCTTATTTGGATCCTCGGAATTATTGAGACTTTGCTGGACTATAGGATTTTGCCTTCCTTTCTGTACGTTAATGGTCTCCAAGTCAAACGCTTCACCACGCATACCGCGTTGACTTATTTACTGCGCCGGCCTTAAAAGACTTGCGCGGTAAATCAGTTTGACTCAGTGCTGGCTGACGCGGTCCAAACTGTTCTAGAATGAATCTAATAGTGACAGGGTACTTCTTAGCGCTTTCCAAAAGTCTCCTAGCAAAATTCTTTCGGTGCTGGCGAACTCCGACGTCCTTTGCGTATGAGCCCAAACCTTCCTCCGGCGCTCGTTTAGGCCGCTATGAAATCAAAACCCAGCTAGGCGGGGCGGTCGGAATGCGTGAAGTACGCCACGATGAGATCTAGTGAAATGAATTCGATGAATAAGGACCTCTCAGTCAATACTAGTTTGTCGCATTACCGCATCGTATCAAAAATCGGCGCGGGTGGAATGGGCGAGGTGTATCTGGCCCAGGACACTAAGCTGGATCGCGAAGTCGCGTTGAAAGTTTTGCCCGTTGATGTTGCTTCGAATCGCGATCGGATGGAGAGGTTTGTGCGGGAAGCGAAGGCAGCGGGAGCACTCAATCATCCGAACATCGCACACATTTATGAGATAGGCGAAAGCGACGGCACGAACTTTATCGCGATGGAGTTTGTCGATGGAGTCACATTGCGCGAGAAGATACATCAGGAGCGAACTGAACTCAGGAAGCTCTTGAAGTACTTACAGCAAGTCGCTGAGGGATTGTCGAAGGCGCATGCCGCGGGAATCGTCCACCGCGATCTGAAGCCCGACAACATCATGATCACCCGCGATCGCTTTGCGAAGGTGCTCGACTTCGGCTTGGCCAAGCTGATTGAGATGAGCGGGTCCGGTCTCGGGCAAAGCCAGGGAGGCGAAGCGCCCACCGCCGTGATGCAACAACACTCCGCCCCGGGCATGGTAATGGGCACGGTCGGCTACATGTCGCCCGAGCAGGCGCAGGGCAAGACAATCGAAATCGATCAACGCTCAGACGTATTCTCTTTTGGCTGCATTTTATTTGAGGCCGCCACGGGCAAGAAGCCGTTCGAAGGTGAGTCGGTCATCAAGTCGCTGCACAGCTTGATTTATGAATCGGCGCCACAAATCAAAGAGCTGAATCCCTCGGCACCCGCTGAGCTGCAACGGATCGTACGACGCTGTTTGGAGAAGGACGCAGACGACAGGTATCAAACGATCAAAGAAGTCGCGATTGAGTTAAAGCATTTGCGACGAGAGACGGCTGCCAGCGGGAACCGCGCTGACACTTCGCTTTTGACAGACGAGCACACAAGAGCCCGAGATGATTTAGATTCGCATTCGGCATCGCACCTTTCCCTGCGGACTGAACCGGTTGTCAGTCATTCAACCCGAGAATCCAGCGTCGAGTACCTCGTCACGGGAATCAAGCGCCACAAGCTGGCTGCGTTGCTTTCAATAGTCGTTTTCGCGGTCGCTGTCGGCGCATTCGGTTTATATCGCTATACCATGCACACCGATGCCGCGATCACTTCAATTGCGGTGATGCCATTTGTCAACGAAAGCGGCAATGCGGATATCGAATATCTCTCGGACGGAATGACAGAAACGCTGATCACCTCCTTATCGCAAGTTCCCAATCTGAACGTTAAAGCACGGAGTTCAGTCTTTCGTTACAAGGGAAAGGAGACCGACCCGAAAACCGTCGGCAAAGCACTAAGTGTACAGGCGATTCTGAATGGCCGCGTGGCTCAACGTGGTGACCAGTTGACGCTCAATCTGGAATTGGTCGATGTCGAAACTGAAAACGTTCTTTGGAGCGAGCAATACAACCGCAAACAAGCCGACCTCGTTTCTCTGCAGAGCGAGATTGCCCGCGATGTTTCAAGCAAACTCAAGATCAAACTGTCGGGCGCCGACGAACAGAAGTTAACTAAGAACTACACGGAAAATGCCGAGGCGTATAAGCTTTATTTGCAGGGACGCTATTTTGCAAACAAGCGGACCCCAAAAGACTCACGAAAGGCTATCGAGTGTTTCCAGCAGGCTGTCGGTATTGACCCAAGTTATGCCATGGCCTACGCCGGCCTTGCAGTGGGTTATACATACCTCACAGTTTACGGCGACACGCCGGCAAACGAGTCATTTCCGAAAGCGCGCGAATTTGCATCGAAGGCTCTCGAATTGGATAGCACCTTAGCCGAACCACATCTCACACTCGGTCTCCTTCTGTTTCTTCAGGACCACGATTTTGCCGGCTGGGAACGCGAGACCGAGCGCGCACTCGAGCTTAATCCAAATTCGACTGACGCTCATCGCCTGAACGGTTTTCGACTCCTCTTCCTCGGCAGGTTCGACGAGTCGGTCGCGGAGGTGAAACGAGCATTAGATATTGAACCACTCTCAACGGCAGGCAATATCAATTATTCGTATTGTCTGTTCTATTCAGGGAAAATCGACCAGAGCGAAACGCAGACGAAAAAGACTATCGAGTTGTCTCCCGACTTCTGGTTAGCGCATTTTTATCTCTTCAATGTTTATCGACTGAAGGGTAACTATGCTTTGGCGATCGAAGAACTTGCCAGGGCTGAAGAGTTACGAGATGAAGCCGAAGCCGCGAAGTTGATGAGAGAGAGTTTTGCCAAAGGAGGTTGGTCCGGGTTTTTGCATACTGTGACTACCGAGCGAGCACTAATGAAATCCAGTCCTTACAATTTGGCAACTTTCTACGCCGAACTTGGAGACAAGGATCAGGCCTTTGCGGCACTAAACGAAGCAATCGACAAAGACGATCAATTTATTGGCTTCATGAAAATAGATCCTTTTATGAAACCGTTGCGTGACGACCCGCGCTATCAGGGTTTGCTGAAGAAAGTAGGTTTTCCCCAGTGATCTGAAGAGCAAAAGTGGAAGAATTGTTGCCAGACACAACTCTTTCGCACTACCGCATCGTCTCCAAAATTGGAGCAGGCGGGATGGGCGAGGTGTATTTGGCCCAGGACACAAGACTTGATCGCAAGGTCGCGCTGAAAATTCTGCCTGCCGAAGTTGAGGTCCATCAGGACCGTATGCGCCGCTTCGTACAGGAAGCAAAGGCCGCGTCGGCACTCAACCATCCCAACATCATTACGATTTACGAGATTGAGCAAATCGACTCGGTTCATTTCATCGCGACTGAATTTATCGATGGCGAAACGCTGCGCGAACGCGTTCGAAAAACATCGATAAAGCTCGGAGAGGTTCTCGATGTCGCTGTGCAGATTGCGAGTGCACTATCTGCGGCTCACACTGCCGGCATCATCCATAGAGACGTAAAGCCTGAGAACATCGTGCTGAGGGCAGACGGCATTGTGAAAGTTCTGGATTTCGGTCTCGCGAAACTATCTGAACGACGGCCGCCAGAATCAGTGGACGCGGAAGCGGCGACGAGGGCTCTGGTGCAAACTGAGCCTGGAGTGGTGCTGGGGACGGTCGCGTACATGTCGCCCGAGCAGGCACGCGGACTTGCAGTCGACGAACGTACAGATATCTTCAGTCTGGGGGTTGTGATCTACGAGATGGTTGCCGGTCAAGCACCTTTTGGCGGTGCAACCAAGAGCGATCTGATTGTTGCGCTCCTTGAAAGAGACCCGCCGCCCCTCGCGCGTTTTACACCTGAAGCGCCAGCCGAGCTCGAGCGGCTCGTGACGAAGACTTTGGCTAAAGACAGAGAAGAGCGGTATCAGACGGCGAAGGACTTGTTCATCGATCTGAAGCGGCTGAAGCAAAAGCTGGTGGTTGAGGCGGAGATCGAACGCACCTCAGCGCCCGAGTTGAGCAGCGGAAGCGGCGCAGCAAACCCTTTTCACGTGCGCGAGATCGTTTCGACTGGTTCGCACACAGCCGCACATACAGCGGTCGAAAACTCGCGCGCGACATCAAGTGCTGAGTACATCGTATCTGGAATCAAGCAACACAGACTCGCCGTGGCCATTGCTCTTCTCGTGCTGGTTATTGGCGCCGTCAGTCTGAGCCTTTATCTGCACGCGCAAAACACCGAAGTCGCAATTGATTCAATCGCTGTGTTGCCTTTTGAAGATCAAAACCACGATCTCGACACAGAGTACCTCTCGGACGGGGTAACAGAAAGCATCATCAACAGCCTGACGCAGCTTCCCAACCTGCGAGTGATCGCGCGCAGTTCTGTCTTTCGATACAAAGGGAAACAGACGGACCCAATCACAGTCGCGAACGAGTTAGGTGTTCGGGCGGTGTTAACTGGTCGCATCATGCAGCGCGGAGAAAATCTGACCGTCAGTGCGGAATTGATTGACGTGCGCGATAAGAAGCAACTCTGGGGCGAACGATATGAGCGCAAAGTTTCGGACCTGCTGTCCGTGCAGCGGGATATCGCGGAGGAGATCACCGACAGGCTGCGCTTGAAACTTTCGGGTGCAGAGAAAGACCGCCTGACCAAACATTACACAGAGAACCCTGAGGCATACCAGCTCTACCTTAAAGGCCGCTATTTTTTGAACGCGCGCACGGAGGAGAGCATAGGAAAAGCGATTGCGTACTTTCAGCAGGCAATCGCCAAGGATCCCGTCTACGCGCTGGCCTACTCCGGCTTGGCGGACTCCTACTCCGCATTGGTCTTCCCGGTCGAAGCTGTAACCCCGCGGGAAGCAATGCCCAAGGCGAAGGAGGCAGCGATGAAGGCGCTGGCGATTGATAACGCTCTCGCCGAGGCTCACGCTTCGCTGGGATACGTCAAGTTCTACTTTGATTGGGACTGGCCCGGCGCTGAAACAGAATTCAAGCGAGGCATCGAGCTGAACCCAGCTTACGCTGAAGGTCATCACTACTACTCGCACTTCTTAATCGCGATGGGGCGCGATGAAGAGTCCTTAATCGAGAGTCGTCGCTGCCTGGAGTTGGAGCCACTCAATCTTCTCCTCAATGTTCATCTTGGCTGGCATTACCTCTACGCGCGCCAATATGACCAGGCAGTAAACCAACTAAAGAAGACGCTCGAGATGGATGCCAATTTTGCTCAGACACACCGCTGGCTGGGATTAGCTTTAGAGCAACAGACCAGGTCTGCGGAAGCTATCGATGAGCTGCAAAAAGCGATCGCTCTGTTTGGAGGGAACACGCTGACAGAAGCAGAGCTTGCACATGCGCATGCCGTATCAGGAAAGAGAGATGAGGCGCAAAAGGAGCTGGCTCGGTTGAAAGAGACCGCACAATATAAGTATGTCCCAGCCTACCAGATTGCCGGCATCTATGCCGGCTTGGGCGAGAAGGATCAAGCGTTTGCGTGGCTCGAAAAAGCTTATGACGAACGTTCTGACTTGTTGGTCAATCTGAAAAGGGAGCAAGAATTCGATGGCCTGCGTTCGGACCCGCGCTTTGCCGATCTCTTGCGGCGTGTCGGACTGCCGCCTTGATTGAAAGAGAAGCTTTGACGCTTGCTAGATTGTGCGCTTGCCGAGATCTGGTTCGGGCAACACACCGAGGGAGTAGTTGCGATAGACCTGAAGTTTGTATCCCAGCTAAGGATGGGGTGAAAAGTCATTGAGTTTGACTGGAGAGTTGAATCTACCTCCGAACTAATGGCGTTTTCGGTTTCCGCGCATATTCGATCGATGCGGCCGCGCTTTCGCTGTTCGATCTTTTTGCGATTTGCTCTTTACGTTCGCCGCTTTGTCGGGAGTATGGTGTGATTCCTCGACGGGCGCGCTCGCTTTTTCCAATGCGGCTGTGATCAGTTCGTCACCTGGTCGAGTGCCGTTGACGAAAGCAAACACATGATAGTTCGCGTTGCGCTCACGGATTACTTCAATCCGTCCTTCATCCTTCAAGCGCGCCAGTTGGGCCATCAGGAACGTCTGTTCTGCGGCGCTCATGTAGCGATAGTCGATGTCGAATGCCAGACCTGTTGAATGTGGGGGCGTGTCGATGAGCACGGCGTTCCTGTTCACCCTGTTCAATGCATGTTGGTACTGTTCCGGTCTTACCAGTGAACTTACCGGTAGCGGACGATCAAACTGGCGATGATAGATGGACGCTACTTCTTCCAGGATTTTCAACGCTTCCGGTCTTAGCGACCTAAGCATGTTGAGTCTCATCGCCTGCCGGTCAGAAGAGCTGTCTAGTTCATAGGAGCGTCCGGCGAAATTTTTCGCCAGGGCCTGTAGCGACTCGTAATCGCGGAACAGTTTCTGACGATTGTCAGGTTGTCCGTAGAATTGATCGAGCAGCGCTTTGTCTTCGTCCGTTGATGTCAGCCCCTGCTGCCGCGCCGTGATTTGTTTTTGAAGCTCGGTTTGCTTGGTGCGGTCGCGTTTCTTCAGCGCGCCAGACTGAAGTTTCAAAGCCGCAACTTCGGACTGGAGGTTTGATCGTCTCTCGTCGAGGCGTTTGTATACCTCGCCCAGTTGTGCTTCGTTGTAGAGTTCGATGCTGTGATCGTCTTCGTATCTGGTGAACACATTCTCGTCTGCTTTCGCTCCGACGCCGAATAAGACGTAAGTATCAGTGACAGCAGGCACCGCAACCATTTCGCGGCGCTCGATCATCGCGGCGAGATCCACGAAGTCCTGACAGGTGTGGACATTGTATTTCTCGATCTCGGCGACCTGTGTAGCCAGAAACCAGTGCCGGTCGCTGTAGTGCTTGAGCTCGGGCGGAATCTGGACAGCACCGTTTCCTCCAGCCGGTCCACCTCGATCCGCTTTTACTTTTTCCACTGCCTGGTTCCACGCATCAGCATTCGTACTGTTTGTACTGATAGAGTTGTTGGGCGAATCGTGCACACGCTGCCGTCTTTGAAGGATAAAGTGGACCACGCCCCACAGGGCTACACCCGCCGCAGCACTCATAAGAATTAGAAGGACAATTCTTTTATTAGGTTGAGAAATAGGCAAGGTTTTTGGTAGGAACAGGAATAAAAGAGGCTGTATCTCAATCTAATCCTTCTTATCACCACTCAGCCGTAACTTTCCATATATTTCCGGGTACATCTTCTTCGCGCATGCCTCGCACACCCCGTGACTGAAGTCTGCTTCGGTATGCTCTCTTATGTAGAGTTCGAGTTGCGTCCACGCCCCCTCGTCACCGCGAATCATTTTACAGTGCATACAGATCGGCAGTATACCCCGCAGTGTCTTCACTTCCGCGAGAGCGTCTTGCAACTCTCTAATAAGTTTTTCCTTTTCGGCCTCGGCTTGCTTGCGCACCGTGATGTCCTGGAAGGCTCCTTGGAGGCGGACTATTCTTCCCTCGGCATCGCGCACCGCCTCGCCAATGGAGCGCACCCAGATCAGCCGTCCCTTGGCAGTGAACTTCGGAAGCTCAATGTCGTAGGGAGTGCCCTCCCTCGCGCATGTCTCAACGTGACGGAGGACCTCTGCCCGATACTCTGGAGGAAAGTATCCGATGCCCTCTTCCAGGGTTGGCTTGTATCCTGGCGGCACTTCGTGGATGGCGCAATTTTCGTCCGACCAAGTTAGCGTGCGCTCGGGCAACTCAATCATCCATCCACCCAGGCGCGCGGCCTTGCCAGCGATCTGCGCCAGCAACGCTGAGCTCTGCGCCAGTTGCTCGCGCGCCTCCTGCTGCTCGGTAACGTCCATCACTATTCCCACTCGGCGAATGGGGGTGCCCGTAGCGTCGAACTCAGTATTGCACCGTTCATACATCCAGCGCAGCCTGCCGTCGGATCGGCGGATGCGATATTCCGCTCCCAGCAAAGGTTCGGTAGGTGAAATGTGGGCATGCGCGGCATCATAGGCTGGCACATCTTCAGCAAGGATGAAGCTGTAGAAATGCTCTAAGGTCTCGGCGAACTCCGCGAGTGTGATCCCAAACAAATTGCAGGTCGCCTCGGACCAGACCAGACGACCACTACGCAGGTCCAAGCTCCAATTGCCCATGCGCCCGATGCTTTGCGCGTTGGCTAGTAGTGCGATCTGTTCACGCAGCGCTACCTCTGCGCGCTTCCGTTCAGTGATGTCACTAATGTTGCATCGAATAAACTGGCGCGAATCCTTCGAATAGACGTTACCGATAAACTCTATTTCACGACGCTCTCCTTTAGTTTCGAGCGCCAAGTCTTCGTAACGACTATAGCCAGTCGCCTGCAACTCTCGAAAGGCAGCCTGCCTTTCGTCCTTATCCCTGAACAGACCGATCTCCCAAAGTTCCTTGCCCAGGAATTCATCAGGCGAGTAACCCAAAAACACCACCATAAAAGGATTCACGTCGGTGATCTTACAGCTGTCGGCATCAAGAATCAGGATGCCGTCTCGTGCGGATTCGAGTCGCCGGTTGGGAATTTCCGAAGCCAGTAAGTCCTCCGGTATGGTCTGATGCCGGGTTACTTTGTTGGTCTCATCGGTCATTTGAGAGTCTCAATTTCAAGAGCGAACCCATAACGAAGAGATTCGAAGCCGCTGCAGTCTAGGCCACGGTACTTGTGGAGTGTTTCAATAGTATACCAAGCACAGATATCCCTTCAGTCTGATTTGCATTGTATTGGCGCTTCTCGCCACCGGGCACGAGTCTCCCGCCCTCGATCAACAGGCCTTAGGGTTTGCCAGGACGGTTGTTCGTGCTCGGATCTCCAGTAGGCGGCGGCGCATGATCTTCTTTCGCAGGCGGCCCCAGCAATTCGGTGAAGATCGGTTTCAGCGCGTCGGCCCACACTTGATAACCTTTGACATCGAGATGCAGTCCGTCCCGATTCGTCATCCCGTTGAGCAGCTTGCCCCCTTTGTCGGCGAGCCTGTCGTTGAAGTTCAAATACCTAATCGTCTTACCGTCGGCGAATTTCGCGATGTTGTCGTTAACGCTGTTGATGATGGGCATCACGGCCATGTTGTCGTTGCGCGGAGTAATGCCGATTAGGACAATCGTGGCGTTGGGCGCTTTCTGCCGGCAGATATCCAGAATCGCCTTGATGCCCCTGGTGATGTCAGCAACTCTCGGGTCGGTGATCTCAGGCGAGCGGTTGCCGACATTATTAGTCCCGGCAAGAACAACGATGATTTTGGGATTGACATGGTCCAGTTCCCCGTTTTTCAG
>WNFJ01260802.1_pt1 | contig 11487 bp, 9 predicted proteins | sample 5400461 | NCBI WGS metagenome assembly WNFJ01 (sample SAMN13153349, study PRJNA577476) | soil metagenome | isolation source: 115 cm saprolite on Douglas fir-dominated hillslope | place: USA:California | collected 2013-09-17 | reverse complement strand
CTGCGCGCGGCGGGAAGCGTTTGCGGCTTCACCACGTCGTGGCCTTCCTGGATCAATGTCGAGAATTTTTCGGCATTCCACAATCTGCCGATCTCGACCAGGGCCAACGGCTTCGGCGGTCTCGACGCGGAGCTTAATTTCAACAATCCGGCGATGGTGCGCCACATCGCGCAACTCGCGGAATGGCAGACCACCAGGGTGTTCGACTATAGCGGCCGCGCCACGACGGCGGAGCCGCGGTTTCAAAATGGCGATTGCGGAATCTTCATAGGCTCATCGGCGACGCGCGCCGATATCAGGGCCAATTCGAAATTCGAGGTGGGCTACGGCATGTTGCCGTACTGGCCCAATCTGGAAGGCGCACCGCAAAACACCATCATCGGCGGCGCGACATTGTGGGTGCTGCGGGACCGGCCGGCTGCCGAATACAAGGGTGTCGCAAAATTCTTTGGCTACCTGTCGAAGCCGGAGATTCAGGCCGCATGGCACCAGAACACCGGCTATCTGCCGGTTACCCGCGCGGCCTTCGATTTGACCCGCGCGCAAGGGTTCTACGATCGCAATCCCGGCACCGCGATCTCGATCGAGCAGATCACGCTGAAACCGCCGACCGAAAACTCGAAAGGCGTCCGGCTCGGATCGTTCGTTCTGATTCGCGATGTGATCGACGACGAGCTGGAGCAGGCCTTCAGCGGCAAAAAATCCGCGCGAGCCGCGCTGGATTCCGCCGTCGAGCGCGGCAACCGGCTGCTGCGTCAGTTCGAGCGCGCCAATCCGGATCGATAGAGACGGTCTCTGCGGCCGGCTGATAACGAAGAATCAATGTCGATCATGCATTCATTACCTGATCTGAAGAGCATCGAGGCGTTTCAGGCGTGGCGTACCGACGCCTCGCAATGTCTGCCGGTGGCATGCGACATCGCGCGCGTTCACGCCTTGCCGCATGCGGATCCTCAATTGTTTCCGACGGGTACCAATCTCGTCGTCGCCCTCGACGACAGGCTGGTGCTGAAGATCTTTCCGCCGCTGTTGCGCCATCAATTCATCTCGGAGCTGACTTCGCTGTCGCAGCTTCGCGGGTGCATCAGCGTACCGATCCCGGAAATCGTGCTCGAAGGGGAGCGCGACCAATGGCCGTATCTCGTCATCACGCGGATGCACGGTATCCTGGGCACGCAAGCGTGGCCCGCTCTGCCGGAGGATCAGAAAGAGAGCGTCCTCGGCCAGATCGGCGAGACCATCGCGGAAGTACAGCGCGTGCCGGTAGGACGGCTGTCCGGGATCGAGCCGCGCTGGGACCAATTCATGCTTATGCAAATCGAGGGATGTCGCGCCCGGCATGAGCGTCTCGGGCTGCCGCGAAAATATCTGGACGGGCTGGACGAACTTCTTCGCGACGCGGCGACGCTCGTTCCGATGAACGCACCGCCGGTCATCCTGACCGGCGAATACATTCCTGAGAATTTTCTGTTGAACCGTGAAGGCGCGGGCTGGCGGCTGTCAGGACTTATCGATTTCGGCGACGTGTTCACGGGATGGCGCGAATACGACCTGCTCGGCCCGAGCGCCTTCATGACGGCAGGAATGCCGCGCCGCGTTCGGAGCCTGTTCCAGGGATTCGGATATTCGCGGGCGGATATTAATTCGACGCTGCAGCGGCGGCTGACGGCGCTACTTCTGCTGCATCGCGCCAGCGATCCAATCCGGCACATTTGCATCGAGGGCTGGCAGCAGAAGGCCGGCGATTTGTTCGAATTGCAGAGGCTGCTGTGGCCGATTTGACGCGGACCTCCAGCGAATTGGGCTCACTTAGCCGGCGTCGCCCGACAAAACGGCGTTCGAAATATCTGCACTCACAATAGGCAAAGCTATTTCTTTGTATGCAATCCGCAGTCGCGCTGGCCGATCCCGCAAACCCGATATTTGAAGCCAAATCATGTACTTAAAGCGCGATTAGGCTTGCGTTAAGCTTTGGCACGAACCTTGCGACGTCGCTCCAAAAGCCGATCCCTCGTGCGTTGGAGCATCACATGAAACGCCGCGATTTTCTGAAATCCGTCACCGGCGCAGCCGCCGGCGCCGTAGTGCCCGCACCGGCGATCTGGTCTGCCGCCAAGGCCGATACCCGCTCCGAGACGCTGCTGATCGTGTCGGAAAGCGGTCCCAATAATCTCGATATTCACGGCGTCGGCACCAACGTGCCTAGCTCCGAGGTTTCGTGGAATTGCTATGACCGGCTGATCAGCCACGAGATGAAAAGCGGTCCCGGCGGTGTGCCGTATTATGACCGCGACAAGCTCAAGCCCGAACTCGCCGAAGACATGAAGGTCGGCGATATGTCGGTGACCTTCAAACTGAAGAAGAACGCCAAGTTTCATGACGGCGCGCCGGTGACGGCCAAGGACGTCAAGTGGTCGCTCGACCGCGCGGTCAGCGTCGGCGGATTCCCGACCTTCCAGATGGGCGCGGGTTCGCTGACCAAGCCCGAACAGTTCGTCATGGTGGACGACAACACGGTGCGGATCGATTTTGCCAAGAAAGACCGTCTGACGATTCCGGATCTCGCCGTGATCGTGCCCTGCGTGATCAATTCCGAACTGGTCAAGAAGAACGCCGGCGAGAAAGACCCGTGGGGCCTTGAATACACCAAACAGCAGACCGCCGGCTCCGGCGCCTACAAGGTGACGAAGTGGACCGCCGGCACCGAAGTGATCATGGAGCGCAATGACGAGTGGGTCGGTGGTCCCTTGCCCCAGGTCAAGCGCGTGATCTGGCGCATGGTGCCGCAAGCCGGCAACCGCCGCGCGCTGCTGGAGCGCGGCGATGCCGATATCTCCTACGATCTGCCGAACAAGGATTTCGTCGAGTTGAAGGGCGATGGCAAGCTCAACATCGTGTCGGTACCCTATTCCAACGGCATTCAGTATATCGGCATGAACGTCAAGAACCCGCCGTTCGACAATATCAAGGTGCGGGAAGCCGTCGCCTGCGCGATTCCCTATCAAAAAATTATGGATGCGGTGCTGTTCGGGCTCGCCAAGCCGTTGTTTGGCGCGCCTGCTACTCAACCGACCGAGGTGGCGTGGCCGCAGCCGACCAAATACGCCACAGACATGGAGAAGGCCAAGGCGTTGCTTGCGGAGGCCGGTTATCCCAACGGCTTCGAAACCACGCTGTCGTTCGATCTCGGATTTGCCGGCGTCAACGAACCGCTCTGCGTGCTGGTGCAGGAGAGTCTTGGACAAATCGGAATCAAGACCACGATCAACAAGATTCCGGGCGCCAACTGGCGGACCGAGCTCAACAAGAAGGTGCTTCCGCTTTACACCAACGTGTTCTCCGGCTGGCTCGACTATCCCGAATACTTCTTCATCTGGTGTTACGACGGCAAGAATTCGGTCTTCAACACCATGAGCTACCAGTCGAAGGCGATGGACGACCTCATTCATGGCGCAGTCGACGCCGCCGCTTCTGGGGACAGGCCGACTTACGAGAAGGATGTGAAGGGTTTCGTCGACCTGGCATTCACAGATATTCCGCGCATTCCGCTGTATCAGCCCTACGTCAACGTCGCGATGCAGAAGAACGTCTCGGGCTATCAATACTGGTTCCATCGTCGCCTCGATTATCGCGCGCTGGTGAAGGCGTAACGCCACCATGCTGACCATGACCGGCAAGCGGTTGATGTTCGCGATCCCGAGCCTGATCGGGGTGGTGATCGTCACGTTCCTCTTGACGCGCGCGCTGCCCGGCGATCCCGCGGCGTATTTCGCAGGCCCTGCGGCGAACAAGGAGGCGATCGAGCAGATCCGAAAGAAACTCGGCTTCGACAAACCGCTGATCGAGCAGTTCTTCCGCTACACCGCCGACCTTGCGCACGGCGATTTCGGCAATTCGCTCACCACCGGCCAGCCGGTTGGAGCTGACGCTGCTCGGCCTCGTCATTTCGATCGTGATCGCGCTGCCGCTCGGCGTGCTCGCCGCAACCCGCCCCGGCTCGTGGATCGACCATCTCTGCCGCGTGACGACGACGGCAGGCGTGTCGCTGCCGGTGTTTTTCACCGGCCTGGTGCTGGTCTATATATTCTATTTCAAGCTCGGATGGTCGCCGGCCCCGCTGGGACGGCTCGATGTATTCTATAGCGCGCCGCCGGCGGTGACCGGCTTCTACCTGATCGACGCCCTGATCGCGCGCGATTTCGAAACCTTCCGTTCCGCGTTCAGCCAGCTGATCCTGCCGGCACTGACGCTCGCGATCTTTTCGCTGGCGCCGATCGCACGCATGACACGGGCTTCGATGCTGGCGGTGCTGTCGTCGGATTTCGTGCGCACCGCGCGCGCCAGCGGCCTGTCGCCCGGCACCGTGATCGTCACCTATGCTTTTCGCAACGCGATGCTGCCGGTGATCACCACGCTCAGCATGGTGTTCTCATTCCTGCTCGGCGCCAACGTGCTGGTTGAAAAGGTGTTCGCCTGGCCCGGCATAGGCTCCTACGCGGTGGAAGCCCTGATCTCGTCGGATTTCGCGCCGGTGCAGGGCTTCGTGCTGACCATGGCGATCATGTATGTGCTGCTCAACCTGATGATCGACATTCTCTATGGCGTGATCGACCCAAGAGTGAGGCTGGAAGGGTGAGGCTGGAAACATGAGCAGCGTCGCGCCTGCCGTTGAACCTGTTGCACCCGCGCGCACCTCGGGTTTGGCTGCGATCTTCGAGCACACGCGCTACGTGCTCGGCGAGAACCGAGTGACCGCGTTCGCGTTCGGGCTGTTGATCGTTATCGTCGTTGCGGCGCTGTTCGGTCCCTACGTGGTTCCCCATGATCCGCTGGCGTCCGACACCGCGACGGCGCTGAAGCCGCCGTCATCGGCGCATTGGTTCGGCACCGACCAGTTGGGACGCGATATCTTCAGCCGGGTCATCGTGGCGACGCGGCTCGACACTTTCATCGCGGTGGCGTCAGTAGTGCTGGTGTTCCTGATGGGCGGCCTCGCCGGCATCGCCGCCGGCTATTTTGGCGGCTGGACCGACCGCATCGTCGGACGCATCGCCGACACCATCATGGCGTTTCCGTTATTCGTGCTGGCGATGGGGATCGTCGCCGCACTCGGCAACACCGTGCAGAACATCATCATTGCGACTGCGATCGTGAATTTCCCGCTTTACGCGCGCGTCGCCCGTGCCGAGGCCAATGTGCGGCGCGATGCCGGCTTCGTGCAGGCGGCGCGATTGTCGGGCAACGGCGAATTCCGGATTCTGCTGGTGCACATCCTGCCGAACATCATGCCGATCATGATCGTGCAGATGTCGCTGACCATGGGTTATGCGATTCTTAATGCGGCCGGACTGTCGTTCATCGGGCTTGGGGTGCGGCCGCCGACGGCGGAATGGGGCATCATGGTCGCGGAGGGCGCGGGCTTCATGGTCTCGGGCGAGTGGTGGATCGCGCTGTTTCCGGGCTTGGCGCTGATGGTCGCGGTGTTCTGCTTCAACCTGCTCGGCGACGGTCTGCGCGACATCGTCGATCCGCAGCGACGAACGTGAGGGCGGAACCATGACCGCGCCGCCGCTGCTCGACATCAACGATCTCACCGTGGAGTTTGTCACCCGGCGCGGCATCGTCAAGGCGGTGCAGCACGTCAACATATCGGTGGCCAAGGGCGAGACGCTCGGCATCGTCGGCGAATCCGGCTCCGGCAAATCGGTCACCTGCTACGCGGTAATGCGGATTCTCGACCGCGCCGGCAAGATTGCCGAAGGCTCGGTGGTGTTTTCAGGCATCGACGTGAAGGCCGCGACCGAAAACCAGATGCGCGACCTGCGCGGCCGCGAAATCTCGATGATTTTCCAGAATCCGCGCGCGGCGCTCAATCCGATCCGTAAAGTGGGTGACCAGATCGAGGACGTGCTGCGCCAGCACGTGCAGTCGGCGGCGAGCGATCGCGGCGAGAAGGCGATCGAGGCGCTGGAGCGGGTCAAGATCGCGCGGCCGCGCGAGCGCTATCACGCCTATCCGTTCGAACTGTCGGGCGGGATGTGCCAGCGCGTGGTGATCGCGCTGGCACTGGCCTGCAATCCGCAGCTGCTGATCGCGGACGAGCCGACCACCGGTCTCGACGTCACCACGCAAAAGGCTGTGATGGACCTGATCGTCGAACTGACCAAGCGCCGGGGCATGTCGACGATCCTGATCACGCACGACCTTGGATTGGCCGCGGCCTATTGCGACCGGGTGGTGGTGATGGAGAAGGGGCGCGTGGTCGAAACCGCGTTATCGGCCGATATCTTCGCCAAGCCGGAACACGCCTACACCAAAAAGCTGATGCGCGCGACGCCGCGGCTCGGCGTCTCCTTGCGCGATCTGCTGCCGGAGGAGGAGGCTGCGCCCGTCATGGCCGGGCTTGACCCGGCCATCCATCCATCTTCGCAAGACTCTTCGTCAAAAGCGATGGACCCCCGGGTCAAGCCCGGGGGTGACGATGTAACAAAACCCCTTCTTCTCGTTGAAAAGCTTGTAAAAGAATATCCGCGCCAGGGCGCCACGGCGACACTGACAAAGCTGTTCTCGCGCAAGCCGCCGGTTGAGCTTGAACAATTCCGCGCGGTCGACGGCATCAGCTTTAGCGTCGGGCATGGCGAGAGCGTCGGCCTGGTCGGCGAATCCGGCTGCGGCAAGTCCACTACCTCGATGATGGTAATGCGGCTGCTGGACCAGACCTCGGGCCGCATCATGTTCGACGGCGATGAGATCGGCGGCATCCTGCCCAATGCCTTCGCGCGGCTGCCGCTCCGCAAGAGCATCCAGATGGTGTTTCAGGATCCGACCGACAGCCTCAATCCGCGCTTTACCGCCGCGCGCGCGATCATCGATCCGATCATGCAGCTCGGCGACATCAGGGGACGCGACGCGTTGCGCGCCCGCTGCGAGGAATTGGCTGAAATGGTCGGCCTGCCGATCAATCTGCTGGATCGTTTCCCGCATCAATTGTCGGGCGGCGGCATCGCGCGTGCCATTGCGCTGCACCCGAAGCTCGTGATTCTCGACGAGCCGACCGCGGCGCTCGATGTCTCGGTGCAGGCGGTGGTCTTGAATCTGCTGCACGACTTGAAGCAGTCGATGGGCATGAGCTATTTGTTTGTGTCGCACGATTTGAATGTGGTGCGCTTGTTGTGCGATCGTGTCATTGTGATGCGGACGGGACGAATCGTCGAGCAGGGTCCGTCTGAACGGGTCTTGGGCGACCCGCAGGATGCCTATACAAAGGAACTGCTGACGGCGATTCCGCATCCGCCGTTGCCGGTTCACTGAACGTGCCGACCGATGAGAGAACAATGGCTGCTGATCCGCTAGATGATTATATCGACGCCGTCTCGAAAGCCTTAGGCCTGCCTGTCGACGAAGCCTGGAAGCCGGCAGTTAAGGCCAATCTCGAGGTGTCGCTGAGGCTCGCGCGCTTGGTGGATGAATTCGTGCTGCCTGATGAAACCGAGCCGGCCAGTGTCTTTGCAGCCTGATATCGCCATGACTGTTGACCACGACGAGCTGTCGGCCTCGGAAATCGCGCAAGGAGTGACAGGCCGAAAGATGTCGGCCCTCAGCGTCGCCGAAGCGGCGCTGGCGCGAATCGCCAAACATGATCCGGTGTTGAATTCCTTCACCGACGTGACGGCCGATCGCGCGCGTGCGAAAGCGCGTGCCATCGATGCCGCTGTCACGGCCGGGAAAAATGCCGGCCCGCTCGCCGGCGTGCCGTTCGCGGTGAAGAACCTGTTCGATGTCAAGGGTCTGCCGACCCGCGCCGGATCGAAGATCAATCGCGACCTCAAGCCGTCGCCGCGCGACGCCACACTGATCGAGCGGATGGAGGCTGCCGGCGCCGTTCTGGTCGGCGCGCTCAATATGGGCGAATACGCCTACGACTTCACCGGCGAGAATGTCCACGACGGCCCGTCGCGCAATCCTCATGACGTGACCCGGATGACCGGCGGCTCGTCGGGCGGCTCTGGCGCCGCCGTCGGCGGCGGCCTGGTGCCGCTGGCGCTGGGGTCAGACACCAACGGCTCGATCCGGGTGCCGTCGTCGTTCTGCGGAATCTTTGGACTGAAGCCGACCTACGGCCGATTATCTCGTGCAAGGTCGTTTCCGTTCGTCGCGAGCTTCGATCATCTCGGTCCGTTCGCGCGCAATGTCGACGATCTCGCGCTGGCCTATGACGCGATGCAGGGACCTGACCCGGACGACGCGGCCTGCACGACCCGGCCGGCTGAGCCAGTGACGCCATTGCTGGCGCAGGACATCGGCGGCTTGCGGATTGCCATCGCCGGCGGATATTTTCAGAACAACGTCTTCCCCGAAGCCATAGAGGCCGTCGCCCGCGTCGCCAAGGCGCTCGGCACCACGCGCACGATCGAAATCCCGGAAGCCGCGCGCGCCCGCGCCGCGGCCTATGTCATCACCACTACGGAGGGCGCTTCGCTGCATCTCGATCGCTTGCGGCAAAGGCCTGATGATTTCGACCCGGCGGTGCGCGACCGGTTGCTGGCTGGCGCGATGATCCCCGCGTCGCTGGTCGACCGCGCCCAAAAATTTCGCCGCTGGTATCGTGCCCAGGTGATGGAGATATTCAAATCGGTCGATGTGATCATCGCACCGGCGACGCCCTGTGTCGCGCCGAAGCTCGGGCAGGTGACATTCGTGCTTGACGGTGTCGAACTGCCAGTGCGCGCCAATATCGGCATCCACACCCAGCCGATTTCCTTCATCGGACTTCCGGTGGTCGCGGTGCCCGTTCCGCTGGAGCCGATGCCGATCGGCGTGCAGATCATTGCAGCACCCTGGCGGGAAGATATCGCGCTGCGCGTCGCCTATGCGCTGCAGCGCAATGGCGTGGTTTCCGCGCCGCGGCCAAGAGGATTGTGAAATGGACCTCGATCTCCCTGACGTGCTCGCTGAAGTGACCGAGCAGTTCGCGCGCTACGAAAAGGCGCTGGTGTCGAACGACGTCGCCGTCCTCGGCGAACTGTTCCGCGCCGACGCCCGCACGCTTCGCTACGGCATCGGCGAAAATCTCTATGGTTATGACGCCATCATGGCGTTTCGCGCGGCGCGCTCGCCGGTGGGTCTGATGCGCAGAACCGCGCAAACCGTGATCACAACCTATGGCCGTGACGCCGCCGTAGCATCGACACTGTTTTATCGCGACTCCGCTCCCGGCAAAGTGGGACGGCAGATGCAGACATGGGTGCGATTTCCCGACGGCTGGAAAATCGTCGCCGCGCATGTCAGCATCATCGACGAGCCGCGGGATCAAAAGACATGAGTCTTGACGATCTTCCAACCGGCGCTCCTCAACGCCTAGCCGGCGAGGCAGAGGCGGTGGTTCGGCGCGTGGACCGCGCTTCACCCTATCCGGACAAGATCACGCGCGCGGAGGAACTGCGCCTGCAGTTGGCTGACGAGATCGTGCGCGGCGCCCTGCCGCCGGGAGCAGCCCTCGACGAGACCGATATAGCGCGACGTTTCAACGTATCGCGCACGCCTGTCCGAGAGGCGCTGCGCCAGCTCGCGGCCAGCGGGCTGGTCGATGCCCGTGCCCATCGCGGCGCGGTGGTGGCGCGGCCTTCGATCGAACGGCTGACCGGGATGTTCGAGGCGATGGCGGAGCTGGAAGCAATGTGCGCGGGCCTCGCCGCGGAACGAATGGTTCCCGCAGAGCGGCACCGGCTAGAGGCGGTTCACGAGGAATTACGGGTGTTGAGCTACGCCGGCAATCCGGACCGGTTTCACGAAGTCAACGAACGCTTTCACAACACCATCTATGCCGGTTCGCAGAACGGCTATATCGCCGAAATAACGCTGGCGACGCGGGTACGGGTGCAGCCGTTCCGTCGCGCGCAATTTCGCAATCTTGGGCGTCTGGCAAAATCGCACGCCGAGCACGACCGCGTGGTGGTGGCGATCATGCGCGGCGACCGCGTCGGCGCCGCCGCCGCGATGCGCGCGCATATCGAGCTGGTGCGCGGCGAGTACGAGATCTACGCGGTGTCGGTGTAAAGGTGTCCTCATCCTGAGGAACGCGCGCTTGCGCGCGTCTCGAAGGATGAGGGGACGTGGGCCTCATGGTTCGAGACGGCGCAAGAGCGCCTCCTCACCATGAGGGATCACCCCGCCGCCGCTTCTGCCACAAACGCGCGCCAGCCGCTGAAGGCGGAGATATCGCGCGCACCGTCGACATCAGCGGGTTCGACAATAAAACCTTTGACGCCGCGGCCATCGGCAAGACGTACGGTGCCGATCGACAGCGGCGGCGGGATCGCGGCGACGAATTTTCCGAACGCCGCTGCTGAGAGCGCCCAGACCTCCAGCTCGATCGACGATCCCGTCCCTCGCTCCACGCGCAGCATGCCGGGTTTCGGCGGCGTGGTGTCCAGCGCATAGAGCTTGTAGTCCGGCGCGGTTCTGGCTGCCTCCAGCAAGCGTCCACCAAGCGCCTTCAATTCACCGTTGAGCGCCATGCCCGAGAGATGCGCGCCAACCACCGCGATGGCGATTTCGTCTCCGCTCACGCCCGCCGGCAAGGTCGCAAGCGGCGGCTGCGGCAGGCTCCTGCTGCCCATGGTCAATTTCGTGTCGGCATGGAAAATACGTCCGATACTTGCAAGGTGCGCGTCCTGCCCGGCAGGCGCCAGCAGCGTGATGCCGAACGGGATATCGCCGGCGCGTATCGCCGCCGGCAATGCGAGCCCGCAGAGGTCGAGCAGGTTGACGAAATTGGTGTAGGTGCCGAGCCTGCTGTTGAGCTCGATCGGATTGGCCAGCACCTGCGCGGTGCTGTACACGGTCGGCGCCGTCGGCAGCACCAGCGCGCTGATTCCGGCGAAGGCGCGCTCGCTGATCCTGCGTAACGCCTGCAGCCGGTACAGCGCCGCAAAAGTATCGGCGGCGCTGAGCCGCGCGCCGGCGATCGTGATCTCGCGCGTCACCGGATGTATGGCCTCCGGCGATGAGGCCAGCAAATTGCGGATCACCAGATAACGCTCCGCGACCCACGGTCCTTCATAGAGCAGCCGCGCGGTTTCATAGAGCGGTTCGAGATCGAACTCGACCAGGGTGGCGCCGAGCGCGGTCCAGCGCTTGAGCGCATCGCTGTACGCATTCTCCGAAGCCTTGTCGCCGAAGAAGATCAACTGGCCGCTGCGCGGCACTCCGAGTCTGAGATTGGCGGGAAACGTCGTCATCTCCGCTAGCGGTCTGTTGCGCGAAAAGGGGTCGGCGCCATCGGGGCCGGCCATTGCGGCCAGTGCCGTCATCGCGTCGTCGACGGTGAGCGAGAACACCGACACGCAATCCAGCGTCCGGCATGCCGGCACTACGCCAGCGGTGGAGATCAGTCCAAGGCTCGGCTTCAGCCCGACAATGTTGTTGAGCATTGCGGGCACGCGGCCGGAGCCCGCGGTGTCGGTGCCCAATGCCAGCGGCACCAGC
>WNFJ01659520.1_pt1 | contig 11488 bp, 8 predicted proteins | sample 5400461 | NCBI WGS metagenome assembly WNFJ01 (sample SAMN13153349, study PRJNA577476) | soil metagenome | isolation source: 115 cm saprolite on Douglas fir-dominated hillslope | place: USA:California | collected 2013-09-17 | reverse complement strand
CCCCATCTGGACGACTTCGGCCTGGCGACGGCGCTGCGTTGGTTCATCGATCGTTTTTCACAGCGCACCGGAATCAGGGCGGAATTCGATGCGACCGATGACGAGCAACGATTGGCCAGAGAGACTGAGACGGCCTGCTTCAGAATAGCCCAGGAAGCGCTGACTAATGTGGCCCGGCATGCCAAAGCGAAGCGAGTGTCAGTGAAATTGAAACGAACTCGCGATCAACTATTTCTGATTGTTAAAGATGACGGTGTTGGCTTTGATGTGAACGCGCTAGGGCATTCCACACCTGTCGCTCTCGGACTACGTGGAATGAAAGAACGAGCGAGCGCCGTTCGCGGGCGCATTGACATCGATTCAGCCGACGGCAAGGGCACGCAGGTGCGGGTGCGCTTCCCAGTCGTTTAAGTCAACGATCGAGCATATGAACCCCACCCTCGTCTTGATCGCCGACGATCACGCCCTGGTGCGCGCCGGTATTCGTGCGCTTCTCGAAAGAATTCCGAACACTGAAGTCGTTGCTGAGGCATCCGACGGCCGTGAGGCGGTGGAGTTGATAGNNNNTTGCGATGCCGGGCTTGAACGGATTAGAAGCCACCCGGCAAATCGTCAAGACATGGCCCCAGGTCCGGGTGATCATTTTATCGATGCATGCCAGCGAAGAATATGTATGGCAGGCGTTGAGGGCCGGCGCGCGAGGCTATCTGCTGAAGGGCGCTTCACTCGCAGAGTTGGAGCTGGCACTGAGTTTTGTCGTCAGAGGAGAAATCTATCTGAGTCCGCCGCTCTCGCAACAGGTCATCATGGAATATGCGCAGCGGACGGGCAAACGGCGTGCGCGCGAGGAGATGCTGACCGCGCGGCAACGAGAGATCCTCAGTTTGATCGCCGAAGGAAAGTCGACGAAAAAGGTGGCCCTGCAATTGAACATCAGCGTCAAGACTGTAGAGTCTCACCGCGCGCAGATAATGGAGCGTCTTAATATTCACGATGTGGCCGGGCTCGTGCGTTATGCGATCAGGACGGGACTGGTGAAGATCGACCAGTAACGGCGGCCCACGCCACGGGAAACCTCATACTCTATCTATCCAAATCTTAGGATTATTTTCTAGCAATCTGTAGGCAGCTTCAGGTAAACGCCCTAGTGACAATGTAAGGTTTTTCCTGATTGCACGTTTCATCGCTAAGGCCTAACTTAACGCGACGGAGTTGGACGCGCGCAAATCGATTTCCCGCTACTTTTTATACGTGCGCGGTCCTTTCCGTAAGGAGGCCTCGGTCGAAAAGCGAGACTTAATTCAAGCAATTATCTGGGTGAAAGCGGTTCGCGATGAACCGCAGCAAATACAAACTTTTTCGACGTTTCTTGGCATTGTGCTCTGACGGTTTTAGCGCTGCCCCAACAGTTGGAGGCACGAGTGCGGAACGGTAAATAGGTCATCTCCGAACAAAGGGCAGCCTCTCAGAGCCTTTTCCCCGACACCACAGGTCGGTCACTGATCATTTTGGCGGTGCTGCGCCTCCCGACGGCTGTTTCGTCAATCTGTACCACTGGCACTGTCGAATTTCGACGCGGCGCGCTGGCGCGATGAGACACTTCCATCGCAGCAGCGCCGCGCGTTTTCAGATCGCGGCGCGCCCGCGTGGGGGGCAAACCGCGGACGAAGAAGGGCGCTGTCACGGGGCGAGCGCGGCGCCCTTCTTCTAATCGGTTGCGGTTTCACGCGCACCGGGCCCATGCTCGCGCCTCCGAGAGGTGATCTTCATGAATGACGCTTCTGCTTCTGTTTCGCAAACAACTCCGATCAAGCAGACATCCGAGCTCGTTTCCCTCCTTTCGCGGCGGGTAGTCGGCCAGTCAGCCGTACCGGCGATCGAACGCGAGACCAAGGAGGCGCAAAACCGCCGGGCACAACGCCAGGCTGAAGACCAACTGCAGCTACAAAGCGCGGCGTTGGAAGCTGCGGCGAACGCGATCATGATCACTGACGAAAGCGGAAGAATCATTTGGGTAAACAAAGCATTCACGGAAACGACGGGCTATGCATTCAAAGAAGTTATCGGCAAGAATCCGCGTTTGCTCAAATCCGGAAAGCAGACCGGGGACTTTTATAGGGACATGTGGAACACGATTCTGGCCGGCAAAGTGTGGCGAAATACTCTGATTAACCGTTGCAAAGGATGGCAGTCTCAACCAGGAGGATATGACCATTACGCCGATACACAATCGGGCTGGGAACATAACTCACTTCATCGCGATCAAGCAGGATATTACCGAATTGCAGCAGGCGCTTTCAGAACTGAAGGTCAAAGGCGAAGAACTGGCCGTAATGACTCAGCAACTGTGGCAGGCGTCGAAGTTGGCCACTGTCGGCGAGTTGGCGGCCAGCGTGGCGCACGAACTCAATAATCCACTGGCGACAATTTCCCTGCGACTGGAGACGCTCGCCATGCAGCTCGCGGAGGACGAACAGAAGCTCCGCGCCGTGGACATTGTGGCCGGCGAAGTTGAACGGATGGGAAAATTGGTGAGCAACCTGCTGCAGTTCAGCCGGCGCTCTCATCAGCAAATTTCCACGATCGATGTGCGCGAAGAGATCGACAACTCGCTCGAGCTGATCGAATACCATCTGCGCAGCAACAACCTGCAGGTTGAGCGCGAATACGCGGAAGACTTGCCGACCATACAGGCTGACCGCCAGCAATTGCGACAGGTCTTTCTGAATCTGCTGACTAATCCCGGCGACGCAATGAAGAACGGCGGCAAGATCACCATCAGAGTTTCACTCGCGCCGGATGAAGATGAAGCTCAACACGTCCACATAGAGTCCGTCGATTCGGGAAGCGGCATCCCGGCGGCGTATCTGGAAAAGATTTGGGACCCGTTCTTTACCACCAAAGCCGAAGGCAAAGGTACTGGCCTGGGCCTAGCAATTTGTCGTCGCGCGGTGGAGGAGCATCGCGGGACAATCTCGATCGACAGCCTGGTCGCCCTGATCATGACCGGGCAGGGCACGATTCAAACCGCCGTAGATGCCATGAAAGTCGGCGCCTTTGATTACGTGCTCAAACCATTTCGGCTGCAATCCGTGATGCCGGTGCTCACGCGCGCGCCGAACACGCGGCGTTTGCGGCTCGAAAATCTGCAACTGCGCGAAACGGTGGCAATCTTTGAACTGAGCCAGACGATCGCCTTCACCCTCGATCCGCAACCCATTCTCAGTAAGCTCGCCGATGCCGCCTTGCAGCAGACTGACGCCGACGAAGTATCGATCCTGTTACCGGCTGACGACGGCCAGGACCTTTATGTGGCGGCAGTGCGTGGCGAAAACCGGCAGCGCCTGCTGGGCGAGCGAGTTTCGCTGGAAGAGAGTATTTCCGGTTGGGTAGCCCGCCAGCGCGAACCGCTGATTCTGGACGGTGAAGTAAATGACGAACGCTTCCGGCCTTTGTGGCCGCACCCTGAGATTCGCTCCGCGGTCTCGATTCCCATGCAGGTGGCCAACAAGCTGGTCGGCATGGGGTCAGCCGGATGCTTCCACGCAACGGATCGACTTTGTAAGTGACTATGTAGAGACAATGCTCGGTTATACGGTCGAAGAATGGCTCTCAACCCCAAATTTTTGGCTGACGATTGTTCATCCGGACGATAGAGAAGAAGCGGGCCGCGTGACCGGCGAATCTTTCAATAGCGGCAAAGGCTCTACCCAGCAGTTTCGGTGGGTGCCGAAAGATGGCTCCCCAGTTTGGGTCGAATCGAATTATGAAGACGTCGTCCGTGGACTGGCCCGGCAAATTTTAGAGCAGGCCGGATACAACGTTCTCGAGGCCAGAGGCGGTGAAGAAGCTGTGCATTTGAGCACCGAGCATTCCGGCGCAATCGATCTCTTGCTTACAGACGTGGTCATGCCTAAGGCAAGCGGAAAAGAGATCGCCAACCTGATAACGTCAATTCGTCCCGACGTGCGGCGTGCTGTTTATGTCGGGATACACCGACGAAGCGATTGTGCATCATGGAGTGTTGGATTCGAATGTCGAATTCATACAGAAGCCATTCACACCGACGGCGTTGGCAAAGAAGGTTCGTAAAATTCTCGATTCGAAAGGGAGCTTGGACGCCAGCAGGTCCGTTGCATGAGGGTTATCTTTTTCCGATGGTCGTCTTACGACTTCAGACATTGGGTTAGTTGACGCGATTGAACCTTTGGATCTGGGGAACTTGTGACGCGACTGATTCTGGTTAGCAAAAACTCCACTTAGCAGCAATAGGAGTAAGATACTATGGCAGTTAGCAAGCTCAGAATTGCTTCGCTGGAAACGTATGTGATATGAATATCCAACCATCTAGTTTACCCCTTACCCCCCACGAAATCCGAGTTGGATTTCAAGTTCAGCCCGAACCTAGGGAGGTGTGTATGGTAACCGACTCCAAGAAGGCCTCGAATGGAGACCACATTCTGATCGTCGATGATCTGCCGGATAACTTGCAGCTGATGACCTTTCTCATGCGAAGGACCGGTTACAGGGTAGATGGAGTTCTGAATGGTGCTCAGGCTTTCGAGATGGCGCAACGCATACACCCGGCGCTAATCATCAGCGACGTAAGCATGCCGCATGTCAACGGGATTGAACTCACGCGCATGATCCGATCAAGTGAGACTCTGGCGAAAACACCAATTATGCTCGTGAGCGCGATTCGGTTAGATGAAGCAAGTATTCGCGAAGGTCTAAGCGAGGGCGCTGACGACTACGTAGAGGCTCCTTATGATCCCACAGAACTTGTCGTCCGAGCTGTAAGACTTCTGGAGCGGGCACGTGCAGCGGCTGCGTTAACAGCGTCCGAACACCAGAAGGCCCAGGCTCTTGAGGAGTTGCACCTAAAAGAAGAGCAACTTCTGCTGTCGCAGAAACTCGAGGCGGTGGGACGCTTGGCCGGCGGCATAGCACATGACTTCAACAATCTATTGACGGTTATTAGTGGTTATAGCCAACTGGCCATTCAACGTTTACCGCCAAAGAGTCCGGAGCGACGCAACATCGAGGAAGTTAAGAAAGCCAGCGCACGAGCCGCATCTTTGGTTTCCCAACTTCTGGCGTTCAGTCGCAAGCAGGTCCTGCAGCCGAAGCTGCTCGATCTCAATTCGATAGTGGCAGACTTCGAGAGAATGCTTCGGAGAGTCATCGGAGAGGACATTGGACTTCGAACCGTGCTGCAACCCAATCTGGGAACCATAAGGGCAGATCCGTGCAAGGTCGAGCAGGTGATCATGAATCTAGTAGTAAACGGGCGAGACGCGATGCCGACCGGCGGCACGTTAACAATCGAAACATCCAATGTGGATTTGGACGAAACCTACGCGCAACAGCACATCGCGGTTGTACCAGGCCCCTACGTAATGTTAGCTGTGAGCGATAATGGAACGGGAATGGACGAAGAAACTCAACGCCGCATTTTTGAGCCGTTTTTTACTACTAAAGCCGCTGGGCAGGGAACGGGTCTTGGGTTGTCAACAGTGTATGGCATTGTGAAGCAATCGGGAGGAAGCATCTGGGTCTACAGCGAACCAGGGCACGGAACGACACTCAAGATCTACTTTCCGCGGCTCGACATCTCAGCAGAGTCCGAGACTGCGCCTGTTGAGAACATCGCCAAGGGCGGCACGGAAACCATTTTGTTAGTGGAAGATGACGAATCGGTGCGGCGCCTGGTTCGTCAGATTCTGATTGATGCCGGCTATCACGTCATCGAGGCCAGCCAGGGCGATGAAGCGATTCGTATATGCACAGAAAACCAGAGCACGATTGATTTATTGCTCACTGATGTCGTGATGCCTGAAACCAGTGGCAAGGAAGTTTCCGATCGCGTGACTGAAATGCGTCCGGGTCTGAAGGTCCTCTTCATGTCCGGCTATACCGACGAAGCGATCATGCATCATGGCGTTTTGGATTCAGGAGTGGAATTCATTCAGAAACCGTTTACGCCGGCGTCGCTCGCGCGAAAAGTGCGCGAGGTGCTGGAGTCAGAATCACCTGCGGTAGCGGGTGGTTGATCTGCGTTATGCGGGCTAAATCAATTTTGAGTTGACCGCCCGCCAGGCGGTTCTGACTTTTATGAAACCTGACAAACCTTCAATTCTGATCATCGATGATGAAACGCAAATTCGAAGTTTGCTCAAAGAGTTGTTAAGCGGCAGGTTCGATTGCGTGGATGTTGGTTCGGCCGAAGAAGCGCTCTCCGTGCTGGGGACCATGAGCTTCGAACTGGTGATCAGTGACATTCAGATGGGCGGACTTAGTGGGCTCGATCTGGTGCCGCGGGTTTTAGAGCGCGCGCCGGAAACCGTCGTGGTGATGATCAGTGGACAGCAAACGATCGAATCGGCCATTGAAGCCATGCGCGTGGGTGCGTTTGATTACATTACGAAGCCGCTCGATCTTCGCCATGTAGAGGCAGCCGTCGGTCGCGCGCTCGAGCATCATCGATTGCTCCTGGATAGACGGAAATACGAGAACCATTTGGAAGAGTTGGTCAAAGAGCGCACAGCTCGGATCGAGCACCTGGCCTTTTATGATGTGCTTACCGATTTGCCCAATCGGGCGCTGCTGAGCGATCGCTTTTCGCAAGCCCTCGCCGGCGCTGGTCGAAGCCAGAGAAAGGTCGGCCTGATTCTAATTGCCATAGATCGATTCAAAAAGATCCACGAGGCACTAGGTCACCGCATTGGCGATCTGCTATTGAAACAAGTGGCCGCGCGGCTGCAAACCTGTGTCAAGAACGGCGACACCCTGGCGCGATCAGGCGACGACGAATTCGCTCTGTTGTCGTGTCGCGTCAACGGAACGGAAGAACTCGCCGACGTCTCACAAGCCATCGCCGATGTCCTCAAACCGCCATTTTCAGTCAAAGGAAATCAGATTTATGTGACCGGCAGCAGCGGCGTCAGCCTGTTTCCCAACGATGGCCAGGACACTGAAACCATCATGAAGAATGCGGCGGCAGCGTTGTTCCGCGCGAAAGAGCTGGGCGGCAATAACTATCAATTCTACACCGCAGAGATGAATGCTCAGGCGATTAAGCGTCTCGCTCTTGAGAACAGCTTGCGCCGGGCCATCCAAAACAGGGAATTCCTAAATTATTATCAGCCGGTATTTAATTTAGGTTCGGGCAAACTCGCAGGCGCGGAAGCACTGGTGCGCTGGCGGCATCCTGAACTTGGCGTGCTTTCGCCCGCAGAGTTTATAGACCTCGCGGAAGACACCGGATTGATTATCGAAATCGGCGAGCAGGTAATGTCAGCGGCTTGCGGACAGGCGCGTCAATGGCGTGAGAATGGATACGGCGATCTGCGCATTTCTGTAAATGTCTCGCCGCGCCAGTTACGCAATGAAAGCTTTGTACAAACAGTCGTGGAAGTCTTGTGTCAGGCCCGTCTCGATCCAATGAGTCTGGAGCTGGAAATAACCGAGACTTCGATTATGGAAAATGCCGACATAGCCGTGAAGGCGCTGAGTGCGATCAGAAAACTGGGTGTGCGAATCGCGATCGACGATTTCGGCACAGGTTACTCTTCATTGAGCTATCTGAAGCGCCTCCCCATCGATACGGTGAAGCTGGATCAGTCCTTCGTGAAAGGCGCGACGAGCGATCCGAGCGACGCGGCGCTGGTGATGGCCATCATTACGCTGGCGCACAACCTGCGACTCAGAGTGATCGCCGAGGGCGTGGAGACTGAGGAGCAACGTGAATTTCTGCGCCTGCTGCGCTGCGATGAAGGGCAGGGCTATCTGTTCGGAAAACCCGCGCCCGCCGATGCTTTTGAATCGATATCGCATGCTGGTCCGCAGCGTAAGAAGGACAAGCTTTTGGCTTCTCCGCGCAGTGAGCTAAACATCGCGCGGATGGCGGTCAACAAATAGCGAAAGGACACTCCCTCTCCTCTTGGGAGAGGCTTGGGGTGAGGGCGTACCTAAGGAAGAGGAAACTTACTTGACCTTAGTCTCTCTTTCTTTTCAAGGATCGACTTCCATCAGAGAAGAAACTGTAACCCGTTGGGATTGTTGCTAGGCCCACACCCCGGCACTCGCCCAAAGGGAGAAGGAGTTAAGACAATGGAAACAAACTTCCAAGCCTTAGTGATCGATGATGAACCGCAAGTGCGCGAGTTTGTGTCGGCTGTGCTACAGGGCGAAGACTGGGCCGTGACTCAGTCGGGATCGGCCGAAGACGCGTTCGCCAGACTTGGCGACGCCAAATGGTCCGTCGTTTTTTGCGATGTCATGCTGGGAGGCGCTGACGGCTTTGCGGTGCTGCGGCATTTCAAACAAGAACTGCCGGAAACCAAAGTGGTGTTGATGACCGGCTACGGGAGCGCTGCCGGCGCGCTGGATGCTACGGCCTTTGGAGCCTATGACTATCTCTTGAAACCATTCGGTGCTGAAGAATTGCAATCGCTCTCGAGAGCTTTGCGCGAGCAACTAAGTAACCGGCCACAGCGCTTATCATTGCGAAGTGGCAGCCAGCGCGATTCGGATATCGATCTGATTGGCCGGAGCCATGCGTTCATTGAAGTGATGAAACAGGTAGGGCGCGTGGCCGCGACGAACCTGCCGGTGTTATTGACTGGTGAATCGGGAACCGGGAAAGAGTTGGTAGCCGCCGCACTTCATCAACGAAGCGGCCGCGCCGAAAAAACCTTCGTGGCCGTCAATTGCGGTGCGATACCGGCGGAGCTGATCGAATCGGAACTTTTCGGTCACACGAAAGGATCGTTCACCGGCGCCGATCGCGACCGGCGCGGATTGTGGGAAGAAGCCGATGGCGGGACCGTGTTTCTGGACGAAATTACTGAGACGACATTGTCGTTTCAAGTAAAGTTGCTGCGCGTGTTGAAGGAACGCGAGGTTCGCCGCGTAGGTTCCAATCAAACGCGCCGGGTTGATGTGCGCGTGCTCGCCGCCAGCAATCGTGACGTTGAAGCCGAAGTTCGGGCCGGCCGATTTCGCAACGATCTCTTCTATCGCCTGAACGCAGTCTCGATTGCGCTGCCGCCTTTGCGCGAACGCCGCGAAGACATTCCGCCCCTGGCGCAGGCCTTTGCCGATCGTGTCTATTCATTGAATCCCGCCGTTCGATTCTCGCCTGAAGCTGTGACCTTGCTGGAACGATACTCCTGGCCGGGAAATATACGCGAGCTGGAGAACGCGGTGGTGCGGGCCGCAGCGATGTGCGACGGCATAATTCGAGTTCAGGATCTGCCGGAACGCATTCGCGAATATCCCGCAGAGCCGCGACCGACATCCGTCGAGGAGGTTGCCGACGCGCCAGAACAAGACTGGCCGCAGTTGTCGGAGATTGAGGCGCGTTACGTCGCGCGCGTGTTGCAATACACGGGCGGGAACAAACAAGCGGCATCACGGGTGCTCGGAGTAGATCGGAAAACGCTGGATCGAATGATCAAGCGGCATCACATCGATTTCCATCGCCGAAGCAACGGCGATCATGTGGCTTCCGCGGAGGAAGCGGCGTAAGACTTTCTGATCATAGAAAGCTTTCTCCCCCAATTTGACCCCGGACGATCATTTCACCGCGGCTTAATGCCGCAACTCCTACTCGCGGGCTCTCATTAACACCTCGCATCAGGAGTCTGTCGGAAAAATCAATCTTTGTACTTCTCCGTGTTCTCCGTGCCTCCGTGGTGCTTCTTTTTCTTAGCAATTTCAACACGGAGACACGGAGGACACGGAGCCTACACGGAGAAATCCGATTTTTCCGACAGACTTCTTCAGTGAGGTGTTGCCGATACGAATGAACAATTCAGCCGTTTTAGTGGCTTACGAAAATTGCGTGCTAGACGGCACATCGCTTGCTCGGCGATTCAGCGACAACGACCGCGAGGTCGTGTTCGCGGTGGCTAACCCGTGAACCTTCCTTTGCCTCTTCGCGATTTAGTCCTTCTGATGACTCCCACTTGCTCCTCTTTTTAAGGATCCAACCATGCCCCTTTTTGATCAAAATCAATTCACCGAAAACAAGAATCTCTTAACGCCGGACACGATTTTACAGAGCCGTTACCGCATCCTGCGGCACCTTGGCAACGGCGGTATGGGCGCGGTCTATGAAGCTGTCGACCTCAGGCTCGGCCACACTGTGGCGCTCAAGCAAACGCTAACCAGTGACGAAGAGTTATGGAAGCAGTTCGAGCGGGAAGCGCGTTTGATGGCCCGGCTGAATCATCCGGTGCTTCCCTGCGTAAGCGATTACTTTACTGAAGGTAACCGGGCGTTCTTTGTGATGCAGTTTATCGAAGGCGATGACCTGGCGAGGATTCTTGCGCAACAACCCGGGCCTCTGCCGCGCAACGTAGTCGTTGCCTGGGCGGATCAACTACTGGACGCCTTGATATATTTGCACTCACGCGACCGGCAAATCATTCACCGCGATATTAAGCCACACAATCTAAAGATTAGCAGCGAAGGGCGGATTGTTTTGCTTGATTTTGGATTGGCAAAGTCTCAGCCAAAAGATTCGAATGACAGCGACTCCTGCCTTAGCCTGGTCGGATACACGCCGCGTTACGCGCCCCTCGAGCAGATCCAGGATCTCGGCACCAGCCCGCGCAGTGATATCTACGCCTTGGGCGCCACGCTCTATCATCTATTTACCGGAGTCAAACCGCCTGACGCTCTGACCAGAGCTGCGGCGTTGATAAGCGCAAAACCGAATCCGCTCAAGCCCGCGAATGAAATTAATAGCGCGGTTGGACCGGAGCTTACCGCTATTCTGAGCAAAGCGATGGCCCAAAATCCGGACGAACGCTATGCGAGCGCGATTGAATTTCGCGAAGCGCTTCGCCGCGTCGGCCGTGTTGCCGGTCCGGAAATCGAATATGTTCGCAATGCTCCGATTGATTCGTCAGTTGTCGAAACCGGAGAGACAACCGTTGTGAGAAGGGCGCCGATGAGAGCAACTCGCCGACCGGGCACGCACGCAATCACTGCGCTGTTCATGATCCTTCTGACGGCGTTCGGCGTTTTCTGCCGCTATTATCCGTGGAGGCTTCCACCGATTGCGATGCAGGAATCAGCGCGCCAAAACTCCGCCGCTGCCAATCCGAAATGGCTGAAAAATGCCAAATGACCAATGATAAATGGAATGGTGCACCGATTACTCGAACGTGCGACCCTTTTGAGCTTTCGTTCTTTCCATTTGAACCGGTAATTAGTTGAATTAATTCACCTCGTCTGACCCTTTGCTTATTTATCGCGATTATTGGAAACTTGCATCATGTCGTTGAACATAAGTTTTCCCAATCTTGCCAGCGCTAAACTTGAGAATGGCCCATCAGTGCCCGCTCAGGAAAAGGATTTTCACTCCTTCTCGAATCCGGAACAAATCCGAGTCCGGCATATCGATCTGGATTTGACGGTCCTATTTGAAGAGAAAACATTGCATGGTGTCGCGGCCTTGAGTTTCATCAGATTGGAC
>WNFJ01578013.1_pt2 | contig 11488 bp, 9 predicted proteins | sample 5400461 | NCBI WGS metagenome assembly WNFJ01 (sample SAMN13153349, study PRJNA577476) | soil metagenome | isolation source: 115 cm saprolite on Douglas fir-dominated hillslope | place: USA:California | collected 2013-09-17 | reverse complement strand
CAGGTTCGGGCAGGCCGAGCTGCGTGGCGAGAGTTCGCGGCAGGCGCCGCACCTTGTCGAGGCGGCGGAGGTCGATGGCGGGAACGATCGGCATCGTCAAGAGCTTAAGACTGCCGGGCGCCTCCTCGAAGACCGTTCGGATCAGGGTCGCGAGCAGGGCTGGATAATCCCAGGTGGTGACGAAGGCTGCGATGTCGCCGACATTGCGTCCCATTTGACGCAGCGTCTCGACCACAGCGTCGATCGATAGCCGCGGGTATTCGCTCTCGTGCTTGTTGCCGGAAAAACGCTCTTCCTCGTTATTGACGATGATGCGGGGTCCGGCATTTTGCGTGACTTCGATCAGCGCGATACCGCTGTTATGCGTGCCCGGACCAGCCAGGCCAACGATGTAGAGGTTCTCACCGCGCTGCAATCGCTTGCGGATCGACGCAATTTGCCGGCTCGCGAATTCGCTGTCGAGTCGATGGAAACCGCGACGCGCCATCGGCGGCTCGCTGAGCCAGCGCGTGACGCGATAGGCTAGTTTTGCGATCCGGGGATGCCGCGGCCTAATCCGTATTTTTGGTGTGTCCAAGCCGTTTGCCTCGAAAGGGTGAAGCGTCACAGGAACTGATCATAATTGGCGGCGCGCAACAATGCCGTTTCGCGCCGCGGGACAAGCCGACGCTTGCAAGCACGGGAGCGACTTGCGAGACTGAACAAAATAAATTGAAGGGGAGCGAACGATGCCGGCTTGCATCCGAAGCCTTATTGCGCTTGCGGCATTTGCCGCAGCGGCGGCCATCACCGCGACGGCGGCGAGTGCGGAAAAAAAATACGATCCGGGCGCGAGCGACAGCGAGATCAGAATCGGCAATATCATGCCCTATAGCGGTCCGGCATCCGCCTATGGCGTGATCGGGAAGGTCGAGGCGGCCTATTTCAACAAGATCAATGCCGAAGGTGGCATCAACGGCCGCAAGATCAACTTCATCAGCTATGACGATAGTTTCAGTCCGCCGAAAGCGGTTGAACAGGCTCGAAAGCTGGTGGAAAGCGATGAGGTGCTGCTCATCTTCCAGTCGCTCGGCACACAATCCAATTCGGCGATCCAGAAATACATGAACGCCAGGAAAGTGCCGCAGCTCTTTGTCGCGACGGGCGCAACCAAATGGGGCGATCCGGAGAACTTTCCGTGGACCATGGGCTGGCAGCCCAACTACCAGAGCGAAGGCCGCATCTATGCGAGATACATCCTGAAGAACTATCCGAACGGAAAGATCGCGGCGCTTTGGCAGAACGACGACGCCGGCAAGGATCAGATGAAGGGGCTGCGCGATGGTCTTGGCGACAAGGCCGGCATGATCATCGCCGACAAATCCTATGAGGTCACCGATCCCACCGTCGACTCGCAGATCGTGGCGCTGAAAGACTCGGGCGCCGATATCTTCGTGACCTGGGCGGCGCCTAAGGGGGCGGCGCAGGCGATCCGAAAGGTCGGCGAACTCGGCTGGAAACCGGGGTATTTTCTCGGCAACGTGTCGACATCGGTCGCGACGGTTCTCAAGCCCGCCGGCCTCGACAACGCCAACGGCATTATCTCGACCGCCTATCTGAAGGATCCGACCGATCCGGTGTGGAAGGACGATCCAGGAATCAAGGCCTGGCAAGCCTTCATGGACAAGTATTTCCCGGACGGCGACAAGACCAACAACAATAACGTCTATGGTTATGCGACGGCGCAGACCATGGTTCAGGTTCTAAAGCTGTGCGGCGACGATCTCACGCGGGAGAATGTGATGAAGCAGGCCGCGAACCTGAAGGATTTCTCCAGCGAGGTGCTGTTGCCCGGCATCAAGATCAATACCAGCGCCAACGACTTTTTCCCGATCGAGCAGATGCAGTTGATGAGATTCGATGGCGAAAGCTGGCGGTTGTTCGGCGACGTTATCGACGGCGAGGTCGGCCACTAACAGGCCATCCGGGCAGGCTGCCGGTGACAGCAGTTTCAGCCGGCACTCAGCCGCACGCCGGCGCGCAAAAATTTCTGCGGGTCGACCGCTTCGCCGTCGATCCGGGTTTCGTAGTGCAAATGCGGACCGGTCGATCTGCCGGTTGAGCCGACGGCGCCGATCACCTGGCCGATCTTGATCTGGTCGCCGACCTTGACGCTAATCTCGGACAGATGGCCATAGCGGGTCGACAGGCCATTGCCGTGGTCGATTTCCACCATGCGGCCGTAGCCGCCAGTCCAACCCGACGACACTACTTTGCCGTTCGCGGTCGCCCGCACCGGGTCACCGGTTGCCGCGCGGAAATCGAGACCGGTATGCATGGCCGGCCGGCCAAGGAACGGATCGTTGCGGACCCCGAAGCCGGAAGTGAATTCGACTTCGCCAATCACCGGCTTGCGATACGGCACCAGCGCAAGGGTTCGGCTGAGACGCTCGACCTGGGCGCGGGTGATGTTGATCCGGTAGAGCTGGCGCTCGAAAGCGCCGGCGTTGGCAGCAAGTTTGACCGGGACGTAGGGACCGCCGATCCCTGAGCGCGGCGTCGCGGCTTGCAATTGCGCCATATCGAGGCCGAGATCGGCAAAGACGCCGCGCATCCGGCGCGCTCGCGATTCCATGCTGTCTTCGACCGAATTCAGCAGGGCCACTTGGCGGCTCTCGACCCGGTCGAGCGAGGTCTGGAGGCGGACGAGAACGTTATCGACGCCCTGGATTTTCGCGAATTGATTCGGTTGGGTATCGATCACGATGGGCGCTCGCGATTCCAGCCGCGCTTCGCGATCCGGAGGCGCCACGAAAATCACGGTATCGCTGATCGGCGATGGTTTCGGCGTGCCCGGAGAAGCCGCGTCGGTTGCCGTCGTTCCTCGCGACGGCGTCCTGATCGATCCGGTGATCGACGTGTCCGGAATGGCGCCGAGCGCCGTGGCGCGCGATTCCAGGGTGGTCTGGCGGCGCATGATTTGCTCGAGCTTCTGGTCGAACTGTTCCTGGTCGAGCAACTGGCGGCTGGTGGTGCGATCGATCTTGGCGCGCAGTTCGGCAATGCGGTCTTCGTAGGCGTATTGCATCTCCGCCTGGCGTGCGATCAGCCGGGTGAGAACGTCGTCGCGGAAGGCGAAATAAGTCGCGGTCGCAGCCGACCACATTCCGAGCACCGTCACGGTGCCGATCACGATCCAGAACACCACCGGACCAAACCGGACCTGTTTGCCGGCGTGGACAAGGGTATAGCCCCCTTGCGCGGGCGGTGCGGGGACCGAAGCATGGCTGGTTGCCGGCCTGCGAGCGGTTACTCTGCCATGATTATGCGGGTGACGGTGGGGGTCCTCGGAATAATGACCGGAACGGTACGACATCGGCACTCCCGCGCCGGTCGGACATCATCTCCGTACGGCCACACTCGCGGGGTGATTTGACCTTCTCATGGTTAATTTTTAGCGAATGGACCGGACAAATTACGCGGCGCGCGCGGCTGCCAACACGTCGTCGGCATGGCCGTCGACCCTGACATTGCGCCAGATCTTTATGATCCGGCCATCCGCGCCGACCAGAACCGTTCTGCGAAGAATGCCTTGAAAGATCCTGCCATACATGGATTTTTCGCCCCAGGCACCGTAAGCCTCCAGCATCTCGTGCTTCTCGTCCGAAACAAGAGGAACCGAAAGTTGGTGCTTGTCCCGAAAGCCTTCCTGCGTCCTTGGCGGGTCGGCTGAGACGCCCAGTATCGCGGTCTGGCTTGCAGCAAAGGTGCTCGCCAGCCGCGTGAAGTCGATGGCCTCCTTGGTGCAGCCGGGCGTATCCGCGCGGGGATAGAAAAACAGCACGAGCTTTTTCCCGGCATAGTCGGACAGCGAGACGCTATCGCCGCCGTCGCGGGGAAGGCGGAACGCGGGCGCCCGCGCACCCTCGGTCAACGCCGATTTACCGGCGGCCGGCGCGTTGGCTTGTCCGCCCAACGGTTTTTTCCGCGCTGATGGATTTGCGGCCTCAGTCTTCGCCACCGCCGCATTCGATCGCGCCGCCGCGCGCGGCGCGGAGTCCCTTGGGCTCGACGACTTTAACTGTTTTGATGGGGCCTTATGCGATGGTTTCGGCGCAGCGTCGTGGGGTCGCTTGCCTGGGTTATTGCCTGACTTGGTCGTCGCCGCCGGCCGGCGGATTTTCGATGGTGGTGTTTTCGCCGACGGCATCGCTTGACCGCGGGCCGGCCTGCGAGAGGACGGCTTGGGGGATTTCTTGCGCGTTTTCTTGGACATACGCCTTCCTTTCGTCGCTTTCGGCGGATCAATCATGGGGATATTGCTGGTCTTGTCCTGGCAAGGCGGAACCGAGCCGGCGGCTGGGCAAGTCTGATGGCCTCGGAGTATGGTTACAAGGAATTCGACGCACCACCCGTCCCCTCGTTGAATGCGCTCTTTGGGCCAGATGACGAGTAACAGTCTTAATCGAGGATTGGCAGCGATGCCGACACAGGAGCGCTCGTTACCTCTCAACGGGCCAGACCTTGGCGGCAATCAATCTTACAATCAGCGTTCGCACCGAGAGGCAATGGCAAGGAATACGTCGTCCCAAGGGTCGAACCCACGTGCTGATGTCCAGCCCTCGCAGTGGGGCGATGCCGATTGGGATCAAGACCATGACGAGGCGGCGTGCCATGACGCGCGCCGGCTGTTGTCGGGCTCGAACTCCGCCTTTCATCGGCTCGCCGATCATCTCGGAGCGCTACGCCGATGGCTCGCCGGTGAACGCTGGGTGAAGCGCCTCGCCGTCGTGATCGCGGCTTTGATGGTGATCTTCGCAGGCTGCTTCGGCGGGCTGTGGTGGCGGCTCGGCGCCGGTCCGATCAATCTCGAGATGGCAACGCCCTGGCTGGCGGCAGCGATCGAGGAGAATATCGGCCACGGCAATACCGTCGAGGTGGGTGGCACGCAGATCGAGCGTGCCGGCAGGATCCGCATCGCCGTGCGTATCCGCGATATCATCGTCAGGGATCGCGACCACGTCATCGTCGCGACCGCGCCGAAAGCCGAGGTGAAACTTTCCGGCACCGCGCTGCTGATGGGGCAACTTCGTGCCGAAAGCCTCAATCTGGTGGATGCCGAACTCGCGGTACGCATTACGCCAGATGGCTACGTTACCGTCTCTACCGGTGACACCGAACGACCGCTCGCGACCGGCGTCACCTCGAAGCGACAGGCGGGTGGAATGCCACAAGCTGCCGCAGCGATGCCACCGCCTCCGGTTGCCCCGCCCTCGCCGGGCGCCACCCAGTCCGGTACGACAGCAACGGCTCCCGCCAGCCGCGATGCGACCAGCGGAGTGCTTGCCGGGCTCGATTGGCTCGACAGCCTGAGCCTGACCGGGTTAGACGGACAAAACCTCAATGAAATCGGTTTGAAGAACGGAAACCTGATCGTCGATGATCAGCAGCGCGGCAACAAATGGAATTTCGAGAATATCACCCTCAGTCTTCGCCGGCCGAGTGGTGGCGGGGTGGCGCTAAACGTCGGCGAAGAAGGTAGCCATGCCTGGTCGCTTCGCGTCGTGGTCGGACCGCCCGCCAACGGCGTGCGATCCGTCGATATTCGCGCCGACAATGTCCCGACGACGAATATCCTGCTGGCGCTGCGACTGAAGGATCTGACCTACAGTGCGGATTTGCCGCTGACCGGCGAACTGAAAGGCGAACTGGGCCGGGACGGGCTGCCGAGCTATTTCCGCGGTAAGATCAGCGCCGGCGCGGGAACCATCATTGACAGCGATACGCCTGATTATCCCATGGGGATCGATTCGGCGGAAATGAACGTCGAATGGGATTCCGGACGGCGTGTGCTGGTCGCGCCGTTCAAGATCATTTCCGGCGCCAATCGCATCACGCTACTCGCTCATCTCGAGCCGCCCAACGACGCCATTCCGGATTGGCAGCTCGGCTTGAGTGGCGGCACCATCGTGCTTGCGGGGATCGACAGCGAACCACCGCTGATTTTCAACCGCATCGCCATCGGCGTGCGCTTCGACACCGACAAGCGGCGCGTGCTGCTGACCCAGGCCGACATCAGCAATGGCGAGATTGGCATCGCCGGAACCGGCAGCGTCGACTATTCGGCGGAGCCGCGTCTGACGCTCGGTTTCGCCGGAACGCCGATGTCGGCGTCCGCGCTGAAGCGGATGTGGCCGACCCTGATCGTTCCGGAGGTTCGCGAATGGGTCATCGAGCGGATCGAACGCGGCTCGCTTCAACGTATCGAGGTTGGCGTCAACTCGCCGATTCGAAACCTGTCGCGCCGCGGCCCGCCGATCCCGGATGACGGTCTCGCGATCAACATCGTCGCCAATGGCGTGACATTGCATCCGGTGGACGAATTGCCGCTGGTGCGCGATGCCGATTTGAAAGCGCGCGTTACCGGCCGCACCGCGACCGTGACGATCGGGCAGGCGGCATCGGACACACCGGCGGGACGCAAACTCAACATTTCAGATTTTGTATTCGAGGTGCCGGACATGGCCCCGAAGCCTGCACCGGCCCGGGTAAGATTCCGGATCGATGGCCCGGTGCCGGCGGCGGCCGAGATTCTGGCGTTGGATCGTCTCAGCGAATTTTCCGGCACCCTGGTCGATCCCAATTCGAGCAAGGGAACGGTTTCGGCGGTGGTGACGCTCGGCCTGCCGATCAAGCGCGAGCTGACCAAGGCCGACACCACCTATGCCATTACGGCCGACCTCGGCGGATTTGCCGCGGATCGCCTGCTGATGAACCAAAAGCTCGAAGCCAACGCGTTGAAAGTCATCGCCAACAATCAGGGCTATCAGGTCAAGGGCGACGTCAAGATCAATGGGCAAGCGGCCTCGATGGATTATCGTAAACCGATGGAAGGCGATGCCGATATCAAATTGCAGGCGACGCTCGACGATGCGAGCCGGGCGCGCCTGGGAATAGATCTCGGGCCCGCGGTCAGCGGGGCACTTCCGATCAAGCTGGTCGGCAAGATCGGAGGCCCGGATCGCGACAGCCGCATGGGCATCGATGCCGATCTGACCTCGTTGAAGCTCGACAACATCCTGCCGGGCTGGGTCAAGTTGCCGGGCAAGTCGAGCCGCGCCGTTTTCAACGTGGTGCAGAAGCAGCAATCGACCCGTCTCGAAGACATTGTGATCGACGGCGGCGGCGTGTTGATCAAGGGATCGCTCGAGGTTGATCAGAACGGCGACCTGATGAACGCGAACTTCCCGACCTATTCTCCATCGGACGGCGACAGGACCTCGCTGAAGGCCGAGCGTGGCCCCGATGGGGTTGTGAAAGTCACCATGCGCGGCGATGTGTTCGACGGCCGCGGCTTTCTCAAGTCCGCCATTTCGGGCAAGGAGGCCGATGCCAAAAGCAAAACCAGGAACATCGATTTTGATGTGGACCTGAAGCTCGGTGCGGTGGCCGGCTTCTATGGTGAGGCGTTGCGCAGCGTCGATTGCAAATTGTCACGGCGCAATGGAACGATCAGGAGCTTCGCGCTCAGCGGCAAGCTTGGACGGGATACGCCGTTGATCGGAGATTTGCGCGGTCATGCGCAGGGGCGCGAGGTGATCTATCTCGAGACCAATGACGCCGGCGCATTCTTCCGCTTCACCGACACTTACGCCAAGATGGCCGGAGGCCAGCTGGCGTTGGCGATGGATCCTCCGACCGTTGAGCCCTCTACGAAAGAAGGGTTGATCAATGTGCGCGATTTCTCCGTCAAAGGGGAGAGTTCGCTCGATCGCGTGGCTGCGGGCGGGCCGGGCGGAGTCCAGAACGGCATCGCCTTCTCCCGACTGCGTGCGGAATTTACCCGCCAGAACGGACAGCTCACGATCCGGGAGGGCGTGGTGAAAGGCCCGCTGATCGGCGCGACCATCGAGGGCAGCATCGATTACCCCGGCAATCAGGTGCGCATGAGCGGCACCTTCGTTCCGATGTACGGCCTCAACAACATGTTCGGCCAGATACCGATCGTCGGTCTGTTCCTGGGCGGCGGCAGCAACGAGGGCCTGATCGGGCCGGTGCTTCGCGTCAATCCGATTTCAGCCATGGCCCCCGGGGTGTTGCGGAAAATCTTCGAATTCGGCACCGGCAAGCAAAACAACCCGGTCGAATTCCCGCCGAACAACTGATTGCGATTGTCAGCGCCGCAGCGCGGGCACGACCAGGAATGGAATCATCCCCAACACCACGCTGACCAGCGAAAACGCGATCAATGGATTATAGCTGTGACTCCAGTCGTGGATCAGTCCTCCACTCCAGGAGCCGAACGCCGATCCCAGGCCGCTGCCGATCGCAATGGCGCCGTAGATCGTTCCGACTTCCCTGATTGGCGGCGACATGTGCCCGTGCTCGGAATTGGCTGAGCAGCATTCTCACTAGGCGCTAGACCGGTGTTCAGGATAAAGCCTTAGGAAGCTTTCGAATGCATCAGTTGTTCTTGGGATTTTAAAGAAGGATCCTGAACAATTACTTTTTCAGAATAGAGCTGAGCGATCTCTTCGTCGGACAGACCCAGCTCGTGCAGAATCTTTTCGTTGTGCTCACCCAAGAGGTCCGCCTTTAATTCGGATTGATCTGACCAGGCAGAAAATCTTACGGGGCTACCGGGAATGGCGAACGGACCCATCTGGGAGTCACTTACGTGACGAACGGTTCCGCGTTGAACTAGGTGAGGCTGGGCCATAGCATCGTTTAACGTGAGCACTGGAGCACACGGAATCCGCTCCTTTTCCAAGCAGGCAATGGCGGCGTCCCGCGAAGGGAAGGCCTTCAGCCATTTTTCCAGGATTTCGGCGACCAATTTATTGTTGTCACTTCTGGCCCGCGCAGAAGCGAATCGAGGATCTTTCTCGAGTTCGGGCATGCCAAGCGCCTTAACCATCTGCGGCCATTGATGTGCAAGCGCGCAAATTACGATAAATTCACCTCTGCCACAATCGAACACACCGACCGGGCCGCCGTTCGGATGCAGCGAACCTTCGCGCTTTGGAACGAATGCATCACCGCGAATTGCGACTTTGGGGACATTCGCCTCATGCATGTGAAAGTAAGTATCGACAAGCGTGGCCTCGATAAATTGACCCTCGCCCGTACGCTCGCGATGCAGCAAGGCAAACCCGACCGCCATCGCCGCCGCCACACCCGTAGATGCGTCGCCTATTGCGATCGGCACTTGCGCCGGCCGACCTTCGGGTTCGCCTATCAGACCGGTAATCCCAGCTAGCGCTTGCGCAATGTAATCATATCCCGGTTTATCGCTCAGCGGACCCGTTTGCCCGGCAAAAGAGATTGAGCACATAATGAGCTTTGGGTTGATCTTTCTAAGATCCTCGTATCCCAGGCCGGCCCTGCTCATCACCCCGGGCGTAAAATTCTCGACCAGGACATCGCACTTTGCTGCAAGTTTTCTCAAGAGCGCTCGGCTTTTCGGATGTTTGAAATCCAGCGCAAGACTTCTTTTCGAATGATTTTGCTGGAAAAAATATGTGCTTTGAGATGTGTTCTTGTATTCCGGCGACCGCGGCTTCAGACCCTGAAATCTCGACCTGTCCCCAGTGGGAGCAAGCTCAATCTTGATGACGTCTGCACCGGCTTCAGCCAGAAGTCGGGTGCAGGTCGGTCCGGCAACAAACTGGGTGATATCCAACACGCGATAGCCGGTGAGCATTTTTGGACTCAAACTCATGTTGATTTCCTGATCGCTGAGATGATTTGATCGTTCCTCTGATTCCGCGATGAAGCGGCAGACATCCCGAAAAGACTTTCGCGCGCCTTCGCATCCAGTTTGAGATTCTTTCCGCTCTTCCCCAGAGCGACGCCCTTCTGCACTTGCGGCCGGGCCCTAATGTCTGCAAACCATCGCTTCAGATGTGGATATTCATCCAGTGACATTCCTTGCGCCTTGTGAGTCATGATCCAGGGAAAACATGCGATGTCGGCGATCGAATACTCGCCCGCGATAAACGCGCCGGTTCGTCCGAGCTGCGTATCGAGCACGCTATACAGCCGCTTCGCCTCGCGTCCGTATCGATCGATTGCATATGAAATTTTCTCAGGCGCATAGAGCAGAAAATGACCGTTTTGACCTAGCATCGGCCCAAGGCCGCCCATCTGCCACATCAGCCATTGTTCGACATTGTAACGTGCGCGGATATCGGCCGGATAAAACCGGCCGGCCTTTTCCGCCAGGTAATGCAGGATCGCGCCGGACTCGAAGACGGAAATTGGTTCGCCTGCACCAGGCGGGTCCTGGTCAATAATTGCCGGAATCCGCCCATTGGGGCTAAGCTTCAAAAATTCAGGTTTGAACTGTTCGCCGCGCGTGATGTTGACCGGAAACAGGGTGTACGGAAGCCCGCATTCCTCCAGCATCACCGATATTTTCCAGCCGTTGGGCGTCGGCGCGAAATACAGTTCGATCATGATTGTGCTCGTGTGCGGCGGCGGCGATCAGGCGGACTGCTTGACCCGGGAAAGCGACAGTCCGGCTTGCTTGAGGCGTCTCTCGAGCATCGGAATGCGGTCATTCCCCCAGAATTGTTCGCCACGGAAAATGCAGATGGGCACGCCGAACACCTGATCGGCCGAAGCCTCCTGCTGCGCATTCGTATAGTCACGCTGACCATCGCCGTCGAAATAGGCCCGATAGTCCTTTCCGGAGAGACCGAATTCATCCATGAATTTCGTCATGGCCTCGACCTCGTCGACCGCCAGCTCCCGCTTGAAAAACAATTCGAACACGCGGCGGCTGTATTCGACGATCTTTCCTTGCTTCTCGGCGAACAACCCGCCGATCAGCGCAGGAGCTGTGTCGTAGATTTTGAGCGGGCCGCGAATAATCTTCTTGTCGCTGCGCTCGTTGGCGGTGCGCCGGGCGTCCATATAGGAGTACCTCACCTTGTATTCCGAATAAACACTCCTTTGTCCGGAGCCCTTGATCCTGAGCTGAAATGGTTTCCACCTCACCTCTACGGCAAATTTTTCCTCAAGCGCGAAGGCCGGATCGAACGCGAGCCACGCATAGGGGCTTTTATAATCAGAATACATTTTCAGTTCTTCGGGCTTCGTCATGCATCGTCTCCGTTGATAATTGCTGCGATCAATTGGATTGCGTTATGAGTGGGCAGCGGCTTTGCGCATCAGCGTGGAAACGGGGCTGAATAGAACCTGGTGACGTCGAGGACTCTCACAATTTGGAGAGAACCTTCATTTGAAGCGCGCTGGTCACAGAATGCAGTCTCTCCTCACGTCTACGACCCGCGTCAGAACCACTCTCAGCTTGCAATGATGCTTGATCTTTTCTCCGATACAGGTCAATTGTTTTCCTATCCCGCTAATTAATGCGAATATGGAATGTATCATGGCGAGGTTATCCCGAACTCCCCAAAGGGGGTTTGACGTTGGAATCAAGCATATCAGGGCGGTGAATTCGGTCGCGCTGTACGGAAGCTTCACGGCTGCAGCAGCTGACTTG
>WNFJ01025327.1_pt2 | contig 11489 bp, 10 predicted proteins | sample 5400461 | NCBI WGS metagenome assembly WNFJ01 (sample SAMN13153349, study PRJNA577476) | soil metagenome | isolation source: 115 cm saprolite on Douglas fir-dominated hillslope | place: USA:California | collected 2013-09-17 | reverse complement strand
GTTGAGCCCGAGCACGTCGTAGGTTTTTTTGCCGCTGCCCCCGCCCATCACGAAAATCTTAACCGGCGGCTCGTCGGCCACCCCGGTGTCCATCCCCTTGAGCCACTGGTCGAACCATCGAAGGCGCAGGCCGTTGTAATGCTCGAGCGCCTCGGGACCGAAGCTCACGTCGCCGGCGAAGTCCTCGTCGGCACGCACGCCATGTACCCAGGGGCCCATCACCAGGCGCTGGGGTGAGCGTTTGAGCTTGCTCAGCGCGACGAAGTTCTCCGTCGTGGCGCGGGCGTAGGAATCGTACCACGAACCGAAATAAACGGTCGGGACGTCGGCGTGCTCGGCGTAGTATTCGCTGATAGCGTAGCCACGCTGGCGCCAGTATTCGTCGTAGACCGCGCGCGTCTGGAGGTCGATCGCCCACTGCTCGTAGCTCGGCAGCAGCCGAAGCGGAGTCGCGCCGCGCTTGAGCGGCAACCGTCTAAGCCAATGGCCGAGGTTGGTGCGCGCTTCCATCAGCGCGAGACGCAGCGCAGGATTGGCCCGCGCCTCGGGACTCGTCACCGCCATGTGGAAGGCGTAGATGAGGAAGCGCTGCTCGAGCGCGCCGTTGTGGCGCATCGAGCAGTGATAGTAATTCGACGGCCCCTCGGTGATGAACATCGCCGCGAGGTGCGGCGGGTTGAGCGTCGCCGCGGCGCTCTGCGTCGCCGCCATGTACGAGGTCCCCATCGTGCCGACCTTGCCGGACGACCACGGCTCTGCGCCGGCCCATTCGATCGTGTCGTAGCCGTCGGGCGCCTCGCGCGCAAAGGCGTACCATTCGCCCTCAGAGCCGCCGCGGCCGCGCACGTCCTGGATCAACACGACATAGCCGTGCTCGGCGAAAAAACGCGCAGTCACCGCGAAGCGCGCAAGACCCTTGTCATACGGCGTGCGCTCGAGCAGCACCGGAAAGCGACCGGGCACGGCCGCGCCGCCGCGCGCGGGCCGATAGATGTCGGTTGCGAGACGAACTCCATCGCGCATCGTGACCATCACGTCGCGCTCGATCACGACCTCGAAACTGTGCGCCGATCCCTGGCGTTCGCGCTCTGCCATATCCACCTCCTCTAATCGAGGAAACCTTACTACAGCGCGGGCAAATGAGGGTACGGACAAGGAGAGGAAACCGAAGACATCGAAGACGGCGGCAATTTAATCCACGCCGAACACCCGCACCACGCGTGCCGTCACGCGCGAGCTCGCCTCGGCCACCGCGATCAGCGCGCCCGCGCTCACCACCTTGAACAGCTTCGCGCCCGCCGGCACGAGGCCGTCGAGCGCGCGCGAGTCGCCGTTGCGGAGCCGCCGCACCTGGATCGCGTCCGCTTCGGCCTCGGCCATCGTGGCGAGCGCCTCGCGCATCCCGATTAGTCCGGTGGGGTTTTGGCTGGCGCGACTGCCGCTGCCGGAATCGGCGAGCGCCTCGAGCGTCGCCGCCAGCGGACGCGCCGCGGCGAGCGTAAACGATCCGTTGCGCAGCCGGCGCAGTTCAGCCAGATGGGCGACGGTGCCGAGCGCGATCCCGATATCGCGCGCGAGCGAGCGCATGTAGGTGCCGGTCGAGCATGCGGCGACGAAATGGATCGAGGTCGCGTCCATCGCATCGAGAGTGAGCCGCGAAATCTCGACCTCGCGCGGCGGTGGCGGCTCGACCTCGACTCCGCGGCGCGCGAGCCTGTAGAGCGGCACTCCGTCGCGCTTGATGGCTGAGAAGATGGGCGGCTGCTGCACGACCCTGCCGGTGAAGCGCGAGGCAGCGTCGGCCAGCGTCGTGGAGGTTAGCGGCGGGACCTCGGCGGTTTGAATCTCGGCGCCGGTGCGGTCGAGCGTGTCGGTCTCGAGCCCGAGCCGGATTGTGCCTTCGTATTCTTTTTCACCGTCCTGCAGAAATGGCGCGAGCTTGGTCGCCTCGCCGATCAGGATCGGCAGCAGGCCAGTCGCGAAAGGATCGAGCGTGCCCAGATGGCCGACGCGCGCGGGCCGCACGCGCGACTTGATTTGGCGCACGGCTTCCGCCGAAGTGATCCCGGCCGGCTTGTCGACAAGCAGAACTCCATCCATGGGCGGTGCGCCGACGATAGCCGATATGGCGGCGCGGCGTAAGCGCCACGGTGCGCAAGAAAGGCCTAGTCCTTGCGCGCACTCCGCAGCAGAACGTCGATACGGGCGGCACGCTCGGGTCCGGGATCGAATTCGAACTCAAGTTCGGGCGCGTAGCGCAGGCCGAGTACGCGACCGACCTGGCGGCGGATGAATCCGCTTGCGCTCTTGAAGCCCGCGATCGCCTCGGCGGCGCGCGATTGTCCTTCGAGGTGCGAAAAGAAAACGCGCCCGTGACGCAGGTCGTCGGTCATCCTGACCCCGGTGAGCGTAATCCCGCGCAGTCGCGGGTCCTTCAGGTCGCGGATAAGCATCAGCGAGAGTTCGCGCAGCACCATCTCGGCGACGCGCTCGGGCCGGCGTGGTTCGGAAGCCATCGAGGCCCATGTTAGCGCGTGCGCCATCGCGCATAAACGCCGGCGCGAGCGTCACGCGCGCTCGCGCCCATCGGGAATGCCGCGGAGGATTCACCGCGGCCGCGGTTCAGGCAGCCTGCGAGGCAGCGTCCTGCGGTTCGGCGACCGTATCCGGCGGCAGCGCGAGCACGGGGCATGGTGCGCGAGCGATCACTTTTTCCGCGATACTCCCATGGAGCAGACGCGCAATCGTCGAGCGCCCATGCGTACCCATCACGATCAGGTCGGCGCCGATCCGGTGTGCGAGCGCCGTGATCTCACGCGCGGGATTGCCGAACCTCACGATAATCACGCGGCTTAGCGCGGCGGGAAGTTGCCCGGCGAGGCGCTGCAACGCGTTGTGAGCGCGCCCGCGATCGTCCAACAGAACGCTCTCGCTGACAATCGAAGGCGGCAGCGCCACCACGTGCACGAGGTACAGCGTGGCATGCGATTCGCGCGCGAGGCGCGCGGCGGTCTCGAACGCGGCGCGCGAGTTTTCCTCGTGGCCGATCGGACAGAGAATTTTCTTATAGGGCATCGATCGTATCTCCTCTTCTATGCAGAGAAGATAGGCGTAAATCGTGCCAAACGATTTTGGCGGTTTTTACTGGCTAATCGCGGAGGAAAGTTACGAGTTTTCGCAAAATCTTTTGCATTTTGCGTTGAGCGCTTCTCGTTCGCCAGCCGCTCAGTAGTTGATTATTTCCAGCCGCTCTTCACCCAGCGGGGCGAGCCCGAGCGAATCGATGAAGTTCACGACCTCGCGCAGCGCCGAGTCTACGAACGCGCGGTCGCTACCGACCTGGCAGATGCCCAGTTCGGCGCGCTGCCACAGATCGTGGCCGTCGGACTCGGCGATCGAGACATAGCGCACGCGATCCTTGATCGCGCGCAGCACCTGGCGCTTGCCCTTGAGCGAATGGTTCTCCGGCAAAAAAAGCGTGAGCTGCAAGACCCCTACAACCATCGATCAGCCCTCCGCCCCGCCCGCCCGCGCGCCGGCCCGCGCCTTGCGCTCACGAGGCCTCCTGGAGCCGGCCGCGCGGCGATACGCCGCCGCACCGCGCGCGCGTCAAAGGCGCGGCCGCGACCGCGCTCAAAGCCGTTTAAGTCTGGGGATGCTTCTCGGCCGCGGCGTGCCCGCGCATCGCGTCCGATCGCGGCGTTTCGAGCTTGCGCGCGATCGCTTCCATTTCGAACGCCTCGATCACGTCGTCGGGCTTGACGTCGTTGTAGTTCTCCAGCCCGATACCGCATTCGTAGCCCGCGCTGACCTCGCGCGCGTCGTCCTTGAAGCGGCGCAGCGAGCCGATCTTGCCTTCCCATACGACGCGGCCGTCGCGAACCAGGCGCGCGCGTCCGTTGCGCGTGATCTTGCCGTCGACCACCATCGAGCCCGCGATCGTTCCGCCAGGCACGTTGAAGGTCTTGCGCACCTCGGCGCGCCCCAGCGCCTTTTCGCGGTAGGTCGGCGCGAGCAGACCTTCCATCGCCTCGCGCATCTCGTTGATCGCCTCGTAGATCACCGTGTAGAGCCGAATCTCGACGCCTTCCTTCTCGGCCAGCGCTGCGGCCTTGGGTTCGGGCCGGATGTTGAAGCCGAGGATCACGGCGTTGGAGGCCGAGGCGAGCGTCACGTCGGTCTCCGAGATCGCGCCGGCGGAGCTGTGCAGGATTTCGATCTTGACCTCGGCGGTCGAAAGACGCGAGAGCGAATCGGCAAGCGCCTCGACCGAGCCCTGCACGTCGCCCTTGATGATGACCTTGAGTTCCTTGACCTCGCCGGCCTTCATCCGTTCGCTCAAGTCCTGCAGCGAAACGCGGGCGCTCTTCTGCAACTCGCCCTCGCGCTGCTTGGATTGGCGGAACTCGGCGACCTGGCGCGCCTTGGCCTCCTCGGCCACGACCACGAACGGAGTGCCGGGCTCGGGCACGGCGGAAAGGCCAAAAATCTCCACCGGCGTCGCGGGCGGCGCCTCGGCGACACGCTGACCGTTGTGATCGAGCATCGCGCGCACGCGTCCGTAGGCGACGCCGCAGACGAACGGATCGCCTTGGCGCAGCGTGCCTTCCTGGATCAGCACCGTCGCCACCGGGCCGCGTCCGCGATCGAGTTCCGATTCGACCACCGTGCCGCGCGCCGGACGATCCGGGTTGGCCTTGAGTTCGAGTACGTCGGCCTGCAACAGCAGCATCTCGAGCAGCTTGTCGATACCCACGCCGCTGCGCGCCGAGACCGGCACCACGATCGTATCGCCGCCGTAGTCCTCGGGGATAAGCCCCTGTTCGGTGAGCTGCTGCTTGACCCGATCGATGTTGGCCTCGGGCCGGTCGATCTTGTTGATCGCAACCACGATCGGCACCTTGGCCGCCCGCGCATGGTTGAGCGCCTCGACCGTCTGCGGCATCACACCCTCGTCGGCCGCGACCACCAGGATCACGATGTCCGTGACCTTGGCGCCGCGCGCGCGCATCGCGGTGAACGCCTCGTGGCCGGGAGTATCGACGAAAGTTATCTTGCGCCCATTGGCCTCGACCGTGTACGCGCCGATGTGCTGCGTGATGCCGCCGAATTCCTGCTCGGTGACCTTGGCGTGGCGGATCGCGTCGAGCAGCGAGGTCTTGCCGTGATCGACATGGCCCATCACGGTGACCACCGGCGGCCGCGCAACCATCTCGCCCGCGGCGGCCTCTTCGGTCTCGCTCTCCTCGATCGCGGATTCGACGTCGAAGGCGACGTTCTCCACGCTGTAGCCGAACTCGTTGGCGACCAGCGCCGCGGTATCGACGTCGAGCACCTGGTTGAGCGTCGACATCACGCCGAGGTCCATCAGCTTCTTGATGATCTCGCCGGCCTTGACGCCCATGTTGCGCGCGAGTTCGGAGACCGTGACGCCCTCGGTTATGCGGACCACGCGCTTGGAGGCCTTGGGCGTGGTGATCTCGGTCTTGCGCTGTTCCTTGCCGGGCAGCGCGCGCCGCTTCTTGGGCACGCGCAGACCGCGCATCTCGCGCTCGGCGGTGAAATCGGGCGCGCCCTTTTTGACCACGCGCTTTTTCTTGATCGTCCGCGCGCCGGGCTTGGCCGCGCCGTCGCCGGGAGGCGGCATCACGCCCTGGTCGGGCTGCGGAGCCGGCGGGGCCGCAGGCGCGAAACGCGAGGGCTGGCCGGGACGCGGCGGCCCGCCGGGCCGGGGCACCGGAGCCGACGGACGCGGCGCAGGTTTGGGCAGCTCTATCCTGCCCAACACTCGCGGCCCGCGCTGGCCGTCGTCGAGCGACGGCGCTGCGTCATGCGCGGAGCCAGTGAGATTGATGGCTCGTCCGGCGGTTTGCGGGCGCGCCTCGCCGATACGCCGCACCCCGGAGCCGGCCGACGGCTGCATCCGCGGCATCACCGGCCGCGTGCCTGGCGGCTGCGGGCGCGGCGGCTCGACGATAGTGCGCGTTAGCGGCTTCTGCTCGCGAGCAGGCGCGCGCTCGGGCCTCTGCGGCGCCGCGGTCCTTCCTGTTTCAGTCTTGCCTGCTTCAGTCTTGCCTCCTTCGGTCTTGGCCGCTTCGGTTTTTATTGCTTCGGCCTTGACGGCTTCGGCCGCGAGCATGTCGTTCTTGGTCGTATCGTTCCTGATACCGGTATCCGTTTTGGCTTCGCCGTCGGGCAACTCCGCGGGCCCCGGCTCGGCGATCGGATGTTCCGCCCTCGCGGCAGCCCCGTTGGGAGCCACGTGAGCGCTCGGCGCTTCGGCCGAATGCTCGGCGGCGGGAGCGGTATGGGGAGCAGCAGTTTCGAGGCGCGCGGGCCGAGCCGGCTCGGGTTCATTCTCGGCCTCATTGTCGAACAGGGCGGGGATCGCGGACTCCGCCGGTTCGCTGCGCTCCTCGAGAAATGGTGTGGCGAAGGCGTCTTCGCGCTCGCCTTCGAGCTCGAAATGAAAAGGCTCGTCGGGTTCGGCCGCCGCGTGGGCGAATCCGGCTTCGGGCTCGGTGTGCCGGCGGCGCATCACGGTCGCGTTGAGCCGCTTTTCGACCACCTTGCCGGCGCTGGTTTCGACCACGGTCTCGCGCCGCAGAAGTTCCTGGCGATGGACCTGCTCGTCAAGATCGCGCTTGACGCGGTCGGCCTCCTCCGGCGTCAAGAGACTTGAGTCCGAATGAGCGTGTCCGAGTTTCAGACGCGCGCAAGTAGCCAGTACTTCGTCGACCGAGATGCCCCATTCCTGGGCAAAGGTTTTGATCCGCTTTCGCGCCATTTTGCCTACTCTATTAGAGAGCGCTTCCGCTATCCAGCCGCCCTTGTAACATTCGCGTAATCAAATCTCGCGCCCCACGATCGAGCGCAACTCGCAGCGAACGGAACTCGCGCGTCCGGGCGCGCGCGAAACGATCCAGACATTCGCGGCGCGGATGCAGATAACCGCCACGGCCGCCAAGGCGCCGGCGCTCGTCGGCGCGCACCACTCCGTCAACTGCCGCCAGCCGCATCATCGCAGCCTGCGCGTCACGCGTCATGCACCCAAGACAGGTGCGCTCGGGCCTATGATTTCGCCGCCGCATCTTCCTCTTCGTTCACGCTCGCGCCGTCTGTGCCAGCGTCGTCTTCGACGCCGCCTTCCGCCGTCACTTCACTGTCGGCGGAGGCCGCTGCCGCGGCTGCGTCAGCCTCGGCTTTCTCGGCGGCAGCTTGAGCCGCTGCGACCGCGGCCGCTTCTTCATCCGTATGCTTCTTGGCGACCCATTCGCGCGCGGCCAGGATCAACTGGCGTGCGCGCTCGGGTGAGATGCCTTCGACCTCGAACGATTCCTCGGCGGTCTCGGCGAGCTGTTCGGCAGTGCGGAAACCCCACTGGTAGAGCAGTTCGGCGTTGATGTCGCCGATGCCAGGGATGGCGTTGAGCGAAGCCCGCGCGGCGCGCGCCTCTTCTTCCGCCTCCGAGTCGCTGCGCAAGTCGATCTTCCATCCCGAGAGCCGATGCGCGAGGCGCACGTTCTGGCCGCGCTTGCCGATCGCCAGCGAAAGCTGGTCGTCGGGCACCACCACCTCCATCGCATGCTCGTCTTCGTCGATGATCACCTTGGAGACCTTGGCCGGGGCGAGCGCGCGGCACACTAACTCGGCCTGGTCGTCGGTCCACGGCACGATGTCGATTTTTTCGCCGCGCAACTCCTGCACCACCGCCTGCACGCGCGTCCCCTTCATCCCAACGCACGCGCCGACCGGGTCGACGTCGGAGTCCTTGGAGTAGACCGCGACCTTGGCGCGTCCGCCGGGCTCGCGCGCGCACTGGCGAATCTCGACGATGCCCTCGTAAATTTCGGGCACCTCCTGCTCGAACAGCTTGCACAGGAACTCGTTGGCGGTGCGCGAGAGCACGATCGAGAGGCCCTTCTCGGACAGATCGACGTCGAGGATCAGCGCGCGGATGCGATCGCCCTGGCGATAGCGCTCGTGCGGAATCTGCTCTTTCTCGGGCAGGATCGCCTCGGTGCGGCCGAGGTTGACGATCATGTTCTTGCGCTCGAAGCGCTGCACGATACCCGAGACGACTTCGCTCTTGCGATCCTTGAACTCGTTGAAGATCTGTTTGCGCTCGGCGTCGCGGATGTGCTGGATGAGGTTCTGCTTGGCCGCCTGCGCCGCGATCCGGCCCATGGTGGCGGTGTCGAGCTTGATCAGGATTTCGTCGCCGACCTCGGCCTCGGGATCGTACTTGGCGCGCGCCTCGTCGACTGTGGCTTCGGCCTGCGGATTGGCCACCTGGTCGACCACGGTCCTGATCTCAAACAGCTCGACCTCGCCGAGCTCGGAGTTGTAGCGCGACTCGATATTGCGCTCGCCGAAGGTGCGCCGCGCCGCCGAATGCATCATCTCCTCGATCGCGCTGATCACGATCGCCTTGTCGATCCCTTTTTCCTTGGAAACCTGCTCAATCACCCGGTTAAGCTCTCCGGTCATACGGCCTCCATGGGGCGCGCGATGGCTCGGCATGCGCCGCCCGGCAAAATAATCTATCGGCCAAAAAATCCTGAACCGGCGCGTTGGAGGCCGCGCGCATAGCGTTCGATGGCTTCATCGGCGGCCGGCTCCGTCAAAGTCGTATTCGTGATTTGCCCCCTTCATTTCGCCGAAGCCGATCCTAAGGCGGCGCCGGCTCGGTTCGTCATCGATTTCAACTCCCTCCTCATTCACCGACGCGAGCACGCCGGTGAACGACTTCTGACCGTCCATCGCGCGATGCGTCTTGATCCTGACCCGCTGGCCGACAAACGCTTCAAAATCTTCGCGCCGCGTCAGCGGCCGGTTCACTCCGGGCGAAGCGACCTCCAGCGTGTAGCGCCCCTCGATCGGATCGTAAACGTCGAGCAGGTCGCCGAGCACCGGGCTCAGCCGTTCCAGATCGCTCAGTGCAATACCGCCGCCCGGCCGATCCACCAGCAGCCGCAAGAGCGAGCTGCGCGTGCCCTTGTGATACTCCACCGACACCAGCTCGAAGCCCTGGCGCTCGACGTGCGGCGCGAGCAGCTCCGCCACGCGCATCGCCACCGGATGGAGTTGCACCACCATCCTGTGGCCTTGCCTGTGATTTCCCGTCGCGCCTGCGTCTGTCACCAGAGATACTCCCACGCCGTCCTGACCTGCGCACCACGCCCGAACGAGGGCTTTCGCAGCGCCCCACCGCAGTCCGACTCTGTCTCAGGAGGTTTCTGCGCCCGAGCGCCGCAATCATCGGGCGAACCGGCCAAACGAAAAAGTGGGCGAAAGCCCACACGAAAAACAGAATATCATCAGCGAGACATGACTGGCAAGGCGGGGTGCTGTAACGGCCACCTGTAGCCGGCGTCTTCTACTAGTGGGAGTCCTCGAAAGATTGGCGGGAGTCCATCGAAAAGGCCCCCGCGGAGAGCGAAACAAAAGCGGCCGAGTGTGACTATCGAGGAATCCCAGCGGTTTCGCCCTTCGCCCGAAACGGCAGGGAGAAAGAAGTATGAAGAATATGAAGAAAAAGATCACAACGCTCCTGGCAACGGTCGTCATGGCCGGCGCGTTATTCGCCGGGCCGGCGCTCGCGCGTGATAATGATCATGACGGCTATCGCAATGACAGCTGGCGTTCCGCGCAAGAGTGGCGCGAGCATCATCCCTACCAGGGTTATGGAGACCGGCGCTGGAGTTACGGGTACGGATACGAAAACCAGCGTGGCAGGTACGCTTACGGATATCCCTACTCCGGGTATAGAGGTTATTCGGACCGCGGGTGGAATTCCTTTAATTCCGGACCTGGCTGGCATCACGACCGTGACCACGACCGGTGGGGCCGACGCGGTTTTCCGGCCGCATCCGCCCCATCTTAATTTCTGTAGGGCCGTTCGTGAACGGCCCTCTGTCGTCGCGTCCTCCCGATGCGTTTGAGCCTCTCCTATGCGACAGTGATGCCGAGTTCGCATCGCGCAGGAGGTGGTCCGTGCAAAGCGTCGTAGTCACCGGGGTCTCGACCGGTATCGGATGGGGTATTGCCAAGGTAATGACCGCGAAGGGCTTCCGCGTGTTCGGCAGCGTGCGCAAGCAGGCCGACGCCGACCGACTCAAGGCGGAACTCGGCGAGCGTTTTTCACCACTGCTATTCGACGTGACCGACGAAGCCGCGATCGGGCGCGGCGCGGCAGAGGTTCGTGCGGCGCTTAACGGCGAACGGCTTTGGGGACTCGTCAACAATGCCGGTATCGCGGTGGCGGGACCACTGCTGGAAAGCACGGCCGAAGAATTCCGCCACCAGCTCGAGGTCAACCTGGTAGCGCCGATGATGGTCATCAAAGCCTTCGCGCCGCTGCTCGGCACCGACCGCGCGCTCACCGGCCCGCCGGGACGCATCGTCAACATCTCGTCGGTCGGCGGCCGTTTCGCCGCCCCCTTCGTGGGTCTCTACGCCGCCTCAAAGCACGGACTCGAGGGTCTGTCGCAGAGCCTGCGGCGGGAACTCATGCTCTTCGGGATCGACGTAATAATCGTCGCGCCCGGCTCGGTCGCAACCCCGATATGGGACAAGGCCGAGCAAATCGATCTCGCGCCGTTTCAGAAGAGTCCTTATTTCGAGATCATCAAGCGCTTTCGCGATTACATGATCTCGGAAGGCCGTAAGGGCTGGTCGTCCGAGCGCCTGGGCGAGGTCGTATGCGAAGCCTTGACCGCGGCACGGCCCAAGACGCGCTACTCGCCGGTCGCGGGGAGATTTCAGAACTGGACGCTGCCGACGACCTTGCCGGCGCGCGTGGTCGATCGAATCGTTGCCAAGACTTTCGGTATCCGCCCTTCGGTGTAGGTGCCGGTTATCGCCCGCTACTCGTCGTCTTCGCGCAAGCGCGCAAGCACCGATAGATCTTCGAGCGTGGTGGTATCGCCCAGCGTCTCGTCGCCCGAGGCGATCTGGCGCAATAGCCGTCGCATGATCTTGCCGCTCCGCGTTTTCGGCAACGCGTCGGTGAAGCGCAGATCGTCGGGGCGCGCGAGCGCGCCGATCTCTTTGACCACGTGCTGGCGCAGTTCGTCGCGCAGCTTCGCGTCACCATGGCGCACGCCCTCCAGCGTCACGAACGCGACCACCGCCTGGCCCTTCATCTCATCGGGCTTTCCAACCACCGCGGCCTCGGCAACCATCGGATGCGAGACCAGCGCGCTCTCGATCTCCATCGTTCCCAACCGATGGCCCGAGACGTTAATCACGTCGTCGACGCGCCCCATGATCCAGAAGTAGCCGTCCTGGTCGCGCCGCGCGCCGTCGCCGGTAAAATACGCGGCCTCGATTTGGCTGAAGTACTGCTGTTTGTAGCGCTCGGGATCGCGGAAGATCATGCGCAGCATCCCCGGCCACGGCCGTCGGATGATCAGCAGACCGCCCTGGTTGGCGTCGACGGGTTTGCCTTCGCGCGTGACGACCTCGGCGGCGACGCCTGGCATTGG
>WNFJ01456321.1_pt2 | contig 11492 bp, 9 predicted proteins | sample 5400461 | NCBI WGS metagenome assembly WNFJ01 (sample SAMN13153349, study PRJNA577476) | soil metagenome | isolation source: 115 cm saprolite on Douglas fir-dominated hillslope | place: USA:California | collected 2013-09-17 | reverse complement strand
TCGGCGCGCAAGTACGACCTCGAGAGCGCGTTCCCGTGGGACAACGTCCGGCAGATGGCCGATCTCGGCTTGTTCGGCATTCCGTGGCCCGAGGCGCTGGGCGGCTCGGGTCTCGATTACCTCTCCTACATCCTCGTGATCCACGAGCTCGCCAAGGTCGACGCCAGTCACGCCATCACCGTCAGCGCCCACACCACGCTCGGCACGTCGCCGATCGTGGACTTCGGGACGCCCGAGCAGCGGGCGAAGTACGTGCCGCTCCTCGCGACCGGGAAGGTGCTGGGCGGGTTCGGCCTGACGGAGCCGGGCGCCGGGTCCGACGCCGGCGGGACGAGCACGACGGCCGTGGAGAAGGGGGACCACTTCGTCCTGAACGGCTCGAAGATCTTCATCACGCACGCCGGAGTCGGCGAGATCTTCGTGGTGACGGCACGCACCGATCCCGCCGCCCAGAAGACGCGCGGCATCACCGCCTTCATCGTCACCAAGGACACCACCGATCTCGAGCAGGCGCAGCGCGTCGGTGTGGGGCACGACCCCGCGCTCCCGAAGTGTTCTGGCGTGCGCGCGGCGAAGCGCGAGGACAAACTGGGCTGGCGCGCCTCGGATACGCGCGAGCTGGTGCTCGAGGACGCGGTGGTGCCGAAGGAGAACGTGCTCGGCCCCGTGAGCAACGGGTTTCGCCAAATGTTGCACACGCTCGATGGCGGCCGGATCGGCCTCGGCGCCCTCGCCCTGGGGATCGCCGAGGGCGCGCTCGAGGAATGCCTGCGCTATACCGCGACGCGCCACCAGTTCGGCAAGCCGATCGCCAGCTTTCAGGGGGTCCATTTCGCGATCGCGGACATGGCGACCGAGATCGAGGCGGCGAAGCACCTGGTGTACCACGCCGCCTGGTTGAAGCAGCGCGGCCAGCCCTTCAAGAAGGAGGCGGCGATGGCGAAGCTGTTCGCCTCCGAGCTCGCCATGCGCGCCACCACCAAGGCCGTGCAGCTGCATGGCGGCTACGGCTACACGACCGACTATCCGGTCGAGCGCATGATGCGCGACGCCAAGATTTGCGAGATCGGGGAAGGCACGAGCGAGATCCAGCGCATCGTGATCGCTCGCCAGCTGCTCGGCGACCTCATCGACTAGCCGCTGCGCTCCTCACCGCCGGCCGCCGCGCGGTCGGGCATCCCGAGCGTCCGCACGAGAAACGCGAGCCGATCGACCTGCTCGTCGATCAGCTTGGCGGTCGGCTTGCCGGCACCGTGTCCCGCCTTCGTCTCGATCTGGATCAGGATGGGCTCGGGCCCGGCCTGCGCCGCCTGCAGCGCGGCCGCGAACTTGAACGAGTGGGCGGGCACCACCCGGTCGTCGTGATCCGCCGTGGTAATGAAGGTCGCGGGATACGCGGTGCCGGGCCGGAGGTTGTGGAGCGGCGAGTAGGCGTAGAGGTAGGGAAACTGGGCCGCCTCGTCGGCCGAGCCGTACTCCGTCACCCAGGCCCACCCGATCGTGAAGCGGTGAAACCGCAGCATGTCCAGGACCCCCACGGCCGGCAGCGCCGCCCCGAACAGGTCCGGCCGCTGGGTCATCGCCGCGCCGACCAGCAGCCCGCCGTTCGACCCTCCGGCGATCGCGAGCCTCGCGGGGGTGGTATAGCCCTGCGCGACGAGATACTCCGCGGCCGCGATGACGTCGTCGAACACGTTCTGTTTGCGCTCATGCATGCCGGCCTGATGCCACTCTTCGCCGTACTCCCCGCCGCCGCGCAGGTTGGGCACGGCGTACGCGCCGCCGAGCTCGAGCCACACGAACATGGCGATCGAAAAGCTCGGCGTGAGACTGACGTTGAACCCCCCGTAGCCATACACGAGGGTCGGGGTCGATCCGTCGCGCCCGAGCCCGCGCCGCTGGGTGAGGAACATCGGTACCCGCGTCCCGTCCCGGCTCGTGTAGAACAGCTGCGTCGTTTCGTAGCCCGAGGGATCAAAATCGATCGCGGGGGCGTGGAACACGCTGGTCCGCGCGGTGGTGAAGTCGTAGCGGAAGATCGTGCTCGGGTGGAGGAACGACGTGAAGGCGAAGAACAGCTCGTCGTCCGTGCGTTCGCCGCTGATCGCACTCACCGTGCCGGGGGCGGGGAGCTCGAGCTCCTGGAGGCGCGTGCCGTCGCGCGCGTACAGCCGGAGCCGGGAGGCCGCGTCGCGCATCACGTTCGCCACGAAGGTGTCGTGCACGAGCTGCACGCTCTCCAGCACGTCGGCGCCCTGGGCGACGAGCTCCTTCCAGCGGGCGCGTTCGGGGTGCGCGATATCGATCGCGATCACCCGCTTGCGCGGCGCATCGAGGTCGGTGAGGACGTAGAACACGGGGCCATCATTCCCCACCACGGTGTAGGCCGCGTCGAAGTCATCGAGCAGGGGGACGACCTCCCCCGCGACGTGCGGCGCGCGCGGGTCCCCGAGGTCCACGTAGTAGATGCGGTTACGGCGGTCGGTGCCGAGCCACACATGCAGCACCGCATAGCGGCCGTCGTCGGTGACCTCGGCCTGCATGCCCCAGTCGGGTTGATCGGGCCGCTCGTACACGAGGAGGTCGGCGGCCTGATCGCTGCCGAGCCGATGGTAGTAGACCTTTTGGAACCGGTTGACGTCGGTGAGCGCGTGGTCGCTGGGCGTCGGGTAGCGGCTATAGAAGAACCCGGCGCCGTCCTTCGTCCAGGACGCGCCCGAGAACTTGATCCAGCGGAGGTGGTCGGGCCGGTCGCGCGCCGTCGCGACTTCGCGGACGCGGAACTCCTCCCAGTCGGAGCCGCTGCGCGTCGCCCCGTACACCAGGAACTGGCCGTCGTCCGAGACGGCGAGGGTCGAGAGCGCTACCGTGCCGTCCGCGGCGAGGAGGTTCGGGTCGAGGAGCACCGTGGGTGGATCGGTGAGCGCGCCCTGCGTGTAGAGCACAGCTTGGTTCTCGAGCCCCTCGTTCTTGAGATAGAAGTAGCGGCCGCCTTTGCGAAACGGCGTCCCGTACTTGGGATAATTCCACAGCCGGGTGAGGCGCTCCCGGATGCGCTCGCGCTCCGGGATCGCGGCCAGGTACGCCTCGGTCAGGCGATTCTGGGCCTCGATCCAGCGCCGGGTGTCGGGGGTGTCGGGATCCTCGAGCCAGCGATAGGGGTCGGGGACCGCGGTGCCGTGGTAGTGCTCGACGACCGCGCCGGGCGGGGCGGGGGGATACGCGAAGCGCCCGGTCGATCCGGCCGGACCGGCGGCGCGGCGGGCGGTTCCCGTCACACGCATTCCTCCTCGGGTGCTAAGCGGGCGACACAGCAGAGCTTGCCGCTCCAAATCTCGGGGCGGTTGACGTAAGTTGCAAGCCCGCTTAGATTTAGCGTATGCATTGGACTCAGGGACTGGCTCTCGGCCGGGCCGCGCCGCCCGCGCCGCCCGCAGGCGCCGGGGGGGTCTCTGCCAATCGGTTCGTTCAAACGGCTGTTCATCTGCTCGGAATCAATTCTTGCTGGCACAATCGTAGGATCCCGACCGGCTGTTGGCCGACCGGGGTCGAGGGCACTTGCTTTGAAACGGGAAATACTCATCAGCGGGACCGCACGCGAGACGCGCGCGTCGCGATCCTGGAGGACGACCGCCTTGTTGAGCTCTCGGTGGATCGTCCCGACGCCCGCCGCATGGTGGGCGACATCTACCTCGGCACGGTTGAAGCCGTGCTTCCGGGGATTCAAGCTGCGTTCGTCAACATCGGGGCGGAAAAAAGCGCCTTTCTCCACGCCTCCGACCTGATCGAGGCGGAGGAGGACGAAGAGCCCTCCGAGCGTGACGACGATGGGAACGGCGCCGAGCCGGCGAACGGCGGCGGCCGTGCCGAGTTGAAGCGCGGCGCCACGAAGATCGTCCAAGTCATCAAGGAGCCGATCGGGACCAAGGGCCCGCGCGTCACCGCGCAGATCTCCTTGGCCGGGCGGTTCCTCGTCTACATGCCGTTCGCCTCCAAGGTCGGCGTCTCCCGCAAGATCGAGAACCGCGAGCAGCGGACCAAGCTGCGCGAGCTCGTCTCGAAGCTCGTCCCCAAGGACTCGGGCGGCTGGATCATCCGCACGGTGGCCGAGGACCTGACCGAGCAAAGCTGCAAGCGCGAGATCGACCACCTCTACGGCCTGTGGAAGAAGGTCAAGCGCAAGTCGGGCTCGGTTCGGGCGCCGGCGCTGCTCCAGCGCGAGACCTCGCTCACGCGCGGCATCATCCGCGACCTGTTCTCCGACAAGGTCGACTCGCTGCTCGTCGACTCGAAGACGCTGTACAACGAGATCGTCCAGTACTTGAAGCAGATCGACCCCGACCTGATCGAGCGGGTGAAGCTGTATGAGGCCGAGACGCCGCTGTTCGACGAGTACGACATCGAGGCGGAGATCCGCAGCCTCTTCAAGGCGCGGGTCGAGCTACCGACCGGGGGCACGCTGATCATTCAGCCGACCGAGGCGCTCACCTCGATCGACGTGAACACCGGTCGCTACACCGGCAAGAAGGACCCCGAGAGCACGATCTTGAAGACCAACATCGAGGCGGCGCGCGAGGTGGCGCGCCAGCTCCGGCTGCGCGACATCGGCGGCATCATCGTGGTGGACTTCATCGACATGGAGTCCCGCGGCAACCGCGACAAGGTGCTGCAGGAGCTGCGCGCGCACCTGGGACGCGACCGGGCCCGCACCAAGGCCTTTGCCGTCTCCGAGCTGGGGCTGATCGAAATGACCCGGCAGCGGGTGCGGCCGTCCCTGTGGCAGTCGATGACGGCCGAGTGTCCCACCTGCACCGGCACGGGGCGGGTGTTCCGGCCCGAAGTGGTGGTGCGGCGCATGGAGCGCTCGCTCAAACGGGCCGGGGCCGAGCACAAGGAGCGCCAGCTCGCCGTGCGGCTGCATCCGGACGTGGCGCTCTACATCGTGGAGCAGGAGCCGAACTTCTTGCGGCAGCTCGAGAAGCAGACGGGCCTGGAGCTCGAGGTGCGCGACGATCCGATGATGCGGCTGGACGAGTTCCGCATGATGGCGAAGCCGGCGGGCCGTGACGTGACCGAGCAGTATGCGGTGGCTTAGCGCCGTGTGTGGGGCGGCCACCAACCCAAGGGGATAAGGAGACTCACGTGGCCGAGAGCGTCTACAAGGTCATCGAGTTGGTCGGGACGAGCACCGAGTCCTGGGAGAAGGCGGCGGCGGCAGCGGTGAAGCGAGCGGGGAAGACGCTGCGCGACCTGCGGGTGGCGGAGGTTTCGCAACTCGACATGGCGCTGAAAGACGGCAAGGTCGAGAGCTATCGGGCGAAGCTCAAGGTGTCGTTCAAGTACGACGGCGCCTAGGACAGCGCGGGCGGCGCCGGCGCGGCGCCCGGTGCGCGCCGGGCGCTTGACGGAACTTCAAGTCCCGACTAGAGTTCGCACCCTATGACGTACGCCATCTTCGCCACCGGCGGGGGCCAGTACCGGGCCGAGCCGGGGGTCACGATCAAGGTGCCGCTCCTGGCCGCCGAGCCCGGGGCGAAGGTGACGTTCGACCGCGTCCTGCTCGCGAGTGACGGCAAGCATGTGCAGGCCGGCAAGCCGGTGCTCAAGGGAGCGAAGGTGACGGCCGAGGTCGTGCGACACGGCAAGGGCGAGAAGATCAAGATCTACCGGTTCGCCCGGCGCACGGGGTACCGGCGCCACGCCGGGCATCGGCAGCGGTTCACCGAGATCAAGATCGCCGACGTGAAGCTCAAGGGCGAGTGAGGTAGTCCATGGCGCACAAGAAGGGTGTTGGTTCGTCCCGCAACGGCCGCGACTCGCAGCCCAAGTATCTCGGCGTCAAGCGATTCGGCGGCGAGCTCGTCTCCGCGGGCACGATTCTCGTGAAGCAGCGCGGGACCAAGTTCCATCCCGGTCTGAATGTGCGCCGCGCGTCCGACGACACGCTGTTCACCGTCGTCGCCGGCCACGTGCGCTTCGAGCACAAGAGCAAGAAGCGCTACCGGGTGAGCGTGTACCCGGTGGCAGCCGTGGCGCCCGCGGTGGCCGCGGTGGCTGCGAAGGCCTAGGGCGGCGGCGCGCGCCGCGCCACACACGACGGGCGGCACGCTCAGGGCGTGCCGCCCGTTTGGTTTTCCCCGCCCCGCGCGCCGCGGCTAATAGCTCGGCGGCAGTTTCTTATAGCGCTCGAACAGTTCCGTCTGCCGGCTCCGCAGCGGAACCGCGCGCCCGCGGATCAGCACGTGCTCGACCCGGGTCGTGAACTCGAACGGATCACCCGACCACACCACGATATTGGCGACCTTCCCCGGCTCGAGCGAGCCGTAGCGATCCGCGACGCCGAAGATCTCGGCCGGCGTGAGCGTCACGGCGCGCAGCGCTTGATCCCACGACAGGCCGTAGGACACCGCGTTCCCCGCCTGTTGGCGCAGGTTGCGCGCGTTGTGCGTGTCGGTCTCGAGCAAGGCGAGGTGCACGCCGGCTTGGGCCAGCAGGGCGGCGTTCTCGAGGCGAATCCCGAGCCCGTCGTAGCTCGGGATGTTGTTCATCGGCTCGACCAGGACGCTCACCCCCGCCCGGGCGATCTCGCCCGCGATCTCCCAGCCCTCGGCGGCGCCGGCGAGGATCAGCTTCAAGTTGAACTCCTTGGCGAGCCGGAGGGCCGTCTCCAAGTCGCTGCGCCGGTTGGCGCGCGCGATCAGCGGCTCCCGCCCGTGGAGCACGGGGAGCAAGGCCGCGAGGTCCGCCGCGCTGGCGCCGAGCGGCTCGATCTGGGCGCGGCTGTAGTCGGCCTGGCGGCGCTCGTACTCGAGGGCGTCGCGGAACACGCGGCGCAGCCGCGCCGCGGCGGCGGCGCGCGAGCCTCCCGCGCTCTCCTTGCCGCTCTCGGAGAGGTCGGCCACGATCCCGACCGGAGACTTGACGAGCATCTGCTCGATCGTCGCGCCGTCCAAGTCGATGAGCACGGCCTGGCCGCTCACGAGGTTGCCGGACGGGACCGCGAGCGTGGACGTGACGCCTTCGATCCGCGTGACCGGGATGAGGGTCGAGCCGGGGTTGATGCCTTCCGCGACGTTGAACGCAGCGGCGATCGTGTCCCCCTTGACCGTGCCCTCGCGCGTCCCGCTGACCATGGTGATCTCGACCAGGCCCATCTGGCCCGCGCCGTCGATCAAGCCCGGCGTGACCCACGTGCCGCGCGCGTCAATGCGCGTGGCGTCGGCCGGGATCGGGACGTGGGCGCCGACCGCGGCGATCTTGCCGTCCTTGATGAGCACCGTCGCGTTGGCCAACTTCGGGCCCGAGACCGGGTACACGGTGGCGCCCGTCACGGCGATCGTCTGAGCGAGCAGCAGCGCGATCATCGGTCACTCCCGGGCGCGAGTGTCTGGCCCAACTCGAAATCGCTGTGCGGTTGGTGTCGGGGATCGCTGCGGTCGTACACCAGCCAGCCGTCATTGTAGACCTGCACGGCCTTCGTGTACACGGAGAACGGGTCGCCTGACCACAGGACGACGTCGGCCATCTTCCCCGGCTCGAGCGTGCCGACGATCGAGTCGAGCCCGAGCACCCAGGCGGGGTTGGCGGTAATCCAGCGCACCGCCTGGTCGCGGGTGATCGGGATGCCGGCGCGCTGGCCGGCGTACATCGCCTTCGCCGCCTCCTGATTGAGGCGCTGGATGCCCTTCGGGTCATCCGAGTGGAGGAGCGGCCGTCCGCCCGCCTGCTGGTTCAGCGCGGCGTTCTCCGGGATGCCGTCCATCGCCTCTTCCTTGAAGCCCCACCAATCGGCCCAGAGCGTGACCGCCGTGCCTTCCTTGGCCAGCAGGTCGGCGATCTTGTACGCCTCCACCGCGTGGTGGAAGGAGCGGATCTGGAACCCGAACTCGTGCCCGAGGTCGAGCATCTGCGCCATCTCGTCGGCGCGATAGCAGTGCATCTGCACGAGGATGTTGCCGCGCAGCACCTCGGCCAGGCTCTCGAGCCGGAGGTTGCGCTCGGGCGGGTCGCCCTGGTGGTCCTTGTTCCACTTGTCCCACTTCCGGCGGTAGCCGTCCGCGAGGATGAAGGCGTTGCGGTAGCCCGCCATATTCCCCATCCGCGTCGACGGGCCCCCGTGGGTGCCGTACACCCGCTTGGGGTTCTCTCCGCAGGCCATCTTCAGCCCGTAGCGCGCGCCCGGGAATTTCATCTCCTGTACCGTGCGCGCGGGGACGAGCTTCAGGACGGCGCTGCGCCCGCCGATCAGGTTGGCCGAGCCGGGCAGTGCCTGGATCGTGGTGACGCCGCCGGCGATCGCCAACGGGATCTGCGGATCCTGCGGCCAGAAGGAGTGCTCGGCCCAGACTTCGGCCGTGACGGGAGTCGTGGCTTCGTTGCCGTCGCTCTCGGCCTCGGTGCCCGGCGCGGCGTACACCCCGATGTGCGAGTGATCGTCGATCACCCCGGGGGTCACGAACTTGCCGGTGCCGTCCACCACGACGGCGCCGGCGGGCGCGTCGACCTGCGTCCCCACCGCGACGATCCGGCCGTCCTTGAACGCAATCGCGCCGTTCGCGATCTCCCGTCCGGTCGCCGTGAGGATGGTGGCATTCCGGATCACGACCGGGGGATTGGGATGGCGCTGATAGGTGGACGGATACTGCGGCCGCTCGCCGCTCGGCGCGGGCGTCGCCGCCGGGGGAGGGGCGGGCGCGGGTGTGGCTGGTGTTGCCGGGTGCGCCGCGCCTGTGGCGCAGGCGCTCGTGAGCGCGAGCAGCAGAGCCGGAGCGTGCCGCATCATGGTTCCCCTCCGCGGTGGCCTATTTGACGAGTTCAATGACGAACGGCCGACCCACGAATTCCTGTTTCACCACGCGGCGCGGCGTCGCGACGCTCACGTACAGGACTAACGGGAACTTGGCGCCGGTGACGTCGACATGATACGCCTGAAAGGTCCCCGCGGGAACCGTCACGCTCTCGGGCCGCCCCACCTTGAACGTGAGCACCTTGTTGGCGCCCTCGCTGGGCGTGAACACGGCGAGCCGCACCGTCTGCCCGGGGACGAGCGGCAAGGCGGCCGCCACGAACGGCGCGACGTTCTCGTCGACCGTGCCGGGGGCGATCGTGGTGTCGACGGTGAGTTGTTGCACGCTCCCGTCCGGGCGCGGCGCGAAGCTCGTCCCCCGTACGCGGCCGGCGCCGTAGGTCAGGTGTGCCTCCGCCTTGGCCCCCTGCTGGGTCATGACCTGGTCGAGCCGGCGCGCGGCGGCGTCTGCCGCGGCGAACACGACAGTGGTTTGCTGCTCGAACGTGCCACCGCGGCTGTAGCGCTCCGCGTACACCACGGAATCCCCCGCGGGTTGGACGCGCGCCACCGCAAACCCGACCGCCTTGCCTTCGAGCAGCACTTGCGAGCTATCGGTGCGCGGCCCGAGCTGGGCCGGATCGAGCGCGACAGGGGTCGCGGGCGCGCTCAGCTCGGCGGGCGTCAACCGCTCGCCGTCGATGTCCACCAAGCGCACCGGGGCGATGGCGGCGAGCCGCTCGTACAGTTTCGTGGCGTCGCCCACGACCACGATGGTGAGCCCCGGGTGCCGGAACAGCCGGGCAGCCGCGGCCTGCGCCTCGCGCGCCGTGACGGCGTTCAAGCGCTCGCGGTAGCGGTGCAGGTAGTCGTCGCCGAGCCCGAGCAGCTTCGCGGTGCCGACCTGACCCGCGATCTGGCTCGGGGTCTCGATCGTGAGCGGGAACGAGCCGATCAGGTAGCCCTTCACCGCGGCCAGCTCGGACGCGGGGATCGCCTCGGTGCGCACCCGGTCCACCTGGTGGAGCAACTCGCGCAGCGCGCTGTCGGCCACCTCGGGGCGCACCTCCGCGCTCGCCTGCCAGTACCCGACCCCGCGGTAGCGGCGCAGGGCGGCGTAGGCGCCGTAGGTCCAGCCCTTCTGCTCGCGCAGGATGAGGAAGAGCCGCGAATCGGCGCCGCCACCGAGCGCTTGGGCCGCGACCCGGGCGGGGTAATAGAGCGGATCGGTCGGCCCAATCGTCGTGTTGCCGAGCGCGATATTCGCCTGGGCAGAGCCGGGGCGGTGCACCAGCACGATGTCGGTCGTGACGCGCACGGCGGGCGGCGGCGGCGGCGCGGCTCCCGGCGGCGTGCCGTGCCAGGCGCCGAACACGCGGGCCGCGAGCTCGCGCACCTGCTCCTCCGTCACGTCTCCCGCGACCACGAGCAGGGCGCCTGCCGGGCGCAGCCGCTGGCGGGCGAATTGCAGCACGTCGTCGCGCGTGATCGCGTGGTAGCTCTCGCGCGTCGGGCTCCGTCCGTACGGGTGGCGTCCATACAGCTCGGTTGCGAAGCGGCGTTGCGCCAGCGGCCCCGGCTCCGACAGCTCGAGCGCGAGCGTCGACAGCGCCCGCGTGCGGGCGAGCTCGAGCTCGCTGTCGGGGAAGGTCGCGTGCAGCGTGACATCGCCTAGCAGCGTGAAGACCAGCTCGGCCTGGTCGCTCAGCGCGTCGGCCGTCACGGTCAGGAAGTCGTCCCCCGCGGACGCGGACAGGCTTCCACCCACGCCTTCGATCGCCTGGGCGATCTGATCGGCACCGCGCGTTTCGGTGCCCTTCGAGAGCAGCTCCGCCACCAGTCCCGCGAGCCCTTCCTTGCCGACGGGGTCGGCGGCCGCGCCCGCCCGCCACGCGAGGCTCACCGACAGGACCGGCTGGGCGTGATGCTCAATCACCACGAGCGCGAGGCCGCTCGGCAGGGTCGACTCCTGGAACGGCGGGAAGTGTACGGGCGAGAGCCGCGCCGGCTTGGGCGGGGTGGAGGGAAACGCCTGCGCCGGCAGCCCCGACGGTTGCGCCCACGCGAGCGTCAGCGCGGCCAGCGGGACCATCGAGCGCCCGCGCCGCTGCGGCACGGCCTTCATCGGGTGTCTCCCGCACGCGCCGGCGTCGCCTTCGGTCGGACGATCACGATCACGGCATTGGCGGGGTCGAGGTAGCGGGCCGCCACCCGTTGCACGTCCGCCGCCGTCACGGCGAGATAGCGCTCCAGGTCGGTATTGATGTCGGCCGTGCGCGCGTGGAACAGGGTGTAGTGCTCGAGCGCTTCGGCGCGGCCGAAGGTCGTCTCGCGCGTGTGGACGAAGTCCGCGCGGTAGGTGTTCTTGGCGCGCGTCAGCTCGTCCGCCGTGACGCCCGCCCGGCGGACGCTGTCGAGCTGGGTGGCGATGAGGCTGTCGAGCCGCTGGACCGGCACGCCCTGATTCGCGATCCCGTAGGCGACGAGGACACCGGGGCCGCGGCGCTCATCCAGCCCGAACAGTCCGGCCTGGAGGGCGGCGCGCTCGCGCCGCACGACCGTCACGTTGAGGCGGGAGCTCTCTCCCTGTCCGAGGATCACGCTCAGGAGCTGGAGCGCGGGGGTGTCGGCGTGGTCGTGCGGGGCGAGGCGGTAGAAGCGCATCACGGCCGGCAGGGTCGCGTGTGCGTCCTCGACCTCGCGGCGC
>WNFJ01319769.1_pt1 | contig 11492 bp, 12 predicted proteins | sample 5400461 | NCBI WGS metagenome assembly WNFJ01 (sample SAMN13153349, study PRJNA577476) | soil metagenome | isolation source: 115 cm saprolite on Douglas fir-dominated hillslope | place: USA:California | collected 2013-09-17 | reverse complement strand
GAACCCGCCGAGGCGGTGGCCCTGGTACAGCAGCCCGAGCGCCCCCATGTCGCGCGAGGCCACCATGTAGTCCAGCTCACCGGAGCTTTGCTGCGTCGCCTGGCCCGACCGGTAGATGTGGGCGCTCGCCCGCAACGGGCCCCCGATGAGGGTGGACGGGTCCCGGTTGAAGTCGCCCAGGATGGCGTAGTCGAGGTGGTTTGCCTGGCTCCCGTCCACGATCCGGTTCACCATGTTCGGCACGTCGTTGCCGCCGCCGGACAGCCCGTGCATGGTGTAGAAGACGGTGTTGCCGAGTTGTATACCGAACGAGGCACGGGAGCCGGCAAAGGCGGGGGCCAGGAACCAGATCTGGTCGGCGGGGTGCTGGGTGACCATCGCCAGGTTGACCCGGTTGCCGTTCGGGTCCGTCTGCATGAAGTAGACGTGCCGGAAGTTCGGGCGGCTCGGTGTCCCGAAGTTTCGGATGTAATGGTAGACGGTCATTCCGTTGACCGAACGGCTGTCCTGGTACGAGAACACTCCTCCCGGGTTGAGCGGTGGCAGCGGTCCCGCCTCCTGCAACGCGATCACGTCATGGTTGAGCAAGCCCGGGATGTCCGATGACCACTTCGGAGTGGTGTCGGCGGAGGCGCCCTGCATGTTGTAGGTGACCGGGTTGTGTTGCTCGAGGTTCGCGGCGCCGGCTGGCGTGCCGGCAACCGTCAGGCAGCTTGCCGCCAGCGCGACGAGCGTGATGACCCGAGCGAGCGCCCGCCCCCGTGGCGCCAGCCTTCTGGACGGCACCTGGTCCATGGTCAGTTGGTTCCGAAGGGGTTTGCAGTCATGGACGCAGTATCGGGGCCTGCATGCTGCCGGGACATCACGCGCCCTGGTAGTCCATTTCGGGCACTGGCCTCAGCCTCGAGCTGGCGTGACTACGCCAGATCCTGACCCCGCTGGACCAGGACCCGGGTCAGTTCGACGCGGGAATCGATGCCGAGCTTGCCGAAGATATGGCGGAGGTGGTAGCCGACGGTATGTGGCGATAAGAAGATCGAGGCGGCGATCTCGCGGTTGGTGCGGCCTTCGGCCACGAGGTCTGCGACGCTGCGTTCGGTTCCGGTCAGGCTCTCCCACCCCAGTGCCGGACGGTGGCGCCGACGCTCAGGAGCGACACAGTAGGCGCCGGTGGCCACTGGCAAGCCGGGCAGGAAGCGCAAGAGGGCCCCGATGAGGTCGCCACCTTCGGCGATCGTTTCACAGCACACGACGCTCGAACCTCCGGGGGGCACCGGCAGCTCGAGCTGGGCCCGCCGCTGGTCGAACAGCGCCGATGAGACGAGGTCCCACAGCACGGCATGGTCGACGTCGCGCACAAGCCGGGCCGCCGGGGCGTTCGTGTACATCGCATTGCCGTTGATGGCCACCAGGGCTCCGCGCGCACCACGCCGGGCGCGCAGGAAGCGTTCAAGGAGGACACGGTCAGCTGACGGGTTCGCGCTGACGAGTCGTTGTTCAATCTCGCGGGCGGACCGCTTTGCCATGGCCAGCATCAGCGAGTGAGACCCCTCCACGGTGCAGGTCAGGTCGATTGCGCCGAGGACCGAGCCCGTGGTGGGGTCGACGATGGGGGCTGCGGCGCAGGCCATTTGCGTGAGCTCGTCGGCGAAGTGTTCGCTGCCCATGACCATCGATGGCGCCCGTTGCTCGAGCGCAGTGCCGATTGCGTTGGTACCGACCTGGCCTTCGCCATAGCGAAAACCGGGCGCCAGCATGATCCCATCCAGCCGGGCCAGCAGCCTCGTGTCGCCGACCAGGCGATCGACGATATGGCCGTGCCGGTCGGAGAGCAGGAGGCTCATCGTCACGGACTCGAGATCCTCGACCAGATGGTCCAGGACCGGCCGGGCGGCCCGCACGAGACGGTCATCGGTGTTCGAGTCCGGCTCGAATGGAACCTCGAATCGGTCGGGGTGAAGGTCAAAAGCCAACGACCGCTGCCATGAGGCGGCTATCTCGGGTCGGACCGAGTCGCTGATGTGCCCGGTAGACAGCAACTCGCCAAGTGCTTCGCGCAAGTCGGTCCAGTCCGGTGCCATCTGGGTCTCCCCGAGAACCCGATTCCGCGGAAACTGCGCGACCGATTCTACTCGAATGGGCGATGGGGCTTCCTTCGAACAACCACGACAGCAAATGTTGGTCCCCTTTTCGCGCGTAGACGCGCGTTTTCGACCTTACCTCGATGGGTCCCGGGCAGAGGAATGACCACCCCGGCCGAGGGCGAAGTCCGGTGAGTTATCCGTGGCACACACGGAGTAGTCGCCGGACCTTCTTTGGCCACGCTCAGTGAGCGACATTGCTGACGCTCACCGCGCCGCCTCGAAAGTCAGGGCGTCGCCCCGGGGGGGTGCCCCCGTGTGAACGCACGGGCAGCGGACCGAGGATTGGCTTGCATCCGGGACTGCTGTTCGACGAGAGACAAGGGAGGTTGAGATGGCAGACGTTTCGATATCGGACCGTTACGAGCGCGGTCTGAAGAAGATGACCGAGGTCTACGGGGTCGACGCTGGGGAGGCCGTCGAGCCCCTCCGTGACCTCGGGCGCTACATGGTCGAGTTCCCCTACGGCGACATCTACAGCCGCGACGGCCTGGCCGTCCGCGACCGCGAGATCGCCACGAGCGCCATGCTCACCGCACTGGGCGGGCGGGAGCCGCAGCTGCGGGTCCACTTCGCCGCGGCGCTCAACGTTGGCCTCACGCCGGACGAACTCGAAGAGATCATCATCCACACGGTTATCTTTGCGGGCTTTCCCACGGCCATCAACGCGATGAACCTCCTTCACGCCGTGCTTGCGGAACGCAACGGCGGATCGAAGACCACCTGAAGCTGAGTTCGCTGGCTCCAGGCCGGAAGAGCGCCCCCGAGGGTACCTACCTCGGGGGCGCTCTCGCGCCGCCTGCATGACAATCGACAGGACGCAAGCAAGGAGAAAAGATGAGCAGCCTCACGCCGGATACGTCCGGGAAACCGACGGAAAGACAACATGGACAGCACTAGCACCGAGTACACGGCGGCGCTGTTCCGCCATTTCACTGACCTGCGAGATGGCACGCACGGCGGCGCTACGTCCCGACAGGACAAGGAACGCCTCTTCACCGCGGAAGTCACGCTGCTCGATCCCCACGCCCGGCACGCACTCGACGGAATCAACACCGATCTGCTGCTCAACACCGGCGAGGTGACCTCCACCGGCGTTCGACGCTCAGCCGACGGCGGAGTTGAAGCTGTGTGGGCACTCTCATGGCCGGAGCAGCGGGTGGCCGGTGTCAAGCCGGTCGTTATCCGCGCCTACTACGGCGCGGGATTCCACCACCCGCATCTTCAGGCTGGCACCGTGGGCGATTGGCCACTCAATGTGTTCGACGAGGAGCAGGCGGCGGCAGAACTGCCAACCCTGTGTGCCATGGCGTCGGCCGACTTCCACAACGTCGTATTCCAGCTCGGGGGGGACTGGCGCATCGTTCCGGCAATGCTGAACCGACAGACCTGAGCGGGGCTGGCGAACCACCCTCCGCTGGTCGAGGGGCGCGGTAGGGTTGCCTCTCATGCCGAGCGTGGGGGCGGACGATGGGCTGCTGCTCGAGCGGGATCGAGAGCTCGAGCGGATCCGGCGGTGCCTGCAGCAGGCGCAGAAGGGCCAGGGCGGCGCGCTTGTCGTCGAGGGGCCGGCCGGGATCGGCAAGACGGTGCTGCTCGCCGCCGCCCGTGATGCGGCGGAGGGCGAAGGTTTCCGATGGCTGCGAGCCCGGGGGGCCGAGCTGGAGCGCGAGTTCGCGTTCGGCGTGGTGCGCCAGCTGGTCGAGCCGGTGTTGGCGAAGGCGTCGGAGGAGGAGCGATCCCTGCTCCTGGACGGGCCGCCCGGCCTGGCAGCACGGTTGCTCAACTTCCCCCGGGCGCATGACGAGATCGAGGCGGCGCCGACGGTCGCTCCCGATCCGTCCTTCGCGGTCCTGCACGGACTCTACTGGTTGTGTGCGAACCTGGCGGCCGAGCGCCCGGTGGCGCTGGTGGTGGACGACGCCCACTGGGCGGACTCGGCGTCGCTCCGTTTCCTGACCTTCCTTCTGCCCCGGGTGGAGGAGCTGCGCGCGGCGGTGCTCCTGGCGGCCCGGCCCGCCGAAGCGGGAGCGGGTCGGGAGCTGCTGGCGGTGCTGGCGATGGACCCGGCGACCGAGGTCGTGACGCTGCGGCCGCTCACGACCGGCGGAGTCGCCAGGCTGGTAGCGGCCGGGCTGGGTGCCGAGCCGGAACCGGCCTTCGCGGCGGCGTGCCGGGCCGCGACCGGCGGCACGCCGTTTCTGGTCCTCACGCTCGTCGAAGCGCTGCGCGAGGAGGGGGTCGCGCCGGTGGCGGCCTCGGCGGCGAGGGTGCAGGGTGTCGCCACCGCCACCCTGGGCCGCTGGGCGCTGGTGCGGCTCGGGCGGCTGGGTCCCGAGGCGGCGCGCCTCGCTCGTGCGGTGGCGATCCTGGAACACGCCGAGCTTCCCCAGGCAGCCCGCCTGGCCGGGCTCACCCTCGGCGAGGCGACGGGGGCTGCGGAGCTCCTCGTCGCGGCCGGCGTGCTGGAGGAGCGGCCGCTTGCCTTTGCCCACCCAATCCTGCGCGGGGCCGTCTACGGGGAGATCGCCGCTGCCGACCGCGCCGAGGCGCACCGCCAAGCGGCGCGGCTGCTCGCAGGGGGCCCGGGTTGCCCGGATCGGGTCGCCGAGCACCTGCTGGCCGCCGCCCCCGCGGGCGACGCCTGGGTGGTCGAGCAGCTTGCGGCAGCCGCCCACACGGCCGCTGGAAGCGGCGCACCGGAGTCGGCGGCCGCCTACCTGCGCCGCGCACTGGCCGAGCCACCGTCGCCCGAGGCGGGGGCAGGGCTGTTGCTGGAGCTCGGCCTGGCCGAGTTCAGCGCGGGCCAGCCGGGCTGGCGGCCCCATCTTCAGACAGCCACGGCGGCCGCCCGCGGGGATCCGGCGCGGATCGCCACCGCGCTGCTGCTGGCGACCGCGCTGGGCTTTCATCACCAGCTTGCCGAGGCGGTCGAGCTGTGCGATCGCGTCGCCGCCTGCCTCGAGGGAGCCGACGCCCAGGCTCGTCTGATGCTTGAGGCCATGGCGGTCGCCTGCGGGTTGCTCGAGGCGACCACCGCGCCGTCGGTTGCCGACCGGGCCGGCGCCCTGCTCCTGCTCGCCACGGAGCGGTCCGTCCCGCGCTTCGCCCTGGCGGTGGCGGCCTACGTGGCGGCGCTGGCCAACGAGCCGGCCGAACAGGCGGCCGAACTGGCGCACCGGGCGATCGCGGCCGGGGCCCGGCCGCTGCCCGAGCCGGGCGAGCCGCCGTGGTTTCCGATCGCGATGGTCGCTCTGTTCTGGGCCGAGCGCTACGACGAGGCACAGGTGCTCCTCGACGCCGCCGTGGCCGAGGCCCGGGCTGCAGCCAACGGGCTCATCCTCCCCGCGGTGCTGGCCCAGCGAGCCTGGCTCGCCCTCCGGCGTGGCGATCTCACGGCTGCCGAGGCTGATGCGCGCGCACTGCTGGAGGCCCCCGGCCTTCCGGCTCCGCTGCTCTACCGGCTCCTTGCGACGGGTGTGCTCGTCGACGTGCTGGTCGAGCGGGGCGAGCTCGAGGGGGCCGAGCGGTCGCTCGAGCCGCTGGCGGCCGCTCTCCTCACCACATCGTCGACCGCGGCGGTGCTCCGCCGTGCGCACGGCCGCCTCCGGCTGGCTCAGCGGCGCTTCGGCGAGGCCCTCGCCGACTTCCGTGCGGTGGGCGACATCGCCGTGCGGACGCGGGCGCCCAGCCCGTGCTTCCTGCCGTGGCGCTCGGACGCCGCCCTGGCGCTGCTCACGATCGGCGAGCCCGACGCGGCGCGGCGCCTGAGCGAGGAGGAGCTGGAGCTGGCCCGCGCCTTCGGCGCCCCGAGGGCGCTTGGCGTGGCGTTGCGGGCCGCCGGGCTCGTTGCGGGCGGGTTGCGGGGCGAGGCGCTGCTGCGCGAGGCGATCGAGGTGCTCGGCGGCCCCGACAGCCGCCTCGAACAGGCCCATGCCCTGGCCGATCTCGGGGCACTCCTCCGTCGCAGCAACCGCCGTGTCGAGGCCCGCGACATGCTGCGCCAGGCGCTCGACGCCGCGCACCACGCCGGGGCCGACCCGCTCGCAGAGCGGGCGGAGACCGAGCTGCGCGCCACCGGCGCCAGGCCGCGACGGGTGCTGCTCAGCGGGCTCGAGGCTCTCACCGCCAGCGAGCGCCGCATCGCCGAGCTGGCCGCCGAAGGGCTCACCAACCGTGAGATCGCCCAGAACCTGTTCGTCACCGCCCGTACCGTCGAGGGCCACCTCACCAACGTGTTCCACAAGCTCGACGTCAAGGCCCGCACCGAGCTGCCGGCCAAGCTGACGATGACCGTCAGGCGCGCGGCCCGCGTCTGACCCACGTCAGCCGTCGCAACGGCGGGCGCCAGTGGCCTTGCAGCCAGAGTCAGGCACGGATCACCCGCCCGCGCGGCTTCGATCGGCCCCGAGAGCGCTCACCTGCTGCGAGCCTGACGGGCTGTACGCTCAAGGGGAAGGAGTTCCTGATGCTGGCAGCGCCGGTGGCAACCGGCCTGGCTGTCCTCGACATGGCGCAAGCGGGACGGTTCGCGGAGATCCGCGGACGTGACGATCCGCATCCACCCTCCTGACAATCACTTCCTCTTCCCCGGCACCGGCCCGTCGGCACCAGCCGAGTCCGAGCCGGCGCAGCACGTCGACCCGTCGGTCATCGCCGACATCGCCGGCTGGCTGACGACGGCCGCCGGCGATGCGGGACGCCCCGAGGAGCATGCATGATCGGGCCCGGAGGTCAGTGGGGCGAGGCCAGGGACTGGCTGCGTTCCACGTTGCGTGTGTTGGGCAGCCGCATGGCCAGAAGGAACCCAATCGCCGTGAAGACGATGGTGAAGATCAGGGCCGTCCGGTCGGCACGCACCGTTGCCTGATTGGATATCTGCTTGATCTCGAGCCGCTCGGCAGGGGTGAGTGGCTGGGAGCTGGTGAGCCGGCCCCCGAACTCGACAGCCGAGGCCTGGGCCTTGACCTCTCGACTGACCGCTGCCCGGTACACCGGGTTGATGGTGGCGCTCGACTTGACGCCCCCGGAGAGACCACCGGCGATCGATGCGATGAGCACGGATCCGATGACGGCAGTGCCGAGCGACGACCCGATCTGGCGGAGGGTGTTGTTCACGCCGGAGGCTTCGCCGGCCTGGTTGACCGAGACCGCGGACATGGTGATGTTGCCGAGCTGCGACATGCCCAGACCCAACCCCGCGGCGTAGATCGCCAGGGGGGCGATGAGGTCGACGGACGTCGTGCTGGCATTGAGCACGTGGCGAAGGAAGATCAGTCCTACCACACTGATGAACAACCCGGCCTGCACCAGCCGCTTGGGATTGACGTGAGCGGCGAGATACCCGCCGAGGGGGGCGGTGACCAGCAACGCCGAGGACAGCGGCAACAGGGCGTAGCCGGTGTGCAGGGCATCCATCTGGCCGAGCGACATCGCCGCCGTCAGCGAGGCCCCCGCCGTGAACTGCCCGTTGGCGAACAGCTTCATCGACACCAGCGGGGTTCCCCCCCGGGACGTGAGCCGCTGCTCCCAGGCGACGAACATGCCGAGGAGCACGAGCGAGACCGCAATCAGGACCGGCACGACCGAGAGTCCACCGGGAGCGACGGAGTGACCGAGGACGTGCAGGTTGCCGTGGGCACGCCACCAGCCGTAGGCCGACCCCTCGATGATGGCGAACACCCCGGCGAGCAGGCCGAGCGACGACAGGGCGATGCCGGCGAAGTCAATCGACGCCTTCTCCTCACGGTCCCGGGAGTCACGGATGAACAGCGACCCGCAGACCAGGAGCGCGGCGACGAACACATTGATGCGAAACCCCCAGCGCCAGCTGTAGTGCGTCGTCAGGTAGCCGCCCAGGACGGGCCCGATCGCTGCACCGGCCGCCGCCATGCCGCCCCAGATACCCAGCGCCAGTGCCCGATCCCGCCCCCGGTAGCTGGCGACCAGCAGCGACGCCGTCGCCGGCAACATCAACGCCGCGCCGATGCCCTCGATGATGGATTCTCCAACGATCAGCATGGGCACGGAGGCCGCGAGCGAGGCGAGCATCGATCCGGCAGCGAAGATGACGGCACCGGCGACGAACATGCGCTTGCGGCCGAACAGGTCGCCCAACCGGCCGCCGGCGATCGTCAGCGCCGCCAGCGTCAGCGAGTACGCCGTGATCACCCACTGAAGGCTGGTGATGCTGGTGTGCAGCTCCCGCACGATGGTGCCGAGCGACACGTTGAGCAGCGTCGTGTCGAGCACGATGATGACGACGGCCAGACCCATCGTGATGAGCGGCAGCCACTTCCGCACCCCGTGGGACGGTGTCGCCGGTGGGGGCCTTTCCGCAGTTTCGAGGGGCCCTCGCAGGACCAGCATGAGCTCCTGCGCGGTCGTGTCGGTCAGGGTGTCCACCATTGCCATCTCCTCTCTCCTCGCCCCAAGTATATCGGCAGTTATGCCATATGACATTAGTGCCGATCGGCAACGATGCCTAGTGGCACCAGCGGCGTACAATGGCGAGGTGGAACCTTCTGTGACGCTTCGTCAACGCCACGCCGACCGGACCCGTGCGGCGATCGTGTCGGCGGCTCTCGAGCTGTTGCGAGAGCGCGGCTTTCAGGGAACGACGATCGATGAGATCGCTGAGCGAGCCGACGTGGGCCCTCGCACGTTCTTCCGGTACTTCCCCACCAAGGAGGCCGTGCTGTTCGCCGACGCCGTGGCGCAGCGCGAGCGCATCACCCGGGAACTGGCGGCCCGTCCCCCGGACGAGCATCCCTTCCTCTCGCTGATCGCGGCCGCCGGTGTGCTTGCCGATGAAATCGCCGCCCGCCGAGACGACATCCAACTGCAAAGCCGGATCGCGGCGGAGAACCCCGCGGTCTGGGCCTACGAGCGCACCATGCTCGAGGCCGACCTGGCCGAGACCCTGGCTGGCTTCGTCGCGGACCGGCTGGGAGTGTCCGCCAATGCCGATCCCCGCCCCCGGGTGTGGGCTGCGCTGGTCATGACGACGTTCCGCATCGCCTTCCACCTGTGGCTCGACTCGGGACAGAAGGGCCAGCTCCGCCAGGGCGTCCAGCGGGCTCTCGCTGCTGCCGGGGAGGCCACCGACACGCTGAGGCGGCCGCCATCGCGATGAGGAAGATCATCTGGATGATGTCGGTGTCGCTCGACGGCTTCATGGAGGGACCGAACCGCGAGCTCGACTGGGGCCTGGTCGACGACGAGCTGCACCGCCACTTCAACGAGGAGCTCGGCGCGATGGGCGGCTTCCTGGACGGACGGGTCACCTACGAGCTGATGGCCGGATTCTGGCCGACGGCCGACCGGGACCCCTCGAGTACCCCGCCCGTGGTCGAGTTCGCCCGCATCTGGCGGGACATGCCCAAGATCGTGTACTCCAGGACCCTGGAGCGGGCCGGCTGGAACACCACCGTGGTCCGGGACGTCGTCCCCGACGAGGTCATGGAGCTCAAGGCACAACCAGGTGGAGACCTGGTGCTCGGCGGCGCCGACCTCGCCGCGGCCTTCCTGCACCACGACCTGATCGACGAGTACCGGCTCTATGTCCACCCGGTCATCATTGGACAGGGCAAACCCATGTTCCGGCCATCGGAGGCCAAGATCGACCTCCGGCTCGCCGAGACCCGGACCTTCGGCAACGGGGTTGTCCTCCTCCGCTACCAGCGCCCCTGATCTGCGCCGAACAACGGCGCTGGACCCACGGCAAGGGCCGGCCTACAGTGCGGCGAGCGCCAGGCCGAGGGCGGCGGCGCCGGCCCCGACGACCAGGGTCCCGAATGCATTGCGAGCCGCCTCGTTCAGGGCCCCCTCCTCGAGCAGCTCCACCGTCTCGTAGGTGAAGGTGGAGAAGGTGGTGTAGGCCCCGCAGAACCCGGTGCCAAGGATCACCTTCGGAACCTTGGGAAAGGCATGGTAGAGGCCGAGGCCGGTCAGCACGCCGAGCACCAGCGACCCACTCGCGTTGATGACGAAGGTTCCCCAGGGGAAGACGCCTTCGGCGCGCTCTGCGATGGCACCGTCGACGAGGTAGCGAAGGGGAGCCCCGACCGCGGCCGCGATGACGAAGCCGACCCAGGCGAGCGGGCTCACGGCCGGGACCTGCCCACGTACTTGATGACCTCCACTTCGTCGAGGATGACCAGGCCTTCGGTGATCAACTCGTCGAGCTCGGGTACGAAGCGCTGGATCGCCTCGTCCGTGTCGACGATGATGATGGCGATCGGCAGGTCGTCGGACAGCGACAGGATCCGGGTGGTGTGGATGTGGTTCGAGGCGCCGTAGCCCTCGACACCCCGGAAGACGCTGGCGCCCGCGAGGCCGGCCCGGTGCGCCCGCTGGACGATCTCGGTGGCGAGCGGCGTGTGCCCGTGGTGATCGGACTCGCCGACGAAGATGGTGAGGCGCTTCTGATGACCCTCCAGCTTCATCGCTCACCTCCTCTCCCCGGCAGCCTGGTGGGCAGCCTGGCCACCCACATGCCGGCCCACACCGCCCCCAATCCTGCACCAAGGCTGGCGAGGGCGTAGGCGAGGCCAACCGCCGCGTGGCCGCTCTTGACGAGCAGGTCGGTCTCGACCGCAAACGTCGAGTAGGTCGTGTAGGCCCCGATGAATCCCGTGGCCACGAAGGGCCGCAGGTAGCGGCTGGGGGGGAATCGCTCCAGGATGAGCGTCAGGAACAGGCCCAGGGCGAGGCTGCCGCTGACGTTGGTCCAGAACGTCGCCCACGGGAAGGCCTTGGCGTTGGCGCGGATGACCTGGGCGACGCCGTAGCGGGCGGGGGCTCCGAAGGCCGCCCCGAGGGCGATGGCCGCCAGCACCGCCGGCCGCGCCCGGGCAGACGCACGGCGTTTCCCTCGTGGACTGCCGGTGCCGGCTTTCCGGGGCCGCCGGCGGCCTTTCAATCCCTGGGGCGCCCGAGCGGAGCGGCGGGTAGCTTCCGCAGGTACCTCGTGGGGATCGTACGAAGGCCCTCGGGCAGCTCCACCTTGGCGTACTGCCCGCTGGCCTGAAGGACGAACACGACGCACCCTTGCCGCCCGGCGTGGAGGCCCCCGGTCACGCCGACATGATCGCCGGGGCGAACAACCGGAGCAGCCAGCGGGGCCGGCCGTGTCTTCGCCACTCTCAGGTCGTCCTCGGGAAGGCCCGCATCCTCAAAGGGTGACCAGGCGGGGGCTACCACGGCGCAGGCCCAGCCTCCGTGTCCACCCAAGCGGACCGCTTCCAGATTTTCGCTGCGGTCGGCATCACCGTGGGCTCCTTTCCAGTCTCAGCTGGGGCTGACTCGTAGCAACTGGTAGAAGCCATCAGCGTCGTTCGACGCGGTTGA
>WNFJ01193103.1_pt2 | contig 11492 bp, 10 predicted proteins | sample 5400461 | NCBI WGS metagenome assembly WNFJ01 (sample SAMN13153349, study PRJNA577476) | soil metagenome | isolation source: 115 cm saprolite on Douglas fir-dominated hillslope | place: USA:California | collected 2013-09-17 | reverse complement strand
CTAGCTCAGGAGCCACGATCGTTGCATTGCTGCGCTTGCCGTCGTCAAATGTCAACAAACAGAAGGGCTTCCCGTTGCGCCGGTTCAAGCGCCCAGGGAGTTCGTCCAGGTGAATGAAATCGAACCACCGGCCAAGCGTGTCAACATGGCGGCGCGTTTGCTCCCGGTCGAGCGTGTGCTCGTTAATGATGACGCCGCCGGCTTTGAAGCAACGAGCAATTCCAAGGGACAACGTCCCGATTGCGCTCAGCATGCGCTTCTTCCTTCCACCAGTGCTCAAACCCTATGATCGCGTGTCACTACAGAGCGGCCACCCGTGTTGCCTGGTTTGCGCAGTCCCAGGGGCCACGAAGCCTTTTGTTTATTTTGGGACCGTCGCCCGCCCGTTAAGATCGCATTTCTGAGCGCGTGAATTCGCTGTCCATTTGCGGTGGGCGGAATGAAACCTCCACCGTTTTGCGGGGCTCGGAACTGCTTTTCAAAGCCAGGAACGGTTTCTCGACGAGGTGATAGCTACAACTCGCGATCGGGATGGCGAGACAGACAGTCACAATAACGAAAGAGACCGTATTCAAGCCCGGGACTCGCCCGGCAGCGTGGGTAGCCAATATATGATATAGGTACAGAGGGTAGGAAATCCTGCCCAAGTACACAACTGGCTTCGTGTTAAGCCACTTCCATGGCAAAGAGGATGTGCTCTGCACGATGAGTTGACAAATCAGAATCGCGACGAGCAAAGGCTCGATTGCCAGACCGGCCATCAGTCTGTACCCCATCAACAGGTTGCCTGCATACACGGAAACCCCGATGAGCAACCCAGTGACAACTGGGCCCCAAGAGGGACGACAAACCTTCTCTACCAGCCACGTTCCAATCCCTTCTTTCAATGCCAGCGCGAGTAAACACCCCACCAGGAGGGCGTCAACGCGAGTATCGAAGGCGTAGGTTATGTATTCTTTGGCGTTCGCAACAGCATAGAGATGGATACGATGGATCCACACACACACAATCACCAAGGCTAGGCTGATCATCAGTGATCTTCTTTTTTTCAAGAACAACAGAAAACTAAGCGGCCACAGCAGATAGAACTGCTCCTCGGCAGACAGCGACCACGTGTGGATCAGGTAGTCCGGATTTGGGTGCACAATTGCGTGAAGGTAATTGCTGACGTAAAAGAACGCGCTCCAGGCCTGAGACCAGGGAAAATCTCCGCGGTGAGCGAGGAAGCGCGAGGCGACCGCAACGATCCAAAAAACATAAAAGGCTGGAAAGATTCGCAGCGCACGTCGCCGGTAGAAGCCTTTCAGCGAAATTGATCCGAACTTATCTTCCTCCTTCAGAAGAAGCCAGGTGATCAAGAAACCGCTCAGGACGAAAAAGCCCAGAACGCCGAGCGGCCCGGGGAAAACCGGAAGCGCTCTCATAACGCTCACGTGATACAGAATTACCAAGAAAACTGCGATCGCGCGAATCCCATCTAGAGCAGGAATGGAGGGCATCAGGAGGTTTGAGTGGAGTGCCGCGTACCTGCTTTGCTCCGACGGAGACCGCTTGGTTGAACCCAACACTAGATTCCCCTCCGATTTTCTCGTTGCATCACAGGCAGTCCTGCGCCCTGCACGCGTTGTCGACCCTCAATAAGCGTTTCTTGTGCAGAAAGCCGGCCCTCAAGGAATGTCTGACAATGAATCCGGAACCGGAGAGTCTGCAGAGATCCTGTGCATCACTGTCAAAAGACCGGCAACCAGCCAAAGCAGTTCTTGAATGGCTCGGATGTGGAATATGTCGACAGTCTGATGCACCATATTCCCGGTAATGCCCCCCACAAATCCCAGGGCGAGTGGGGAAAGCAGGGGGTTCTGGAACCTCCAGCACTTCCATCCCGTGCGCAAAGTGCCCAGCAGAAATGCCAAATAGGCGAATAGCCCTAGAATCCCTGTCTCGGCCAGCACTAACAGGTATTTGTTGTGAACGGTAAAGAGCCAGGCACGGCGAAACTCGGACGTCAAGTAGCGGTCCATGGCTACTGTAAAATTGTCGGTGCCGACGCCCAATACGGGATTATCGGCAATCATCCGGAAAGCAAGGCGCATAAGAGGAATGCGGGCTTCCGCCGACCCCTTATCATCTCCGACGAGCCGCTGCGAAATCAGGCTGTGAAACGGTAGATAAAGAAGCGCCGCGACCGCCAGTATGACGAGGGGAGCCTTCAAGGAAAGTCCCCGCCGGCGCCACACCGAGAAGCAGATCACGACGACGGCAATAGTCAACGCGAGCCACGCACCCCGCGAGAACGTGAAGATCAGCGCAAAACCTCCGAATCCCAGAACCGCCATGGCCAACCATTTATATCCGCGGCCAAGATTCGTGAATAGCAAACCGGCAGCACATGCCAGCAATACGCTGAGGTAGGCTCCTGCAACATTGGGCACTCCAATCGTGCCACCATTGCGCATGTAACCGCTGTTCCCCGAGAACTCCGCGATTATGTGAATCGGCAGATTCCAATTCAATGCCGGAGTCACGGTGAATTGCATGACGATCATGATCAAGCTTTCCAGCAGGCATCCCCCGAGGAGCATGGACACAACGAACAAGACGTCTTCGCGCGTCCGCACGTTGTTGGCGACGTAAAAGTAGATCAAGCACGCTTCGAGCAGCTGAAAAACTGCAAAGCTGGAAAGCTCCAAATCCTGGGCGACTGCCAGCGAGAGCACAGTAATCGAGAAGTAAAACAGAAGGGGCAGGCTAAAGTGCAGAGGGCGGCGCTCTCTAGGGATTCTGACCGCCAGCGCTCGCAGGATCCAGGAAAGATACAACCCGGCAAGCGCCAGGGTTGTCATCGAGATGGTTAAGCCCTTTATCGCACCAAGGTCCGCTTCGTAAGGAAAAAGACCTTGCCGAGTTGTATGGGAATGTCCAGGACAACCATGCCCAAGAGAACTCGTTGAACTCTCCTGGACGAGAGCGCCAGAAATGGACTCAGGATGGCGATCACAAGGGAGTTTACCCCGAGTGAACGGAAGCGCGGGCTCCTTCCCGGCGCTGTTTCGCAGCACGGCTTGGAGATGGCACCTTCGGCTTGTCCATACAACTCACTCGCCGGCCCTAACTTCATTCCGTTGATTGTTCGAGATGGTTGCATTCTCGTCGAATTTATATGCTCGCACTGACACGCTTGCTACCGGGCTTTAGCTCGCCTTGCCCATCACGGCTCGCGGACATGAATCCGCAAATCGTCTTGGCGACAAATTCAATCTGTGCTTGGGTCATCTCTGCGTACATCGGCAACGACAGGAGTTGCTGCGCGTACGACTCAGTGACCGGGAACGCTCCGCGCTTGTACTCCAGGTCTTGATATGCCGGCTGCAAATGGATCGGAATCGGATAATGAATACTTGCTCTGATGTCCCGGTTGATAAGGTGATCCTTCAGCTCATCGCGTTGCTCAGTGCGGATCACATAGAGATGCCAGACTGATTCGGCGCCCGCGGCCTCGGTCGGAGTTACAACTCCGGATCCCTCCAAAGACTCCTGATAGAGCTTGGCGTTCCAGCGGCGAGCGGCATTCCACTTTTCCAGATACTTCAATTTGACCCGGAGTATCGCCGCCTGCAGGGTATCGAGCCGGCGATTGTAGCCGCGGAATTGGTGGTGGTATTTTTCTTTCTGCCCATAGTTGCGCAGCATCTCGAGTCGCTTTGCAATGTCGCGGTCATTGGTGACAACCATTCCGCCGTCGCCGAATGCTCCCAAGTTTTTTCCTGGATAAAAACTAAATGCCGCGGCGTGCCCCAGTGAGCCTGCACGCTTACCCTTATAGCGGGCTCCGTGGGCCTGGCACGCGTCTTCGATAACCACCAGCCCGTATTTCTCCGCGAGTTGCCGGATAGGATCCATGTGGGCAGGGTGGCCATAGAGGTGCACTGGGAGGATGGCCTTTGTGCGGGCGGTGATTGCTTTGGCGATGCAGCCAACATCGATCGTATAAGTGTATGGATCAACGTCCACCAGGACCGGCTTCGCTCCGGCATGAGAAATCGCCAGCGCGGATGCAATAAAAGTGTTGGCTGCCGTGATGACTTCGTCGCCAGGTCCGATTTCATAAGCACGCAGCGCCAGCTCGAGCGCCGACGTTCCCGAATCCACTCCAACGGCATACTTGGCTTCACAATAGGCCGCGAATTCTTCCTCGAACAAGCTTACTTCTCGTCCAAGGATGAAGTCTGTGTCGTGAATTACCTTGGCGACTGCTTCATTGATCTCCGTTGCTATCGTGGGATATTGCGCCGATAGATCAACGAACGGCACTTGCAGCTGCTTTGATTGCATTGCCATTTGCGTGGACATAATCACCTTTGCTTTCTACCTCCACTTGGAGTCCTTTGGATTCGATCGAACGATTCACTGCTTCAAGCACACGCACAACATCCCGGCCTTCCACGCCGCTGCTGACAGGCCGTTTTCCCGTTCGCACACACTCCAGGAAATGCCGGCATTGATTCTTCAGCGGTTCGACCGGTTCGATTCTGGGACTGATGATGTCGCCATCTCGGATCTCGAATCGGAACTCGCCATAATTCAGCGGCTCTTGCTCGACCGTGCTGACGCCTTTCTCAAACACTCGGACTTGCTCCACTCCATTGAGGTCATTGAACACGATTCGCTTGTCGCTCTTGACGACAACGACTTCGCGTGCCTTGTCCGGATCGGCCCAGCTCACATGCACGTGAGCAAGCACGTTGTCCGGATAGCCGAGCGAGATGAACCCAACGTCGTCTCGGCTATTCCGCAAGACCCTGCCGCCGACCGCGCTGACCCACTGTGGTGTGCTGTCCAGGAGGTAATTGAAAATGGCGATGTCGTGCGGAGCAAGGTCCCACAGGGCATTGACGTCACGGCGGATCGGGCCCAGGTTTGTTCGCCGCGCATATAAGTAATAAACCCGGCCGCCGGCCTGCTGAACGTATTCCTTTACCTTGCGGACTCCCGCGTTAAATATGAATGTGTGCCCCACCATGAGGATTGCGGAGTTCGATTCAGCCAGGTCGATCAGCTTCTCGGAGTCCGCCGCGATGGTGGTTAGCGGTTTCTCAACCAGGACGTGTTTCCCCGCAAGTAGCAGACGGCGCGTCACGTTAAAGTGGGTTGTCGCTTCGGTGCAGACGACGACGGCATCCACACCCGGCTGCGATGCGGCGTCATCAACTTGCGTAGTCAGGTACACTCCAGGAAACCGCCGCGCGGCCTCTTTTAAACGGTCCGCGCTCTGGTCGCAGACCGCGACTACCCGCGACTCCGTAAGCTCGTTAAAGATTCGGACATAGTTCATGCCCCAGTAGCCGCATCCGATGACCGCGACTCCCAGTTGTTTTGCGCTCGGCGGGTGTTCCTTCACCTCGGTGGGAACAGTATTGGCGTTCATTCAGCACCTCTCCTGGATAGGACTGCCGGGATGGTAAGAAAGAGAACTTTGAGATCGAGCCACAGAGATGCGTTCTCGACATATTGGATGTCCATCCGGATCATCTCTTCGAAGGTAACTCGGCCGCGGCCCTTCACTTGCCAAAACCCCGTGATTCCGGGCAACGCCGCCAGCCTCTTGTGGTGGCCATTGCCATAGCAAGCGACTTCATATGGCGGCACCGGACGCGGACCCACCAGGCTCATATCCCCTTTCAGCACATTGATCAGCTGCGGCAACTCGTCCAAGCTGAATTTCCTCAGAAGACGGCCGAGCGGTGTCACCCGGGGATCGTTGGTGAGTTTGAACTTCCCTCCGTTTTCAGGCGTAGCCTGTGCGCGCCCCTCGACAAAATCCTTGATGTACGCCTCGTGGACCGACGAATCGGCGTTCTGAACCATGGACCGGAACTTGTACATGGTGAAGTTCCGAATCATCCAGATCGCTTGCCTTCCCATTGATTGGCGTCTGGCTCCGACGCGTTCCTGCGTGAAGAAAATCGGGCCCGCCGAATCGAGACTGATCAGGATAGCGATGACTAGAATCAGCGGAGAGAGCAGAATCAGAAGCAGGCCCGCCAGAATCACATCGACGCCCCGCTTGGCGGCGAAGTACAGATTGTTCTCTGGGCGATCCGATACGAGTGCGATCCGACTCGGCCACTGCCAAGTTTGTTGTCCAGCCATAATTGATTAACCATGTCCTTTCGAAGTGAGGGCAACAGCTCTCTAGGGCGGAACCTCTTTAGTTGTTTTTGCTTATTGGCTGGCCCTGGGGACGAACGATTCGCGTCTGACGGACCGCGAATCAATATTTTGAACTCGTTTGAGATTCGGCAGATCTATCTGCCGCGCGGGCGACACGCGCCTGCTAGAGCCGCCGATAGATGGCCTCAGGAATAGGAAACGTGCGATTATTCAGCACAACTCCTAGCACGCTGACGTTGGCGGCATCCAGAATTTCCTTGACGCGCCTCGCCGCATCCCGCCGCGTCGCATTTGCTTCCAGTACGAGTACGACCCCGTCGGTCCAGCGGCTGAGCAACGAGTACGACCCCGTCGGTCCAGCGGCTGAGCAGCATCGCACTGGTTTCCAGGCGTAGCGGCCCCGAGTGGATAATCACGTACTTGAACGTATCGCGCAGTTCTTCAATTCGGACCCGAAGACCATCTGCCATCACCGGAAACCGCAGCTTCCCCGATGCTTTCCCGCTGGTCATCAGCCAAAGATCGGGCTCGGGAAGTTGCTGGGCAAAATTCTGCACTGGGCCGGATTCAACCGTTGCCTCGGCAAGTCCTTTCAAGTTCTCCACGCCAAAATACTCGTGAAGGGAGGGCAAACGGAAATTTGCGTCAACAACACAAACTGGCCCTTCGGATCGCCCGGCCAATATTTCCGCGACGCGCGCGCAAGTTGGAGCACATCCTGCTTCGCTCTCTAGACCTGTGAAGAGCGCAACCCGTGGTGATTCTGGTGACGTAGCGGGGAAAACGCGCTGCACCAGCTTTACTTCCTCTTCACGAGTGATTGCCTCCAGATCGGTCCCGGAATAATTGTTTCGAACTCGTCTTTTCCACTCCCAGGCTTTTGCCACTCCTTTGATCGATTCGACCCAGGAGAACGTTGAAGACCTTTTTTCAGGGGTTCTCTCTCGAACCTTTCTTTTCAGGCTGCGGATCGCATCATGATGGCTCACCCGGCTGGAACTTTCCTGCGGTTTGGGTTCCTCGGGTAGAGCCGTTGGCAGGGGGGCAGGTTTCACGCCGATCTGTCTGGCCTGGAATGTCGCATTCTTCCCCGCTTCTCCAAGCGGGCTTGCGGGGTCCCTGGACGTTTGGAATGTGGCCCCCAAGTACTCATTCAGCGGTTTTTTCGGCTCGCTCTTCACATCCTGAGCGGGGCTGACTTCATCCTTCAATCTGAGTATTTGTTCCGGCGGTTCACTCGAAGTTTCGAAGAGCCCAACTTGAGATGCTTTTTCCATGAGGCTCTCAAACGTCTCCTGGTCCAAAACAACACTGCCCGCGGCATCCACAGCTGTTGGTTCATCATTCGGCTGCACCGCCGTACGGAACAATTCCTCATCATTCCCTATTTGTTGAAGAAGCTCGAAGTTTTTGCTCATCGATGGTCAGTTGCTCCACAAATTCAAATTCAACAATCCCTTGGGCCCTGCGTTTCGCTCAATTCTTTATCGAAAGCGGGAGGCGGATCTCTTGCCCCGGATCAAGATGCTCGGGGTTTTTCAGGTTCGGGTTGAGTTGGCGGATTTCCGCTCGCACGGCGTTGTCATATCTTCCAAGCATCGACACACAAAGCTCTCGGAGTGTATCTTTTGGCTGAACCACATAAGTAAAAGAACGGACCGCACGCGCTCCAGTATCAGATTTCAGAATCGACTGCGACGTCGAGCCATCGGCGGCACGAGCATCGCGGCGCGCGGACGCAGTCTCGGAAGCCGGAGCCGGTGAAGAATTGGCCGATTTCAGCTCGCGAACATCAGCAGGTTGAGCAATTGCCGGCCGCGTCCGCGTACCCCAGTAAATCCCCAGACTGCTGAGGGCTACGAGCAGAACCGACGTCTGAAAAAGACGGTGCCCGAGAAACATGTCCCGGATTCGTCGGTATACTGACTGAGGCGAGGGTCGAAGTCCTCCGGTGACACCGCGGGTCACCTGCTTTTGCGGCGACACGGGTCGCGGCACTGAATAATCCATCGAGAGATCTCCAGCGGCATCATTCACCACAGCGGCATCAATTCTCGGCTTCTGCATCGCGCAACCGAGCGACAACGCGTTGAAACAGATATTGTTGATCAGCCGCGGTATCCCCCGGCTGCGCTCCGCGAGCGCTTCCATCGCTCCCGGTGCGAACAACTCCGGGCCTATATACCCCGCGACACGCAAACGATGTTGAACGTAGCGAGCGACCTCGTTGGGGGGCAGAGCATCCAATCGAGCCTGTATGGCGATGCGTTGCCGCAGTTGAGCCAGGCCGGGTCGCGACAGTCGTGCTGCCAGTTCCGGTTGTCCCGCAAGGATGATCTGCAGCAGCTTCTGATCCGGCGCCTCAAAATCCGTCAGCAATCGCACCGTCTCCAGCACTTTGTCGGATAAATTTTGAGCTTCGTCGATAAAGAGTACGACGCGCTTTCCCGCTTTCGTCTCGCGAAACAAGAAATTGTTCAGCTCCGAATGCATCCTGACGATGTCTTCACCGCTGCTCTTTAGACCTAAATCGTCTAGCAGATAACGGATCAGCTCTCGGGAGTCGCACTGCGTCTGAAACAGGAACGCGCTGTGGACATAGCCTTTCCAGCGCTGCAACAACTGGTAGAGCAGTGTCGTCTTGCCCATTCCGGGCTCCGCCACAAGCGACAAAAATCCTCGTCCCGTTTCGATCCCATAAAACAGAGAGGCAAGTGCCTCCCGGTGTCCCGGGCTGAAATAGAGGTAGCGCGGGTTCGGCGTTACACCGAACGGCTGCTCGCGTAGTTTGTAGAAATCGAGGAACATGTTTTTCTAGTCGCCGTTCTTCGGGAATGCCGCAACGACCGGGCTGCCCAGGAAAGATTCGACCTCTTCAGGCGTGCGGAACGAGGGATCCCAGCGATCTGCCAGAAGTCCCAGGGCTACGCTCACGAGAACCGCGAAGAATCCGCCAAGAAGGAGGACCATCAACCATCGCCCTTGCGACGTAAAGGGGACCGTTGCCGGCTCCGCAACCACCACGTTCGAAAAACGTTGCCGGTCAAGCGCATCGGAAATCCGCGCCTCTTCTGCTTTGCGGAGATACAACATGTAGTTTTCCTCGTCGGCCTTGGCCGCTCGGAGCATGTCCTGCTGCAGGAATTCCTTGCGGTCCAACTCCTGGTTCTCACTCCTATAAGAGCGAATGAGCGAGGAAGTAGCGGCAGCTCGGGCTTGTGTACCCGCAAGCTCCGTCTTGGACTTGGCAAGTTCGGCGCGCAAAGCCTCGAATGTCGGATCGCGATCGGTCACTTCATCGCGCAAAGGTGCCTTTTCCGCCGCTGCGATAGCCGCCCGCGTTTGCGCAATCTGTTCCTCTACTTCCAGGACTGGCCTGTACGTCGGTTCGAATTTCGCAAGAAGCTCGGTGCGTTTCAATTCCAATTCCAGCAACTTGGATTTCATGGTTTGCATTAGTTGCGGATTGTCCGATGTGCGCATTTGCGTTGTCTGACGGTTTGGAAGGGTTGCCAATTGCGACTCAAGCGTGGCGATGCGTTGCCGGTTCTCGGCTACGGTTGCGCGCGCTCCCTTGCTCTCAGCTTCCAGCTCAGCGAGCTTCTTGACGCTCATTTCCTTCTCAAGCGCTGGATTGACCACTCCCTGTTCCTGGCTGAAACTCGTTAATTTTTCCTCGGCGTTCGCCAGCGCCTTGCGGTATTCCTCGGCCTGCTGGTGGAAGAATTCGAATTGCCCTGGAGCCCTGTGCATGGCCAGGTGTTTCTCCAGATAAAGGCTGGCTAGCGAATTCAACACCTTCGCAGCCATCTGCGGGTCTTTGGACTTGTAGGAGACTCCGATGAGGTTCGTCAGTTTAATAGGCTGTACGCTGAGATCTTTCTCGAGCTTGAGGACTGCTCGCGCGATTTTCTGGTCGTCGGTTTCTCCTCGTTTGCTCGGGAAAAACCCGCCGCCGGCGTGTTGAAGATCGCAGGCAACAACTACTTTGCCGAGCAGATCCCTGGATTTGATGAGTTCCGCTTCCGATTGCAACTCTTCCTCGCTGACTTCGGTCCGCCACTGCACCGGCGCTTCGCGCTCGGGCGACACCACCTCCTCAGCCCGCTCGTGTCTCACGAGAATCTTCATCTGTGCCTCGTATTTCCTCGGCAACAGGAACCCAATGACAATGGCAATCGCGAAAATTCCCAGGAAAGCATTGATGATCAGCTGGCGCTGACGAAAACCGATCGCCAGCAAGTCTTTCATGGAGAAAGTCTGCTTTCCTTCTTCGGCCTGCGTGTTCACTTTTCCTTGGAGCATAGCCTTTACCTCACACAGAAGAAATCCAATCAGAGAACGGCTGGATTCGCGTAAAGACCGACTGACGAGGTGGGGATGAATTTTCCGATCTTGGACATGGTGTTCTTTGGCACGTAGAGGAAATCTCCGGGCTGCAGCTCGGCATCCTCGTTAAGGTTTGCCTCTTTCAGCATTTTCTTCATGTTCAGTTTCTTTACTTGGATCCATCCGTCCGGCACGCGATGGAACAGCACCACCTCCGAATGCTTCGCGGAGTCTCTCAGGCCCCCGGCGATGGCCACTGCCTCAGTCGCAGTGGTCGCACCGCGAAGATCAAATTTTCCTGGATGACCCACTTCACCACCCACGATGAAGAAGGGTTTCTCAAAATCCTTGAGCTGCACGTTTATCACCGGGTCATGCAAAATTTTCGCGTAAGTAGACGCGAGCGACCGAGTCACCTCCGGCAATGTCTGGCCCTCCACCCGTATGCTCTCCACTCCTCGCAGCGTGATGTACCCGTCTGGTTGTACTGTGACGATCTGATTGAATTCCGGGGTAAACGGAAAATCCAATTCCAGCACGTCGGCGGAGTGCAGCTGGTAGCGCTGATTGCGGTGCTGCAGTACGGGTAACTGATCATGCTCTCCCGATCCGGCCCCATTTTCTCGCGTTGCCTGCGGGGCTGACGCAGGCACCGCGGCCTTTTCGTCTTGCGCCTTCGTCTCCGTGCATCCCAGGGTCACCAGGATAGCCACGAGTCCAACAAGGATGGAATATCTACGAAACATGGTCACCTCCGGGCTGGGCGGCTCTTTGCTTAGGATTCACTCACTGCCTCTCGGCCGGCTCGCTCTGCAGCCCCCCGCGCCGTATCAAATTGCACGGAATGAAGTGGAATGTCTCTTGTCGCGTCGAGTTGCGCATCAGCCGGGGAACGTCCCTCTCGACCGACTGTGCTGCTGATCCACCGGCGATCGATTTCCACGGCCACCGACCTCTGCAGCAGGCTGACGGATAGAACCAGTTTCAGTCCG
>WNFJ01307509.1_pt2 | contig 11493 bp, 9 predicted proteins | sample 5400461 | NCBI WGS metagenome assembly WNFJ01 (sample SAMN13153349, study PRJNA577476) | soil metagenome | isolation source: 115 cm saprolite on Douglas fir-dominated hillslope | place: USA:California | collected 2013-09-17 | reverse complement strand
GCGGTGGACAGGAACGTCAGCGGGAGCAGCAGGAACGAGTTGATCCCGATGATCGTCTCCCGCTGCCGGGCCAGCATGCCGACCGTGTTCGAGAACGCGCTGAACACGATCGCGACCAGCACCGCGGTGGCGATCAGCACCACCAGCCCGGCGACGCCGCCGGCGTAGTGCGCGCCGCCCGCCCAGCCGAGCAGCACGATGATGACCGACTGCACCGCGATGGTCAGGGCCTGCAACGCGGCGGAGGCGTTGATGATGGCCGAGCGGTGCAACGGCAGCACCAGGAACCGGTCCATGATGCCCCGGTCGATCTCCTCCAGCACGGTCATGCCGCTCCACATGCTGGCCGACAGCGCGCTCATGATGACCACGCCGGGGACCAGGTAGTCCAGGTAGGACGACGTGCCGAAGCCGGGCAGCTCGACCACCTTGCGGAACAGCGAGCCGAACAGGAACAGCCAGATCACCGGCTGGATCAGCATGATGACCAGGTAGGCCGGCTGGCGGGCGATCGCCCGGAGCTGCCGCCCCGTCATCCAGGTGGTGTGCGCAGCAATGCTCAGCACATTGCCTCCCTCGCGGGACGTCGTGCCGAAGGCGCGCGAGCCAGCACCTCGCATGGTCGTGCCGGAGGCACGCAAGCCGGCAGGGTGGGAGGCTGGCCCTCGGCGCTGGTCAGGCCGCGAAGCGGCGTTCGGCCCGGCGCCTGCGGCGCTCTCCTGCGGGCGGGTTGTCAGCTGGCTCATCGTGCTCCTCCAGAGGTGGCAGGCGTGGCGGGGGACTGGTCGGCATCGGGGAACCGGCGGCCGGCGTACCGCAGGTACACGTCGTCGAGCGAGGGGCGGGCGACGGTGGCCGCCCGGACGGCCACCCCGGCGCCCTCCAGCGCGGCGAGCACGGCCGGCAGGGCGGTCGCGCCCTCGTCGGCACGGGCGGACAGGCTGGTCCCCTCGACCCGCGCCTCGCGGACGCCGGGGACCCGCGCCAGCGCGGCGAGCACCGGATCCCGGGCCGTGCCGCTGGCCAGTTCGAGGTGGACGGCGTCGCCGTGCAGCTCGCCCTTGAGCTCGTCGGGCGTGCCCGCGGTCACCACGCGGCCGCGGTCGGCGATCGCCACCTGGCTGGCCAGGTGGTCCGCTTCCTCCAGGTAGTGGGTGGTGAGCAGGATAGTGAGGCCCTCGGCAGCGGCGAGCCGGCCGATCTCCTGCCACATGGCCGAGCGGGATTCCGGGTCCAGGCCGGCCGTGGGCTCGTCGAGGAACAGCACCTGCGGCCGGTTGATCAGGCCCATCGCCACGTCGAGCCGGCGCCGCATGCCGCCCGAGTAGGTACGCACCCGGCGGCCGGCCGCGTCGGCCAGCCCGAACCGGCCGAGCAGCTCATCGGTCCGCCGCGCCAGGTCCCGGCCGCGCAGGCCCTGGATCCGGCCGGACAACATGACGTTCTCCCGGCCCGTGGCCACCGGGTCCGCACCGCTGAGCTGGGCGACGACTCCGATGAGGTGGCGCACCCTGGCGGCCTTGGCGCGGACGTCCAGCCCGGCCACCATGGCCGTGCCCGAGTCGGCCTGGGCCAGCGTGGTCAGGATCTTGACGATGGTGGACTTGCCCGCCCCGTTCGGGCCGAGCAGGGCGAAGACCGTCCCGGCCGGGACGGCGAAGCTGAGCCCGTCGAGGGCCCGGACTCCCTTGGGGTAGGTCTTGACGAGGTCGTGCGCCTCGATCGCGAATGCCGCGCCCGCGCCCGCGCGAGCGGGTGCCGACAGGGCGGTGACTGTGCTCATGATGGCGTTTCTCCCTGGTGGTCGGGTGTGTGCACCGGTCCACGGGGAGCAGCCAAGTACTCTTGGAATGCTCACTCGTTCTGGTCTCGCTCCCGCGGGACCGGTTCGGGGATCACGGCCCCCGGCCAGGTGTTGCTGCACCGTGCCGGGGGCCGGCTTGCTCGGTCAGCCTGGCTTGGTCCCTCCCTCCGTGCCTTTCTGGCGCAGTTCTTCCAGGGCGGAGACGTCCACGTCCCACGCGGGCATCTCCCCGGTCTCGTAGACGTGGCGCCAGCCGTCCTGGCCGTCCAGCGTCCCGGCTTCAAGTTCGCCGGCCAGTTGCTGTACCCACGACAGCTCGGTCTCGCGCAGGGCCAGGTGGTATTCGGACTCGATGAGCAGCAGGCGGGGCAGGCCGGCCTTGAGCGCGGCTTCGAGCATGCCGCGCTCGGTGGCGATTTCCTGCCGCAGGATGCGGATCCGCGTGTGCAGCAGTTCCACCACCGTGTCGGGGTGCAGCACGGGCAGCAGCGACAGCGCCGCCTCGAACTGCGGGTACTCCTTGACCGGCTCCGCGATGAGCTGCGACATCCAGGCGTCGAGCTTGACCCGGCCGCTGTCGGTCAGCCGGTAGACGGTGCGCTCGGGCCGCCGCCCTTCGCGGCGCGCCGCCAAGGCCTCGATGAGCCCGTGCTTGGCGAGGCTGTCCACGACGGTGTACAGCGAGCCGTAGTTCAGCTTGATGCTGTGCTCCTTGCCGCGCTCGCGCATGGTCGTGGCCATCTCGTACGGGTGCATCGGCCGCTCGTGGAGGCACGCGAGAACGGCGAGTGCCAGCGGGTTCGAGATCGACCGCGGCCGGTCAGCCATCGCGCCCTCCTCACTCGTTAACGTATATCCGAGTACGAGTATACGAGTACGGACATACGTTGGCAAGTACTCGGGTAGCTTTCGCCGTCACGCTGACCCTGTACGGAGGTGGAGTCAGGGTTGGCCTGGCTGCCACTCCGCCGCGGGAGAATGGGGTATGGCCGAATTTGCCCTGCGCCGGGAGCGCCTGCGGCCGGCGGTCGCCGCCAGCGGCGCGGACGCCGCGCTCATCACCTCGCCGGTCCATGTCCGCTACCTCACCGGCCTGGCCAGCTCCAACGCGGCGCTGCTGCTCCCCGCCGCCGGGCCGCCGGTGCTCGCCACGGACTCCCGCTACGCACTCGCCGCGGAACGCGACTGCCCCGACGTGGAACTGCTGACCGTGCGCCCGGTGGAGACGGCCCTCGCGGAGCTCGCCGTCGCCCGGGGGCTGGGCCGGCTCGCGTTCGAGGCACAGGAGGTGACCGTGGAGCGGCACGAGGCGCTCGCCGCCACCGAGGGCCTGGCCCTCCTCGTGCCGCTCGGACACGCGGTGGAGCGGCTGCGGGTGACCAAGGACGAGGATGAGCTCGCCCTGCTGGCCCGGGCGTGCGCGATCACCGGCGAGGCCTTCGACCAGGCGGTGACCCGGATCCGCGCCGGGATGACCGAGCGCGAGCTTGCGGTGCTGATCGAGCGCGCCATGGTGGACGCCGGCGCGGAGAAACCGGCGTTCGACACCATCGTTGCCAGCGGGCCCAACGGGGCCATCCCGCACCATGCGCCGGGGGACCGGCGCTTCGAGCCGGGCGACATGATCACCATCGACTGCGGCGCCCGGTACGGCGGCTACCACGCGGACATGACACGGACCGTGGTGCTCGGCCAGCCCGCGGCCTGGCAGCGCGACGTCTACGCCCTGGTGGCCACGGCGCAAAGGGCCGGGATCGAGGCGGCCGTGCCCGGCGCGGCAGCCGCCGAGGTGGATGCGGCCGCGCGGGACATCATCGAGGCGGCCGGCCATGGTGAGCACTTCGGCCACGGCCTGGGCCACGGGGTGGGGCTGGAGATCCACGAGGCACCGATATTGGGGGTGGCGCGGCCGGGTACACTCGGGGACCGGGTTCCTCTCACCGTCGAGCCGGGTGTCTACCTGCCTGGCATGGGCGGCGTCAGGATTGAGGACACCCTGGTGGTTCGTTCCGCGGGCGAGTTCGCGGCGTCCCGTGACCTGCTCACCACGCCCCAGCCCGTGACCCCAGGGGAGCTGCTCGTCCTCGAACCCTGAGTTCGGCCCCCGGTAACCAGGAGAGACAACACACGTGGCCACCACCAACGACCTCAAGAACGGCATGACGCTGAACCTCGACGGCCAGCTCTGGAGCGTGGTGGATTTCCAGCACGTCAAGCCCGGCAAGGGCGGCGCGTTCGTGCGGACCAAGCTCAAGAACGTCCTGTCCGGCAAGGTCGTGGACCGCACCTTCAACGCGGGGGTCAAGGTCGATGTGGCCACCGTGGACCGGCGGTACCTGTACCGCGAGGGCGACGACTTCGTCTTCATGGACACCCAGGACTATGACCAGCCGCGGATCCCGGCGGACACGGTCGGCGGCGCAGCGAGCTACCTGCTGGGGGACCAGACCGCGGTGGTCGCCTTCAACGAAGGGACGCCGCTGTACGTGGAACTGCCCGCCGCGGTGGAGCTGACCGTCAAGCAGACCGACCCCGGTGTCCAGGGCGACCGGTCCACCGGCGGGACCAAGCCGGCCACGCTGGAGACTGATGTGCAGGTCCAGGTGCCGCTGTTCATCACGACCGGCGAGAAGATCAAGGTGGACACGCGCACCGGTGAGTACCTCGGCCGTGCCTGACCTCCCCGGCCCGCCCTGCCCAAGCGTGGCCCGCAGCCGTGCCCGCGCGTAGCAAGGCCCGCAAGCGCGCCCTCGACGTGCTGTTCGAGGCGGAACTGCGCGGCGAGCCGGTCCTGGACATCCTCGGCGAGCGGGCCGCCGAGCAGGCACCGCCGGTTCCCGCGTACACCACGGAGCTGGTCGAGGGGGTACAAGCGCACCGGCCGCGCATCGACGAGCTGCTCGCCGAGCACGCGCAGGGCTGGACGCTGGACCGGATGCCGGCGGTAGACCGGAACATCCTCCGGATCGGCGCCTACGAGCTGCTGTGGCAGGACCAGGTCCCCGACGCGGTGGCGATCAGCGAGGCGGTCCGGCTCGCCAGGGACCTGTCCACCGAGGGGTCACCCGCGTTCGTCAACGGGCTGCTCGCACGGCTGCTCGAGCTGAAGCCCACGCTCAGCCTCTGACCAGGTACCTGGCTAGTCTCCGCCATCCGGCTAGCCCCGTACGGAGGTCCGGGAAGTGGACTCAGGGTTCTCGCCTGGTTACCCGTGTACTGGGCTACGGGTCAGACACCGTTAGGCGGCGAAGCGGACGCGCAGGCCGAAGCGGCGCAGGACGGACCTGAACCACAGCGCCGAGATGGCGATGCCCGCCACGGTCAGCGCCACGGTGACCACCGTCGAGCCGACCATGAACGCCTTCAGCGGCTCGGTCACCATCAGCACCGCCAGGCCCGCGGTGATCAGCAGGAAGATCCCGGACCACAGCCAGGTCGCGCCCTGGAAGAAGCGGTGCAGGCCGGGATGGTGGCGTGCGGGCTGCCGCAGCGCCACGACCTCGGCGGCGAGCCGGGCGACGAGGGGGTGCGGGCCGCGCGCGGTCCGGGCGAACAAGAACGACATGACGAGGTTGGCGGCCGGGAACTGGAGTAGGTAGATCCAGAGCTGCCCGGTCGCGAGCACCATCGCCGTCTGCAGCGTCAGTACCACCGCGGTGATGGTGAGCAGGCTCGGCACGCTCCCCGTGGCGACCTTGCGGATCAGCGCCACCAGCCAGGTGGCGGCGAGCCCGGCGATCAGGCCCGCATCACGGCCGGACAGCCAGGCCCCCACGGCCAGGGCGCCGACCGGGAGCCCGGCCGACTCGGTCAGGCTCCAGGAGATGGTGCCCAGCAGCCGCAGCGGCCGGGGAAACTCCACGTGATCCGGCATGCGCCGAGCTTAGGCGGTCACCACCGCACGGGTAACAAGAAGGGGGCAAAGGGGAGACCTTTCTCACCCTCGCGAAGACTGGCGGGCGGTGGCGCCCTTGAGCCGGGAAATGTCGGCTGGCGACACTACAGTGGATCGCAGCAAGCGGTGCGGGAGGGCCACCGCGGCGGGCGGTGAGGAGACAGCGTGGCAGGGACCCCCGTGGTGCTCGACGTGCTGCGATCCGTGGTCGAATCGCTGGCCGCGAAGACCGGGCGGCCCTGCCTCGACATCGTGGACGCGGGCGGCGGGACGGGCGGGTTCGCCGTGCCGCTGGCGGCCCTGGGCCACTCGGTGACCGTGATCGATCCCAGCCCGGATTCGCTGGCCGCCGCCCAGCGGCGGGCGGCCGAGAAGGCCGTGCCGCTGGGCGCCGTGCAGGGCGAGGCGGCCGACCATCTCGTGCTGTGTCACAGCGTGCTGGAGTACGTGGATTCGCCGCCCGCCGCGATGGCGGCGATCGCGGCCGTCCTGCGGCCCGGCGGTGCGGTCAGCGTGCTCACCGCGAGCGCGGTGGCCGCGGTCATCCACCGCGCCCTGGCGGGCCGGTTCGACGAGGCGCGGCGGCTGCTCACCGGCATCGGCCCCGTGACGGGCAGCAACGGCGACGGCAGCGGCGCGGTGGCCGGAGGGCGCGGGCCGGCGGGCACCGGGCCGCGGCGGTTCACCCTCGCCGGTGTCACCAACCTGATCGAGCAGGCGGGGCTGCGCCCGGGGGCGGCGCTTGGCCTCCGGGTGTTCGCGGACCTGGTGCCCCGCGTCGTGGCCGACGCCGACCCCGGCGCCGCCAGCGCACTACAGGGCCTGGAGCTTGCGGTGTCCGCGCACCCGGCGTTCCACGACTTCGCCGCCCAGTTCCACGTCCTCGGGTATCGATGAACGCCGGAGCAGGTGGGCGCACGCCGCAGGCGCCGGGCCGAACGCCGCAGCGCTCCCCGGTGCGCCTCCGGCAGCGCTCCCCGGTGCGCCTCCGGCAGCGCTCCCCGGTGCGCCTCCGGCATAGTGCTAGCCGGCGCGCCTCCGGCACGACGCAGCCCCAGGCGCCGCAGTGCGAACTGGCGCGCCTCCGGCGCGACGTGTGTCCCGGCGGCGAGACTCTGCTATTCCGGGGGCAACCCCCGGACCCCCGTGCCTACCGCCGCGTTGTTTTGCGCGCCTCCGGCACGACCAAGCGCGCTGCTTGTTGGCGCGCCTCCGGCACGACGTCCCGCTCATTAGGGAGGCCAGCGTGCGGAGCGACACCGGCTGCCACATCCTGCACGTGGACATGGACGCCTTCTACGCCAGCGTGGAGGTCCGTGACCAGCCGGAACTCGCCGGGAAGCCGGTGATCGTGGGGGCCGTCGGCGGCCGCGGGGTGGTGCTCTCCGCCACTTACCCGGCGCGCAGGTTCGGGGTCCGGTCGGCCATGCCGGTGAACCGGGCGCGGCGGCTGTGCCCGCAGGCGGTGTTCGTGCCGCCGCGGCACCGGGTCTACGCCGCCGTGTCGCGGGAGATCATGACCCTGTTCCGCGAGGTGACCCCCGAGGTGGAGCCGCTGTCCCTGGATGAGGCGTTCCTCGACGTCAGCGGCGCCATCCGGCGGCTCGGGCCACCGGCCGCCATCGCCAGGCTGATCCGGGCCAGCGTCCGGGAGCAGTACGGCCTGACCTGCTCGGTCGGCGTGGCCACCACCAAGTTCATCGCCAAGCTCGCATCCACGACGAGCAAGCCCGACGGGCTGCGGGTGGTCCCGGCCGCGGCGGTCCTCGAGTTCCTGCACCCGCTGCCGGTCGCCGCGCTGTGGGGGGTGGGGGACAAGACCGGGGAGGTGCTGGCCCGGTTCGGCCTGCATACGGTGGGCGACATCGCGCGCGCGCCAGCCGCCACGCTGCGGCGGGAACTCGGCACCGCCGCCGGCGCGCACCTGGCCGCGCTGGCCTGGGGGCGCGACCCGCGGCCGGTCATATCCCGGGTGCCGGACAAGAGCATCGGCGCGGAGGAGACCTTCGCCACGGACACCGATGATCCCGTCGTGATCCGCCGGGAACTGCTCAGGCTCTCCGAGCGGACGGCACACGGCTTGCGGGCCGGCGCCTGGGTGGCCAGAACCGTGGTGGTGAAGCTGCGCCTGGCAGGTCCAAGACGCTGCCCGAGCCGACCGACGTGGCCCAGAAGATCTACCAGACGGCGCGCGCGCTGTACGCGGGGTCCGGGCTCGACGCGCGGGCCCGGCTGCGCCTGGTCGGGGTGCGGGCGACCGGGCTGATCCCCGCCGGCGCGACCGCGACCCAGCTCGCGTTCGGCGAGCAGCCCGCCTCATGGCGTGACGCCGAGCAGGCCGTGGACAAGATCGCGGGGCGGTTCGGGCCGGGGACGGTGCGCCCGGCGGCGCTGGTCCGCGAGGCGGAACGCGGCGGCCCGCTGCGCGCCTGGGAGAGCGCGTGAGCCTCCGCCACGGCGGCCGTCGGGGCCCGGCGACGCCCGGTGGGACATGCCGGGCCATCCCTCCCGAACCCGGCACCGCCCCGGGTCCCGTGGCTGGACTGAACGGCCAACCCTGGCTTTGCGTTCGGCTGCTCTTTCCCCTGCCTGGCTGCCCTCGTATTGTGGAGGGATACGCATGCCGCGAGGCCAAGGTCATCGCACCCGTCCCCGGGCAAGAGGTTCATGGGAGGCGCAGTGCCGCTCTCTGAGCACGAGCAGCGTCAGCTCGAGCAGATCGAGCAGGCGCTCTATTCCGACTATCCGAAGCTTGCACAGTCCGTGCGGTCGCAGGATCCTCGCATCCATTACAAGCGCCGGGTGGTCGAGGCTGCGATCGGGTTTGTGATCGGCGTAGGCCTGCTCCTCGCCGGGGTGATATCGAAGATTATTCTCGTCGGCGTCGGCGGGTTCCTGGTCATGCTGGCGTGTGCGATGTGGGCGCTGACCAGCTGGCGGCACATGGGCGGGATCGTCAGCGGCAAGGGATTGGGCGTGGCCCGCCCGCAAGGCGCCGCCCGGCCGCAGGGCGCGCGCCGTGGCTCGCACGGCCGCCGCGCCGGCCGGCGTCGCCGGGACAAGTCGGGGCTGAGTTTCATGGAACGCCTCGAAGAGCGCTGGCGCCGCCGCCAAGAGGGCGGCAGGTAGCGCCCTTTAGCGGCAGGTAGCGCCCTTCAGCGGCAGGTAGCGCCCTCAGCCGGGGGCAGCGCCGCTCAGGCCGGAGTGGGTCAGACCGGAGCGGGCCGGTCGCTGCGTAGCGCCGGCTTGCCGCCCCGCTGGTCGAAGCGGCGGCGCACCCTGGTCGTCGCAAGCTCCATCCAGCCAAACACGTCGGGCAGTTGCTGGGCCGCCGCCCGCACCGGGATCAGCGCGGACGGCGGCGCGACCACGGCAAGGAGCCGCCCTGACATCGGGCAGGTGCGCGCGACGGCCCCGCGCACCAGCGCCTCGTCCGCCCGGAGCCGCGCGGAATCGGCCGGGCTGACCGCGTAACTGGCCCGCTCCTCGGCCAGCGCGATCCGCTCCAGTGCGTCGCGTTCGGCGCCCGCCAGGCCCAGCGACTTGGTGATCCGGCGGCTCAGGGCGCGGGGTGACTCGCTGTCCCGGTAGGCGATCCGGTGATCGGTCAGGTCGTTGCGCAGCTCAAGCCAGGCGACGTGCGCTCTGCTGGCATCGTCGTCAGCCCGCCACCACCGCCAGCGGCGGGCCAGTGCCCGGGTCGTGGCGGGTGCGATCAGCATCACCACGAGCAGCGCGAGGGCCACGGGGACTATCGGAGGCGTGCCGTGCCGCCGGTTCGCCCCGGCCCCGCCGGCGCCGCCGGGGGCAGTCTTCTTCAGCTTGGACAGGCCCGCCCTGGTGCCGCCGGAGGGCGTCGCCACCGGGCCGGGGTTGGTGCCGGGCTGCAGGCCGGCCGCCGGGTTGGTGTTGCCAGCGGTGTCGGTCAGCGGGGTCGAGTAGGGCGGAGCCGACGCCGTGGCCTGTCCGGGCAGCCCCACGGTGTTCGGGGGAGTTGGCTCGAAGCGCAGCCAGCCGGCCCCGGGGAAGTACAACTCGGGCCAGGCATGGGCGTCGCTCGTCTTCACCAGCCAGGTGAAGCTCCCGGTGAAGCTGCCCTGGGTGTAGCCCACGACGACGCGGGCCGGAATGCCCGCCAGGCGGGCGATCACCGCCATGGCGAACGCGAACTGCTGGCAGTACCCCTTCTTCGACACGGTCAGGAAGTGGATCAGGGCATCCGCGCTCTGCGTCTGGCTGACCTTCAGCGTGTACTTGAAGTGGCCGGGCGTGGTGAACCACTGCTGTATCGCCACCGCCTTGCCGTAGGCGGTGGTCCGGCCCGCGATGATCCGGCTCACCAGGCGCGTCATCCGCTTCGTCCGATAGCCGGCCGGGACGTAGAGGTATCCGCCGAGCGCGGCGGAGGGAGCGGGCGCCACGCGCAGTTGGCCGGGCTGGGGGTTCACGTCCTTGGCGGTCACGAAGTAGTGCAGCCCGGCCAGCCGAGCGGTGGGCGACAGCACGGAGAGCGTGCTCCCGTCGACCCGCCAGGAGCCTTTGACCCATACCCGGCGCGCCGCGTAGGGCAGCGGCAGGTAGCTGACGTTGCCGCGGTTCGCCAGGTTGGTGCCCAGGCTGATCGACTCGCTCAGTACCGGCCCGGGCGTGGTCTTGGCCAGGCCCGGCACCGCGGGCAGGCCACGGCGCGACAGGTCCGTCGTGGCGGCCGGCGGCCCCATCGTCCACGCGTTGGTACTGAGGTTGCCGAGCACGTAGACCCGCAGGTAGGGCGGCGACGAGTCGGTGGTGCGGTAGCTCAGCACGGGCACCGGGCGGGACTCGCGCAGGTCGGTGTTCAGCAGGTCCAGGGGCCGGGGGAAGGAGATCCGGCTGTGCGAGCCCGGGCCGCCGCCCTGGCCGGTGCCCTCGCCGGGGAACAGCCGGTGCGCCGTCAGCCCCGGCACCAGCAGCGGCAGGGCCAGCGCGAGCACCACGGCGGCGGAGCCGATCCGGCGCCCCGCGGCGGCCAGGGGACGGACGTCGGGGCCCTGGCTGTCCGCGTCGTCCTGCCATGGGTGGATAAGCCGCCCCCACAGCCGCAGCCGGTGCCTGCCGTCGGCCGAGAGCAGCCCCAGGTAACCCACCATGCCCGCGCAGAACACCAGCGTCCCGCCCACGGCACCGGGGCGGGCATCGGTGGTCAGCGGTACGCAGAACAGCACGAGCAGGGGGAGCCCGGCGATCGCGGGCCGGTGCAGCCGCACCGCGAGCACATCGGTCAGCACGGCCACGAAGCCGATCCCGGCCACGGTCAGCAGCACGACCCCGGGCCTGGCCGGGACCGGCGGCGCGTCCTTGGACGTCTCGGCCATCGCCTGCTTGAGCAGCAGTTGCAGGTGGTGCAGCGAGGCGCCGGTGGGCGCCAGGCCGGCCCAGGACTGGCGGCCGGCGAACATGACGTTGAGGCAGAGGAACACGGCGCCGACCGCGGCGAGGAAGCAAAGGACCGCCGGGATCGCGCGCCGCCGGGTCGCGGCGCCGACGACGGCGACCACGATGACCACACCGACGCCGTCCCAGAACCACCCCCCGGTGTCCAGCAGCGGATAGAGCGCGATCGAGGCCAGCACGGTCGCGACCGCGGCGGCCAGGGTCAGGCGGGTGTTCACCAGTTCGCTCCTGCTCCGGCGGGCGGCGCCGCTCCTGCTGCCGGGCCCGACGCCGCTGGGCCGGCTCCCGGGGCGTGGCCGTCTCCTTGGGTGTCGCCGGCGGCCGCTCCCGCACCCGTGGCCGCCGCGGCGGTCATGGGCTG
>WNFJ01368091.1_pt2 | contig 11494 bp, 9 predicted proteins | sample 5400461 | NCBI WGS metagenome assembly WNFJ01 (sample SAMN13153349, study PRJNA577476) | soil metagenome | isolation source: 115 cm saprolite on Douglas fir-dominated hillslope | place: USA:California | collected 2013-09-17 | reverse complement strand
AATGTTTTTATTCAGAATGGTTTGTACCACTTCGCGCGACATCAGTTGACCTATGGATCAAGGCAGGACCGGAGGTTCACGTACACTTTTTTCGAGCGTTTCGGAGGTTACTATGGGGGAAGCTTGAATGAATTTCGCGTCCGGGCGAACTACCGCCCCACTGCAAAGTTTTCGGTTTCCGCATCGCAGACCTGGAACCGGTTCCGATTGCCGCAAGGAAATTTCTCGGTGGATTTAGCGAGTCTGCAAGGGAACTATTCCTTCGCAAGGTTCCTGTCGCTCAGCAGCACGCTGCAGTTGGACACGGCGAACGCGCAAGCTATGAGTGCCAATTTCCGTTTGCGCTACAATTACCGGCCGGACAGCGACCTCTACATTATCTACAATGTGGGGACGCAGTTCGTCAGCCTCGCCGCGGCGAACCCGCAACAGATTCGCGAGACGCGCTTCGCGGTTAAATTCACTTACTCTTTCCATCCCTAGAATAATCATTCGTAACGGCTCCATAGCCATTGTGAATATTGCTCGACTTTATCCCCCTATTCGTTAGAATCCATCCGCTCGAAACTCTATCGCTATTCTTGGAGGCGCGCCATGAAGATTCATCCGCGTTTACGATTGCTGGCTCTTGCAGCGGCAATCCTATTTTCCGGAAACGCAGGAGCACCGGCCACACGCGCGCAAGCCGCGCAAGAAAGCTACACACCGAGCGCCGAGAACCTCAAGGCACGCGCCTGGTTTCAGGACGCGAAGTTCGGGATGTTCATTCACTGGGGCGTGTATTGCGTGCTGGGCGACGGCGAGTGGATCATGGAGACGCGGCCGATCAATCGCACGGACTACGCGAAGCTCCCGGCATTTTTCAACCCGATCAAGTTTGATCCCGCCGCGTGGGTGGCGCTGGCAAAAGCCGCGGGGATGAAGTACATCACCATCACGTCGAAGCATCACGACGGATTCGCGATGTTCGATTCGCACCTAACGGATTGGAACCTTGTGGCGCGCACGCCGTACGGAAAAGACGTCATTGGGATGCTCGCGGCGGAATGCCATAAGCAGGGAATCAAACTGTTTCTCTACCACTCGCAATTGGATTGGCATTCGCCGGATTATTTTCCGCGCGGGCGTACGGGACAGCATACGGGCCGTCCGGATTCCGGGAATTGGGATGCGTATCTTAATTTTATGGACGGGCAATTGCGAGAATTGTTGACGAACTATGGGGAGATCGGCGGCATCTGGTTTGACGGGATGTGGGACAAGCCTGAAGCGGATTGGCGTCTTGCCCGAACTTATAGGCTGATTCACCAACTGCAGCCACAGGCGATGGTCGGCAGCAATCATCATAAGACTCCCTTTCCCGGCGAGGATTTCCAGATGTTTGAGAAGGATTTGCCGGGCCAGCACACCACGGGATTCAACTCCGAGCAAACGGTCAGCACGCTACCGCTCGAAACTGCGGAGACGATGAATAACGCCTGGGGCTTCAATCTGACGGATGAGCACTATAAGAGCACTGGCGACTTGGTTCGATACCTGGTGCGCGCCGCGGGTTCCAATGCGAATTTTCTCCTGAACGTCGGACCGATGCCAAGCGGCGAGATCCAGCCCGAGTTTGTGCAGCGCTTGACGGAAGTAGGGCGGTGGATGAAGCAGTTCGGCGATTCGGTCTATGGAACGCGGGGAGGGCCTATAGCGCCGGGGCCGTGGGGAGTGACGACGCAACGGGGATCGACGGTTTACGTGCACGTGCTGGATTGGAATCAGCCGGTGCTGGCGTTGGCTGGAATGCAGCGGCCGGTTCGTTCGGCGCGATTGCTGCGAGACGGGAGCAGCGTCGAGTTCAGCGCTGTGAAGGGAGGGCTCGTGCTGAAGCTGCCGGAGCCGCAGCCGGAAGAGGTGGACCGCGTGATTGCTCTTGAATTGGAGGCGGCAAAGTAAAGCGCGGTGATCTTAGCGCTATTTGAGTTTTTTTCGGATTGTCGATCAGGCAGACGAAGACCACCTCGGAGTTAAGAGAGCTGGGGTCGGGGCTAGTGGTCCGGCCTGGATTCGATGGAGGTTCTCAGCGCTTTCGCAACCTCGCCGGCGATGTCGTCCTGAACCATCAAGATGTCGTCGAAGGGCCGGTCGTAGGTTTCCGACCAGACAACATACCCGTTATCCGCACGAATCAACCGCGTGGCAACCCGCACCCTGGCGCCGGACTTGCGCACGCTCCCATCGAGTACATAGGCCACACCCAGCGTCTTGGCGATATCGGCGATGGTTACTTGCGGAGTCCCGTGCGAATGCGGCCATAGTTTGCCCTTGAAAGAAAACGAGGACGTGGGAGGCGGTACACGAAGGCCCGGGATTTTACTGAGTTTGTCGATGAGTTCCTCGGTCATGCCGTCGGCGAAGGGCTCCTGGTTCATCTCGTCGGTGAGGTCTAGAAATGGGAGCACGGCGATGGATTTCTGTGGCTGTGGATCAGTTCCGAATGGGGCGGGCGAGGCTGAGCGATTGTTGTTCGCGAACTTGCCATGGAACAGGAAGGCAACGGCGAGCGCGAGGCAAAGCGCCGCGCCTGCGGCCGACTTGTAGCCAGCTCTGAGGCGCAGGCCGGAGATCGGGCCAGAGGGCGCATCGGGGGCCGCCGGGGCCGGATGTTCACTGTCCGAAGCCTGTGAAGAGCCCGTCTGTACGTTTTGCTGTACGCCCGACTGGGCGACGGACTGATCCGCCCAGGGAATGACCCTTGCCACCAAGCGATACCCTAGTCGCGGCACTGTCTCGATGTACGTGGGCTGCTTGGGGTCGTCGCCGAGCAGACGGCGGAGCGATGCCACAGCCTGGTAGACGGAATCTGGAGCGACGGTTACGTCAGACCAGGCCTGGTTGAGCAAGTCCTCGATACTGACGACCTCGCCGACGTGCTCGGCAAGGCACAGCAGCAGCCGCATCGTGCGCACCTCTACCCGAGCGGTCTCTCCATCTCGAGAAATCTGGCCGGAGGCCGGATTGACGCACCAGTCGCCGATGCGGAGCAGTGTGGTTGTTGGGTGTTCCATGCAGGATCGGTTACGACTACCGCTGTTTTTAACCGAAAAAGCGACGCTCGGAGAGTATACCAACACCGTGGAGAAACGCGGATGGCGTTCCGGCCGGTCTTGCGCTTACCAGCGCTACCCCAGCGGCGATCGATCCGGAGATGGCGCCGATGCAGCGTGATTTCAGAAGTATTCAGAGTATTTCACACCCAACCTCAGGACTTCCCGCGGCTCACCTGGGTGTCGTGCGACTACGTTGTGGATTGCAAACAAATGAGAGGTGAAAGGGAGGTTATCGAATGATTGGAGATTCTGCACCTGGGCAATCGGGGAAAAGCAGCGCTCTATTGGCGATCGCGGTGGGTGGCGGGATTGCCGGGGTTTTGGACCTTACACAAGCTTGCATCTTGTTTGGAGCGAAGATTCCACTGGTGATTGCCGCGGGCCTGCTTGGACGGCAGGCTTTTCATGGAGGCGTCGGCACGTATGTTCTTGGAGTATTACTGCACTTCTTTATCGCTTGCTCAGCAGCGGCTGTTTACTACGTGGCAAGCCGCAGGCTGCGTTTTATGACGGAGCACCCGCTGGTGTGCGGCTTGTTCTTTGGCGCCGCGGTGGAAGAGGTCATGAGTCTCGTCGTTTTGCCGCTCTCCGCGCTTCACTCCAAGGGCCCTTACACACTTCATGACTTGATTCTAGGGCTGCTGGTGCACATGGTCGTGGTCGGGTTGCCGATTTCCTTTAGCGTTCGGTGGTTCGCGAAATAAATGTGGCCACTTTCAGCGATTTGACATGAGTGGAAGTTACGGATTGCGACCCAGGTGCTGAGCAGCTGGATGGCTACGCGGAAGGCAGGTCGATTCAGGGAATGCGTCAGAGAATGGGGCAGGGAATGGTCGGGGAGTGGGTCAGGGATTGGGGCTGGATTCGTCGAGCTTGAGGATGAGTACTTGGCCGTTGGAATGAAAGGTGCCGCCCGTGGCAGTCTTGGCTTCTTTCATGGGAGTATCAGGCAGGAAGTGAGAGATTTCCGAGATGAGGCCGGTACTTGAAAGAGTCTTTTCTACGTAGTCGCGCTCAAGGTCGACGTCGGGATCGATCTTGTGAGTGACGCCATCGTTGCGCTGGTCGCGTTCGAAACCGATATCGTGAGTGGCGGCGCCAACCCATAGAGTCTCTCCATTGAGCTGAAAAGGCGCTTTCCAGATGCGCAGATGGTTTCGCGATTTGACGACGCTGAATGGCTCGGCGTGAGCCCATCCGTAGTCCTGCGAGCGGCCAAAGAGGTAGAGCGGGCTCATAGGCATGGTCAAATAGGATTCTTTGGAAAGGCTCTCAATCAGGCCGTGGAGAACGGTGTCTTTGACGTCAGCGTCAACTTTCACCCAACCGGCGGTAGTGAATACGCGCTGCATGGCGTCCTCGGAGCCAAGAATCAGGAAGTTAACCATATCTCCGGGATTCCCTTGTTTGTCGCCGATGCGGCGTGGAACTTTAGAGAAAAGGGCGTTGTCTATGCCAGGCAGTGAGCTGATCTGCTTGGCAACCACACGTGCCACGCCGCCTTCGGGCGAGTAGACCTCGATGCGCACGGTATAATTGCCGTCACCAGTGTCGTCGGTGGCCTGGTTGATGCCCACGGAAAGACGCCCCGAGACAGGCGCGACAACATCACGGCGCGCGCCAACCAGGAAAGGTTGAGCGGTGTCCTGATCGCCTATGCGCCCGATCAGCGCGCCGCGCCCTGCCTCATTAAAGGGCAGAACGCGGAGCAAATCTCTGAAACCGCGCCCGAGGCCTTCCGGGCCGTTATCGTCCTTCGCGTCCGCATAACGCAGTTTGCCGGCGGCGGTGATCACCGCGTGCTCGCCGGCCTGCACGTCAATGCCAGTATCGATCCAGGATGCATCACCGGTTAGTTGGACTTCCTGCGAAAGACGCTTCTTTCCTGGTGGTGTTTTTGCGGAAGGAGAATTCTCTGACTCTTTGCTAGCGGACGCTTGCGGCGAAGGCGCTGCCGCGTTCTCACGGACGAGTTGAGCGCGAAGGGTCTGCGGGAAAAGCGCTACGAAAAGGAGAAATCCAAGAAGCGCCGTCATTTTTTTCATATGAAGGCAAAGCATGGTAGTGAGCCATCCATCCCCCGCGGGGTCTAAGCGCATCCTCACTCTTAGCAGATGCCCGGCGAAGGCGCAAACGTTGTCCTAACCGAGTGTTGGCCACTCAGGGGGGAGAAACGCACGCTCACCTGGCGCCAGAAGGTGCAGCGACAAAGCGAGTAGTGGGTCCGTTTGAATTTTGACCCCTATTGTCACGATTAAGAAAATTCAAACGGACCCACTACCACAAAGCGGGGTTCCTTGACGGACTGCATCGGGGGCTTGTAAATTGACAAGATGCGACAGCATCGTGAGAGGACATAGACCGCCCCAGATATGCCTTCCGTGAGGAGAACCGCCACAAGCGAAGTTAGAAACAAAGACTGGCCCGAGTGAGGACTGCGGCAAGAGGGATGAGAAAACTTCAACAACAAGTGGTTTTGTTTGGATTGTGCGCGCTGATGGTGATGCCCGCGGCCGCATACAGGCCGGCGCCAACTGCAGCTCAAGAGCAAAAGCCAGCCTCCCCTCCCGCGCCCGCCCCCGCAGCGCCGACAACATCACACAGGCATCCCGCGCCGCCAAGTACGGTCAGTGTGGACGGCAGCGAAGCGATGTTCACGACGATGTGCGTGCTGCTGGCCTCGGGCTTCGAATCGAACGTGAGCGCCGACAATTGGACGGCGTTCCGGGCGCAAATGCGCGAGCGCTTGCGGCAACAGCAAGGTCCTGCGGTGGACGCAGCACGGGACTTTTACAGACAGCACGAGTTGCGCGATCCCGGGGCCACGCTTTCCCGGTATCTGTGGTTTGGATTGGTCTCCGGACCTGCGCCCGCATTTCAACCGCTCCTGCGCCGGGACGAATTGCCGCCGGAAGTGATTGCGCTCGAAGGCTTCAGCGAAATCCTGTCGAATTATTATCAGGAACAGAAAATCGGGCGGCTGTGGCGGCAAGTGCAGCCAATTTATAATCGCGAAATTGAGCGGCTGCATGATCCGGTCTCGCAGGTGGTCTTCGTTTCGTCGGCATACCTGCGCGAGATTTTGGACCCGTCGGGGCCGCGTACGTTTTCGATCGTTGTCGAGCCATTGGTTGGGCGCATCACCAACGTGCGGAATTTCGGAGATCACTATGCGCTGGTGTTGAGCGGAGGCGAAGAGATTCCCACAGACGTAGTGCGTCATGCATTTCTGCACTTCCTGCTGGACCCTCTACCTCTGATGTATGCCCATGCAGCGGCGGTAAAACGTCCTCTGTTTGAGAAGGCGGCGTCTGCGCCGAGGCTGACACCAGAGACAAAGGACGACTTCTCTTCTTATTTTGCGGAATGCATGGTGCGCGCGGCGGAGTTGAAACTGAAGCGCCTTTCCCCGGGCGAACGGGAAGCAGCGATCAGCCGGGACGATGAAGATGGTTACGTACTGGTGAGACCGCTCTTCGTGGCCCTCTCCAAGTTCGAAAACTCCGAACCTTCCATGAAGCTGTTTTTCCCGGATCTGGTCCGATCCATCGATGTCGGAGCGGAAGCCAAACGGTTGGAGTCGGTGAAGTTCGCGGAGGCTGAGACCGCAAAAGCGCAAGACGAAACGGCCAACGAAGCAGTGGCGCGCCCGAAGAAGTTGCCGCCAACGACGGTGCCCAATGATGCCGACGTCATCGCGGCCTTGACGGAAGGGGAGCGCCAGATCGCAGCGAAAAACGCGCGCGCGGCGGAGGCCTCTTTTCAAAAGGTTCTGGCAAGATATCCGGATCAGCCGCGGGCCTGGTTTGGGATGGGCGTCGTGGCGTCGCTCGATCAGGATGCGGCCAGGGCCAAGCAGGTTTTCGGACGGCTGACGACGGGTGAACATGCCGCGACGCAAGATCCCATGGTACTGGCGTGGTCGCATGTCTATCTGGCTCGCATTTATGACGCTGAAGGAAATCCCTCCGTGGCGAAAACGGAGTATGAATCCGCCCTCGCTGTGGAAGGTGCGCCGGATCGAGCGAAGCAAGCAGCGCAGAGCGGACTGGCAGCGTTTCGCGAAGACAAACCTATAGCGCGGCCTTGAGCGGAAGGCTATTCTTGATTGATGAAAATCTAAAGAAAGCCAACTGGCCCAAGCTGCAAAGCCGCGCAATGAATGCAACGGGGAGAAAACGAATGAGAAGCAAGCGAAATAATTGGTTTAGAGTGGCAACGATCTTGACATTGGTGCTCTGCGCCGGGACAAGCGTCGTGGCCCAGGGATCGCCAGGCGCCTCCGGTTCTCAGTCTGCACAGGGAGGCCAGAGCCAGCCGCCGGCCCAAACGAACGACAAGGCGAAGACTCCGGATGTCACGCCGTTGACGCTGGACACCGCCGCGCCCGTGAATACAGAAGAGGACGTAGCTTACAAAGCGTTTTACGCCGTGCTTCCGAATGATTCGGCCAAGAAGATTGAGCTCGGCGAAGCATTTATCCAGAAATATCCAGAGAGCCGCTATAAATCTCCGGTGTACGCCGCCCTGACTTTTGCATGCGTGCAAGCTGGGAACACCCAGAAGATGCAGGAATATGGAGAAAAAGAAATCGCGTTGGCACCGAACGACGTATCGACGCTCGCCATACTGGGTCAGACATTGCCGCGCACCATGCACGGCAGCGTGAGTTCGCCCGAAAACGTACAAGCGCTGACAAAGGCAGAACAGTATGCCAAGCAAGCCATCGAGATCGCGCCTACGCTGCCTAAGCCCGAGAACTTGACGGAAGAAGCCTTTGCGTCCGCGCGCAATCAGGCGCTTGCGATGGCCCACAGCGGGTTGGGATTGGTCTATGTGCGGCGAGGAAAGAACGCTGAAGCAATTCCGGAACTCGAGCAGGCGATAAAGGTTGATCCGAATCCAGACCCCGTGAATTATTACTTGCTGGGGATGGCCAACAAAGCCACGTCGCACTTCGATGATGCCGTGGCGGCGCTCAATAAGTGCGTAGCCATGGGGGGACCTATGGAGGGGACTTGCAAGGCTCAGTCGGAAGCCGCCAAGAAGCTTGGGGAAACGCAACTGAGCGCGCCGAAGTGAGCCAGGCCGCGTACGCGGCGGAACTATGCAAGAGACTATCCGAATCGCAGACCAAGCGTTTGAGGAACGTTTGGGGTACAAGTTTTCTACCAGGGAGCTCCTGGAGAGGGCGCTGACTCACAGTTCGGCAGTGCCCGAGTTGCGTGCGGCAGGCGTCGAAGAGGCCGGCTACGTTTTGCTTCCCAGGGACAATGAGCGCTTGGAATTCCTGGGAGACGCTGTCCTCGAGCTGCTTACCAGCGAATACCTCTTGTCCACTTTTCCAGAGTGGAGCGAGGGCCAGCTCTCCAAGAGCCGCGCGCGGATCGTAAATGCGAGTTCACTCGAAGCAGCCGCGAGGCGGCTGCGACTGGGCGAGCACCTGCGCCTGGGACGCGGGGAAGAAAAAACCGGCGGCCGGGAAAAACAGACGCTGTTGGCCGATGCGTTCGAGGCGGTGATTGCCGCCATTTACCTGGATGGCGGCCTTGGCGCGGCGCGAGAAGTATTGCGAAAAATCCTGTTCGAGCAGGCGCTGGAGGAGCGTGGCGAGCGCATCGCGGACTCCGATCGCAAATCCGCTTTGCAGGAACTCCTGCAGGGACAAGGGAAGCCGCCGGCCGAGTACCGTTTGGCCGGCGAGAGCGGGCCGGACCACCAGAAGGTTTTTCAGATTGAAGTTTGGATTGACGGGGAGTACATGGCCACGGGCGAAGGCAGTACCAAAAAAGAAGCGGAGCAACGTGCGGCGCGGAGGGCATTGGAACAACTCGAGCACGCGGGAGCTAAGGACTGAGGCGGAATGGTGGAAGAGACAGTGACGGAAGTCGCAGAACAAGCGCCGGAGAAGAAACAGGAGCATCACGGGGATCAGACCACCATTTCCGAATACCTGGAGTCGCTCCTGGTAACGGTAATCCTGGCGCTCTTCGGCACCAGTTTCATCGTGCAGGCCTTTAAGATTCCCTCCGCATCCATGGAGGGCACCTTATTGATCGGCGACCACTTGCTGGTGAACAAATTTATTTTTGGCGGGACCGGAGCTTGGTACGAAAAAGTACTTCCTTATCGCCAGCTCCAACGCGGTGACATCATTGTTTTCAAGTACCCTTACGCCGATCACCAGCATTTCGTGAAGCGGGTCATCGGCCTTCCCGGTGATCGCTTGAAGCTGGTCGACGGGGATGTGTTCATCAACGGGAAGCGCCTCAATGAACCATACGCTGTGCACGACTCTTCGGTATTTTCCGATCCCTTTAACTACTCCTTCCCGCCTGCGCGAGGCCAGATGATGTCTCCAAACGCGATTCCGGAGTGGAGACCGGAGATACAAAAATATGTCCACAACGGCGAGATCGTCGTTCCGCCCGGGAAGTATTTCGCCATGGGCGACAACCGCGATCACAGTCAGGACAGCCGGTATTGGGGATTCGTGGACCGCGACGCCATCATGGGGCGTCCTTTTTTGATTTACTGGTCGGTGGATGCGAAGAGCGCCGACTACAGCGGAGATAGCACCTTCTGGTCTCGATTGACGGACATTTTGGGGACGCTGGTGCATTTACCGTCCCGCACGCGATGGAGCCGGATGCTCCATACTGTGCATTAGGAGTCCAATCAGGGCAGAAAAACCATCTTCGGGCGATCCCCCTCGGTTCGTTCCGGAAACAGGTTCGACCCCTACCTTTTTCCGCATGAGTCTGCGAAACTTCCGAGCGGCATGACCAGATTGCAAAAGTGGTGGAAGCCAGCGCTGGCGATCCTAGCGCTTGTCATTGTCTTGCAAGCCTGTGTTTCTTTTCTAGCGCGGACTCACCGCGTGCACGCGTATCTTGTAGAACATCTGGAAAGAGCCTTTGGGCGCCCAGTGGAAGTGGGGAGTTTCGACGCGCGGATTCTGCCCCGGCTGCGACTGGACGCCGAGGGCATTACCGTGGGCGAGAACCCCGCCTTCGGCCACGAATACTTTCTGCGCGCGGAGCATCTAAGCGCCGATCTTCGCTGGGTGGGCCTGCTTCGAGGCCGTTTTGAATTTGGCACCATGTCGCTCAACAAGCCGAGCCTGATCCTGGTGCGAAATTCCGAAGGCCGCTGGAACCTCGAGAGATGGCTGCCGCCGGCAAAAGTGAATCCCTCGCAAAACGCGGGTGCTTATGGACCGGTCTCGCCGGTGGCTTCGGTGAACCGGCTGGAAAAAATCCGGTTCGAGGAAGGGAGGGTCAATTTCAAGACCGAAGATGATAAGCAGCCCTTTGCCTTCACGAACGTGTCCGGGAGCGTAGAGCAGATCTCGCCGGGCCGCTGGCAACTGCAACTGGCAGCTCAGCCCTGGCGCAGCGGAGTTTCACTGCAATCGGCGGGAACGATTAGAGTCTTTGGCGACTTGGCGGGCACTTCCGCACGGCTGCAGCCGGCGGAAATCACTTTGCATTGGAGCGAAGCATCGCTGGCGGATGTCTTCCGGCTTTTCCGCGGACAGGATTACGGAGTGCGCGGAGTCTTTGCTCTGGATGCTATTGCGAAGAGCGGGGTCGTCAAGGAAGACGGGCCCGGAGACTGGACGATCTTGGTGCAGGGACGCGCCAGGCAGATTCACCGCTGGGACTTGACGGAGCGCTCGGATAATCCGCGCTTGAATCTGAATGTGAAGGGACGTTGGAACGCAGGTACAGGAAACCTTGTAGCGGAGGAAATCGCCGCGGAGGGGCCCAGGTCGAATCTTCGCGGCATGTTCCGTCTTTCCAGTGGAACCGTACCGTCGATGGAATTGCGGATGGATTCGTTGGGGATTCAAGCATCGGATTTGTTGGCTTGGTATCGCGCTTTTCATCCCGATGTGGCGGAGGGTGTGACGGCAGAACAGTATTTCACGGGGGGAATGATCCTCCGTGGATGGCCCCTCATGCTGGAATCGGCGGCGCTCTCAACCAGCGGAGGAATCGTAAGGGTGCCGGGTTTCGCGGAGCCTGTGCGCATCGGTCCTGTGACCGGAGGCCGCGAGCGGGGCATGCTGATCCTGGGGCCGGTGCGCGTCGCTCTCGGAGGTGAGCTTCGCGACGTAATGGCGCCAAAGCGCCGACGCGTGGCTCTGGCGATGGACAACGCCGCGGACCTGACGTTTGCGCACGATCTGAACTCACAGGTTGGAAGCATCAGCATTGAAGGGAACCTCACGACGGTGGAGGATTTTCTGAGACTGTCCGCGGCGTTTGGACATTCGCTGAACCACGGTTGGGAAATGACCGGCCAGGCGACGGCCGTCACGAAGTGGGAGTGGAAGCAGCCGCTCGAAGGCCATTGGAATGGCAGGATTGGTTTTAAGAAAGCGAGCTTGACCG
>WNFJ01730120.1_pt5 | contig 11495 bp, 11 predicted proteins | sample 5400461 | NCBI WGS metagenome assembly WNFJ01 (sample SAMN13153349, study PRJNA577476) | soil metagenome | isolation source: 115 cm saprolite on Douglas fir-dominated hillslope | place: USA:California | collected 2013-09-17 | reverse complement strand
TGCAAGCCCCATGGCCCGAGGAAGCCAATCGCGTACTCACCACGGACCTGGCCACGCTGCATTTCGTTCCTACGGCACTAAGCCGCGAAAACTTGCTGCGCGAAGGCATCTCGTCCGAGCATATCTGCGTCACGGGGAATACCGTGATTGATGCCCTATTTCTGGCGGTGAAAAAAGTCCGCTCTGCTGCTATCGGAATCCCCGGACTTAGTCCGGAGATCATGGATCCTGCGTCGCGTCAGCCGCTTGTTCTGATCACCGGGCATCGCCGCGAAAGTTTCGGCGACAAGCTCCGTTCCATTTGCCGCGCCATTGATGACCTTTCTGCCGCCTTTCCACACGTGCAATTTGTCTACCCGGTGCATTTGAATCCGAATGTGCGTGCTGCTGTTTCCGATATTCTGATCGACGACACCACCGGCGCCACCCGGCGCTCCAACATCCATTTAATCGAACCAATGGCCTATTTGCCTTTTGTCGCTTTGATGGAACGAGCAACCCTTATCCTTACGGACTCGGGGGGCATCCAGGAAGAAGCTCCAAGCCTGGGAAAACCGGTGCTTGTCACCCGCGACACCACGGAACCGCCAAGCTCGTCGGAGCGGGCCGCGAAAGAATTGTGACCGAGGTTAGTCGTCTTTTAACGGATTCTTCTTACTATGGCGCGATGTCTCATGCTCACAATCCCTATGGCGACGGAAAAGCTACGGAGCGGATCATAGAGACTATCCGAGCATTCTTCGGATTTTCCGCCCAGTCATCGTCCGGTCAATTCATACCAAGAGTCGTTCAGTCCTCACCATTCTGACTAGGTCCTGACAACACATGACTACAGATCAAAATTCCTGGAATTCCGACGCTCCACGTATCCTCTGTATTAGCCCTGATTTCGTTCCGAAGCGGGATTCCGAGGCCTTTTGCTCTACCAAATTCGTTAACGCACTCGCGAAATGCGGAGCGCAGATTACGGTCATTGTCTATTCGAAGGCGGAAAGGGATATCGATCGGTCGGAGATGTGGAACTCTATACGAGCCACAGTCGTGAGAATACCTCCGACTGTGGAGATGAATCCTTTCGCGTCTCTCACCAGCGCAATCCGTTACCAGACATGGTTGTGGGCGAGGTGGACGAGGGAAACAGTACGGCAGGCAAGAAAATTCCATCAGAATTCAGCATTTGACGTAGTTTATTCGCGTTCTCTCCCGATGTTTGGGCAGATCGCTGGGTATTGGTGCGCCAAAGAATTGAATCTTCCTTGGATTGCGAATCTCAATGACCCTTGGGACTTCCACCAATTTCCCGTTGGTATCCTCACTGAGGACCTGAAAAACAGTCCCGGACTATCTGACTTCTGGATGAGAAGAACCTTGCGAAACGCCGATCTAGTCACCTATCCTTCGGATCGGCTTCGCGACTACCAAACTACGCTCTCAACAATTCCACATTACTCACAGATCGTCCCCCATGTGGGCAGTAGCCCGGTGTTTCAAGAGAACGGAGCCAAAGGCAATGGAACAAATTTCCATCTCGTTCATGCGGGGAAGCTCGGTTCCAATGAATTCACCGGCAGGTCGACCGCGGCACTTCTAAAAGGTCTGCGCCTATTCCTAAACGATTGTATCGAGGCGAAAGATCATACGAGGTTAACCCTTGTTGGCCCTGAAGACGGGACGACGCAAGAGCACATTCGGCACCTGGGTTTGGAAGGAACGGTTGTTTCCGTTGGACCTACCGATTACGAAGCGAGCTTGACATACATCCAATCCGCGAGTGTTTGTTTGCTGGTAGAAGCTGAGATGGCAGAGGGCATCTTTCTTCCATCAAAACTTGTTGATTACATTTCTGCCCGGAAGCCAATCTTGGCCCTTAGCCCTCGTGTCGGCGTGATTGCGGATCTAGTTCCCGGTGGCGGAATCACTCGTGTGGATGCCCGTGACGTCCGTGGTATCCGGGACGCGATCCACGGTCTCTATGTGGACTTTAGCAGAGGCACTCTTCCGCAGCGAAGCCCCAGCGGTTTGCAGGTAGATCAGTTTAGCCCCGAACTCATCGCGAAAAGATTTTTGGAACTTCTCCGAGAACTCATTCTTGTAAAGAAACAACGCAAGCTAGAGCGTGCGTGAAGGTCTAGTGTATCCTGCTCGAAACGATAGGAAGCAAAGCTTGGGAATTGATCGCTATGTGGCTGGATTGACTAACGGACGAATTCGGCTTTTTCGTGGAGTTCAAGGTAAGGCCATCTCAGAATGAATATTCTCGAACTAGTGCTCTCGCGCTTGCCCGATCCGATCCGGGAAAGGCTTAAAACCGGATCGCTGGGTCACCGCTTGGCCAACAGCAGTTTCTGGAACCTTGCTGGCTCCGTTGCCGGACGTCTCGTAAGTCTTCCGGCAGGAGTACTGCTGGCACGGCTATTGGGCCGTCATGACTACGGCGAGTTGGGAATGATCTATTCCAGCATCGAACTGTTTGGAATCTTTGGCGGATTTGGTCTCGGGTTAACGGCCACGAAATATATTGGAGAATTCAAGCGCAAGGATCCCAAGCGTGCCGGCCGGATCCTGGCAATGTCGAATCTGACCGCTTATGTCACCGGCGGGATTTTTTCTATTATCCTGTTTCTCTTTTCCGCGCAACTCGCGGCTGGCCCGCTCGCCGCGCCGCACTTGGCCACTCCGCTTCGCATTAGTGCCCTGGTGCTGTTCCTCACCTGCGTCGATGGAGCGCAGACCGGCGCGCTAGCTGGTTTTGAAGCCTTTGATCATCTCGCTCGGCTCTCGCTGCTTAAAGGATTCTTGAATCTCCCCTGCCTGGTTGGCGGATTTTATCTCGGTCGACTCCCTGGAATTCTTTGGGGGCTAGCACTTTCGAGGTTTATCGGTCTGGTCTTGAATCGGATCTATTTGAACCGCGAAGCACGACAAGCAGCTGTTCCTTTGATGGCCTCAGGATTCGGGAGTGAACTCCCGATCCTCTGGAAGTTCAGCGTGCCCGCATTCTTTGCCGGTCTGATGGTAGCTCCTGTCAACTGGTTTTGTTCGACGCTCCTGGTGCACCAGCCCAACGGCTATCGTGAAATGGGCGCCTACAATGCCGCCAATCAATGGTTCTCGATGTTGCTTTTCATTCCCACTGCCCTCGCAACTGGCATCGTTCCCATTTTGTCTGACACTCTGGGAGAGAAAGACCTGAAGCGCTCCAGAAAAGTATTGAACTTCATGGTGAAGATCAATGCTGCGATTATTATTCCTTGTGTGTTGGTGTTATCGCTACTCGCACCCTACGTCATGCGGATTTACGGCCGGGATTACAAGGACGCATGGCCTACGCTGATTGTTCTGCTGATTACCAGTGGAATTTACGCCCTGCTTACACCGGTTGGAGAAATCATTGCCGCCGCCGGGCGAATGTGGCTCGGTTTTGCCACAAATCTTGCCTGGGCCGCTGTCTTAATCGTAGCCACTGTGTTTCTCGTTCGCTGGGGTTCGGTTGGCTTCGCCTCAGCGCGAATGATTGCCTATTTTCTTCACGCCACTTGGAGTTTTGCGCTTGCTTACATCGTGATTCTTCGTAATCCCGTCTCGTTCCAGGAAGTCATTGAACTTCAGGTTGCAAAAGCTGCCACCGAAGCAGATCCCGCAGGGCCTGCGGCTGACTAGACGCGCGAAGGACGCGCGACGAAGCGTGATCGCCCCAAGCGAAGTGACAACGATTCCTGAGAATTGAACTATGCCGCACTTGAGCGCCAACTCCTATTTATTGCAGCCGCGTTCTTATCCGGCGAAGCTTTCTCTTGTGATCCCGATGTACAACGAGGAGGCGGTTGTTCCTTTTTTGCGCAGGACGGTGGCCCAGTTTGTATCTGAGTTACCCAGCGAAACAGAGGTGCTCCTGGTGAATGACGGGAGCACGGATTCAACGCTAAAGCAAATCGTCGAATGGGCGAACGAAGACTCCCACGTGAAAGTCGTGAATTTTTCCCGCAATTTTGGGCACCAGATCGCTCTGACGGCGGGCTTGGACTATGCCACGGGCGATGCGGTCGTGACGCTGGACGCCGATTTGCAGCATCCCTTCAATGTAATTCACCGGATGATTGAGCGTTACTGCGAGGGTTACGACGTCATTTACGGTCAGCGCAAAGTGCGTCGGGGAGAAACGTGGATTAAGAGGTTCACCGCATGGTTGTTTTACAGATTGATGCGCGCGTTTGTCCATAAGGATTTGCCTGTGGATTCGGGAGACTTCCGATTGCTCTCACGGCCCTGCCTGAATGGTTTGCAGCAGATGAGAGAGACGCATCGATTTGTTCGTGGGATGGTTGCTTGGGTTGGCTTCCCGCAAATCGGGGTGCAGTACGAACAGGCCGCACGAGTTGCCGGGAACACGAAATACACCTGGGAGAGAATGGTCAACTTTGCGTGGACCGCCGCGACTTCCTTTTCGATTGTTCCGCTCAAGGCAAGTACGTGGCTAGGCGTGATTGTCACGCTGGTGGGATTAGGGGAAGCGATCCACGCTCTCCTGGCAAAGTTCTTTCACTGGTATGTGGTCCCCGGATGGACCTCGCTAACGGTCCTCGTGAGCATTCTTGGCGGCGCAACACTGGTGAGTATCGGGGTGCTCGGCGAATATGTTGGAAAGTTATACGAGCAAACCAAGAGCCGGCCATTGTACCTGGTCTCGCAGACGGTCAATATAGATTCCGCTCAGAAAATGGACACAAAAAAGCACCAGCAGACGGTCTAACAAGCGCCGCAAGGATTTCCTTAGCCACATGCCCCCCCGCCAGTTGTTGCATCGAGTCGTTGAACCGTTTACAACTCATGTGCTGCTGCTATGGCTGATTTCTCTGCTTATCGTCGTGGCGGTGGGCTTATTCCTGAGCGACCGTCGCCAGCCCATGTTCCCAAGCCGCCTTGGCGAAGACCGTTGGGATAGAGTGACAAAATTCCGAGGCCGCAATCTCACAGACGGTATTTCCGTCTTCGTGCTTCTGTTCTTTCTGGCCTTTTATATGCGCCTTATCTTTTACAGAGAAGATTTTGCCTACTACGACGACGATATGCTCACCGACTTTTCCGTCCAAGGAAGGAATTTCTTGCCTCCTGTCTGGTCGGCGCTTGGGAGGTTTTATCCGCTGGCCGATCAGGAATTTAACCTACTGAAATTCGTTACGCGGTCGCCGGCCGGCTACCACGCTTTCGTCGCGTTGCAGTTGCTTGTCTTGGTGGCCGTGCTTTTTGTTGTTTTGCATGCGTTTTAATCATAATTGCGGCAATGGTTGCGCCAAGTTTCCTGATCCCCTTCACGGGTTTCGTTTACCCTGAGCGAAATGTTCTTTTTTGGTTGGCCGTGCTGTTGGTGTGCTTACAGGCGTATCTCAGGACCAAGGCGCGTATCTATTTTGTCAGCTGCCTCGTGGCCACGCATTTTGCTCTCTACTACAAGGAAACGGTTGTTCTTTTTGTTGCGGCTTACGCGATTACTCAATTGTTGTTACAGCTTCCTGCTGCGCGCCGCAGCGGCCGGATCTCCTGGTTGGAATTTGCCAAAGAGAATGCCCTCCCGGTTGGGATGTTGGGCGTTTCAGCTATTTATCTGATGTTCTTTCTTGTTGCTATGCTTCCGCACAGGACCTTCTCCTACATCAACGGGCTTCGTGAACCATTACTATCTGTCCTTGTCGCATACCTGCAGATTGATTGGCTGCCGTTGATCCTGCTTGTCGTCGTTGTTCTGCGCTTTGGGTTATTCCTGTTCTTGAACGGCCAGCTCGATGCGATGTGGGATCCTCTCGCGATGGGGGCTCTTGCTTATTTCTTTGGCGTCGTAGCCTTGAGGATAAATAGCGGCTACTATATGGCGCCCGTGGACCTGTTTGCGCTCTTATATTTGGCGAACATGTCGCTTCTTTGGCTGTCGAGGGCATCCAGGCTACGAGTAGCTGTGGTGGCGATCGTGTTCTTGTTCGTGCTTGTTCACGACATTGCCTACTCTTCCTTCCGAATGGTGGAACGAAAAGGCGTCATCACGGCGAAAAGTCAATTTGCAGACTTTATGAACAGTTATTTGGCTACAGAAAAAGGCCGTAATGTTGAACTGTTTTTCCCCTACTCAGACGGCTATCACATCATGGGGCTTTCTTCCTATCTGAGATATAGGGGCTTTCCTCTGCAGGGACAGCGCGACGGTGCTGATGAGACCGTGACACGTCTTGTCATGGCGAGTCGTGAGAACTTTGATGACTCTCGCTGCGTCAACTATAGAGACTATGCCTGTATTCACACCGACCGCCCTGCTCCGGGCGCCTTGATCGTTATACTTCCCGATGACGATATCGCGATGAGCGATGCGCAACGCATCGCTAAGAATTCGGACCTGGTGTTTTCTGCGAACGCCTGCGCAGCTTGTAGCAAGCCGAATTCCTGGTTTCGATCACTCCACGCCATTTCGGCGGAGTTCTCCGTTAAGCCGTTACCCGAACACTGGCTGCGGCTTGACGTGTACCAGATGCGGCCCTGATCTCACCCAGTTCAGATGGCCAAGAGGATGATTGGCGCCGACCTCCTCAGAGAAAAACAAGCATTCATATGAAAAGTAGCAGTCCAAATCCCGCGCTCCGCGCCTTGCCTTCTTCACTTCATGAATCGGCGAATCTGGACTTTCTGCGAGCCGTCGCCGTTCTGCTGGTGTTCATCACTCACCTGTACGGTATCTACACCGGTAAGGGCGCGAAGTGGGATTTCTTTTGGCACATCGGCCAACTCGGCGTGCTGATGTTCTTTGTTCACACCTGTCTTGTATTGATGTGGTCACTTGAACGATCCGGCCTAGATGGGTGGCGCGTGTTTGTTCCATTCTACGTACGCCGCGCATTCCGCCTGTATCCTCTCAGTGTTGTCTGCGTCCTAATTGCCTATTGCTTTGACGCGCGCTGGTCGCCGGTAAATTTGTGGCCGAATCTTACACTCACGCAGAACTTGTTCTTTACGGATAAGCCGGTCATTCCGCCAACGCTCACACCGCTCTGGTCTTTGCCGCTCGAAGTGCAGATGTATATCGTGCTGCCGGTGTTGTTCCTGATGTTGCGAAATCGATCCTTGAAGCTCCTGGCGCTTCTGTGGAGTTCTTTCATCCCATTAGCGTTGTTACAGCCGGGTTGGGGCGAACGATTCGAAATCTTCAAGTACGCCCCGTGCTTCCTCGGCGGAGTGGTCGCATGGCGCTTGATGCGCGACACGGCGCGCCTTCCCGGATGGCTCTGGCCACTCGCGATTGTGGCTGCCTCACTAACTTTGATGACGGCTGCCCCATCCTACCTTCCGTTGCACATCGCGGCGTTCGGAATCTGCCTGGGATTGGCGATTCCGTTGTTTCGTGAGATTCCATGGAGCCATGTCAGAACGGCTTCCAGGATCACCGCGCGCTATAGCTATAGTATTTACCTCTCTCACTTCCCGATTATGGTCTACGTCTTCAGCGACCCACGAGATCCTCGGTTCAAATTAATCCGTCAACTGCCTCCGATGAAGCACCTCAGCCGGTCCGCCCACTTTGCTCTGTTTTTGCTACTGTCGGTTCTTGCGCCACCTGCGCTTTACCATCTCATCGAAAAACCAGGAATTCGCCTCGGACACAAGCTCGCCCGTTGGATATCCGGCTCCGAAGAAAGAAAACTCGCCATCGAAACCGTCACCGCAGAAAATCAAAGTCCTGATGCGGCCACGCTGTAAACAAGTCGGGCTGTAAGTCCTTCTTTGAACTATCACTGGTCAGAACACCCTTCATCGCAGTGAGCATTGTGATCCTCATGGTGGTAAGGAGTTGTACCGTTTCCGGACCATTTCAACTGATCGAACCTCTCAAGGATCGCCGATGGGACGATTTTCTGCAGCGCCATGCTCGTGCGTCCATTTTCCATACTAAATCGTGGCTGCAGGTCTTGCAACGAACCTATGGATATGAACCAGTGGCCTTTACAACCACTCCGAATGGCAAAGACTTGGAAAACGCGGTTGTCTCGTGCGTGGTGAAGAGCGCTTTGGTCGGCCCAAGGTTGGTCTCCTTACCGTTCTCCGATCACAGTGATCTTCTGCTCGACGATCAGGCCGAGCTCCTAAATTTGTTGAAGCTCTTGGAGCAAGGGCAAACCGAGGGAAAATGGAAGAGCGTAGAATTCCGGCCTCTCGATTGCGGGAACCAGTTCGCGGACTGGGCTAATTTCCGCGATGGAACCAACTATGTTATCCACCGGTTGGATTTACGCCCTTGCTTAGACCGACTATTCCAGGGACTTCATAAGGACTCAATCCGGCGCAAGATCCAGCGTGCGAACCGAGAAGGCCTCGAGTATGAAGAAGGCAGGTCGGATTCGCTGCTACACGAATTCTACCGGTTGACAATGATTACCCGGCGCCGCCAAGCTCTCCCGCCGCCCCCGTTGGCTTGGTTTCGCAACGTCATAGATTGCTTGGGCGAGCAGGTCAAGATTCGTGTCGCTCGCATCGGGGATCATGCAATTGCCGCCATCTTGACGCTACTCTACAAAGACATCTTAACTTACAAGTATGGCTGCAGCGATGCCAAGTTTCACAATTTGGGCGCTATGCCTTTCCTAATGTGGCGAGCAATCGAAGACGCCAAGCGGCGCGGCGTGTCTGAACTCGATTTGGGAAGATCGGAAGTAAACAACGCGGGCCTAATCACCTTCAAGAATCGCTTTGGGGCAAAGCAATCGAGGGTCATCTACAAGAAATTTCCCGGAGGCAGAGCCGAAGGAGGACAACAGGACTGGCAACTGAAGGCAGCCAAACGCGTTTTCGCCGCGATGCCGGAACGAATGCTGGTTCTGGCAGGGAAACTGCTGTACCCCCATATCGGTTAACTCTCGTGAAATAGCAACCTTTCAAGTTCGCAGTTCTGGAGAATCCCATGCACAGCATCTTCTATGACGCGGCGGTGTCCGACGACGTTCGTCGCGGTAATCTTTTTCAAGGCCAATTGTATGTTTATTCGCCGCGACCCATCTCGATTGAGCTGTGCAACCTTGCAAGTGACATGGCCAAAGAAGTCTTCGCGCCGCACGAGCCATGCGAAGCGCAGCATCATCTCCCGGTGGGCCAATTCGCCAAAATCCTGGCTGATCTTAAGCCGAGATTCATTCATCATCCGGAGTGCAAACGACTACTTCCTGAACTTCTCCGGGAACTAAGCTGCGATCTCGACAAAACCTATTTCGATGTACCCCGTCTGCGCACGTCTACAAGCGACAATTTCCTAAGCACCGGTATTTCCTATGCCTTCCATCCGCACCGCGACACGTGGTATTCGGCCCCACAGTGCCAGCTCAACTGGTGGATTCCGGTGTTCGACGTCGTTCCGGAAAACGTCATGGCTTTCCATCCCTACTATTGGAGTCAGCCCGTTCGCAACAGTTCCCGAGTCTATAACTATGCGGAATGGAATCGCGTTAGCCGGTTCAACGCCGCGCAACACATCGGCAAAGACACGCGCATACAGCCCATGCCTCAGGAATCGATGCAGCTTGATCCACAAATTCGCGTTGTTCTTCCTGTCGGAGGCATTTCTCATCTTTTCCGGCGCCCAGATGCACTCCACAGTGCCAAACACTTCGGGGGAGACGCGTTTCAGTATTGATTTCCGTACCGTGCATATCGATGACGTCATTTCCAAGGGTGGCGCGCCCAATATCGATTCCGCCTGTACCGGCACCAGTCTCGGTGACTTTCTTCGAGCCTCGGATTTGGCGCGAATTCCGAATGAGTGGATCGCGGCCTACGACACCCCTCTTGCAGCGGATGATTCCACGATGGAGGTATAGTTCGCCGTTGCTAGCAGCACTTGTTCGAAGAGTCGCGCAAAATCAGTTTGTGTGCCATTAAATCGTCTCCTAACCTCTTCAGTACCCTCGCATCGATTCGACCGCTCAATCGTTGACTTCCCACCGCTCGCTTCCTGTTCGACAGCCTAACTGTCGATCCTCCTTCTAACTTCTTGTGCCGACGCCTGACCGTTTTGTGCGAGGCTCAGCACGAGTGTGGGGTCACGCCTATTGTGCTTCGATAGCTATCAAATACCACGGCGTGCGTTCGCTGAGCCCTCACAAATCCATTTTTCCAATTGCACGTAAGTACAGTGTTCTCACCCTGACCCAAATTTGGTCCTCTGACCAGTGTTACCAACCTAAGGTCGGCGATTAATTTTGTTGCAGAGGGGGCAATGCTCTGCCTGAACGGGAGAGCGGGGGCTGTTTCACAAACCTATGTTTCGGGCGTTGATTGAGGGTAATTATGAGTGTGTTCCGCAGCTTTCGGGAAGCTCCCGGACGTCGCGTTTTTGAGGGTGCATTATTTTTCATATTTTTATCTGCAATTTTGATTACAAGCGGCTGCGCAGGTGCTGTTAGCGGCAACGGGGGACCAGGCAATCAGCCAACTCCGCAAGGAGCAGTAACGATTAGCAGTGTTCAGGCCACCGCCCCGACTTCTTCGGGATTCCAGGTGGGTTGGTTGACGAACGTCCCCGCTGACTCTCAAATTGACTATGGCACCAGTGCTTCGTATGGATCGACTACACCACTGAACAGCACCGCTGTCACCGTTCACCAAGTCGCTCTCAGCGGTCTGACTACCGGTGCTCTCTATCATTACCGTGTGCGTTCAACTGACGCGAAAAATCATCAGGCCCTCAGCACTGATTTTACGTTTGCGACCGCTGGTGATACGACTCCGCCCACCGTATCGATCACGTCCCCAGCTGGCGGAGTGACTCTCACTGGGACGGCAAATGTCGTCGCAAGCGCGCAAGACAATGTCTCCGTTGCGAGTGTGCAGTTTAAGGTGGACGGTGCAAACATCGGTGCCAGTCTCACTGCTGCGCCCTACTCGTATTCTCTGAACACCAATTCTTTGTCGAACGGGAATCATACCCTTACGGCTAGCGCAACCGACGGTGCCGGCAATACCGCGTCGAGTGCCGGGGTGCCGTTCGTCGTAAATAACTCGAGCGCTGCGCCGCCAGTGGTGTCGATGACGGCGCCGGCGAGTGGAGCGACAGTATCGGGAACGACAACTATGACGGCGACCGCCACAAGCAGCATTGGAGTTGCCAGTGTGCAATTCCAGCTGGATGGGGCCAATGTGGGCAGCCCGGTAACAGTAGCGCCATACGCTTACAGCTGGGATACGACGAAAAGTTCTAACGGCTCGCACACGCTGAAGGCCATCGCGAAGGACACGGCGGGAGTCAGCACGACGAGTGCGGGCGACACAGTAACGGTGAGCAACGCCGTAGCGCCGCCGGTAGTGTCGATCACGGCGCCGGCGGGTGGAGCGACGGTATCGGGAACAGCAACGGTAACAGCGGGTGCCACGAGCCTCATCGGAGTGGCCGCTGTGCAATTCCAGTTGGACGGGGCCAATGTGGGCGGTCCGGTAACGGCGGCGCCGTACACCTACAGCTGGGATACAAC
>WNFJ01203957.1_pt1 | contig 11495 bp, 10 predicted proteins | sample 5400461 | NCBI WGS metagenome assembly WNFJ01 (sample SAMN13153349, study PRJNA577476) | soil metagenome | isolation source: 115 cm saprolite on Douglas fir-dominated hillslope | place: USA:California | collected 2013-09-17 | reverse complement strand
GGACCAAACGACGAGAGATTCGGCCTGCGCTTCCACGACATGACCTCGGCGTACGACCGCAGATTTCGTGAAATGGCTGTCGGCGAAGGAAACCGCATGGGCATCGGGATGTTTGAGGGCGTGTACGCGGGACTCCTCGGGCCGAGCTATGAGACGCCGGCGGAGATACGCTACTTGCGCGCGATTGGCGCCGATCTGGTGGGAATGTCCACGGTTCCGGAAGTGATTGCCGCGCGGCATAGCGGCATTCGCGTGCTTGGCATTTCCTGCGTGACGAATGCGGCGGCGGGAATTCTGGATCAGCCGCTCAACCACCTGGACGTGCTGGAGACGGCAGAGCGTGTGAAAGGGCAGTTCATCGGCTTGCTGAAAGCGGTCATTCCGCGAATTGCAGAGGCGATTGCATGAGCGAATATGGGACCCTGATTTCGGCGGCCAGGCAGGCGAGGGAAAACGCGCATGCGCCGTACTCCGATTTTCGCGTGGGCGCGGCGCTTCGCGCCACCTCCGGACGAATTTTTGGCGGCTGCAACGTCGAAAACGCCACTTATGGCCTCACCGTTTGCGCCGAACGCATCGCCATCTTCAAAGCCATCAGCGAAGGCGAGCGCGGCTTCGATGCCATCTCCGTCGTAACCGACACAGAGACGTTGACGCCTCCCTGCGGTGCTTGCCGCCAGCTGATCTGGGAATTTTGCGGCGACGTTCCCGTGATCCTGGCCAATCTCAAGGGCAAAACGGAAATCTTCCAGATGCGCGAGCTGTTTCCAAAGCCGTTTGATTCCTCGAATTTATAGAAAATGGAAAATATGAAATCGAAAACCGAAGCCAGGAAGAAATGAACCCGAGAAACAATGAAGTGCGGGTATCGCCGGGGAGAGGAGGGATGAAGCAAGGCTTAGGCATCTCCGCATCCCTGGGCGCGATTGTGAGCTCGCTCGCAACGATGGGGTGCTGCCTTCCTTTGGGATTTGCAGGCGCGCTGGGTGCGGCGGGCGCGAGCGCGTTTCTGCAGAGATTCCGGCCCTTGCTCCTGGCGCTTTCCATAGTGTTTCTGGGTGTTGGATTCTGGCAGCAGCGCCGCGCAAAGCTGTGCGCGGTGAAACGGAGTTATTTGAGCACGGTGCTGCTTTGGACGGCCGTTGTGCTCGTTGTGGCGATGATCGTTTTCCCGCAGGAAATCGCAGGATTTATTGCCGATCATCTTTCAGGTGCCGCGAAGTGAAGAAGAAGAGTATCTTCACGATCGGCTTTGCCGTGGTCGCACTGCTTCTTGCGGCGATGTACCTGCGAATGGATTCTTCCACGCCCCCCGGTCAAGAACCTCTCGCCACGCTCACAAGCGCGAATTTCGCGGCGTTCGAAGAGTCCTTCGACAAATCCATCGAAGGGCCCCGGCTGGTACTCCTTCTTTCTCCGACTTGAGCGACCTGCCTGCGGGGGGCCTCCGCAGTCGAACAACTCTTGCAGCGCAATTCGAACCCTTCACTCCGCGTGTTGGTTGTGTGGGAGCCGATACTTCCGACGGACTTGCGCTCTCCGGTTCAGAGCACGCTCGGGAGAATCCCCGACCAGCGTGCCCGTCAGTTCTGGGACCCGCAACATCTCGTCGCGCAAGAACTTCGCAGGATTGCCGGTGAAAACCCTGGACAACCGAGGCCTGATTGTTGCATCAACCGCGGATTTTTCTGGGACGACGCCATTCTCTATGCACCACGCTCGAAGTGGCGGCAGACTCCTACGGCAGTCTTCTGGAATGGTCCGGTCGTCCGCGTGACTTCTGCCCTCGAACAGGAACTCCAGAATCGCCCATGACGGAGCGTCCTCAAGACTTGTCGTAGCAGACCCCGCAGCGGAAGCGCCGTTCCTGTTTCAATTCCAAAACATAGACGATATGCCCACGGACAAAAATGTCGGGCGTGCTCGGCGGGTAGGGAGTAGCCACTTCAATCTCTCTCGCAATTCGGTTGCTGCGACGTAGTTGTTCTGGAGGCATTGCAACCCATGCTTATATTCCCCAGGAACTTGACAAGATGGTACTTGGACTTCTCTGCCGAAGTCACCGACTTTTGTGGACGCGGCTCGCCCAGCGCGGAATCGGAATTTCTGACAATACCCGGCGCGGCAGGCGTATGATACTTGTGTCGTCCCCAACCCGACACCCATCCTCCCAGTTTTGCGCTAGACAGTGGGGTGTCTCATGCAAGCTATCGCGCGCCGGGTGGAAGAACGCCTTCCCCTGACCGTAAGAGTGGATCTTTGCAGCCTGGATGTCCGTCATCGTGCGCATGAGGCCCTTACGGAAAACGTGAGCGCCCATGGCGCGCGCGTCGTTTCAAGCAATCCCTGGAAACTGAATGATCGGCTGAACTTGTGGAGCCTGCCGGGGGACTTCCGGGCCCGTGCGCGAGTAGTCTATTGCGAGCCCCTGGGACGCAATTCTTTCGCCATCGGGTTGCAACTGCTGGCCTCAACCGGAGAATGGAAATAGCTCCGCCAGCGAGGCCCTCTCGATGGTCCTGTTGTATTTGAAGAAAACCTTTGGGATCTAGCGGGAAAGTGCCAGCAGCGATTCGTTGAGCTTGGTCAGGTCGGAGTCCAGCCGATAGTAGCCAGGCCGCCAGCCAGCGGGAGTCTCATCACCAGTGACGTTGAGCACGGCAAAATCGTTTGCCGCCCCTTTCTCGTTACTCAGCTTCGGGAACTTATCCCCGACATAGGTGGCGGGGTGCTGGCTGACGACGCGCTCACACTCATTGATGGATAGAACGGCGCGCAGCATACCTTGGTTTTTGGCGTGAGGTTGGCAAAAGTAAAGGGTTGGCATACATGAGCATCATCGCCATTCGGTTCACAAACTTGAATAGTACTTTCGGGCAATTGGCCTGAGAAGTGACCAAAAGTACAAGGAAATCAGGGTCAATTGGAAATAATTGATTCTGCAGAGCTTGGCGGAAGACTCCGGCTTCCTCGGATTCCCGATTCGGAACTCTCCTGGAACTTACTGCTTGAGCATCTCCATTGCGGTTAGCGCATAGATCGCGGCGCAATTGGCCACTTTTCGCAGGTCGACGTATTCTTTCGGTCCATGCGCCACGGAGAGCAGGCCGGGACCATAGGCGTAGGCCGGGACGCCCTGCGCGGCGTAGAAGCGAGTCTCCAGCAGGCCGGGGCATATCTCAAAACGTGGTTCATTGCCTGTAATGGTTCGAACGCTGCGCGCCAGCGCTTCCCCGAGCGGCTCCTCCTCATGGCACGCGGAGGATTGCCCCTCTTGCAAGATCTCCCATTCCAATCGGATGCCTTCGCGCTTGCACCTCTCCAGGACCGCGATCAAGTTGGCCTTCTCGTGCTCCAGATTTTCCTCGGGATTGATGCGCCGGTCGATGGTGAACCAGCACTCCTCCGGTACGACGTTGAAGTTTGCGCCGCCGCCGCTTTGTCCTCCCAGCAGCAGAATCGAATGGCGGGCTTGATCCGCCCCGATGTTGAAATTGGTGGCGCGCCGCTCCACCTCTTTCTTCAGCTCCTGAAGTCGCTCAACGACGCGATGCATGCGTTCGAACGCATTCTCGCCCTGGTGCTGCAAACCAACGTGTGCGGATTTCCCCAGCACCCGGACGCGCAACGAAATCGCGCCACGGTTCGCGTTCCAAACGGCGCCGCTGGTCGGCTCAGCCAAGAGCATCCCGATGCCACCGCGGCCCAATCGTCTCTGCGCCGCCAGCCAGGCTGAGCCGCCTTCGCCTCCCGTCTCTTCATTGGGAACCAGCGTCAAAGCGATTCTCCCGTGTAGTTCCGCGCCACATTCTCTCAGTGCGAGAATGGCGTAGAGCATTGCCACAATCCCGCCCTTCATGTCGCAAGAGCCGCGGCCAAATAAGAAATGGTCTTTACGCAAAGGCTGGAATTGTTCCCTCGACTGCGCAGGAACCACATCGTAATGTCCGTGAAAGTAGAAAACGCGTTCTCCCCGTCCATAGGTCGCAATCAGACAGCTGGGGCTGTCGCTCGTAGCCTCTTTCGAATCGCCAGCTTCCAGGCGCTCGCATTCGAGGCCGCATTGATGCAACCGGTTTTCGAGAAGATCGGCGCAGCCGCGATAATTCGTCCCAGGCGGATTCTCCGTGGGTATGGCAACAAGCTCGGCCACCAACGCGGCCATTTCGTCCTCGCGTTGCCCCAGCCAAGACTGAAGGGCGCCGATTCGCGGCGCATCACCGCTCTTTGTCTTGCTCATCAGCCTTCATGCTAGAAGACCGCGATGGTGACGCCAAGCGCCATTATTGGTGCATGCGGCGCAAAACCCGCTTAGAGGCTGGAAATGACTCGCTGCATGCAAGAGCAACCGCCTGTGGTAGGCTGTGCCGCATTGGAAACCTCAAGCGGAGAAGACGCATGACCACTGGCACGGTCGCCTTTCCAGTTCTGCGATGGGTCGGGTTGGTTTGGATGGTGGTGTGGCTTCCTGCCTACATGCGCGTATGGGGGTGGGCCAATCTTCTGCATTTGTGCGACGTCGCCGTGATCCTCGGATGCGCCGGATTGTGGTGGGGAAGTTCACTGCTGGTTTCCAGCCAGGCGGTGAGTTCGCTGGCAGCCGGCATTCTCTGGGGCTTGGACGTGGGCTCGCGACTGCTGACGGGAAGATTTCTTGTGGGCGGTACGGAGTACATGTGGGATGCGCGGGCCTCGATCTTCGTCAGGTTGCTATCGAGCTTTCATCTCGGTCTTCCCGTGGTGTTGCTCTGGGCCATGCGGAAGATAGGATACGACCGCCGCGCTCTGGCGTTCCTCGCGGTTTTTGCCCTCGGGGTTCAATATGAACTATGCGTACCAAGATCCTCTCTTTCATCGCTCCTGGGGACCTGCTCCCGTGCACCTCGCCGTGATTTTTGTTGGAGCGGTCGTGCTTCTTTATTGGCCAACCCATCTTCTCTTGAGCTGGATGTTTCCTGTGGCAGGCGCTGCGAAATGAAGTGACGAGGCAGGACATCAGGAGCGGGGTAAAATGGGCACGGACGCAGAAAAAAATCGAGAGAAATATCTCGCGATGCTGAAGACAGCGGTGGAAGAGGCGCGCATTGGGCTCGGGGAAGGAGGAATCCCCATCGGTGCGGCGCTGTTCGAACGCAATGGAAAACTGCTCGGACGCGGGCACAACCGCAGAGTGCAGCAGGGCGATCCTTCCGCGCATGGTGAAACGGATGCTTTTCGCAAAGCGGGCCGGCAGCGGAGGTATCGCGACAAAATTATGGTGACGACACTGGCGCCGTGCTGGTATTGCAGCGGGCTGATTCGGCAGTTTGGTATCGGCGCTGTAGTGGTCGCGGAGTCCGTGAATTTTCGCGGCGGGATTGATTGGCTCGTCGAAAATGGAATCGAGGTCATCGACCTGCATTCCGAGGAGTGCGTTCGAATGCTCGCGAAATACATTGCAGACCATCCTAAAATTTGGAACGAGGATATCGGTGTGGACTGAAGGCACGGTGCGGTGCCGTCAGTAAGATTTATGCACGGAGAATCGCCTGAATATTTCAATGCGGCCGCTCATTTTCTGGAAGCGCCGGCCGCACTTCACCCTGAACGACTCGCCATCGTCGGCGAACCGCGTGAGGTAACCTACGGCGAACTGGCCGCGCTTGCCAATCGCGCAGGGAACGCGCTGCGCTCGAATGGCGTTTCCCGAGGCGATCGCGTTCTGATTGTGCTCCCGGATTCGGCGGAGTTCGTGGCCGCTTTTTTCGGCGCCGCAAAAATCGGCGCGGTGGCCGTGCCCGTGAATCCTTTCGCGCGATCTTCCGACTACATTCATTACCTCGAGAATAGCGAGCCGCGGGCGGCGATTATTCATTCGAACGCGCTCGCCGAATTTTCGCCGGCCTCGAGCGTGCGCCCGCAAACACTGATTGTCATCGTCGGCGACAAAAAAATGGATTCGAATGGCGCGGCCTGTGCAAAGTGGAATTCATGGACAGCGGCGGCCAGCGAACAACTTGCTGCGGCAAACACTTCGCCTCACGATCCGGCATTTATGCTTTACACGTCCGGGAGCGGCGGCACGCCAAAAGCCGCCGTTCATCTTCACGCGGACATGGTCGTTGCGAGCCTCAACTATGCGCAAGGCATACTTGGACTGCGGGCTGAAGATGTCACATTTTCCGCGTCGAAACTTTTCTTTGCCTACGGCCTGGGAAACGGAATGTATTTCCCGCTCTCGGTGGGGGCCCGGACGATTCTAAATCCTGAAAAAACAAAAGTAGAACGAGTTCTTGAGATTGTCGCCCGGGGCCGCCCCACCGTCTTTTTTGCGGTGCCCACGCTCTACGCTGCAATTCTGCGGGAAGCGGATGGGGGGCGCTCCACCATCGATTTTTCTTCGGTGCGCAAGTGCGTATCGGCCGGTGAAACGCTGCCGGCGGAAATCTTCAACGCGTGGAAGCGGCAATTCGGAATCGAAATCCTCGACGGTATTGGCTCGACCGAGATGCTGCATATTTTCATTTCGAGCGTTCCCGGAAAATGCAAGCCAGGCAGTTGTGGTTTTCCCGTGCCGGGTTACGAAGTGAAGATCGTCGATGACAAAGAAGAATTGGTGCGTGACGGTGAGATCGGCAATCTCTGGGTGCGCGGCGCGAGCGCGTTTGCGGAGTATTGGCGGATTCCCGAATTGACGGCGCGCACGAAACGCGGAGATTGGGTGGCGACCGGCGACAAATTCTTTTGCGATTCGCACGGTTACTACCACTACTGCGGGCGCACGGACGACATGTTGAAAGTCGCCGGCATGTGGGTTTCCCCGGTGGAGGTGGAGAATACTTTGCTCGGGCATCCGCAAGTAGCCGAGGCCGCCGTGGTTGGCGCGACCGATGAGCTGGGCTTAGCGTATTCCGTGGCCCACGTCGTGCTGCGGGGGAATGTCCGCGGCTCGAAGGAACTCGCCGCAGAAATTTGCGAACATGTTAGGGCAAGACTCGTGTCGTACAAAGTGCCGCGCGAAGTACGATTTTGCAGCGAACTTCCGAAAACGGTGACGGGAAAAATTCAGCGCTTCAAGCTGCGCGGCGCGTGAGTGAATACGGGCGGGCCAAGGCCCGCCCGTACACACTACACACCGGAAGCGATTAGGCAGCGTCATTGTAGTTGTCATACGAAGAAGCGATGGTGCGAACTTCCGCTAGCGTTTGATCGCGCAAAATTTTGCCGTCTTCGAGAATGGTTTCGAGAGCATTGTTGGACGGGAGGGGAGCGCCGTCAACGACTTCGGCGGTGGCGAAATCCTTGCCATTCTGAATGAGGTTGAAGCGTCCGCCCTTACTGGCTTTAGTGGGATCGGTTTTCGGATTCTTGTAGACGTTGTGCCATTGGCCGTTGCGGTCGATGGCGGAACATTTCAACGCGAATTTGAGCGTGTCGCGGTTGACTTGTTGCAGCAGCGCGCCCCCCATGCCGTAGCTCCAGATGTCCTGCGACCAGCCCTTGCGCGTAAGCTGCGCCGTGATGTTCTGAATGGTGTAGAAGTTGACGCCGTCACCCTGGATGAAGCGCACGCACGGAACAGTGGTCTTCCAGCCTTTGCGGTTTACTTCGTAGCCGAATTTCTCGCCGACAATTTTGAAGAGCTCCTCGAGGACGGTGACAGCTTCGCCGGAATCCGGGCGGATCACCAGCGTACCTTTTCTTTGGAGGACTTTTTCGCGCAGCGCGCCGCCCCAGAGATTGCGGACCGCATTGTAAATGTCGTAGGAATCGCTGACGCACGCAACGAGCCCTTCGGGGCAGTTTGCAAGGATGTTGGCGTAGGCGTCCAGTTCGTGCGCTTCGCCCCACGCGGTGATCGTGGAATGCTCGGAAGCAGGGATGCTGTAGGCCGCGCAATTCATTGGATCGCTGCTCGAGAGATCGGCTGAATAGAACTGGTTGAGAAGCTGAATGGCGGCAAGCGTGTCCGTGCCGAGAAAATTCAGCAGGTGCGCGGCGCCGCCGATGGCGGCGGATTCCTTGGAAGAGACGCCGCGGAATCCGAAGTCGTGCAGCTTGAAGGGAAGAAGCGAGGGATCACCGGTGCGCACAAGGGCTTTGCCGATGACCTGCTTGATCGCACGAGACAGCGTGGCGACGGTGATCGGATACCAGACTTGGACGAGAAGGGTTTCGGCCCAGTTGGTAAGCCAGTAGAACTTGGGGTCGGTGTTTTCGATGGTGATGAGCGCGTTGTGAGTCTTGACGACGGTGCCTTCCTTAACGGCGCGGATGCGGAGCGGCAGCCGGCCACCGTGTTTCGCATAGAGAGATTTGAACCCTTCGTAGTTGAAAGTCTTGGGATGGCCAGAGAAATGAGCGTGCGCGATGCGCCGGGCTTCTTCGACATCGTCGAGTGTGAAGACTTGGCCGGCAAAATTGGATTTGATGATGTATTGCAGCATGGCGAGCATGGTTTCCCCGAACATGCCGCCGCGGGATTCGAGGTAAGAATAAATATGGCGCGTGTCCGGGGGATATTGCCACCAGTGGGTGAGCTTGTAGGAGTCCGTGTTGAGGATGGGGTTCAGCCGATGTAGGAGTCTGTGTTGAGGATGGGGTTCAGCCGAAGCGACTGCATGGGACTCCTTGAGGGTGTAGGTACGATCGAGGCAGGGATCGAGTCCTGCCCATGGGGATTCGCGATTGGGCCGGACCGTTACTTTTTCTTGGCCACGTCCATTCGCAAGCCCAACTGGTCGAACAAGAACGCCCACACGTCTGCGCCTTCTTCGACCTGTTCGTCCAGACCGGAGTCGATTCCATGCCCTGTGCTGGAGCTCGTCCGCAAGAGCATCGGAGCTTTGGAACTGCTCGCCGCCTGCAGCCGCGCGGTCATCTTTCGGGAGTTTGCGGGATTCACGCGCGGATCATTCGCACCGGTCAGAAACAACACCCCCGGATACGCCGTTCCGTCCACGACATGTTGATAGGGCGAATAGGCGTGCAGCGCTTTGAACTGCGCGGGATCCTTCACGGTTCCGTACTCCGTGATGTTGAAGACCGCATTCGCGGTGATGGCCTCGCTTCGCAGCATGTCGTAGATTCCCACGTACGACACGACGGCGCGGTACATCTCCGGATGCTGCACCAGTGCCGCGCCCATCAACAATCCGCCGTTGCTTCCGCCGATGATGGCGAGATTCACCGGCTTCGTGTACCCGGCGTCTATCAAATGCTTCGCGCATGCCGCAAAGTCATCAAAGACGTTCTGCTTCTTTGTTAGATTCCCCGCTTGATGCCATTCCTCGCCGTATTCGCCGCCACCTCGCAGATTCGCCACCGCTGAAACGCCGCGGCGATCCAGCCATAGCCGCAGAGCCGGATCAAAGTACGGCGCCAAGCTGATGTTGTAGCCGCCGTAACCCGTGAGCAGCGTGGGCGTCGTCCCGTCGAGTTTGATCCCTTTCCGCCGGATCACGCTCATGGGGATCTTTGTGCCGTCCTTCGATACCGCCCACTCCCGTGAGACTTCCGCGTCACTGAAATCAACCGGTGAAGTCTGAAACAATGCCGTGCGCGTTGCTTTGCCGGTCGCGGGGTCATAGCGATACCACGCGCCCGGGGTCAGGTAGGATACATTGTTGTAAATCAGGTCATCGCCTCGCGGCGAACTTGCGCCGTACACGGCCGACGCCGGCAGCGTGGGCACCACTCCCTTGGCGTGGCCTTTCTGGTCAAAAACGCGGACGCGCGACGGCCCTCCCATCGAATCAATCACGTAGAGGAGTGTTTCCGACGGCGCAAACGCTTCGATCGCCGCCTCGCTCTGCGGCACCACTGTCTCCGCGTTCGCCAATACCGGTTTGCCCAGCGGCACCCTCAGCACCTTTCCGCGCGGTGCATTGTTCCTGGAGAGGAGATACAGGGTATGGTCCTTCCCAAAAACAGCTTGGCTGACCTTTTCGATGAAATGCGTCACTTGTATCCACGTGTTCGCCCGTTCAGCGGTGAAATCCATCAAGTAATGAGCGAATTCACCACCGTCGCCATTTGCCACTTGCGCCAGCACGTAGCGGCCATCATCAGAGGTGCGCATTAAAATTTCCGCGATACGCGGAAACTCTTTTCCGATGGAGTACGTGTCCGCGCTCACTGGAGCGCCCATTTTGTGAAAGTAAATCTGCTGATAAAAGTCCAGGTCTTCCTTCGGCCGCTCGCCGTCCGCCGGATAGCGGGTGTAAAAGAAACCGGTGCCGTCGCCATTCCACGCGACGCCTCCGCCGCCCGTGCCCTTGTTTACTCGCGGGATCACGTCTCCCGTCTCTTTTCCACTCGCCACGTCGTATACGTGCACCGTTCCTTCTTCACTGCCGCCTTCCGAGAGCGATGCAGCCACATATCGACCGTCGAGTGAGGGCACGTAGAAATCGATCGCCGTAGTGCCCTTGGAATTGAGTTGATTCGGATCGAGAATCAGGTGTTCCGAGGCCGGGTCATCGAGAGATTTCAACGTAATCAGGAACGGCTGGTTCTTTGGCGGCTGCGTCTTCATGGCAAAAAAGATGTCGCGCGACAGCCGAATCGCGAAGTAATTCACCGAAGTCGCGTCGGCCACCTCACGCAGCCACTTGCGGATTGGCTCGCGCGCAGCCAAACCATCCAGATACGCGCGCGTCCGCTGGTTTTGTTCGTCGCTCCATGCGCGTACCGCGGGATCGTCCCAATTCTCCAGCCAGCGGTAGTCGTCGGTGACTTTGATGCCGTGATACTCATCCACGACCGGTTTTTTCGGTGTGGCCGGCAGCGGCCCGGGGCCTTGCGCCTTCACCGGCGTGGCCATCAACAACGCACCGCATAGCAGGGCGAGAGTGCGCGTCCTTGCCGCGGACTTCTTCCATGTTTCGCTAGCCAGCAGTCCCATCCAACTCGACATTTTCACGGAGCCTCCTGCAGATTACCGCGGACCAATGTGAGATGCGTTCAGGGAGAGTTTACAGGCGGCAGTTCCCAGCGCCGCTGCGCCTAGACCGGGTGCCCGCCAATCTAGCACAACTCGGTGTCCCTCGGTATGTTCCAATCCGGCGGGTTGACAGTCCACTGTTGAAGGTCGAAGAGGAGGCAAGAAGAAGTGAAGAGAGATTCCTTGCTTCGCTAGGAATGACGGCTCTGGGTAGCGCGATGGGAGGAGGGAGTAGAGAGGGCGGACTGAAACCCGTCCCTACGTCGAAGCATAGTAAGCGTCATCCGGAATCGCGGCTCGGGTAAAATCACTCCGATCGACGTTTCGTGAAACGCGTAGAATTGCATCAAACAAATGGACTATCGAAAATATCGTTTTCGTTTTCCGATATTCTGAAGCTCACCGCTACTATGGGGAACCGACGTCCCTCGGAACTGATTACGCGAACCCTCGAAGGAGGAACTTCCTTACCCAACAAATTGCTCAGGTTCTCGATTTCTTCGGTTGTTGGCTGCCCGAGATCGAGACCGCGGATGTGGCGGGGTGCTGCCAGATATTCGACACCTTTACA
>WNFJ01167869.1_pt1 | contig 11495 bp, 8 predicted proteins | sample 5400461 | NCBI WGS metagenome assembly WNFJ01 (sample SAMN13153349, study PRJNA577476) | soil metagenome | isolation source: 115 cm saprolite on Douglas fir-dominated hillslope | place: USA:California | collected 2013-09-17 | reverse complement strand
AGGCGCCTAGCTCTTGGGCGCCGCCACGCCCGAGGTCTTTCCGCCGGACCGGCGCTGGGTCCTGATCGAGCGGATGATGACGGCGATCCCGAGCACGCCAGCCGGCGCCAGGGTGATGAGTGCGGGCAGCTGGTACCGCCAGGAGAACTCGAACACGTCGGATACCAATGTCACCGACACTGCCGAGGCGAAGAACAGCAGGCAGGCCAGGGCGAGCTGGCGGGTCCCCGGGGCCGCCCGCCGGCGCAGCAGGGCCGCTGAGCCGGCCAGTCCGGTCAGCGTGAATACCACCAGCAGCGGGCCGGGGGTGTAGCCACCGCCGAGTTGGTAGGCGCGCAGGAATGTGGCCACGGGTCGCCACACGGTCGGCGGGCCGCCGCCGAAGCGCTCGATCACGCCCTTGACGATCGGCATGGTGGCATGCGGCGGGTGGGACGGGTACGTCGTCTGGAACTGCCAGCGGTAGATGGGCGTGTCACCCGGGCTCGTCGTGCGGGTGATCGCGAAAACCTTCACCACGTCACGCCGGTACGTATCGAGCACCCGCAGCGGCTGCTGGGTCAGCACCCTATGGTTGAAGTCGGAGACCAGTGTGTTGGTTTCAGCGCGCGGCAGCTTCGAGTAGTACGGCTGGACCGGGGAATTCTGGGCGTACTCGAGCCAATCGGGCCCCTTGGCCTGCTGCGCCCTCGTCGGGCACATTCCCCGCTCGGCTGAGGGCAGCCTGATGGTCGCGCAGTCGACAGATTCCGCCATCCTCCCGTAGAGGGATGTGCCGCCCACATGCGACAGGGAGAAGCTCCCGGAGAGCACGTAGGAACCGGTGCAGTAGGCCAGGATGGGCAGCGCGAAAGCCGCACCAAAGATGGCTGCCTTGCCGATCGCAGGCCGCCACCCGCCACTGGCCACAAGCACGTAGATCGCTGCAGGCAGGATCAGGGCTTCGCCGACCTGAGCGATGGTGGCCGAGGTTCCCAGCACGATGCCCGCCGCGACGGTGCGCCGCCAGCTGGCCCTCGGCTGCCAGAGCAGGACGGCCAGGCCAGCCACGATGAGGGCCTGGAACCAGGTGCCCGGCATGATCGTCTGCTCGTCTTGCAGCTGGTAGGCGTCCAGCAGGACCGGCGCCATGGCCAGCGCGGCCAGCCAGCGGGACGCGCCGCGCCGCAGAAGGAGCAGGTAGATGACCACCGCCATGGCCAGGCCCAGCAGATGCTGGATGGCGACGACGGCGTCGAAGTTGCCCACCAGCAAGATCGTCCGCAGAGGTCCCTCATAGCCGACCGGATCGTTACCGTAGGCGTTGTACAGGTACCTCTCCGCGTCGAGGAACAACGCGGGGCGGTAGGCCAACTGGACCAGCACCCGGAGCGCCAGGCCCACGGCCAGCAGCGCGGCGGCCAGCCAGTGCCGCCGTAGGCCAGCAGCGACCCTGGCCGTATGCCGACGGGCCGTCTGGCCGGGCCTGGCCGACTCGGGCTGGTGGGCCTGGCGGTCCGCGTCTTCGGGCTTCACCAGGCTGTTCGATCTCACCATTTTCCTCGAACAAGCTGCCCGCCGCTGGAATTGAAGAGGGCGAGGAAGACCGTGACAATCGCCAGCCATCGGGTCATCCGGTTGCGCGGAACCTGGGTCAGCGCGGCCCATGCGATCGCGGTATACCACGCAAATACCCATGGGGCGACGAGGACCCAGGCGAATGTCAGAGCGAATGGCGCCACGACTTCGCGCGGCTGATCTGAAGAGATCCGCCGATATATGAACCCCGCGACCACGACCATCGCGATCGGCCACAGAAAGCCGATGACCGTGGCCATGCTCGCCTTATCGACGCCCAGCGTCTGTCCCAACAGCTGGTAGAGCCGCCATGGCGATGGCAGCGTGACCAGCTTCAGCCCACCGAAGAGCGGTTTCAGCGCGTCAAGCCCGTAGAAGCTGTATTGCAGGGCCACCGTCACCAGTGACACGGCCGCGATCCGGGTGGTGCGCATCCACTCGTGTCGTCGAAGCAGTGGCCACGCGAGCCCGACCGCGACCAGCACCGCGTTGGCCTTGACCCCGCAGGCCAGGCCGATCAATACGCCGATCAGTACGTCGCCCGACATACCCGAGACGCGACGCGCCACCTGGATCGCGCAGATGGCCGCCGCCGCCACGAACGTGTCGAGATGACCGCCGCCCACCAGTTGCTGAATGAGGACCGGGTTCGCCGTCCAGAACAGCGTCGCCCGCACAGGATCGTCCGAGGTCTTGAGGAGCAAGAATCCGACGCCGACGAACACGATGCCGTTGAGGATCATCAAGACCCAGACGGTGGTGGCGACGTGCGCGCCGCCGATCGTTGCCGCGAATCTCTGGACCATGGTGGCGAAGGGGCCGTAGACGGACGGCTGCCTCTTCCACACCGCCCCGACGACATGGGTATATGCGGAGTGACGCCCGAGCCATGCCATCGGGTTGGTCGTATACGGATTCCCGCCCAGCGCCGCTATGCGACCATACGCCGCGTAGCTCGCGGTATCCGATGAGCCAACCGGGGTGAGGCTGACCATGACCGCGACGACGCCCGCGCTGACCAGCAGCAGGTGACGCGGGTCGGGGGCGAGCCCCGCGCAGGCGAGGATGTCTCCCGCATAGAGCAACACCATCGCGATGATGCCGTGGTGGCTCAGCGACGGCAGGAGGTACGACAGCGGCAGCTTGATGGGCAGTGTCTCGGCGTTCGGCGCCGTCGCCCCGACGATCATGCCCAGCAGCAGACCGACTCCGGACACGGTGATGGCGACCTTGGGGTTGGCGAGCCCGCTCCAGGCGAGCTTGCGGATCACCGTGCTCATGAGCCGCTCGATCGGCCCAGTCGGACCGCGCCCTTCGACGGGACCGTATGTCCCGGATTGGCTGGCCTGCTCGGCCGATCCGGACGAGCCGGCCGGCCGGCTGGACACTTGTGTCACCTGGGCCATACCTCCGTTGGGCCCTGCGCGGCTTCTGTCGGTGCAGGTGTCACCACGCCACTGGTCTTAGGGTCCCAGATGCCCTCATTACTTTTGGCTGGCCCTGCCCGCACGTCTATGCCCAGCGTAGGGGGACAACCCAAGGCTCCACGCCAATTTGCCAGGAGATGACCGAAGTTCGTCAGGGCGGTGCTCCCTGTTCACGGCACCAGTTACTTAGGCAGGTCAGATATCCAGGGGCAAAGTCGGTGGCGATCCGCAGCTGGTGATCGGCATCGGGGAAGACGACGGTCTGCTGGTGCCGCGCCGTGCGGGCAGCTGTCTCGTCGTAGCGCACGATGCTGGCCTGGATGGGTACCAGCGGATCGCTGCGACCGAAGATAGCCAGGGTCGGGATCTTCAGCCGGACAAGGTCGTCGTAGGGGGCGTGGTCACCCCACGCGCTCAGCTGCGACCAGACCGTGCCGTCCAAGGTGAAGCCGACGGCGCGCAGCACCGCGTACCAAGGCTCGTCCTGGTAAGCGTCGATGAAGCGCTGTCCTTCCTGGTGCCCGTGGCCCGCGCTCGCCGCCGCAGTCAGCTGCCGCACCAGGGCCGCAGCCACGCCCTGCTCGACGCCCACCCTGGTGAGGGCGAACACCGCGGACTCGGCGAAGGACACCGCCGGGCAGGAATTCAAGATCAGATGCTGCGGCGCGCCTGGCCGCGCGCACAGGCGCAGCGCAACCCACCCGCCTTCACTGTTCCCCAGCACTCCGACCGCGCCGGAGGCGATCCGGGGATGGGCCCGCAAGGTCGCCACGGCGGCGGCGGCGTCTTGCGCCAGTTCGCCGACCGTGGCCGCAGGCCATGCACCTGTGGACTTGCCGACGCCACGCTTGTCGTAGGCGAGCACCGCCACGCCGACGCCGGCCAGGTGCTCGCGCAGCGCGTCAAACAAGCCATCGCTATGCCGGTCCGAAGGTCCCGAGCCACCAATCAGAACCACACCGGGAGCCGAAGCCGTGCCGGGACACGTTATGGTCCCGCTCAGCCGCACCCCGGCACCCGAGAATTCCACCTCCTCCGTCTCCACCCGGCTACCTCTCTGCGGCCCGTATCAGCGTCCGTCGGCGCTGGCGCATTCTTTTCGTTCGGCGTAAATATCAGTCGCCTGGCGACCAGCCAGCCATCGGGAACGCTGCGAGCATGTCGCGGACCTCGCCCGCGATCCGCTCGATGGCCGGCTCGTCATCCTTGACCGCGGCCGTGATCGCGTCGTCCATCCACGCGGCGATCTGCGGCATGTGCTCCTCACGGAGGCCGCGCGTGGTGATCGCGGGGGTCCCAAGCCGGACCCCGGACGGATCGAAGGGCTTGCGCGGGTCGAACGGCACCGTGTTGTAGTTCAGTTCGATGCCGGCCCGGTCCAGCGCTTTGGCCGCAGGCTTGCCGGCGATGCCCTGCGGGGTCAGGTCCATCAGAATGAGGTGGTTGTCGGTGCCACCGGAGACGAGTTGATAGCCCCGCGCTGACAGCGCCTCGGCCAGAGCCTTCCCGTTGGCCACGACCTGACGGGCGTAGTCGCGGAACTCCGGCTCCGCCGCTTCCTTGAGCGCGACCGCGATCGCAGCCGTTGTGTGGTTGTGCGGGCCGCCTTGCAGGCCCGGGAATACCGCCTTGTCCAGGGCCGATGCGTGTTCCGCAGTCGACATGATCATGGCGCCGCGCGGGCCGCGCAACGTCTTGTGGGTGGTGGTCGTAATCACTCCGGCGTGGCCGACAGGCGTCGGGTGCGCGCCGCCCGCGATGAGCCCCGCGATGTGCGCGATGTCCGCCACAAGCACCGCGCCGACCTCGGCGGCGATGTCGGCGAAGGCCGGGAAGTCGATGGTGCGCGGAATCGCCGTGCCCCCGCAGAAGATCACCTTCGGCCGCTCGCTGCGGGCGAGGTCGCGCACCTCGTCCAGGTCCACCCGCCCGGTGTCGGCACGCACGCCGTATTGCACGGAGTGGAACCACTTACCGGTGATAGACACCGACCAGCCGTGCGTGAGGTGCCCGCCCATGGGCAGCGCCATGCCCATGACCGTGTCTCCCGGCTGCAAGAAGGCCAGGTAGACGGCGAGGTTCGCCGGTGATCCCGAGTACGGCTGGACGTTCGCGTGGTCCACGCCGAACAGCGCTTGGGCCCGCTGCCTCGCCAGCGTCTCGATCTGGTCGATGAACTGCTGGCCCTCGTAGTAGCGGCGACCCGGGTAGCCCTCCGAGTACTTGTTGGTCAGCACCGTGCCCGCGGCCTCGAGCACCGCGAGCGATACATAGTTCTCTGAGGGGATGAGCCGGATCTTCTCGAACTGCCGGCGCGCCTCCTCGTTGATCAGTTCGGCGATCTCCGGGTCCGTACGTGCGACATGCGGAACAGGCGGTTGGTGCATGGTGACCTCCTCGGAGTGAGGCTACACACGCGCGGCGAACAAGGCAGCAGGGCGTGGCCCGGCGGCGGCACGGCCCCACGCGGCGGCACGGCCCCACGCGGCGGCACGGCCCGCACGGCTCAGCAGGCGGGCTGACGGCAGGCCCGCCTCGCAGCACGGCGCCCGCACGGCAGGTCGACCCGCATCGCAGCACGGTCCGCCCAGCGGCACAGCCTGCACGGCGGCGCCTGATAGTGGCGGGTGCGCGACTTGCGGGCTAGCTTGCGTGTAAGGTATCGAATTTTTCTTCGTTTAGAAGAGCATCTGATAGTCAAATACGCTACTATATTCTATAGCCGATGTAAGCAAGAGCCCTTCGTCGATCGGAGGTGCGTCCCCATCCCAGATCTACGCGGCAACGATCTCTCCTCCCCGGATGATCTCCCCACCGGGCTGACCCTCATGTGGCCAGGAAAGTCGGCGCTCGATGACATCATGCATGCAGCCGCCGACACTCAGCGCGAGATGGCCGCCTCGGATGAAACGCCGACCGACGACCGCGTATCAGCCCGGGACCGGCAGCCGGTGTCCCTTGCGGAGATCGCCGGCAGCATGGTCGAGGAGATGGTGCCAGGACCGGAGCTGGCGCAATGGCTGGCTGCCACAAAACCAGGAGAGCTGAACGGATTCTCGCTGGCCGGTGCCGCAGCAGCCGCGCGGCGCCTTGCGTCCTGGGCGCAGGCCCGCGAGCTAGCGGCTGTCGCTGAGATCGCGGCGCGTGCCGCGGCGCGGGACGACTCGGTTCCCGTCGGTCCCAACGGCGGACCTGCGCAGGTGCCGGATGACGCCGCGGATGAGGTGGCATTGGCCCTGTGCATGTCACGATTCGGCGCGTCATGGTGGACCAACACGGCCATCACCCTCTCATGGCGGCTGCCTAACACGCTGGATGCCCTCCGCACCGGAACAATCGACCTCTCCCGCGCCAAGCTGATCGCCGAGGCCACCAGCCTGCTCGACGACGATGCGGCGCAGGCGGTCGAGGACCGGGTCCTGCCTTCGGCCGGTCAGCAGACGCTGGGCCAGCTGCGTGCCGCGCTGCGCCGGGCCGTGATCAGCGTGGATCCTCACGGCGCAGAGAGGCGGCGGCAGGAGGCCGAGCGCAAGGCCCGGGTTGGCCTGTACGGCGACGAGGAAGGCACGGCGACTCTGTCTGGCCAGAACCTTCCTGGTGCCCAGTCCGCCGCGGCCATGGCGCGGATCAGCGCGCTGGCCCAAGCGATGAAGTCGGCAGGGATAGAAGGCGGGATCGATCTGCTGCGCGCCCAGGCCTTCCTCGGGTTGCTGCTGGGCACGCTGCCCCCGATCCCCCCGTCCGGCGACCCAGGCGACCCAGGCCCAGGCGAGTCAGGTCCAGACGACCCAGGCCCGGACGACAGGGGCCCGGACGACGCAGGCCCAGGCGACGGGCACCCCGGCGACCTGAGTCCAGGCGACGGGCACCCCGGCAACCCCGGCCCAGGCCCGGATGACAGGGGCCCGGACGACCCAGGCCCAGGCGACCGGCACCCCGGCAACCCCGGCCCAGGCTGGCCGCCCGGGCCTGGCCTGCCGTGGGGTTCTGGGGGCAGGTTCGATGATCCGACGGATGAAGACGCCCCGGACATCGAGGACGAGCCCGGCGACCCGCCATGTGGACCGGCGGACTACGAAAACATTCCCGTCACTGAGGGATCCCCGCCAACCTGGCCGGACCTGTCACTTCCCGGTGGCGTTCCAGGCCCCGGTTGTGCTCCTCAATGGCCCGGCATGGCCGGAGACGACCTGGCCAGAGGCTCGCCCGGCGGCAGAGGTACCACAGATAACGCGGAATCCACTGGTATCGGGGAATCCCCCGGCGGCCAGGAGTCAGCCGACCGAGCAGCCTCCCCTGGCGGCAAGGAATCAGCAAACGCCAGGGGCTCACCCGGAAATCGGGGCTCGCCCTGGAAGGAGCCTCGTGCGCGACTGACTGTCACAGTGCCCTGGCGGACCCTCGCGGGCCTGTCCGGCGAACCCGGCAACCTGTGCTGGCTTGGCCCGGTCACCCCCCTCACCGCGCTGACGCTGGCCAGGACGGCAGCCGAGGATGGTGCCTGTGAATGGCGGGTGATAGTGACCGGACCGACCGGGCAGGCGCTAGCCGTAACACGCGTACGCCGCAGTCGAACACAGCGCTCCAGCGCGGCGGGCGGACTGTTCAGCCGGATCACCCTCACCGTCCCGGCCGAGATCCTGGAGAGCGTCACCGCACCGGCTCTTTCCCACCTACATGCCCTGGGTGCCCTCGGCGAGATTCTCGTCCGGGCCTGGCAGGCTGCCCGTGACGCTGCGACGGAAGCCTCCGGCTGGCAGCCGATGGGTACCTGTGCCCACCTGCACGCGAGCCCCGCCGACTGCGCGACTTCATCGTTGCCCGGGACCAGACCTGCCGATCCCCGATCTGCGGACAGCCGGCCTGGCGCGGTGACCTGGACCACACGATTGCGTACGAGAACGGCGGGCCTACATGCGCCTGTAACCTCGGAGCTTTGTGTCGCACACATCACCGGTTGAAGCAACGCCTGGGCTGGCGACTAGAACAAACCGCGGCCGGCGTCCTGACGTGGACCACGCCGACTGGGCGAAAATACACAGCCATCCCGGATCCATACGCCGCCTAGAAGAACTGTCGGAGCGCCGTGCAGCCAAGACTGGACAACGACTCCATCGATGTGGCGGCGGCCATCCAGCGACGGGACGATCACCGGGACCCGGAAGCCCTATCGCGCGAGATGATCGAGCAGGTCGATTTCCCAGTAGAATGCCGGACAGCGAACCGATCGCCTCCCCGCCGCAACTCCAGCACCTTGTTCCGGTTCCCGCCATCGATGGGTCCGATCACGGTCAACTGACCCCAGGCCGCTAGCACGTCGCGCACGGCACCATCTAATGCCCGATCCACGCATTTAGTGCTGTCGCGGGTCTCTCAGAAAGCTTGGGAGTCGGCCCCTCAGGAAATCAGCTCTGCCGGACCAGTCGTCCTGCCCTTCCTGTTCATCGCCCGCCGGAGGACCGTCCGCTCGGTCACCGTCCATGCGGTCGTGGTCAATAGGTACAGCCCGGCAGCGAGCGGCAGCACGGCCGCCATCAGCACAGTCCCGAAAGGCATGAACCGGGCCAGGGCTGCCATCATCCGGCCGGCCTGCGCTGCTCCACCGGGCTGCGCTGCTCCACCGGGCTGCGCTGCTCCACCGAGCCGAGCTGCTCCACCGGGCCAAGCTGCTCCACCGGCCGGCGCGGCTCTCCGTGCGGCCCGCACGGAGAACACAGCTACCACGCAGAGCAGCACGAAGAGGATCGCGAAGACCCCACCCTGAGCGCTGAACGGGCCCGGCCCGCTGAACCAGTGGCTGCTGAGCGGCGCGCCGAGCAGATCGTGAGTGAGCAGCGTGTTGGGCCCGCCGGCGATCCTGCGGGACAGGAAGAGCCGGTACACGACACTGAAGAACGGTATCTGGAGCAGCGCGGGAAGGCACCCGGCGAACATCCCGGTGCCCTCCGCCCGGTAGAGGGCAGTGAGTTCGCGCTGCAATCGTTCTGGCTGGCGTGCGTGCCGCCGCTGCAGTTCCTGAACCTGCGGCGCCAGCCGGGCGCGGGCCTTCTCGCCGCGCAATGCGTAATAGCTGAGCGGCAGCACCAGCAACCGGACGGCCATGGTGAAGACGATGATCGCTACGGCGACGGCCAGGCCGCCAAGCAACGGGGCGAAGGCGGCCGCCAGTGCGGACACAAGGTTATAGGCGGCGTCCACAGGAACACCGAAAAGACTTGACATAACGAGAGCCCTCCAGCGGGTCAAGGAAATGGATGACTTGCTGGAAGCGGCCGCGGGCACGCCGGGACCGAGGCGTCAGCGGGCAGCGACAGAGAGCACGGCCGGCCAGCGCCGGATCACGGAAGGCGGGGTCAGGCGGCCGCCGGGCTCGCCGTGGGCGCTCGGGGGCGGGACCGGCCCGGCGCGTCGGGATCACGCTGAGGGAGGAATCCGGCTCGCCATGACTTGGCGCGCAGCGCAGCGACCCGGCAGCCGAGAGGAACCGCAGCCGTCGTGGCGGCGATCCGCGCGCCCTGAGCGAGCAGCGCCACGAGCATGCCGGTGAGCGTGATCGCGGCCAGCACCATCAGGCCGGACTGATGCCCACCGGACAGCAACACGAGGTCGTGCGTGGGGACGCGCCCGAAGGCCGCGAAAAGCGCGAAGCCAGCAGCCCGCCCGAAGGCAGCAACGTGCTCGAACGCGCCGGACAGCGCGCCAAGCCCGCCCTGCGCTGTCGCGATCACGGCAACCTCCGTGCGTACGTATGCGCCGCGCCGGGCCCGCGACCGGCCCCGGACAAGGCTCAGCTTAACCCGGCGCACCGCAGCCAGGCCATGCTCAGAGTCCGCGCCCACACCGCGGCCGGGCCATGCTCAGTGCCCGCGCCCACATCGCGACCGGGGCCGTGCTCAGAGTCCGCGCCGCACCGCGGCCGGGCCATGCTCAGAGCACGCGCCGCAGGCTCTGGTAGATCCCATCGACCAGCGCCATCCGGCGCTCATCGTCGAGCAGGTTCATCCCCATCCGGTTCATGACGTAGGCACCGGCGACCCCTGTCTCCGGATCGGCCCACACCGCCGATCCGCCGAAGCCGTCGTGGCCGAAGGCGTCTGGGTTGGGGCCGTAGTGGTGCTCCGGGCCGGACAGCCCGAACCCGAGCCCGAACTCCAGCGGGATGCCCAGGACCAGGTCGGTACACCTGCCCTGACCCATGCAGGCCTCCTGAAGGATGGACACGGAGATCAGGCCCTCTGACCCGTCCACGAGCGACCCGAAGATCGTGGCCAGGGCGAGCGCCGTCCCGTGCCCGTTCGCGGCCGGGATCTCAGCCATCCGCCAGCCCGGTGCGTTGGCCTCATCGCCAGTCAAGGGCGGATTGGCCAGCGCGGCCATCGCCGCGGGATGGGCGTTGGCGTAGACCTCGGCCAGCCCGGCCTGCTCCTCGGCGGACGGCCGGACCCCCTGCAGATCGGAACAGCGTTCCAGATCTTCTTCCGCGAGACCGATGTGAAAATCGGCACCTAGCGGGCCGGCCACCTCCCCGGCGAAGAAGCTGCCGAGGCTCTGCCCGGTGATCCTGCGGACGACCTCGCCGACCAGAAAGCCGAACGTGATCGCGTGGTATCCGCTGACCGTGCCCGGCTCCCACAGGGGTTCCTGGACGGCCAGCAGCGCCGTGATCTTCTCCCAGTCCTCGTAGTCCGCGGCGGTGACCGGAACGGTGAGCCCGGCCAGCCCGCTGCGATGGCTCAGCACCCAGCGCAGCGGGATCTCCCCCTTGCCAGCGGCCGCGAACTCTGGCCAGTACGACGCCACGGGCACGTCTGGGTCAATCCCGGCCCGATCCATCAGGATGTGCGCGCACAACGAGGTCATTGGCTTGGTCGTGGACCAGACGTTGGTCAGGGTCTCCTCCTGCCAGGGCCGGGTGCCAGCCGAATCGGCCCAGCCTGCCCACAGGTTCACCACTGGCTCGCCGTGAGCGACCACGGCGGCGCTGGCGCCAATCTCGTCACGGTCCGCGAAGTTCTCGGCGAAGGCGTCCCGCACCGGCTCGTAGCCCGCCGCGCAGGTTCCTTGGATCTCGGTCTCGGTAACGCTCATGCTGGTCCTCCCGCTCGCGCCGGCCTCCCTGCCGCCCGGAGCGCTGGCCGGAACCCGGTCTTCCGGAGTTCTGCCTGCTGCCGCGAGTACCGCCGACGCTCTTTTCTTCTGGCGCAAGTTCATCGGTCCCACGTGCCTGTCCGCAAGTAGCTCTTTTCCCAGGCCACCAGGTACGGCTGGCGCGCGGAAAACAGCCGCCCAAAAAGTGTTGGCACCGAGGCCTGCGCAGCTCTAACAGGTGAGCCCACGATGGCGTCCGGCACCCGGCCGACGCCACGAGGAACCCGGAGGCACCGATGTTCACCAGCCGTCACGCGCGCCACGCCCGCCCCGCCGACCATCCTCGCCCGGCCATCCTCGCCCGGCCAGATCCGCCAGCCCGGCCCACCCCGCAGGTTCTGCCCACCCCGCAGGTTCCGCCCG
>WNFJ01065501.1_pt1 | contig 11495 bp, 10 predicted proteins | sample 5400461 | NCBI WGS metagenome assembly WNFJ01 (sample SAMN13153349, study PRJNA577476) | soil metagenome | isolation source: 115 cm saprolite on Douglas fir-dominated hillslope | place: USA:California | collected 2013-09-17 | reverse complement strand
TCGTCACCAGTCTCATGACGGCCGAACTGATCGGCGAAGCCCCGGTGAATCCCGTGCGCGCCAAGCGGCGCAGCCGCAAAACCGCCCGCCGCTCCTGACCGGCCGGCAACAACCGAGAGTAGTCCCTTTGTCGTTCCGAGCCCACTGCGGTGCGCGCTCTTTGCGCGTCGTTAAGGCCTGTCAGTGGGCCAGGAATCCCTCTTCGCTTTTGGATTTGCGCCAGGAAGTTTGTAGCTCAGGTCGCGGCGGCGATTTGTGCGGCCGAGACCTGAGGCCTTCTCTTTCGAATTCCGGATTTTTCCAGCGACCGCGGATTGGAGCTCAGCTCCGGCACGCGCAAGCGCCGCCTTTGCTGTAGTTCAGGTCGTCCTGACGATCTGTGTCAGGAGACCTGAGGCTTTTCCTCTTCCATTCCCAGTCTCAGGCTCGCTCCGGCGCCTTCGATCGCAACGACGCCTGCACCTTCTGCGGCGTCATCGGCACCTCGCGCACCCGCACCCCGACCGCATCGAACACCGCATTGGCAATCGCCGCCGGTATCGGCACGGTTGACGGTTCGCCGCCCCCGAGCGCGGGCATCTCTTTGCGATTGATCAACACCACCTGAATATCCGGCACACGGCGGTAGGTGAGGATCGGATAGCTCACCCAGTCGAGGTTTTTCACACCATTCGCGTCGAAGCGAACCTCTTCCAGCAGCGTCCGGCTCACTCCTTGAATGATATTGCCCTCGATCTGGTTCTTCAGCCCGTCGGGATTGATAATCAAGCCGCAATCGTGGGCCAGCGTAACGCGCTTCACGGTAATTTCACCGCTCGATTTGTCTACTTCCACCTCAGCCACCGCTGCCGTGATGGTGCCGTCCCGGCCGGAGATCGAAACTCCCCTGCCCGTCGCCTTGGAGCCCGCCGCGGCGGGCGTCGAGTGCGGCACATGTTCTTTCCACTGCGCCGCCTGCGCGGCGGCGACGAGCGCTTCGGTGACGCGCTTGTTATTTTTCAAGTAGCGAAGCCTCAATTGCACTGGATCCACGTGCAGGTCCGCGGCAATCTCGTCCAGCAGGGATTCGCTCGCAAACGTGCGTGCCAGATCTCCCGGCGCGCGCAGGTTGCTTGTGCGTAGCGGCGTCGGAGTATCCTGCGACCACGGAATCAGTGCCGCGATGACGCGCTGGTTCTCGAACTCGTACGCCTCTCCGCCTCCTGCTGTTCCGTTGCTCTGGCCTGGACTTACGCTCTTCATCCCGATTTGCCGGGCGGCCAGCAGCGGATTTCCCGCCGACTCGCTCCAGGGGAATCCGCGCTCCATATAATCCCAAGCTACGATATTGCCCTGCGCGTCCGCTCCGGCGCGTACGGTTACGAGCTGCGCGGGCCCCTTCGGCTCCCAGCCATGCTCATCGGCGCGGGTCCACTGCACTCGCACCGGTTTGCCTACCGCGCGTGAAAGGAGCACGGCGTCGTGCGGCGCATCGTCGGGGCTCAGCCGCCCGTAACACCCTGACTCCTCCCGAAATATCACCCGGATGTTCTTTTCCGGCATGCGCAGCATGTCCGAAAGTGACTTCCTCGTCCGGAATGGCCCTTGCGTTCCCGACCAGACGGTCACTGAATCGCCGCGCACGTCGGCCACTGCGCACGACGGGGCCAGCATGCCGTGCAACTGGAATGGCCAGCGGTAGGTCGCCTCGTATTTCTTGCTCGCTTGCGAAAAGGCCGATTCCGCATTGCCCTTATTGACCACCACTTGATCGTTGAAGCTCTTCGTATTTTTGAGATAGGCGTAAAGCTCTTCGGGATTGGCCGGCAAGCTCGTGCTCGGCGTCGACCACGTCACCTTCAGCGCCTTCGCCGCCTGAATCGCGGCCCATTCCGTTTGCGCCACCACGCCCACAAAATTTCCTTCCTGCACCACCTTCACGACTCCCGCAATCTGCTTGATCGAACTTTCGTCCACGCTCACCGGTTTCGAACTCACCACCGGAGGCCGCACCACACGCCCATGGAGCATCCCCGGAATCCGCACGTCCTGCGCGTACGTGAATTCGCCGGTGAATTTCGCCGGCAGATCGGTGCGCTTCACCGGAGTGCCTACGACTTTGTAATCGCTTACCTTTTTCACGGGCACATTCGGAGAAATCTTCAAATCCCAGCCGGCTCCGCTGGTCGGCATCGTTACGTTGAAGCGCTTATTCCCGATGAGCTCAGCGTAAGAAATCTTCCGCGCCGGATCGCCATTCGCGCTGATCATGCCGTCATTCACGGTGAGCTGTTCGACCGGAGTATTCAGGCGCTCTGAGCCCAGCCGTAGAAGCTCGAGCCGCGCCACTGCCGCGGCCTGCCGCAGCTGCGGCCCGGCCCGCTCGATGGTCCTGCTCGCGGCCGTGACCGCCTGATCTACTGTCTTCGACGTGTCTCCCGCCTCCATATGCATCCGGCTGAAAGGCACGTCCAATTCTTCTGCCACGATCTGGGCCAGGGCAGTTTCTGTCCCCGTGCCCAGTTCCACCTTGCTGGTGAAAACCGTTACTGTTCCGTCCTGTCCGATCGCCAGCCATGAATCGAGCGACGCCGCCTGCGGCTCGCCGCCCCCGGCCGCTGCTTGCGCCAGCGCGCGGGCCGCCGGCCCAAACAAGCTGAAGCTCACGACCAGCGCTCCGGTTCCCTTCAGAAGCTCTCTTCGGGAGATTGTGCTCGTTTCCATTTGCGCTCTCCTCTTACGACGTTGCGTTCAAAACTTGTGTCTTTACGAAATTGTCGTCCGCTTTGTGGGTCGCGGCTTCAGCTGCGACAAAGGTTTAAACGTAGCGCCGCGGCCTTTAGCGCGGCATAAAGTCGTCACACAGACGCTGCGGCTCGCTTCACCGCGCGAATCACTCGCAGGTGGCTGCCGCAGCGGCACAGATTGCCTTCCAGTGCCCGCTTGATCTCCTCGTCGCTCGGATGCGGATTCTTGTCCAGCAGAACCTTCGCCGTCATGATCATTCCATTCATGCAATAGCCGCACTGCGCCGCCTGCTCTTCAACGAACGCGGCTTGCAACGCATGGGGATGAGCGACCGTGCCCAGGCCCTCCAGCGTCGTGATCTGCTTCCCCTTCGCCGAGCTGACGGGGAAGCTGCACGACCGCACGGTATTGCCGTCGATGATCACCGTGCACGCCCCGCACTGCCCAAGTCCGCAGCCGAATCTCGGGCCTTTCAGCTCCAGGTCGTCCCGCAGGACGTAGAGAAGCGGAGTAGTCGGATCGGTATCGACCGTCCGGGATTTGCCGTTCACGTTTACGGTTATTTGCGCCATAGTGAACTCCGTTTCGGAGATTCTCCTTCGAAGAATCTCTTTCCAGGGTTTCCCCTCGCATACTCAGAGATTTGACGTTGAGACTCGCCTTGCGTTGCCCCTACTATACACCCATCGGGCGACTCGCAGGCTTGGTCTGTGTGCGTAGCCGTGCAGTTGCAGACAGCGGAGCACGCTGCCTCCCGGCAGAGGGGATAAAGTTAGGATTTCTCCGCGGGACTACTTCGCGAGCGGGTCGGACCGCAATTGGAAATGCGCCGCGAGCGGCTTGGACCCTTTGCCGCCTTCGATGAGCCAAGGTGCGCGGTCACCATTCGCCGCCCACAATCCGCGGCCTTTCCAGCCGGCTTTGGGATCGTCAATGCGCCCATCGAATCCCTTGGCGTAAAAGCCCACTGGATAAGGCACGCGCAAGACGACCATGCGCCCGTTGGCATAGGCGATCAGGCCGTCATTGAGGTTGCCGGTGGACATCGGCACATCTTCGCCCAAACCGAAAATATTGTGCTGGTCCACCCACGTGTAGTAGCTCGATTCCGCGCTGTTATCTCCCAGGCCTTCGAAACCGGGACCCGGATATTTGTAGAACGACCAGCCTTCGGGGCAATGATCGCCGGTCGCCTTGGGGCCGTTGAGCGGACCTTTGCATTTGCGGCGATCAAAACTGCCGAGGTGCCCGCTGGCCAGCGACACCCAGACAACGCCTTTCGAATCGATGTCGCCGCCGCGAACGCCAAAGCCCGGCATCGGCACGTTATACACTTCAGCCAGCGCCGTTTCCGGAGGATGCGGGCCAGGTGCAATCCTCACCACCGAGCCAGGATTTCCCCGCGAAGCTCCCCAAACAGAACCGTCGACCGGGCTCGGCATCACCGCGTAAAAGCTGGCCACGATGCGCTTATCCTTGGTGGGATCGACCGGCTGATTGGGCTCGACGTAGTCATCTCGCTTGCCATTCCCATTGGTGTCCAGAATCATCGCAGTCCAGCCCTGCGACTTGGCTGCATCGTGAGTTGCGTCCCACATCTTCGTGTTCAGCCATCCCACCACGGGACCGCCGCCGCTCGTCCACAGTGTGTCGTTGGCGTCAAACCCGAACTGCAGGTGGTGTGTGCCGAAGCACGTATCGATGAACTGATAGTCTCCCGACTTGGGGTTATACACGGCGATCTCTCGCATGCTCTTGTCCAGCGGGAAAAGCTTCGCCGAAGGAATATCCGAGCCGGCCTTGCAGAAATCGGGGTTGTTCGGCCCGCGCACGGCCGCCGCCAGCCACAATCTGCCGTCCCTGCCGATCATGGAATTGTGATTGTTGATCCTCTGGTTCCAGATGGCCTCATCGCCCCAATACGCCGACGGCATCAGCGGCTTCACAGCCGCGACGTGCCCGGGTCCCAGGCTGAGCGGCATGTCTGGGTCGCGCACGGGCGCATGGAACATGGTAGCCGTGTTCTTCACCGGATCCAGGATGGGAATGTTATCCGAGCTGTACTCCGGCGACCCGTAGAGCGGGCCGTAAGCGTTAACCGTGGGATAGCGCTTGTCGCTGGCAATCAGGTCGTGCAGGTAATGTTTCTCATCCATCCAATCGCGCAGCGTCACGACGATATTGCGCTCCACCCCCTGCGGCCGCTGCGGCTTCCCGTGCGGCAACTCGCCATTGGCGATGCGGTCGGTCCAATCCGCCAGGTTCTTGATGGAAAGCGTACCCATCTCAGTCAGCTGGCCGATCATGAACTGCGCGGCCTGCCCCGATTGCACGCGGCGCGCCCAAGCCTGTTCGGAATTGGCGAAGTGCCCGAGGCCCGGCTCGATCGTTCGCGTCGAAAGCTGGCCCAGCTGATGGCAACCGACGCAGCCGTTGTTTTTCATGTCATTCAGCCACTCGGTCTGCGTCATCTTGGCCGAGATACCGGGATTTTTCCCGAATTCTTCTTTAGCCGGAATTTTCAGCATCGAGTACCAGTAGATAGCCGGATAGTATTTCGCTGCAGCGGCGTCGTCCGGAGCCAGCGTCGCGGTGAGGTTGAGTTGCTTGCCGGGCTCGGCCATCACTTTCGGACTATCCACCAGGCCGTACCCCCGCACCCATACGCTGTAAGTCGCCTTCGGCAATTCGGGAATGAGGTAGCGCCCGCGGTCGTCGGTCACGACGATCTTGATGTATCGCACCGGCAGGTCGTGTGTCTCGGCAATCACCCATACGCCCGCCTCGGGCCCGTTGGAGCTCGTCACCACGCCGCCGATCTCATCTTTATCCAAGGCCACGCCGAGGGCGCCAGAGGCCGCGCCGGACGCAGATTGGTCTGCGCGTTGCGCGTGTGCGATCGCCAAACCCAGAGAGAGGATCAAAGCCAGGAATAGGCCGATACCGGTTCCTCGCGTGACAAAATTATAGAGTCGGCTTCGCTGCCCCATACATACCTCCACCGCGTTCAATTGGAATGTGTACGCCGGGTTTCGTTTTTGACCGCACCGATGAGCGCTCGATCTGGGATTCCCAACTGCTCTCCTGCCAGACCCTTAGCGCCAAGACCGCAACATACAACCGACCACGACAGAATGCAATGCTCCAGCCCGTTCGGTACTGGGTCAGTTTGAATTTTCTTGATCGTGACACAGGAGGTCAAAATTCAAACTGACCCACTACCGCCCGTTCGGCCACCCCTGAGCGTCTTCACAGTCTCGCAGATCACCGGTTCGAACGCGGGTTCGAGAAGGGTTCAGCGTCTCTGTCGTTTGAATCTAACACTCTCCCATTGGGCAGGACGACCGTTACCACGCGCCCGAGCGGCAAACCATTCTTCACTTGGAAAAGGGTTACAGTCACTTCATCCCCAGCCCTGATGGCTGCCTTACTCCAGCCCATGTTGGTCATCGTGACAGGATTTTGAGTTTCTCCGACCCAATGTCCCACCTTGCCGTCATTGCCTTTTACGTCCAACTGCAGGAGGCAATGGGGATTGGACCACAGCCATTCCGTGACAGTCCCCTTCAGTGTGAGTTTTTTGGCGGTCTCGAATGCGGCGGTTCCATGGTGTGCCACAAGCGGAGCGGAAAAGGTCACACAACCAACCGCCAGGGCGAACGCCACCATAGCTTTACTTCGCATTCGGATTACCTCCGCTTTGAAATACCTTCCTCGCAGACTCTCAAAGGTGATCACATTTTAGTGGAGTTGAATTATCGCAGAATGTTTCTCTCCGTAAGCCCTGTACTCTTCACGTACGAGCAGGTGTGACAGGACGGGCCAGCAAATCGCAGCTTCGACCGTCTGAGCCGGCACCGTTTATCAGATGGAAGGAGTTGGAAAACGAGCAGGATCTTTCGGAAGGTGGCCCGGTAGCATCTTTGAAAGGAGCTACCCGACGATTCCGCCACATCGGTCACCAGATCGGATGTGTTGCGTGAACTCGCTAGCCCGCGCGGACTCTCCACGGCGCCATACGGTCGAACGTCCCGTCTCGCACAACGAACGTGTGAAACAGAACAGCTCCAAAATGAGCGATGAACGTCACGAATAACAGATAGGCGAGGACCGTGTGCGTTTTCCGCAGCACCGCGTACAACATGGCACCGTGCGGAAGGATGGGGAAAAGATGCAGCGACCCATACAGCACGATCGGATAGCGCGCCGCCGACAACATCCCCCAGCCGACGAGCGGCTGCACAAACAGCAGAGCATACAAAAGGAGCTCAGATGCGGATGCAACCGAGCGCTCTCGAGGAGACATGGTGGCGGGAAACGGCGGCAGGGTCGAGAAGCGCCGATTCACGTAGCGAATCACCACCACAATCAGGATGAGGATACCTAAAGGACGGTGGAGGGAAACCAAGCGATGATAGTCGGCGAGCGATGCCACCATCGCAACACCAACGCAGAGCATAGTCAGCACCATTGCGGCGGTAAGCCAGTGAAAAAATCTCATGAGAGCCGTGAATTGCCGCTGCTCAGTGGCCACGCTCATGCTCACTTTCCCACTTCGGACGGCGTGATTGCGCTCGGCTCCTTCTTCTCGCCCGCCCGTCTGGTAAACGATTGCGAATAAACCGCCGACCGAGCGCTAAGCAAAGGATCATCGGTCGGAACAATTCCTGCCGGCAAAACCAACGGATCGAAATTAATGTCGCGGGCGGGGCTGGTTTCCTCGCTCTCAACGTGATCGAGGGTCAGAGTTCCCACGTCCACCTGCTCCCGCACATCGGGCCAAGGGATAGTGGCATCGTTGGTCGGATCATTTGGTTGGCCGATCGTGATGATTAGGTGCCATTGCAGAGGGTGCTGAAGGATGCTCACGATTAACGCATTAAAAAGGTAATTTTTGTCTGCATTGGCAGGCCCGATCGTATTCGTGGGTACAAACGGCTGTGCGGGAACCATCGACCAGCGGACGGGCATCGATATTCCACTCGCGTCTACGAGCCAAAAAGCATTCAGACCGTAGTATGCGCTGTTGTCAAAGCCAGACGACACTGGATGGCTTTGGATGATTTTTGTCGCCTGGACGGTTTCAGGGTGACTCGCCAGAAATCTCCCCATTTTCTCCGGGTCGGGCATGCCTGTTTTGGGGTCGGGCTGCGCCGCAACCAATCTGTCATAAAAGGCCTGTGGGGTATTAACCGCAAATACCGGCGTATTGATCATCGCGGTGCGCCACTCGTCACCATCGGGCAGCTTGAACAGAAGCCCGAGACCTCGGACCATGTCGGGCTCGTCGGTAACATAGGGGTTGCCGCCTGCCAGAGAGAAGCGGCCGATGACTGGAAAGCGGCCTGCTTTGAACACAACGGCCTTCGAAAGGCGCGTGCCCCGGCCGTTGCTCTCGAAAATACCGCTGACGCCAACGCCCTTGGCATGATTGCGGCGAAAACCGGAATAGATCCCGCCGACCCGCTCAAAGCCATCGGCGAAACGCTTGGGAGTGAGGGCGTTAGGACTGAACCAGCCGCCTAAATACAGAAACGCTCCGGCAACGGCCAGAACAACAACGCCAATGCCCGCTAATCTTACGAAGGCGCCCCCTTTGCTCAGGGGCGCAAGGTGACTTTCCGCGGATGCCGTCGAGTCATTTGGCAAGTGCGTGCTCCAATGCCAACAATTCCGGACCACACTTATGTACTGTAGTGCGTTGCTACGCTCTCGTGCAACTTCTGCGAAAGATTAATCCGGCGGAGGTCACAACGTTACGTCAGTGATGCGGCGAGTCCATACCCTAGACTAGGTAGAGCGGCTTATGAGTTGCAGCTGCACGCTTGTTTTCCATGTGCGACCGGTGGCCATCTTCTTAGCCGACGGCGCGTCTCAAGTCCTGTTAAGTCTTCTTTTCGGAAACTGGCTTTTGCGCAATTCCCAGTTTCCGAAAATCGCGTGTATCGCCGGTTTCCGGGGTTACCGCACCATGCTACGTCGCCACTACCCATCCCTTTCCGCCAACCGCCAGGCAACCAAGCTATATCTAAATGACAGAGCCGTCATTCCTGAGTATTATCCCTCTGGATTCCGCGTGGCGGCCCACACTGGCATCCGCTGCTTGAAACTGGGCCGCGCGAAAGCCATCCAACGGGCCGTGCCGGAAGCCATTTGACAGAGATGCCATTTGACAGAGATGGAGGAAAGATGAACCGCCCACTCTCGATCGGCGCTCTCACCTTGGCCGGTTGTCTGCTTGCCTTGCCAGCAGGAACGCTTCTGCCAGTGTCGTTGTTAGCTCAGCAACCGGGTGGCCGCGGCGCGGTTCCCGCGCCGGCTCCGAAGAACCTGAAACTCCTCGCCCCGAACTCCGATATTGCCTTCGTCATGCAGAACTTCAATGAGGCGCTGGGAGTGCAGTGCACCTATTGTCATGTGGAAGGCGATTTCGCGGCCGATACCAATCCGCAAAAGGAAATGGCGCGCAAGATGATCGGAATGGTACGCCTGATCGATACCAGCTTTCCGAGCAGCGCCGGAGTTTTTCCCGAGGGATATCACGAAGTGGAGTGCATCACATGCCATCGCGGAAATGTAAAGCCGGAGACCATGGCGCCAAGGAAATTTTACAACCGGGGTAACTCGTTGGGCGACCCACCGCCAGAACAGAGACCGGGGATCAGTTTGAAGCTGCTGCCTCCGGACACGCACGTACACGGCGCGGATTCGCTGATGGGCGAGTTCCGAGACGCTCTCAACGTGGACTGCAACTACTGTCACGGCGGCGGAAGGACGCAAGAGGTAGACATCAACCCGCGTAAGGACATCGCGCGTAAGATGATCATGCTAGTGCGGCAGATCAACTCAAATTTTCCCGGCACCGGCGTCTTCCCCGTGGGCACCCAGGAGGTAACCTGCTACACGTGCCACCGCGGTGACCCGCACCCGGTGAGCGTGAGCAACCGGCGATACGACCCGCCCAAGCCAAAGCAGTAGGCGGCGGAAGCGCTGGCTTCGCAAAAACCGTTACCAAAAACCGATACATGGTAGTTTCGCGACCTGAATTCCGGTAGTGGGTCAGTTTGAATTTTCTTGATCGTGACACAGGAGGTCAAAATTCAAACTGACCCCACTACCTAAATTCCACGCTACCACCTTCTCACGTGATGCGGGCCCCCAGAATGCGCTCTGCCACGGCTCGCCCACTGTTGAGCGCGAGATGACTCCGGCATCGGCAGTAGAGGCAGGCCTCTCCACGTTTCTTTCAATGGAAACCATTCATTCTTTGAGTTAGACCGGTCCCAATCACCGTGCCACCGTAAAAACGAAGTGGTTTGAGTGAAGCGTATGGACGTTTTGTGAATCGATTGCCCGCATTCGAAGCGCCCGCATTGGGAGCGGATGACGCGAGTGCTTCGCTTTCTAATATGGCAAGTTCTGCCGTAACGGGAGAACCAATGAATTACAAGCAGATCGAGATAGGCCCGGTTAAAAAGATCGCCCTCGTCGCCCACGACAACAAAAAACAGGACCTCTACGAATGGGCCAAGTTTAATCGCGACTTGCTGGCCCAGCACATTCTTTACGCCACCGGCACCACCGGCGCCATCCTCCAGGAAGCTCTCGACCTAGACGTAGTGCGCCTGGAAAGCGGCCCGCTCGGAGGAGATCAACAAATCGGCGCTAAAATCTCCGAAGGAGACATCAACTTCGTCATTTTCTTTTGGGATCCTCTCGAACCTCAGCCCCACGATCCGGACGTGAAAGCCCTATTGCGCATCGCCGTGGTGTGGAATATTCCGGTGGCCTGCAACCGCACCTCGGCTGACTTCATGATCTCGTCTTCGTTGATGGAGGGCTCTTATCAGCGTCTGGTGCCCGACTATTCCGGCTACAAGGACCGCTTCGTCGAAACCGTCCCGCCCAAGTCCCGCCAGATGGAGGCCGGCCCTCTCAACGTCGAGGGAATCGTAACGCCTTCAACGAACAGTTGACCCTCGCGATAAAATAGATATACGCCAAGCGGCCAAAGGTCTTTCTTCACGCGAAAGTCGTGGGCATCGGATGCTTTCGCCCGGTCGCAGAATTCAGGCCGCTTTTGCCCCAAAGACGTCGCGTTGCAGCTTTGTTGCTTGACGCCAAAAAACTAACCCTCCTTTACCGGCTCAATTCCCAGCGAGCATTGTTTCGAATCGAGTGGAAACGATTTTCCAGTTCGTGGGCCCGAGGACTTGGCAGGTCCCTCGGCAGATCCAGAGATGCTGTCATCCCAACCGCGCGGCCACTCGCGGTAGGGCATCCAAAGTCTAAAACTGCAAGCGAGGAATCTGCTTTCGACTCGCAGCGCCCGAGCAATGCCTTCTTCCACTACTCGAAGCCCCAAGCGATGCCATCTTCCACTACACTCGTAGGTCCGCTGGAGTCCGGGAAATGGCCTTCCACTACTCTTCCAGGCCGAGAATTTCTCACCCGCGCCCTCGCGTTTCAACGGCTCAAGTGTGAGCTGCCAACTGCCTCACAAGCCCCGCAGAATGAACACTTGCAAAAAGATACCAGGGGGGTGGGGGCATATTGTTACGGTCGCAAATTCCATCTTGCCGCTCGCCGCGTCGCCCGCAACATCCGCTTTCATCCCGCGGCCCACGGCAGTATCCTTCTGGAATATGCTCGGAGCCGCACGCAAAGCTGGGAGGTGCATTCATGAGACGCGCAATCTTGATCTCTTTCGCCCTTTTATCCTTGGCCGCCATCGCCGCCGCCGACGAGGGCATGTGGCTGTTCAATGT
>WNFJ01580156.1_pt1 | contig 11496 bp, 8 predicted proteins | sample 5400461 | NCBI WGS metagenome assembly WNFJ01 (sample SAMN13153349, study PRJNA577476) | soil metagenome | isolation source: 115 cm saprolite on Douglas fir-dominated hillslope | place: USA:California | collected 2013-09-17 | reverse complement strand
TAATGGCTCATTTGGAGTTAAGCTTATAGATTTGTTATTGCTGATTGGCATTTTTGCGGTCTCCATCAGCATGACTATGTTCTGTTTGCGCCCTCGTGCTAGGACATTCCGGGTTTCTCAATGTTTGGCTGGTGCCTATTGCCTATTTCTTGTTGGAGCTGCTAGCTATTATACTATTCAGCTTTTTACAGTCGCAAAGTGACATCCTCCCCTGGAGAAATCCAAGGGCTTCCCACTCTAACGAATGGGATGTTCCTGCTTCACTGGAAGTAGCTCGACGAGCTTTCGCCCGTTTGGGTCTGACACTTCCTCCACAGGCCGACACCGAGAGCCCCTCGGCCAGAATATTTTTTGCTGCATTGATATCCCGGTCATGCTATCTGCTCATGTTGGAAATAGGCTGTCTTACGGGTTGAGAGCGCCCAATTGTACACGAAGCGGCAGCATCCATTCCTCGGGAAAGTTTAGACAAAGCGCTCAAGCCACTCGATAGTGCGGCGCAAGCGATCAATGCGCTGCTTTGGCGTTCCGACGTTGGGTCCATCCATCATATGACTGACGTTATGGTAGCGTACCAATTCGACGGTGTGCTTGCGCTTATGTAGAGCAACGAATAACTGCTGGGACTCACTAAATGGGCAGCGGAGGTCCTGATCGGCGTGCAAAAGCAGCAATGGTGTGGTGATGTGGTCAGCAAAGGTGAGTGGAGAGCGGTCGCGCTGTAGTGCTTCGTCTTCCATCGATAGCTTGAACCAGACGGTCTGGTCGGAGAGCAAGGTGACGGTGGCGATGGAACTGATACCATTGCGGCTAACTGCGGCTTTGAAACGGTTGGTTTGTGTAATCGCCCAGTTGGTCATGTATCCGCCGTAGCTGAGGCCGCTGATGCCCAGGCGTTGCTCGTCGATTGGCTCGTTAGCAATGACATAATCTATCCCCATCATCAGATCGTGCAGGTCATCTCCTCCCCAGTCATTAAGCACCTTGCGGCAAAATTCCTCACCGTAACCGGTACTTCCTCGTGGATTGGGTGCGAGTACTGCGTAGCCGCGTCCGGCTAGGACCTGGAATTCGTGGACGTAGCTATCACCCCAAGCCAGTGAAGGGCCGCCGTGAGGGATCAGGATGAGTGGGACTTTTGTCTGGCCTGCCTGGGGTGGGAGATACAGCCATCCTTCAATAGCTATGCCGTCGAAACTCTGCCAGGCAATACGTTTGGGTCGGGTGAGCAGATGGCTTTGCAAGATGGCGTCATTGACTCTTGTGAGTTTCCGTAGGTTGTTGCCTGTGCTGTCCATACTCCAGACATCGCCGGGAGTAAACCAGTCGATGCGTACCGTTGTGATCATTTGTCCATTTTTGCTAAGCTGTGGACTCGTATAACGCCCATTCCCATGGGTGAGTAGTTGGATGGTATGGTGTTCTCTATCCAGGCGATACAGATGTACCTGACCACGCTCCTGCACAGGCACGAGAAGTGATTTGCTATCTGGGTACCATTGTGGGAAGTTAGTCCGTTCAATGTGCAATTCATCAATCACCTTTACCAGACAAGTAAGGTTCTCGGCTCCTAGGACAGCTGGCTGTGGTGTCGTATTGCCATAGGCTGCGGCAATCCAGGGGGATATATTGCTTGCCTCTGTCTGGTCTGGCGAATAGAGGTATGCAATAAGCTGGCCATCGGGGGACCATGCTGGCATCTGGGCCAGTCCCTCTTCTGGTGTCAGGCGGCGTAACTGACCAGTTGCTAGCGTTAGCACCCAGAGAGCCATGCTCTCACTTAGATCGGGATCGGGACGACGGTTGGCGCAGAAGGCAATTTCGGTCCCATCGGGCGACCAGCAAGATTGAACAAGGTCGACAGGTTCCGAGGTGAGGCGTGTCGCTTTGCCTTCCAGCAGAATGAGCCAGAGTTGTAGATGACGTCCCTGTTTATCACCAATCCCATCCCATTGTTCTCCCAAATGCTTATAAGAGATTATCTGTACCGCAGAAGTCTTGGCAGTTTCTGGTTCCTCTAGGTCGTCAACTAGTTTCCAGTAGCTGTGTGCGAGGAACAGGCGTCCACTGGGATGCCAGCTATACTCAGTGATACCGTGGGCCAGTGAACTGATCTGCTGGGCCTCCCCACCGTGCATCGAAAGTAAGTAGAGTTGTAGCTTACCTGTACGATCACTCAAGAAGGCGAGCGTTTGCCCGTCGGGAGACCAGCGCGGTGCTGTATCGTGGTAGATTCCATTGGTCAGTTGCCTGGGAGGATTGTTTTTACCTCCTGTGCTACTGACAAGCCAGATAGAACTTCCTGTTATATTTTGTTCAACGTTGTTATGCTGAAGCACAAATGCAATCATAGTACCGTCAGGTGAGATCTGGGGATCACTGACAAGCTTAAGCGCGAGAAGGTCGTCGATGCTCATATGTGGGAGAGCTGGTGCCACAGTGGCCTGTGTATTGTTCTCTGGCTGTGGGGGGATAGCTAAGGCTGGAGCCGAGGTTATGGTCACGGTGGGCTCGTCTGGTTGTGCGGAAGCGGGTTGCTCTGACTGATGCACTGTAGTTGCTGCATCGAATGCCGATTCTGCGGAGGCTGGCTGCGTTGGGGCCTTATCCTTGTCCGAAGGGTTGGTCTCTGGCTGTGGAGGATAGTGTGGATCTGGGAAGGTTCCTTCTTCGTTCTCCATCAAAGCAAGCTACCTTTCATTCTACTCTCTTATTCTGTGGTCTGGGGTTTACCAATCACTAGGTTATAGTTCCAAAACTCTAGAGAATGCTAGACTTTTGGGTTCGGAGGGGAACGACAATCCTCTCAGGATGCACTACGAAAGACGATATCGCCTTATTCACATCCCCTATCCCATGAGCCATAAAGGCATTTGGGAGTGCTTTGAGCGCGATAGGGTCCACCTATCTTAGTACGCTAGTGCTTTTACCCAAGCGAACGATTGAGCTTGGAACCCAGCGAAACACTATTCAATTGAAAAGGTGCTCAATGCAGCCATTCTATCACAGATAGCAGCACTTGGCAAAAGCTGAACCATGCAAGAATTGTCAAGAGCAATCGAGAATTCGCTAGCAAATCAAGGAACGATGACAATATGTGTCAGGCGAGCTTTTTGTTGGCACTTGTACGAATGAAATGCTTATGTGTTGAGTGAGGCATGCGTTAGGGGTCTGAGTTTCTTCAATTTCTAATCGTTTCCCAAGGAATTGGATAAGAAACCTTGGAGAAAGTGAAACTTCTCTCTTCTATTAATCGTACTATAAGCAAAGACGAAGCTGAATCACTAAAGAGGGAGCGTTTATGAGGTATTTATCTCGAATCTACTTTGAAGGGGATAGTACATCGGGTGACGAAATTGATGTGACGAAATTGATGAACTTTTCTCTCATCTAGAGCAGTTTGAGCCACCAGCAGATTTTGTTGATCGTGTCATGGCTGAGGTGTCGCGTTTGCCGCTTCCTCAGTTCATGCCGACTTCGATAGCGGATAGTGATGAGTGCCTTGTGAGGTATCTTCAGCACGTGTCCCCCGCTTCATGACCCAATGACTAGGCCCGTGTGCCAAATTGGGGTGTAAGCAAGAGTATGATCCATATGCCATGTGCCAATCCAGTTCTGTCTTTCATTGGACAAGCACATGGCAAGTTTTTTGACCTGTGAAATTTTTTGGCCTCGTTTGGAGAAACGAACAGCTTGAGCGTTAAACTGTTCACGCAATTTGATCACTGATTTTTCCAGTTTCAACCATCCATTGGTAGAATTCAAGGCGGCGACGATCAGCCAGAGCTTGGCGTATCTCTCTCTCGTTGTAGTCAATACGGAACTTGCTTAACAGAATTACCTCATTCTCGGCGAATCCGTTTTTACGCAAAATCTCACGATCTTCCTTGCGGCTGTTCATGTGCGTCTCCTTCTAGACTGAAAACAACTCCCATTCCTTCTTCCTCTTCCATCAGTGCTACTCTGTGGCTTTGCAACAGGCTTGCTGTTTCAGTCAGCAATCACGCTGTCGCGTCTAACTCCAACTTGCTTGTTTTCAGCCAATCGGAGCAGGAGTACCATCTGAAGGTTAGGAACGCTTCAGGGGGTCATCGGCAACATGCGTTTGACACGCTTGAGAAGTGTCTGCATCGGATATGGCTTAGGTAAATGGTCCAGTGTACAGCGTGTTTCGCCACTATCACGCATGTATGTCCTCACTTCCGCTACTGAACTCGATGTAATGAGCACAGGGATATGGGCGATGGTACGCAGTTCTTGCAAGACCTCCCAGCCATTGACATTGCCGGTGAGTTCAAGATCAAGCACAACAAGATCAGGAATAAGATGACGAAGTGTTGTAATGGCAAGTTCTCCACTGTGTACAGGGACAACAGTATAGCCATGAGCTGTCAGAACTTCAACTTCCAAAGCAGCAAGCGTAGAATCATCTTCGACCACCAATATACGTTGAATGTTTTGCTGCCTTGCACTTGGTTGCTGGCTGGTATCTGCCGACGCCGAACTGGCGGAGGCTGGTATTCCATGCCTATTCATTCAACAAGCTCACCAACATTTTCACAGCGCTCCTTGGCCTGATATTCTGGTGCCCCTTACGGAGAACCGTTTTGACATAAGAACGCTCTACTTCTAACAATCCCATCCCATTTACGAGATAGGCTTCCTGATGTACAATTGATGCTCCGCTTCCGCTGTGCCTGTATGACAATTTGCCAGCGGCTATATCACCGACCTCTATAAAGAGATTACCCCATAGATAGTGATAAACTCGTGAAAATTAGCGGTTGGGTGTTAAAATCGTGTGAATTTTCAGAGGCTGTGGAAATATTGCTTGTTTCTTTACAAGAAAGCCTTGCACCTCCTGTTCCGACCAACAATGTTCGCTGCTGGCGCTGCATCTTCAGGGATCTTCGAGCGAGTTGAGTTCATGGCTTTTCAAAAGTCGTTCACGAACCTTGGTTGAAGTAACGACTGCTAGGACTGCTCTTGCCAGTCACGCTGAGCATGACCTGCCTGAGTATATTGTAGTGGGAGTTTTCCCCCATCTCCAGGGGGAAAGAGGGACAGTTCTCACATTCAGGTGGTTCATCCCAATCCCTTAAAAGGGATGGGACTTCCCGCGCCCTTCTGTTAAAGCAGAAGTATCTGCGTCAGCTGGTGGGACATGGTAGCCGACGCCTAGTTCATTGAGTAGAAAGTGTGGCTGTGAAGGGTCTGGTTCGAGTTTGCGGCGCAGGTGACGTATAAATGTGCGCAAGTAGGTATTCTCGCCACTGTAATCTGGTCCCCATACGCGTTGCAACAATTCGCGATGAGTCAGGACTTTGCCCGCGTTGCGTGTGAGTTCGCATAGCAGGTCATACTCTATGGGTGTGAGATGGACCTCTCTGCCGCCAGAGCGTACGGTGCGGTGGGCAAAGTCAACTATCAGGCCGTGCTCGCCACCACAGCGATAGATAGAGCGCTGTGGCTCGTGGCCAGCTACGCTGCTGCGTAAACGTCCTATTTCCTCAGCGCGGCGCAAGGCAACGCGGACACGGGCCAGTAATTCGTTAAGGCTGAACGGCTTAGTGAGATAATCATCGGCTCCCTGGTCAAGTGCCTTGATTTTCACCGGTTCTTCGTCATGAGCAGAGAGCACTATGACAGGAGCATTGCTCCATTCACGCAGGCGGCGCAGAAAGGTTAGACCGTCGAGCGTAGGTAGTGAGAGGTCAAGTAAGACCAGTTGCGGTTGAAAGATGGCTGCTAGGTCAATAGCTTGAGCTCCATCACGCACGGCCTGAACCTGGAAGCCGCGAGCTTTGAGCTGGGCGAGGAGGAATGTACTCATCTGTGGGTCATCTTCAACACACAGGATACGAACCTTTTTATCGGTACTTGTCATTTGCGCTCCTCCAGAAAGGCAGACTGCCTTTTATCTGCTTGATGATTCTGCTCAGACCTCCCTTTAAATACAGGGAGAGTGAAGGCAAAGATAGTCCCCTGGCCTGGACTGCTTATCAGTGTTAGTTTGCTTCCGTGGGCTTCGAGAATGCCCTGGCTGATGTAAAGGCCCAGGCCAGTTGTAGAGCTCCAGCGCGTAGTTTTGCTCATTTTGCGAGGCCATTCCGGAATTGGTTGTCCCGGTCGATGAACCGAAGGACGGTGCATGGCTGCAAAGGTGCTGAAGCGTGTAAAGAGAGTTGCCTGTTGTTCCGGACTAATGCCAGGTCCCCGGTCGGTGACACTGAGCCTGACTGCCGTCGTCTGTTGTGGCTTATGTTCTGAGTGAAGCGGCTCGGCACTGAGCTGAACAGCATCGCCCTCGGGGGTATGGCGGAAAGCATTGCTGAGAAGATTAGTCAGTACACTCATGATCAGCTCGTAGTCTCCGACGACGGCTGGTAATGGTGAGGGCAGCTTAATCTGCAAGCTACGGTTGGAAGAGGTGATCAGTGCAGCGAGACGATCCTGTAGGTCTTCAAACAGCTCTGGTATAAAAATAGGCTCCAGTGCAAGGCGTAATGCACCGGCCTCAACGCGTGAGGCATCCAGAAAGTGGTTAATCATGCCAACTAGCCGTTCTACCTGCTCATCTGCTGTCTGTAAGAAGTCGTATTGTTCTTCGCTGGACCACTGGAGATCGCGTGCCAGAAGTGCACTCAGGTGAGCGCGGATATTGGCCAATGGTGTTTTCAGTTCATGCGCCATCGTGGTGAAGAAATCTTCACGTGCACGCTCCAGGGCCTTAATCCTGGTGATGTCCTGGAAAACGAGGATTGCGCTAGTGACAGTACTGTCGTGTGCACGTAGGGGAGCTGTATTGACAAGCAGATAGATGGCTTGCCCATCAGTTCTAGCCATTTGCAACTCTGCTTCGCAGGTCTTCCCGAGGATCAAAGCTTGATACAGTGGTCGTGCTTCGTAGGAGATGAGCGTCCCACTGGTAGTACGAGCGGGTAAAGGGCGTAATAATTGCTCACAATTCATCCCAATTGCTCGTCGTCCAGCTTCATCAGGGTCATCGAGAGGTTCCAATGCTGCGCCAAGGCTTTGCAATATCTGCACTGCCTGGCGATTGATTAAAGTAATTGCAGCATCGCGAGCGCTTACAAGGATAACACCTGAAGGGAGATGTCTCAGGAGTAAGGCCATGCGGGCATTGGTGAGATCTTGTGCTGCTTTGGCCTGTAGAAGTGCAGCGTTGCGTTGTTTGATTTCTGCTGTCCGCTCAATGACTTCAGCCTCAATACGCTCACGTGCTGCAACTTCTTCAGTCACGTCGTGGTAAATAGTCAGAAATGCAAAGATATCGCCAAGGTCGTCCCGGATGGGAGTATATGTGCAGCTCATAGTATACGCTTGACCGTTGGAGCCAAGGATTTTGAATTCATCAGTTTGTCCTTGCAAGGCACGTTGCTCCAATGTTGCAATCGGGTCGAGGGCCTGTACAAAGTCAGGCTGGAATGTGGCGGAACTCCGCTCGAAGGCCTCTAAGGTAGGCAGGCCGATTATGTCGTCCGACCAGCCGAACAAAGTTCTTGCAGCATGATTCATGTCAGCGATGCGCCAACGTGGATCATACATGACAACGCTATCGGGGATGGCCTGCATAATGTTTTCTTTCTGGCGTGCCTGACGGCTGGCTGCACGTGCCAGACGGTCGATGCTGCGAAATAAGCGAGCATTTTGGATTGCCAGGCTAGCTTGTTGAGCGAAGCGCTCCAGGAGCTCAACCTCTTCAGCTGGGAAACCGCGTGCTCGGCGGTGGTAGACTTCGATTGTTCCTAACACGGTATTTGTATTGACAGGAACGCTTTCTGTTTGCTCATTAAGTGTGATCGTGGAAACTGTTTCGAGACGTGGCTCAAAAATAGGGACACAGAGTACCGAGCCAGGTCGACAGGGAAGACCTCTCTTGTCAAGGAATGGAAATTCAATCTCTGGTGTCGTGCTAGTATCAGTAATAATGATGGTGTGGCGTTCCTTCACGGCTAGGCCAAGCAGGGTGTGTTCGTTGACTGGTGGATGCCAGTCTTGTGATTGCTTATGAACTCCGTGTTGGGCTGCCATTGTAGCGTTGTGAGGAAGATCGAGGAGGAGATGAGAGATCTCTTCCTGTCCCCAAGGATATATTTCTGTGCTTGGGAGGGACTGGTCCATAAGGAAGACTGCGCAGCGTTTTGACCCTACCATTTCGTAAAGAGCTTGCAGGATGCGTTCGAGCACGAGATGAAGTGAAGATGGGCCAGCAATAGCCGACGCGATATAATGAATTGCATTTAGGTGCAGGCGTGAACGAACGGTAGCTGTCACATCCTCAATCGTGACAAGCAGTGTGGGGAGGGAATGCTCTGTGTCCTGATTGTCACCTTTAGATCTATACTCTACTGCTACGCGCCAGTAGGTACGTCCCCTGCTTTCCAGAAAGCCTTCATATGGAATCTCACTATGGTGGATAGACTCTCCGCTCTCGGCAACATGCTTGAGAAGAGGGATGACGATGGCACCAAGTTTGGCTGGGATTACCTCCTCTACGCTATATTGTCTAAGGTCCTGTGAACTCCAGGACTCATCCAGCAGTGAATGGAGGTATGAATTGACATACAGAATACGCAGGCTGGGGGGATCGAGGATAGCAACACCAACCGCCACATTCCCAAGGATATACTCAAGTTGTTCTGCTCGTCTAGGCTTCATAGCAGCACTTTTTCTTATGAGTTGTGTGCGTGCACGCGATTGCCGCCGTTTCTGCCAAGCTGGATAGCTAGATCTTCTTTCGATCGCAGATACCCATCTTTGCTTTGTGACCAATGGCTATTCGTACTGCTATTATTATAGCCGTTTTTGTATATGTTGTCACCTGGGAGTGCACTTTAATAATCTTTTTCATCTATTTTCTGTCTATGCATACGACGGATATGTGCGCGTTCTATAATCGCTTTCTCCTCATCGTCAGCAGGCGCAAGCGGAGGCACAGGAGTAGGTTTTCGATTCTCATCGAGTGCCACATAGATCACATAGCTACTGGCGATCTTTCGGACCTCTCTGGTAACCAAATCTTCAGCTGTTACTTCAACTCCAATCTCCATACTCGTGCGTCCAACATAATGCAGCTCACAGTGGACAGAAACAACATCCCCGATAAAAGCGGGAGCCAGAAAATCAAATCTCTCCACCCTGGCCGTGACTACGCTAGGACGCTGGCAGTGCTTGATGGCAACGATAGCTGCAGCCTCGTCAACCATACGCATAATTACCCCACCATGGACATTTCCCTGTATATTCGCATCTGCCAATTCCATAATACGCGTGGTAGTACTCCGCGAGTAGGCAATACTGCGTCCTTGCGTCAAATCTACTTCAGGAAGAGTTCGGTGTCTATTGATTATTCTCTCGAATGGGTTCATGAAACTTTCACCATAACTTTCAATACTCCCTTTTGAGCTGCGCGATCGAATGCTGTTAGTCCTTCATCAAGAGTATAGCGTGCGCTGATAAGTGAGGATACATCAACAAGCCTCTGGCTCAAGGCACGCAGGGCAGGAGGAAAAGGGCCACAGCGTGATCCCTGGACGCGTATTTCATCAATGACAATTGGAGCCAGATGTAGGGTGCTCTTATCCGCCACCGTACTCTTGAGCACGATCGTTCCGCGCGGTCGGACTAAGCGTATTGCAATTTCCAACCCTTGTGCAGACCCGGAGCATTCTACAATGAGATCGACGCATCGCCCATTGTCTGATACGAAGTGCTCTATCTCTTTGAGGTAGTGGGTTGTAATACCCAGGTTTTCTACCAGTGCCAACTTTTCCTCGTGCTTTCCTATCATCAGGACTTCGCAATTACTCAGCCTGAGCACTCGTGCTGCCAGTTGGCCCATTTTGCCATCACCAACGATGGCGATACGCTGGGTCGGCATCAGATGGATCTGCTCAAATATCTCAAAGTTGGCGGCTAGTGGCTCTACAAATACCGCCTCCTCATCGCTCACACTCTCAGGAACTATGTGCAGGTTCTCAACAGGTAACATCACATAGTCGGCAAAGGCACCGTCGCGGTTGACAATCCCGAGCGTCGTCCGGTTCGGGCAATGCGTCGGCATATCTCGCTGGCAATAGAAACAGTCAGCTCGGTGACAGGCTGCATTGATCTCACCAACCACGCGCTGACCAATCAGGTGCCTGTACTGCCTGAGTACGGTGTCACCATATATCTCCTCAACGACTCCGACAAACTCATGTCCCAAGACACCCTGGAAGCCCATATAGCCACGCGTAATCTCCAGGTCAGTGTTGCAAATCCCTACCTGTACAACACGGATCAGTGCCTCACCTGCAACAGGAGTGGGATGTGGGTAGTCGTGTTCAAGTGCCAGTTCAGTGCCTCGACACACTAATGCACGCATAATTCATAGGCTCCTTCTTTACATTGTTTTCCCAACTACATGAGCACAGTATATCATCTTCGAGGAAAGGCCTATTCTTGATCGGTAGTAAAGAGGGTAAGCGTCAAAGCTTTGCCCAGGGGAAGCGTTGCTCCTGTGGGTGCGATGAGACGAATGTGGCAGTTGTAACAGTTGTGACAGTTGTGACGGTGTGGTGAGAGGAAGAGTTGCTCCTGTGGGTGTAAGGTGATGAATGTGACAGTTGTGACAGTTGTGACGGTGTGGTGAGAGGAAGCGTTGCCCCTGTGGGTGCGATGAGACGAATGTGACAGTTGTGATAGTTGTGACGGTGTGGTGAAAAGAGGATGATCTGGCTGGCGAGCCCTTTTGAGGAGTTCGCCTTGGCTTGAAGATTGTGCTCAGTCTGTGTACGGATAAGAGGTTGGACAGGACTACCCTCCCGATGGCGGAGACGAGAAAGGCCCCAAACTTACAGATTTACTCATTTTACAGATACTACTAGCTATAGTTTCCAGTTTTCGGGATACGTTATAATCGTTAGGCTCATTTCGTCGATTATATAATTACTCGGTAGCCACACCAATCCTAACTGAATATTTTGACATATCTTACAATTACTACAACGTATTAAGATGTAGAAAAGTAACGAGACAATTATGAGTATTTTTGAACGTTGTAGTGCTCCATAGTTCCATCAGTATATGAACAATCTGTTGAAGCTTATTAAATTGTATTTCCATCTACTTGGTTTATTCCCTGGAGGGAGGAGATCTCTTTAGATGCTCCTGTACCTCTGTGAGGATGAATCAGTGCTTCTTATGTGTTTTTTGCTGTTTTTACTTGCATAAATATTCGCATCGCCTCCTCTGGGCTCATATGCTTCTTCAATTCTTCAAAATACATCCCTAAGTTTTCCTGTCTCTTCGTGAGGAACTCATGTTTTGCGGTTGGGGTGAAACCACCAAATACCTGCTGTGCTGCTTGGTACTCTCTGTGTAAATGTGATTACTTGATGGCTCTTGGCCGACTTTGGTGAAGCGGGGAATGGATGGGGTTGGAGGGAGAGAAGCAGGGATGATACACTGCACTTCACGAGAACGTGTGAA
>WNFJ01665956.1_pt1 | contig 11497 bp, 3 predicted proteins | sample 5400461 | NCBI WGS metagenome assembly WNFJ01 (sample SAMN13153349, study PRJNA577476) | soil metagenome | isolation source: 115 cm saprolite on Douglas fir-dominated hillslope | place: USA:California | collected 2013-09-17 | reverse complement strand
GTAGTAGCGGTGCTGTCGCTGGCACCAGCGCCTGCCAATGGACAGACGGTAACTGCGACAGTCGGCGTTGGAACTGGGCCCGATGCCATGGCCATCAACCCGGTGACCAACAAGGTGTACGTGGCCAACTACAACAGCAACAATGTGACCGTGATCGACGGAGCCAACAACAATGCCACCCCGGTCAGTGTTGGAACCGGTCCCGCTGCCATCGCAGTGAGCCCGGTGACCAACAAGATCTACGTGGTCGATTACGGCAGCAACAACGTGACCGTGATCGATCCTGCCAACGCCAATACCACCACCCCGGTCAGTGTCGGAACCGGTCCCGTTGCCGTGGCGGTGAACTCTGTGACCAACAAGATCTATGTGGTCAATCGCAACAGCAACACCGTGACCGTGATCAACGGCGCCGACAACACTACTACTGCCGTCAACGTCGGAACCGATCCCGTTGCCGTAGCCGTGAACCCGGCAACCAACCAGATTTATGTGACTAACTTCACGAGCAACAACGTAACCGTGATCGACGCCGCCAACAACAATGCCACCACCCCGGTCAGTGTCGGAACCGGTCCCGTTGATGTGGCGGTGAATCCGGTGACCAACAAGATTTACGTGGTCAATTTTGTCAGCAACAGCGTGACTGTGATCGACGGAGCCAACAACAATGGCACCACCCCGGTCAGTGTCGGAACCGGTCCCGTTGATGTAGCGGTGAACCCGGTGACCAACAAGATCTATGTGGTCAACAACGGCAGCAATAACGTGACCGTGATCGACGCTGCCAACAACAACGCCACCACCCCGGTTAGCGTAGGAACTAATCCCGTTGTCGTGGCGGTGGATCCGGTGACCAACAAAATCTCTGTGGTCAATCAGGGAAATTCCACAAACCCCAGCACTTTAAACGTGATTGATGGGGCCACGAACTACATCGCCACCGTTGGTGTCGGAATCGCCCCCGGTCCTGTGGCCGTCAATCCGGTGACCAACAAGGTCTATGTGGCCAACAACGGCAACGGCGTGAACCCCGGCACAGTTACCGTGATCGACGGGGCTACGAATATTACGGCTTCCTCTCCGGTCAGCACCGGAATCGGTTCTTCGTATGCGGTGGCCGTCAACCCGGTGACCAACAAGATCTACGTACCCACTGCTGGCAGCAATGACGTGACCGTGATCAACGGGGCGACGAACACCCTCATCACCAGGGTCAATGTGGGAAAGACCCCTTTGGCTGTAGCCATCAACCCGATTACCAACAAGATCTACGTGGCCAACTCCGGCAGCGGTAACGTAACCGTGATTGATGGGACCACTGACACGGTCGACGTCTCCGTCAGCGCAGGAAACAGCCCCACCGCCGTGGCCGTCAATCCGGGGACCAATAAGATCTACGTGGCCAACTACGGCAGTAATGACGTGACCGTAATCGACGGCAACAACAACGCCACCAGCAAAGTGAACGTGGGAACCAATCCGTCTGCCGTCGCTGTGAGCCCGGTGACCAACAAGATCTATGTGGCCAACTCCGGCAGCGCCAGCGTGACTGTGATCGACGCTGCCCACAATAATGCCACTACCCTGGTTAGTGTCGGAACCAATCCCGCTGCCGTTGCCGTCAATCCGACGACCAACCTGATCTATGTGGCCAACTCCGGCAGCGCCAGCGTGACTGTGATTGATGGGGTGACGAACGCGCCTTCTGCTCCAATCCCGGTCGGGACCTTTCCTAGTGCCCTTGACGTGAACCCAATGACCAACAGGATCTACGTGGCCTGCCGCGGCGACGCGATGACCGCCGGCCAGGTGACCGTGATCAGTAACTTTACGACCACAACTCCACTTAACGCCGGAGTTCAGCCCTTCTCCGTCGCCGTTAACCCGGTGACTAACAAGGTCTACGTAGGCAGCTTGGGATTTGTGGGTAGCATACCCGGGAGAGGACCCGCCGACCAGGCTAACATCAGGACGTTTGCGAACAACCTCGGTACCTTGACGGTGATTGATGGGGCCACGAACACCACCACCGGCACTGTGAGCGGAGTCAGTATCCCTCAGGCCCTGGCCGTGAACCCGGTAACCAACCAGGTTTATGTCGCCAGCTTTGACAGTAACGACGTGAAGGTGCTGACCGAGCAGCAGGTGCAGCCTATTCCGCTTACTACATTCATCGAACCGCTGCCCGGCAACCAAATGGTGAACCCGCTTGGCGCGGCCTTCGTCTTCGATGTTGCCAGCTCTTATACACCCATCGTACCCCCGATACGGAACCTGTATTTCCAAGTCGATACCTGGCAGGGCCAGTGGCTTAAGGCCACCGCCGTTGTTATCGGCTCCCACTCCGCTTCTTTCACCGCCGGAACACCGTTACTGCCTGGCGTCCACATTGTTTATGCCTACGCCACCGATGGCCAGTTTGCCGATTCCATCCAGACGCGCTTCCAGAGCAGCCCTATCATCGGCGCCATTGCGGCCTACCTTTTTGTGGTTGTCCCCAACCCTACGACTACGGTGCTGAACCTGCTGTCCGGGACCAATCCTTCCACCTTCGGGCAGTCCCTGACCTTTGGTGCGTTCGTCAGCCCCAGCTTCGTCACCGGTACGGTTCAGTTTAAAGATGGAAGCAGTGACCTGGGTGCGCCGGTCGTGTTGGCAAATAGCTCCGCCTTGCTTACTACATCCGCGCTGGCGGTGGGCGTACACAACCTCACCGCCGTCTTCATTGGCGATAGCAACTTTGCCGGCAGCGTCTCTCCGCCATTCCCACAGGCAGTCATGACCACGTCCGGAACGGCAACTTCCACCTCATTGACCGCGACCCCGCAGACATTTTTCCGCCGGTCTGCAATTTTCGTGGTAGTGGTCAACTCTTCCAGCACGCCTTCAGGAACTGCGATTCTGCTGGACGGAAATAAGCAGCTTGGACCGCTCCTGGCCATATCATCCATTGGAAACACAGGAATAGCCGTCTACAGCACACCGTTAAACATCGGCATGCACCACATCCGGGCAGTTTTCCTGGGTACCACCGGCCTGAGTAGTGGCAGCTTCTCCACCACCCAGACCGTGAACGCATCGCCCCGGCCCAAGCCGCGCTAAGGAACAAAAATGTTTGCATTTTTTTCAAGCTATTTCGAGTGCTTTCAGCCGCCGTCTGCCGGACGTAAAGACCATGGACCTCTGCCGCGTGTGTATCGCATTATCAGTTCTTTTGGGTTTTGTAACGCTGGCGGAGGCGACCATCACCTTGCAGCCCCGCACCGCGGGACCAGTTTGAATTGTGCTGCTCTTGAAGGATGACTATGTTACGTCACCCTCCAGGCCTGCGCCAGAGTGTTTGGGCAAATGGCAACAAGAAGCAAAGGAAACAGGCAAGTTACAAGTAAGCCAGAAAGGAAATTACGATGGAATGGATTCCAGTCGGTCCCGACTTTGTCTTCCGTCCTAGGGCCCCCTTCACCCGCTTGTCCCGCCGAAACGAGTTCGGGCACCACGGCCCGGTATTCCAGATCGTAGAAGACGCGCAACGGAGGTTGTATGTTCGCGTCGACGCGACTTTCTGGGGCACTGCAGCGTTCCGCAGTGACGATCTCGGCCGATCCTGGGTGCCACTCGCCGACGACTTGGTACGCGCTGATCCGACCGTGAGGCCAACAGCACTCGCGCTTAATCCGCAGGTCCGCGACACAGTTTACCTAGCTGCTCCGAGGGACAATTTTTTCGCTCGCGCGACGCCGGGGAGAGCTGGACGGCCGGCGGACCCTTGCCGCGCGGGGTGTCGCACTTGGTCGTCGATCCCCGCCACACCAACGAGAATACGACCGTCATTTACGCGGGAACCTACGCCGGCGGCGTATATTACTCCGTCGACGAAGGCGCGTCCTGGAACTCGGCCAACTTGAACGGGCCGGTCTTTTCCCTGCGTTGCCGCTTCACCCCGCAAGGCGGCGCTGACTTCTTCGTCTGCATTCTCAACGAAGGGCTGCACTACGGAAGCTTCGATCCGACGCTTTCGTCGCCGACCTGGGTCGACTTGGCGGCGCTGCACGTCGGCCTGGCGCCCGCGCCGACGAACATGACTAACGTGTTCAATTGGCAGGCCGCTGCCGTGGAGTTCTGCGCCAACGGGCGCGTCTATGCGTGGTTGGCTCTCGTTGACAAGTCGGTCGGGCTGTACACGAGCGTCGCGCCGCTCGCGCATTGGGAGGCAATCAACGACAACAAGGATGCGAACGACCCGCTGCCCGACCCCGGTCAGGGATTCTACAATTTCGTCTTCGCAGTAACGCCCAACTCGCCGGGCGACGCGAAGAACGACATTCTGCTCCTGGGGAACCGCGGGCTCAGTCGGTCGACCAAGGCCGGCCACAACTGGCAGATCGTTCCGGACGCCGCACAGTTGCACGGCGACCATACGTCATACGCTTTCGGCATTGGCCGCGGCGGCGTGCCCATCACGTACCTTGGTTGCGACGGCGGACTCGGCGCCAGCACGTCGTTCGCCGACCCGAACATCGATATCACTCAGCCGCCAGCGTACCTCAACCAAGGCGACACCTACGATCCGAGCAACGCCGGCGTCCAGAACTACAATCACGGCCTGCAGTGCTTCAGCGAGGTCGCCTTCGCCAACCACTCCGACCTTCCCGCGTTCCGATACTTCGCCAATTGGCATGCTGGCGCTGCGGGTGGTGTTGGCAGGGTGTGGAACAGTGTCGGCGGCGGCGGCGACTCGGTCCACGTCGGCTTGTCGCACGACGAGCAGGGCATCGCAGTCTGGTATTGGAGCCCATCGATCGGTGCCCAGCTGATTCGCGACAAAGGCGACTCCCAGAGCGCGACCCAAATCCAATTCAGGGATCGCGTCGGCCGGAAGCACATAGTCGTTCCCTACCAAGCGATTGCCGTGCAATCACCATTCCTGCTTGTCGACGGCATGATGATCGCCGGCATTCACGTCTACGACCACGTGCGCAACCTCAACGTGGTCGCCGTACTAGACGGCAACGGGGGAGCCGACGCAATCAGCCAGAACTTCGGCGTCGAAATCGACCGGATCGTCCCATTCGTCGCCGCCGGTCGGCCTCCGGGTGGCCAGGAGCCACGCCTCTACTGCGTATCCGCGCTGGGGACGGTAGAAATCATTGGCAGTGATTTCAGGAACTACAAGTTGTTGTCAGCTAGGCCGGGGTGGCGCCAACTCATCAACAACGGTGTGCCCTATCAAGTGCACTGGGACGCGAACGACCAGCAGCAGCCCGCTGGCGCCGTCATCTCCGCCATCGTCGGCGCCATCAAGAGTAATGATCTCTACGTTCTGTGCCGATATCCGGTGACGGTTGGCAGTGTCACGACGCCGCTACTGCGCGTCTCCGGCCAGAATTGGATACCGCAGGCATGCGACCCACTGCCGCCGGGGCGCGGCAACGGTTTCTGGCGCATCACACCGGATCCGGCCCACGATGACACCCTATTCGTTTCCTGCGGTTCTGACGTGTTCGTGCTGACTAGGACCACCGCTGACACGTGGTCCTGGGAAAAGATCAGCGACGGGCTGCCAGGCTATCAGATTTCCGATCTGTGGGCTGGCAAGATAGGACAGGGCGGGAATTCGTTGGTCTTGCTGCGCGCGCTGACCAACGGCCGTGGCGTATGGGAGCGCGTGGCGCCGCCTCGGCAGCCCGAGCCAGCAGTCGCCCCGACGGGTAGCTCACCGCTGCCGAAGCGGGTGCTCTATCTGCGGCATAACATCCTCGACACGGGATGGCTCACATTCTCCCCGGATGATCAGCCGAACCCATACTATCCGAATGATCCGCAGAGGCGGGTCTTCGTCTATCAGTCACCAGATATCAAGATCGAAGAGCGATCGCCCAAGGATTACTTTCAAAGCGATCCTGAGGCGACTCGACTCGATTCCGTCAATTTCGAGTTGCTGCGTGATCAAGGAGACGCTGTGAAAGCCGTGTCGGCGGCTCGGGTGCACCTGCAGGTGCAGAGCCATGATAATAGTCCAGAGGACAACGTCTCGGTATGGGTAATCTATAGCTACGGAGCGCCCACGCCGTCGCTGGCGGCCGACGGGAAAAACAACAATTTCCAGTTCTGGCAGCAGTTCAAGCCGGACGGTACGATCGTCCCGAACCTGCCGCCGGGCGGCCCGTGGCGGGCGATTGGACCGCGCATCCTTGAGGGGCCGCCGATCGTGCTGTCGGGGATCGCCGCAGCGACGCCGAGAGTCGTAAGTTGGGGGTGGGGCGTGCCGCCGGATTTTAGACGCCCGTTGTCGATCGTAGCCTTCATCCACAGCGCAACTCACCCGATCAACGAGAGCGACGAGTACGATGTCTTGTCGCTGGTGAGATCCCGGCGCCAGATCGCTCTGCGGATCATCGAGCCCCCATACCCATAAGAGCGGCCCGCGCTCTTCCGTCTCTCCATCCTTCGAGCAGCGACCGCGACGAAGCGATCCGGGCGCTGCGTCAGAAAGAAGCGCGTCTGGTGGCAGCGGAGAACGAGATCCACGAGTTGAAGATGGCGGTGCAAGATCTGGTCAGAGCTAAGACTTCCCATCCGTAAACGAAGAATGATCGCGGGATGGCGTGAAGGAATGAAAAAATCGCAAGACCCATTCACTCTGAAACCGGTCTTGTGCTGGCACTCGAATTCTGTAGGTGAGGAGACACGATGCGTTTTTTCTGCGAGCGTATTATATCGGCGGCCCTTCTGGGTCTGGTAATGATGGCGGCCATAACGGCTGCCTCGCAGACCCGCGCAGCCGGTCCGGTCCAAATTGTGCTGCTTTCCCAAGGTACTCCAGTCACCAGCATTTCTGTGGGCCAGGGTAATTTAAAACAAGTTGACGTTAAGCAGATGTTCTTCCGGGCCTCGGGCCAGGCGGGCAATAGCCAGGATGTGACAGCGCAAGCCACCTGGATCGTTGCGGATCCAAGTATCGCGTTTGTGTTCCGAGGCACCATCATCGGCAAAAAGATCGGCAGCACAATCGTTACGGTGACTAAAGGCCCGGCACATGGCTCGATCCTCGTGACTGTAACGGCGCCTCCGGCGCTGCTCTCGATCGCGGTGATTGAACCCGACTCAGGAATCGGCCTCGGAGGACATAAGCAGTTCGACGCAATAGGCGTCTATGCCGACAACAGCTCGAAGGACATCACAACTTCGGTCTCCTGGAGTTCCTCGGCGCCAACCGTGGCCAGCATTGACAACGGCGGGCTGGCATCGGCGGTGGGCGCCGGCGCAACCACCATAACCGCTACCTCAGGCAACATAAGTGGAGTTGCCCACCTTACGGTGGGATTGCTGTCCATTGCCGTCACCCCGGCCAATGTCATTATCAGCAATGGGGCCTCGCAGCAATACACGGCCATGGGCCACTTTGCCGATGGCATCGACCGCGATGTAAGCACAGCGGTCGCCTGGTACTCTGATCTTCCATCAGTGGCCACCATTAATTCCACCGGCCTGGCTTCAGCCGCAGCTCCAGGCGGTACGCACATCCAGGCCCGAGCAGGTTCGATACAGGGATCGACCCTACTGATGGTTGACCTGGTCTCTTTGGAAGTCCAACCCAACGTCGGTCGAGTTGACGTCTCAGGAAGCATCCCAGAGGGAGTAATCGGCCATTTTAGTGACGGCTCAACCCAGGGTTTTAGTTCGTCCTCCTTTACGTGGACATCAGCTTCACCCTCCGTCGCGACCGTCAACAACGGCGGATTGGTCACCGGCGTCAGCGACGGAGGCACTCAGATTACCGCCGCCTTCAGGACAGTAAGCGGAAGCGCCGGGATCCTGGTCGGATTGCAGAGTTTCTCCCTTTCTCCTCGCGACCCAATCATTCCCCTGAGAACGAGCCAGCAGTTTAAGCTCAACGGCAGCTTTAGCGACAATTCGGTCCAAGACATCTCAAGCCTGGCCGTGCGCTGGGGTTCGAACGTGCCGAGCGTTGCTAGCGTCAATGCATCAGGATTGGCCCAGAGCCTGACCCAAGGCTCAACCCAGATACTGGTTTACTTGGGCCCCGCCGGCACCACTAGCACGTCCTTGACCGTGGGTCCGCCTGCTTTGCTTTCGATTGCCGTTACACCTGCAAGCACGAGCGTTCCTGCCGGCAAAACAACCCAATTCATCGCCACCGGAACTTACACCGATGGCAGCACAAACGTAATCACCAACGCGGTCGCCTGGAAGTCTTCAGATGGAACCATTGCCACCATCAATAACGCTGGCCTGGCTACCGGAGTGAAGCAGGGTGGGCCGGTGACCATCACCGCCAGTTTGGGGAACGCCACGCCGGGCACGGCCAGCTTGACGGTTAGCGCGCCGCTGCTGGTTAGCATCGCAGTCACACCGGCAAATCCGCGCGTAACCAATGGACAGACCCAACAGTTCACAGCAACCGGAACTTACAGCGACAACAGCACGCAGAACCTAACCAGCACAGCCACCTGGAGTTCGTCCCTTCCGGCTGTGGCCACCATCAACGCCAACACCGGGCTGGCTACGGCTGCGGCTGTGGGCGCCACGACCATCACCGCGACGCAGAACTCCATTTCAGGAAGCGCCGGCATGAAGGTCACTGGGTTACCGGCAAGATTCGCTTACACCGCAAACTTCCTGGACAACACAATCGAGGAGTACACGGTCAACGCCAATGGACAGTTGCGTAATAACGGCTATGTATTCAACGGCCCCAACACCGGTCCGCAAGGGGTCACAGTAGATCCGGGCAATAGTTATGTTTACGTGGCCAACAGCAACGTCAATACAGTTTCTGCCTACGCCATCAACTCGGCCGGCACCCTGGCCGCGATTGCCGGATCGCCCTTCACTGCCGGCAATGGCCCAACCATGCTGGCCTTCTCCGTGCGCGGGAATGGCGGCAGGAGCGCCTATGTAACCAATGGCGACAACACCATCTCCGAGTTCACCGTCAATGGCGATGGATCACTCTCACTGCTGACAACCACCGCCCCAACCACGGTTACCCCACAAGCGATCGCCGTTACTGCCAACGGACTCTATGCCTATGTAGCCAATCTGGGAGCAAGTTCGGGCACGGGCAACATCGCGCAATATTCAATTGCGCAGGGTAATGGCTTCCTAATCCCACAGCTCCCGGCTACGGTCGCGGCCCCAGGGTTCCCGGAGGCCATTCTAGTCGACCCGTTCAACAGGTTTGTATTTGTGAGTGATGTCAACAATACAGGTGGAAGTGTGAGCGCCTACAAGATCAACAACAATGGTACGCTTACCTTTCAGAATACCCTGGCTGCCGGTAAAGGCGCCATTGCCCTGGCGGTGGACCCGAGTGGACATTTCCTCTACACCGCAAATTACATTTCCAGTAACGTTTCCGCTTTTACCATTGATCAGACCAGCGGCGCGCTCACCGCTGTGGTGGGCACTCCAACCGTAGCCGTCGGCTCCAGCCCCCAGGCGGTCAGCATTGATTCCTCCGGGCAGTTCCTCTATGTGGGCCACTTTAGCTCACACGAGGTCTGGGAGTACGGCATTGATGGCACCAGTGGAGCATTGACGTTTCTGCACAAGATTCGTTCCGGAAAAGGCGTTGACGGCATGGCAATCAGCTCAGGCAGCTCGCCGCCGGTCTACACTGATTTCCTCGCGTTTGACGTAAACAGCGCTGGAGTAGGCGAGGCCCTAGTGGATGGAACCAGCGGAGCGCTCAGTGCCTTCAGCAACAACGCTCCTGCCGCCCCGACCGCAGTCGCCGTGGACCCCTATCAGCGATTCGTCTATGCGATCAAGAAAGCAAACAATACGGTTGCGCAATATACCCTTGGCTCTTTTGGCGCGATGACCTTCAACGGCGCCATTAGCACGGGCAATTCACCGCAGGCTTTGACGGTTGATCCCTCAGGACGCTTCCTCTATGTGTCTGCCAATGATTCCACAAATGCCGGTACTGGAGTGTTCGGATTCACGATCAATCAAAGTTCCGGCTTGCTTACCGCAATCTCGGGCGGGACCAAATTGGGCTTGGGAGGGGGACTGCTCACGACCGATCCAACGGGAAGGTTTCTATTCGTGCAAGGCAATGGTATTTACGTTTACAACATCAACCCCGCCGATGGTACCCTGAATTCGGTCCCCGGTTCACCTTTTCCAGAGAGCGTGGTCTCCCAGCTCGTCGTGGATCCCAGCGGAAAGTTTCTTTATCTTTCCGTCATAGATCAGGGCATATATAAACTGCACACGTGTCTAATCTCGGCTGTCAATGGCTCAATTTCCTGTTCCCTAAACTTGAATCAAGGGGTTTTCGGCATCGCTGTCGAACCTTACGGCCGGTACGCCTATGCCCAAACTAACCAGGGTGTCGCCAGTTACGGCATTGATCAGACTACAGGTTTTCTGACCCTTCTTGGATCGCCCGTGCTCGCCGTGGGCGGCAACCTTACAGTGGATTTCCAGGGGCAGTACGTATACTCGGCCAACTCGAATTCGATTTCGGTTTACAAGATCGATCCGAATACTGGGGCAATTACCGAGGTCACCGGGTCGCCTTTTGCGGCCGGAATCAATCCGGGTTCGGTGGTCATCAGCGGTTTTATACAGTAGCAGCGGACTGCCTTTGAAAGATCGGATCGGAAGATTTCTGTATGGCAGATATTAAGAGCGAATTTTTCCGCGCGCGGACAAACGCAGAAGAAGAGGTCGTCATTCTATGGAACAGAATCTGTCGAGTGGATCGGTCATGCCGCTAAGACATCGCACACTTGGCTCTTTGGGTTCGATCCTGGTCTTATTTGTTCTACTCGCGGCGAGTGGGGTTGCTCAGACCGGGTCACATCCGCTGCAGTTGGCCAGCCTGTGGCCGCAGCAGGAGTTGCGCCGGCATCGCGTCTCGCCCAACACTGAAAAGCCGGATGGGCCAGTGCTTTATCAGCTTCTTTTCAACGCCAGTGGGACTCCGGGCACGATTGCGAAATTCGACAGCAATCCCCGGCATCTGGCCAACTCCCTGATTACCGACAATGGCAGCATCGTCGCCATCGGCTCCCTTTCCATCGACAACACGGGGCTGATTACCTTCAAGAGCGGACAGAGCTTCCCCCTGCCGTCGGCAGCGGGCGACGTGAGCGGGACCTTTCCCAACCTGACTGTGACCAGGCTGCAAGGGATTGCAGTTGCGAACACAGCTCCGGCAAGCGGCCAAGTGCTTGGCTTTAACGGAACCACCTGGACGCCGGCGACATTGAGTGGCGGCGGCACGGTGACCAGCGTGGGCAGTGGACTCGGATTGAGCGGCGGCCCGATCACCACGAGTGGAACCTTGGCCATTGATGCCAATGTGGTGCCGCAGTTGGGCGCGGCCAACAGCTTCAGCGGGTTGAACCTTTTTGGCGGCGGCGCGCAGCTTCCGCCCGCGGGCACAGCCACGCCCAGCCAGGGATTCAACTCCAACGCCTTCGACCTGTTCGCCTCGGCTTACAACACCACCGCGGGC
>WNFJ01219814.1_pt1 | contig 11497 bp, 5 predicted proteins | sample 5400461 | NCBI WGS metagenome assembly WNFJ01 (sample SAMN13153349, study PRJNA577476) | soil metagenome | isolation source: 115 cm saprolite on Douglas fir-dominated hillslope | place: USA:California | collected 2013-09-17 | reverse complement strand
GGCGCATCCACCAATGTCGGCGTTTCCGTGGCATCCCAGTCGTGCAGGTCGTGCGGCGTGAACTGGTAATACCAGGCGAGTTTTCCCGTTGCCGGGTGAAGCGCCAGCACCGACGCCGTATAAAGATTGTCGCCCTTGCGCTCATCCCCGTTGTAGTCCGGGCACGGATTTCCCGTGGGCCAGTAAAGCAGTTTGGTCTCCGGATCGTAGGTTCCCGTCAGCCATGTCGTCCCACAACCGTGCTCGATCGCGCGGCCGATCCAGGTCTCCGACCCTGGCTCGCCCGGCGCCGGAATAGTCCAGAACCGCCACACGCGCTCCCCCGTCGACGCTTTGTAGGCATCCAGAAATCCGCGAACCCCTTCGTCTCCGCCCGAAACGCCGGCCACCACCAGGTCGTCGACCACCAGAGGCGCGCTGGTCGACCCGTAGTTTTGACGCGAGTCCGCCATCTCGACGTCCCAGATCAACTGCCCCGTGAAGCGATGCAGCGCGAACAGATGCGCGTTATCGCTGACCATGAACACCCGGTCGCCCAGGATCCCCACGCCGCGATTGATGCCGCTCGCCGCGTCACCCGCCAAGCCCTGCGAGCGCGGCCGGCTATAGTGCCAGATCTCGCGTCCACTGCGCGCATCGAGCGCATAGGCTTCGTTCACCGAGGTGACATACATCACGCCATCCACCACGACGGGGGTAACTTGCAGTGGGCGAGGCGCGCCGGGAATGGTGAACATCCAGCGCGGCGCCAGGTGTTCGATGTTGCCGGTATTGATCTGCTCGAGCGGACTGAAACGATTGCCGCTCTCATTGCCATGGTAGGTTGGCCAGGACCCGGGCGCAGGGTGAGCTACCTCGGCGAAGGATATTCCGGCCCCCATTTCGCCGGCGGCCAGAGTCGCCTTCGCCTTCGGATCCGGCGCGAGGCGCATGAGGTAAGCGATCAGGTCGCGCGTCTCCGCCGCATTGGCCTCCACCTTCGGCATCAAACTTTTCTCGCGAATCACTTCGGCCACCTGGTCCTTCGATAGCAGATGCAGCTTGCCATCGACGCCCAGCAGTTGCAAGTCGAAGGCGCTTTCGTTCTTGGCGACGCCCCGAATGGATTGCCCGTCGCGAGTGCGCACAGTAACGGCGCGGCCACCGGGATCGCGCAACGCCCGTTCGATCTGAGCCTCCGTGCGGTCGCGCCCGATCGCTGAAAGATCGGGCCCCAGCACACCGCCACGTCCACGCACCATATGGCAGCCGTAGCAATTCCCCTTGCCCGCGAAGAACCGTTCTCCCGCCGCCGGATCGCCCTCAGGCGTCTTCAATGTCATGACATAAGCCGCGATGGCGTCGGCTTCCCCGGTGGGAATCTTAAACGGGGGCATACCTCCGCCCGGAATACCCGCCAGAATCAGATCCCGCACCGCGTCTTTCGAGATGGCCCGAGGTCGCTGAAGATTGACGATGCCGGGGCCATGTCCCCCGCCAGTCCCATCCTCGCCATGGCAGCCGGCGCAACGCGCACGATACGATTGCCGCCCGGCGTCAGCCGTCTGGCCGCTGGCATTTCCCCAAAAAAGCGCGATGCAAATAGCGAGGGCTCGACCTGTGGGGCAGACGGTCTTGCCGTCTGCCCGCGCCGCAGGCGCCTTCGCGCGCAGACGGCGAGACGGTCCGCGCCACAAGCCGGAAGTGCTCACATTACGCAAGGATCGTCCTCCCCTACTTGCCGGAACCCCTACTCTTGCCCGCGCCCTGTTTCAGCACGACGATCCGATTGGCAGCTCCCCCTTCGAACACCTCGCGCTTTCCCCCCGGCCACTGCACTTCAATCCGCTTGTAACCCGCCTCATCCCCCAATCCGAAATGCAGCCGCGGATCGTTCTGCGAGAGAAAACTGGTTCCCGTTTGCACCTCTCCCGAGATCCGGCGGTCACCCGCATACACGTACACGCGCGCCCCCACCGCGTCGCGATTGCACTTCACGCCAACACACCGCGCCAGCAGCCAGTTCTTCTTCGTTCCGAAATTCTTCAGCAGACTCGGACGCTCGCCGATATTGTTGACCACCACCTCGAGCGACCCGCAGTTATCCAGGTCGCCCGCAGCCGACCCTCGCGACGACCACGCATCCGTAACACCCGGCCCGGCAGCCGCCGACATGTCCTTGAACTTTCCGCCGCCCACGTTCCAGTACATCAGGCGCGGCTGGCGAAATCTGGCTTGTAGCCCGCTGCGGTCCACTTCCGGATACACATGACCGTTGACCAGCAAGATATCCTTACGGCCGTCGTTATCGACATCGAGAAAATGGATGCCCCATCCCAGATATTGCGTATGCGCCCCAAGCCCGGACTGGTATACCTGATCCGTGAACGTGCCGTCCCGATTGTTGTGGTAGACATTGGGCGTGTCTTCGCTGAAGTTAGTTTTTACGATGTCCTGATATCCGTCCTCATCATAATCGGCGATGGCGACTCCCATGCCCGCCTGTTCCTGGCCGTCGTCGTTTAACGCGGTCCCCGCCGGGATCCCAATTTCCTCGAAGGTCCCGTTCTTCAGATTGTGGTACAGCAGGCTCGGCTTGGAATCGCATGCCACGTAGAGATCCGGGTAACCGTCGTTGTCGAAGTCCGATGCCGCGATCGTGAAGCCGTAGCAGCCGGTGGGTTTTCCAATGCCGCTCGAGATCGAAACATCTTCGAACTTTCCGCGGCCCTTGTTGTGAAAAAGATAATTCCGGCCGGGCGGCAGTCCCCGCGGGCCGCACATCACCGGCATGCCTTTCCATTGGCAGTTGCCGCCGGCGCCCGGCTCCGGTATTTTCAAGCGATCGAATTCCAGATAGCCCGCGATCGCCAGATCGAGCCTGCCGTCCAGATCGTAATCGGTGAAGGAACACCCGGTGACCCAGCGAATGTTTGCCGAGCTTAGGCCAGCCTCGCGGGTGACATCTTTGAAGGTCCCGTTCCCCTCGTTGTGATAGAGCGCGCTGTGGCCGAAATAGGTGACGAACAGATCCGTGAAGCCGTCATTATCGTAATCGGCGGCGCACACACCCTGCCCCCACCCCACGCGGCCGAGTCCCGCTTTCACGGTGACATCTTCAAAACGCATGTTTCCGAGGTTCTTGTACAAATGGCTGGTGGAGCTTGCGCCGTCGCCTTTTCCGTCCATGGTGGTCGCGTTCACCAGAAACACGTCCATCAGCCCGTCATTATCGAAGTCGAAGATCGCCACTCCGCTGCCCGTGGTTTCCAGAATGTATTTCTTCTCGTCCTTGCCCCCCGAGACGTTTTGCGCGGTCAATCCCGCCTCCACCGCAATGTCCCGGAAATCGATTGTGATCGGGGCCAGATTGGTGCGGATATCGATCGTCCGCGGCGCCCGCGCCGGAGAGGCCATTCCCTGAAAAGCTTCCACCGCCGACGTTCGGCACAGAACAAGTAGCAGAGCCGATGCGAGCAGGGCCTGGTTCATAGTGCCATAGTAGCAACCGGGCGCCGGGTACACGCCAGCCGCCTCCACCCATCGCCCTGCAATGAGTCTACTAATACCTTTCTATTATGGCTGTTCGTCTGTGTTGAGCCTATACTTTTGGATTGCGACAATTCATGGCTCTCCTCTTTCTTGTGTTGCTGTGCTCCTCTCTGCTTTCCGCGCAGAGCAGTCTTGCCCGCGTCGGCGGAACCATCTCCGATCCGAGTTCTAGACCGATCGCCGGCGCGCAAGTTCGCGTTAAGAGCGTTGAAACCGGCGCTGTCCGCACCGCGACCACGGACGCCTCCGGCCTTTTCGAAATTCCCGCTCTCACTCCTGGCGACTACACCATCGAAGTCACAGCCACCGGATTCGCGCCCGTCACGCGCGCTACGCGTCTTGAAGTCGGCCAGAACATGCGCGTCGACACTGCGCTCACCATTGGGACTGCCAAGACATCGCTCGAGGTCACTGGCGTTTCCGAAACTCTGAAGACCGAAGACGCCAGCGTGGGAGAAGTCGTGGAGTCCGTCGCCATCCGCGAGCTTCCTTTGAACGGCCGCATGTTACTCGATCTGGCCCTCACGGTTCCCGGTTCGCATATGTCGCACGGCGCGCAAGAGGGCAACATGAATCCTCTCTACTGGCGTCCCGGACAGGCTTCGGCGTTGTCCATCGGCGGTAACCGGCCTAACGCCAATTACTTTCTCATCGATGGATCCACCAACACCGATCCTACTTTCAACACGCAGAACCTGAGCCTTTCCCCCGATTCCGTTCGCGAGTTCCAAGTGCAAACCGGAAGCTACTCGGCCGAGCTCGGCGGAGCGGGCGGCGGACAGATCAACATCGTGACGCGTAGCGGCTCCACCCAGTATCACGGCACGCTTTATGAGTTCATGCGCAATGGCGCGCTCGACGCTCATAGCTTCAATGAGGAGCCGGGTGGAAAATTTCTGGTACAGAATAATTTCGGCGGCGCGGTAGGCGGCCGACTCATCGGGCAGAAGACATTCTTCTTCGCGAACTACGAAGGATTGCGCAGGATCAAGGCCGATACCACAACCGACACCGTCCCCACCGCGGCCGAAGCTGCCGGCGATTTCAGCAAGTCCGGAACGACTGTCTTCAATCCATTCAGCTCCCAGCCGAATGCGAACTACGACCCTTCGAAGCCCACTTCAAAATCCAATCCGCAAGTGATTCGCGATCCCTTCCCGAATAATCAAATTCCCGCCAGCCTGCTCGCTCCCGCTCCCTTGATCATGCTGAGCAAGTATGTCGTGCGCCCGAATTTGGGAAATGCCGGTGGCGGCCCGGATTCGAACAACTTCCGCGACCAGCGCAACGAGAAGAATTTCACCGATCAGGGCACTCTCCGCGTGGACCGCATTTTCTCTCGCGGCGATAGCATCGGCGCGCGATATTCGGTCGGCGGCGAAAACGGTTTCGTGCCCCAAGGTCTTCCCGGCTTCGGCCTCACGCACGACAATCTCTCGCAGCAGGCCAACATCACCTGGACCCGGATAATTACGCCCAACCTCGTGAACACAGCCACCGTCGCCTACATGCGCTTGGCCATGACTCATTATGAAGAGAACTCCTTCACCAACGACATTATCAGCCAGCTTGGCATTCAAGGCGTTGGATTCGGTGGACCCCGCGCCTGGGGCGCTCCGTATTTCAATGTCCAGGGCTATACGATTTTTGGCGACGTCTACCAGGCCACGCCGATGCAAAGCTTTGACACCGTCGTCGAAGGCCGCGACAGCCTTTCCTGGCAGCGCGGCCGCCACAGCCTGAAGTTCGGCGAGAGTTATCGAAGATTCATCTGGCCTATGTGGGCTTATGTGCTGAGCCGCGGCTTGTATCAATTCACGAGCGGATACACCACCCAGACCGCCTCGAGCGACGGCACTGGTTCCGGCCTCGCGAGCTTCGAGCTCGCGCTGCCCGCCGTTCGCCAGCGCCAGGTAGGATCCCCGCGCATGAACCTGCGCCAGTGGTATGCCGACGCCTTTGTGCAGGATACCTGGCGCATCACCAGGAACACCACGCTCAACCTCGGATTGCGCTACGAATTCATGAGCCCGCTCACCGACGTTTCGAACCAGTGGGCCGGTTTATTCGTGAGCCCAACCAGTCTCACCGCGTATATCGGAGGACAGGTCGGCACGCCCAAAGGACTCCTGTTTCCCAATAAGCTGAATTTCGCGCCGCGCCTTGGCATTGCCCACCAGGTGCCGGCCTACGGATTGGTGGTGCGCGCCGGCTACGGAATTTTCTACACGCCCGTCGACATGAATACCTGGTGCAACAATCTTCACAACGTACCCATCATTTTTCCGGAGACCAATCAGAGCGACGCCTTCACTCCTTCCATCACCAGTTTGAATTTCGCCCCGCCGGTAGTCGGCAGAACGGTCACCAGCTTCACCGCGTTCGATCCCTATCAGAAGCCCCAGTACATCCAGCAGTGGACCGCCTCCATCGAGAAGAGCCTCAGCCAGTCCACCACACTCGAAATCGGATATCAGGGCGATCGCGGACTCCACCTCCAGCGCGCACACCTCATCAATAACGCGCTGCCTGGGCCCGGCCTGATCCAGCCGCGCCGCCCCTATGGCGCCGCCACATTTCTGCCCGGCACTCAGTTTCCCGCCAGCGTCACTGTGGTCAGCAACACCATCCCCGTCAGTACTGTGAACTGGCTCGAGAACACCGGCAAGAGCTGGTACGACGCAGGCTACATCAATGTGCGCCGCCGTTTTTCATCCGGCCTCAGCTTTCTTACCAACTACACATACTCGAAGAATCTGAGCAACGCACCCGACTTCCGCTCGCCGATGTTTGAAGCCGCCATCCCGCAGGACAATAATAATCTGCGCGCGGAAAAAGGCTTCGGATGCGATATCCGCCATCGCTTCGTCCTCAGCGGCGTCTATGACTTGCCTTCGTTGAATAAACAGGGATGGGCAAATGCGATGACCCGTCAGTGGAAACTTTCCGCGATCTACCAGGCCCAGAGCGGATTCCCGTTCACGGTGTCAGTCTTCGGAGATAGCGCCAACACAGGAACCGTGCTGGGCGAGAATGCCGTCCGAGCCAATTATAATGGAGCGCCAGTCTCCACCAGCACAACCGGAACCGCCGATCGCTGGTTTAACACGGCCGCCTTCAACACGCCTGCCCCGTACACATATGGCAACGCGGGACGCAACACAGTCTTCGGACCTGGCCAGCAGACCGTCGATTTGTCGGTAGCCCGAAGCTTCACTGTTACCGAAAAGACCAGCTTTGAGTTTCGCTTCGGCGCTTTTAATTCCCTGAACAAAGTGAACCTGGCGACACCGGGCCGCTTCGTGAACACGCCGCAATTCGGCACAATCACCACAAGCGATACGCCCGGCCGCCAGATTCAACTCAGTGCGCGCCTGTCATTCTAAGTCCAGCCATCACCACCCAAGTTCGGGGTGTAACTTCAGTGTCTTGCCCGCGACCACATATACCTTCTGCGAAAACTCCGTGCGCCCACCTTCTCGAATCTCGATGTTGTAGCTGCCCGGCCGCAAGTACATCGACTTATTCTGATGCGTGGTACCCGCATAAGAGCCATTAATGAACACCTGGGCGTCCTTCACCTTGGTATCCAGCTTGACTTCACCGGAGTTAGGATGCGAGTAGTAATACCCGCCGTAAGGCGCGCCCCAGCCCCAATAGGGACCCCAATATGGGCCATAAAAACCGCGGTAATAACCGCCGTAATAGGGGCGGCCAACCACTACCCGTACCGCGGCCGGCGCGCTCATCGGAGCCAACGTCATCAATGCAGTCGCCAGAATTAGCAATCCTTTTCTCATGATGTGCCTCCATATCATAAGAAGCAATTCCCGTGCCAAGTACGCAATTCCTTTTATATCAATCAGTTTTCGGAATGCTAGTTGGCCGCACGTCACCACCCTGGCCGAAATCAACCAGGTGGGGCGGGCCTCTGGCCGGCCTCTTTTTTGCTTAAACGACTAGAAGTGGGCCCCTGGCCGGCCTTGCTCGAACCCAGCATTAACTTCCGCCCGTCACCAACGCGGCCCGCAGATTCTCCGCCAGCTGCATAGCCGAATACGGCTTTTGAATAAATCCCGCGATGGCCCCCACGCCCAGGTGCTCCCGCGTCGCCGACGCGCTATACCCCGACGAAATAATCACCGGAACGTCCGGCCGAATCTCGCGGATGAGCCGGAGCGCCTCCGCTCCTCCCATCTTAGGCATGGTCAAATCGAGCAGCACCGCCACAATCTTATCCGCGCTTTCGCGAAAAATCCGAACCGCTTCATGGCCGTTTTCGGCATCCAGCACGGAATATCCATAGCGTTCCAAAATCGTTTTCCCCACTTGCCGCAGCAACGGCTCATCGTCCACCAGAAGAATGCAGCCGCTGCCGCGAAGATCCCCCGGCGCCGGACTCTTCCCTGCCGGCGCAACAGGCGCCCCTGAGGCCGGAAAAAAGACCCGGAACGTGCTGCCCTCGCCCAGCACGCTTTCCACTTCCATCCTCCCCTTGTGCGCCCGAACGATACCCGACACAGCAGCCAGCCCCAGCCCGCGCCCGGTAAATTTAGTCGTATAGAAAGGGTCGAAGATCCGCGCTTTAGTATCGTCGCTCATCCCCGACCCGGAATCCCGCACCTCGATACAAACCTCCGCTCCGGCTTTGATCAGCATGCTGGAAACATGCAGCGTACCACCCTCGGGACCGATCGATTCGGCGCCATTGATAATCAGGTTCATCACGATCTGCCGGATCTGGCTCGCGTCCGCCTGAATCGCGGGCAAATCCGCACCAAGCTGCAGCAGCAAGTGCACCGTCTTCGGAACCGACGTCTCAATCAACGGCAGAGTCTCCGCGATCAACGCCGAAAGATCGAACGAGGTAATAACAAAAAATCCCTTTCCCGCATAGGCCAATAATTGACTGATCAGCCCAGCCGATTTTTCGCCGGATCGCTCGGCGATGTTCAGCATCGGGTACGCGGGATGATCCGCCGGCAAACTGTCTTTCGCCAGGCTGACCCCGCCTAGAATTCCGGTCAGCAAATTGTTGAAGTCGTGTGCAATTCCTCCGGCCAGCACCCCGATACTCTCCAGCTTTTGAGACTGCAACATAGCTTCTTCGTTTCGGCGTTGCTCGGTGACATCCCGCATCAGCTTCCCCAGCTCGCGCCCGTCTCCTTCGCCCGCGAAAGCCAGTACACCGCTGCAGAAAAAGCGCGTACCGTCCTTACGAACCCGCCATCCCTCGTTTTGGGCCAAGCCTCCGCGGCCGGCCGTTTGCAGCTCTTTTTGGGGAATCCCCCGCTCGATATCCTCCGGCGTAAAGAATCGGGAAAAGTCTTCGCCCAGTATCTCGTCTTCGCTATATCCCAGCAGCCGCTGCGCTCCCGCATTCCAGCTCGTCACAAGTCCCTCAAGACTCAACGTGCATAGGGCATAGTCTTTCACGCCCTCAATGAACAACCGGTACCGCCGGTTTGTTTCGGCGAGCTTTCGATCGAGGATGGCCGCATATCGTTGCCGCAGAAACGCCTGCCCGAGCGACGCCAGCAGATCGCCGTAAATGCCCAGCGTACGGCCGCTGACCGGCGCCTGCCGGCTGGCTTCCTTCCAAAGCACCTGCGGGGACACCCCCGCCTCTCTGGCGATGCGCTGTAAAGGCAGCAGCTCCGGATACCGTCCGAACACCTGGCCCGCGATCAGCGCGCCTAAGTGCAGGTTGCCGAGCGAAAGGGGCACCGCTACGTGCGATAACCCCGCCGCGTCGTGGACCATCGCTGGTTCGCCCGTCCGCAAAGCGTTGGGGACCGCCGTGCAAGGGACCATCGGCGAGAGACAGAAGGAACACGTCGATCCCCCATGGCCCGCTCCCCGATAGGCCAACCTCCAGACTGATTGCGAATTATGGCAGCTTCCGAGCAGCCGCCCTTCTGTATCCGTCAGCGCGACGGCCAGCTTCATCGTGCGCGCGTACATTTGCAAAGTCTTGTCCCAAGCCTGGGGATTGAGCAACTCGGCCCGCAGTTCCGGCGATAGGACCAAGCCCCTGAATTCGTCGCCGGAAGCGGGCGCCAATTCGGGCGATATTGGCGGCAATTTTTTTCGAGCTGCTTTGCCGAACTCTCGCAACACCACGCTAATCGCCCGCCCCACTCATGGCGTTTATTTTCTCAATGGCCTTAAACCGCGTGGGAGCCCTGCTCAAAATACTGGAATAGGTGGAAAACGGCGCCGGAGGATTGATGGCTGCCTCGCTCGGCACAAGATTGATTCCTCCCTCGCCGATTCGATACTCGCGGCTGTCGACCTCGTGCTTACTGCCGCGTGCCTTCACTACCGTCATGCAGCGGTATAGCGAACTTTCCAGTTCCACCAGGCTCAACAGGATGATATTGTCCATGATCGAGCTCACCGGAAAATCGGACATAAATGATGAAATCCCCAGAAATTCCGGATTTTCGTAATTAAAAAAAGTGGTCATCAGGCGTCCTTTGCTGAACGCCACCAGCGCATGGAAGAAGTCGCGATAAACGCCCAGACTTCCGATGGCTGTGCTGTAGCTGGTCATCCCGTCGATCACCATTCTCTGGATATTGTGCTTCTCCACCGTGCGGATGATGGCATTGAAGTGACGGTCGATATCCAGTTCCTGGGGGCTCTCGAACATCAGGTGAAGTGAGCCCTGGTCAAGCATCGGCTTCAGATGCAGGCCAAGAGTGTCAGCATTGCGAATAATCTGCGCCGGATGCTCGTCCAGCGAAATCAGCAGGGCAGGCTTCCCCTGAACCACCGATTCGCGCAAGAGATGTGTGCCCAGCACCGTCTTACCCACACCGGAAACGCCCACCACCATGGTCGTAGAGCCATCGAACAATCCGCCGCCGATCAGCGCGTCCAGAGCCGCCACACCGGTTGCCGAGCGTTTGGCCGTCGACGTGGGCTGCGGTTCCCGGAAAGGCAGGGGAGACTGCACGCGGCGGAATACTTCGAGGCCCTTGCCGGAGACAATGTGCAGAGTGTGCTCGCCCGACTCAAAATCCTGTCCGCGGCTCTTGACAATCTGGATAGTGCGCTGGATCCGCCGGCCATTGGGAACCCGGTTCAGCTCGATCACGGTATCCACCAGCGCGGCCGCCGATTCCGAAGTCAGGACTGACTCTGCGAGTGTCCCCGTCTCATGGGACAGCATGGCCGTCAAATTTTCGCGGTGCAAACCTCCCAGCAGTTGTTGCAACAATTCGCGGTAGACCGGAATGCTCCCTGGCGAAGCGCCGTTCCCGTTTGGTCCCTGGCGCAGCAGCCCGATTCCGTCGATAAAGATGCGCTTGGCGCCCATCTCCGCCGCGGTCTCCAGCAGCAGGCTATCCGGGGAACGCAATTCCTGTTCCAGCACCTGCGGACTGGTGAACACGATTTGCAGCTTTTTCTTCTCCTGCAGTTCCTCCAGCTTCCAGCCCAGGGTACCGGCGTCCTGCATGAGTTTCTCGGGACTGGTCTCAAACACCACGATCATGCCCGGCTCGTCAAACTCGACCGCGCCCCTGTAGATGAATTCCACACCCAGCAGCGTCTTGCCGGTTCCTGTCGTGCCTCGCACCAGGATCACGTTCGTCCTGGGGATTCCGCCCAGCAGGATCTGGTCGAGCCCCTCGATCCCCGTTTGCACTAAATCGTTTTCCGCCATTCGATCTACTCCTTGATTCTCATTAGAAACCCGAAGCAATCAGCTGGGTGTGGTGGGGGCCTGGTTTAGTATTCCACAACGCCTCAACCAAACACCCCTAGTGTCTTACCGAGGGAAAGATGATTTCTTTCCTAAGGCTCAGAACCGGTCACACATGAAAAAAATAAATTTAAACCCACTGATGTCTATAACTTCCAAGACAATCCACCAATTTGAAACCCCGTTTTTTTGACATCGTGTGCCATGATAAAAATAGAATAAGAGTCAGCGCCCGCGTGGGGCGGGTCCCCGGCC
>WNFJ01747850.1_pt1 | contig 11501 bp, 10 predicted proteins | sample 5400461 | NCBI WGS metagenome assembly WNFJ01 (sample SAMN13153349, study PRJNA577476) | soil metagenome | isolation source: 115 cm saprolite on Douglas fir-dominated hillslope | place: USA:California | collected 2013-09-17 | reverse complement strand
GGCAGGACCGCCAGCAGATCGATGAGCACCGGAACCGCCGCCGGGTTGTTCGTCTTGACCTGCGCCAGGGCGGCCTGCAGGCGGACTTCGGGATCGGCATCCTGGAACAGTTTTTCATCCGCTGCCGATGGCCTGTGGGCGCCCACTAACAGAGCGATCAGAACCACAATCAAAGAGAGAAGTTTTTTCATTACCACAATCTAACTCCCAGGCCCGGCCACTGCAACAAATTCCGGAATTGTCATGAATCCGCACCTTGACCTATAGACGAAAACCGAGGAAAATCCTGACGGGATTTGTTATTGCACTGGTCTACGGTAAAATATTATCAAGATAAGGTAATGCAATGAAAACGGAAGGAAGGGCTATGAAAACAGAAACACCCGAACTCGACGTGATTTTTGCCCACCTGGCCGAACAGTGGCGCAAAGAACGTGGCGCCACTTCCATGGCCAAACGCATGGCGGAACATCCCGCTTACCGGAAAATCGTGGCCTTGGGAGAAAAGGCGGTGCCGTTGATCCTGGCCGAACTGGAACGCCAACCGGACCATTGGTTTGTTGCCCTGCATGAGATCACGGGTGCCCGAGAAAAGCCGGGGCAAATTAAAGGAAATGGCCGCGGCCTGGATCGACTGGGGACGACAGCAAGGCTATTGTTGGTAATATGCTCATCGAATCCCTTTTCCCGAATCTCGTTTAAGCAGGTTACCGCATCACCAGTCCCCAAACCCTGGTTTACAATTGCATTGCCTGGGCGGCAGGGGACGATCAACAGTGGTGGGAACCTCTTGTGGGTCCCGGCTACTACTGGCCGAGTAGCGTGTCCTGTGAATTCACGGTCGAAGCCTTGATCCAGGTGTATGCAAGTTTGGGATACTCCGGCTGTGGCGATTCATCCTTGGAGACAGGTTACGAAAAAGTAGCTTTGTATGGAAATGCGCATGGATACACCCACGTTGCCCACCAACGGATAAACGGCAAATGGACCAGCAAGCTCGGAGCGCTCGAAGACATTGGGCATGACACCTTGGAGGCATTGCAAGGAACAGAATACGGGTCGGTTATTCATGTCATGAAGAAGCCAATTTCGGCAAGGGAACATGCTTAATTAAATTGTCCTTCATTAAAAATTACCGCCCGCGCGCCCGGAACGGGCTCTGCGCCGCGGTGTATTCCCACACCACCCGGCCCTTGCGATCGACTTCAAGCACGCGGCGGGTGTTGTGGCAGCCGGCGAGGATGTTGCCGTTGGGAAGCCCGGTCGCGGTGGTGACCTGGACGATGTTAACTTCGAGGGTTAGCTTGCCGTCGGCGTCGAACTCGGAGACCTTGTTGGGCAGGGTGATGAGGATGCGGCCGTTGGCGAGCAGGTCGATGCCGCTGACCCAGGAGGGATTGCCGCCGCTGTTGAAGGTGTGGATTTTCTTGCCCGTGGCGTCGAGGCGGAGGCACTGGCCGTTGGCGATGCAAAAGATGTGGCCGTTCTTGGCCTTGTAGCCGGCGGTCAGGTTGCCCAGGTTATTGACCATGAGAACCTGTTTTCCGTTACGGTCGTATTCCGCGACCTGGCTATTGGTGGCCACAAACGTGTGGCCGTTGGGCAAGCGCTGCACGTTGTAAGGCTGGCCCGTCGTCTGCTGCTGCCACAGGATTTTACCCTGCAAATCGCGCTCGGTGATTTTGCTGCCGGTGAGCTCGGCGACCAAAATGCGGTTATTGGGCAACATCCAGGCATCGACGGGAAATTGCAGCCCGCCAAAGGACCAGCGCGGCTTCTTGTCGCGGCCCAGCTCGAAGATGCGGCCGGTGTTCGATTCGCAAACCAGGCTGAAGCCAAGGAAATGTCTCTCCGGATCGGCGATACGGCTCAGATCGACCTTGGCGGCGTTGTCCTTCCACCAGGCGGCCCAGGCGGCGCTGGCTTTTTTTCGTCCTTCCGCACTGTTCGCCCGCCAGCTGGCTCAGAACATCGTGAACTTGCCAGGCCTGCTCGCCGGGCAAATCGGCCATAAGAGCGATCAAGACCGAAATGGCCTGAACGTCGCGCGGCGCCAGGGCCAGGGCGACCCGCAGGCGCACGCTCCTATCGGCATCGGCCAGGAGCTTGCGCAGCGCCGGCCGGGACTTGATGTCATTGGCCCGGGCCAGCGCTTCGGCTGCCGTCGCCCGCACCAGCGGCTGCGAATCTCCCAGGGCGGCCAGAAGGGCAGGATCGGGTTTCCCATCATGAATGGCCAGAGTGGCCAAGGTCGATTGCATTTCGATCAGGGTATCCTCTTCGGCGAAGGGAAGATACGCCAGCAAGGTTTCGAGGGCCCCAGCCGGTTTGCGCAGGGCCAAAAGGCGGAAGACCGTGGCCGGCAAGCGCTGGCCCGGGTCTTCCTCGATGCGCTGCAGGCAGCGCTGGGCGCGGCGGACAATTTCCAGCTCGCTGTTCTTGAGGGCCTCTTTCAAATAAGGCAACACCGGCCGGCCTCGAGCAATCAACTCCACAACCGCCTTTTCCCGAACGGCGTAGGATTTGTCCCCCAGCCGGCGGATGGCCTCCTTGACCTTTTCGATTTCGCTCGCGTCGAGGGTGCGTTTCTTGAGCAAGGCCAACAGAGCGGGACCATCGGTGTTGGCCCACCAGGCGGCCCAGGCGTCGCGGTGAATTTTGCGTGCGATCTCGTCTTCACGCACGGGGGCGCCCGCCGGGGCCCACTCTCCCGCCAGCTCGCGCAGATACTCCTCCGCCGGACCGCGCTTGTGGGCCGGCAGGACGGCCAGCAAATCGATGAGCACCGGAATGGCCGCCGGGTTGTTCGCCTTGGCCTGGACCAGTGCGGCGCCCAGGCGGACCTCGGGATTGGCATCCGTGAGCAGTTTTTCAGCCGCTGCCGCCTCCATGCCCGCGCTCAGGGGGAGCAGCGCCACCATCAAGGGAAGGAGTTTTTTCATAGTAACAATTTAACCTCCGGGCCGGGCCGGTTCAACAAAATCCGGCACTTGTTTTAACGAACGGACAGCGGGAAACAAACCGAAAAATGAACCAATGAAGCAGCGGCGAGCGTCGACGCGTAAGCTCGACGTGTTTGGCGTGCGCCACGTCGGGCTTACGCCCCGACGCTCGCCACAAAAACAAAAAACTTCCGAAGCCTTCGAGACTTCGGAAGTTTGCCTGACAACAGAAAGCCTACTTCGCCTTGCGCGTGTAGGTGATCTCCATGACCTTGATTTCCTTGGGAATTCCCTTTTCCTTGCTTTCCAGGGGCGTGCGGTACATCTCGAAGGTTTGTTCGTCGGCGCTGACCATTTTCAGAACATCGCGGGTTTTTGCCTTGCCCATATCCGGAATGTCTTCTTGACCCTTGAAGGTCCAGGTTTTGCTGTCTTTGTCGTAGCTACCCTGGTTGGTCGAGATGCCGGTGCCGAAGTTATCGATCCAGGCCATGACGTATTTTTTCTTGTTCAAGTCATAGCCGGTGATCCCGCGGCCCAGGAATTTCATGCCCAGGAATTCGCCCTTGAATTCTTCATGCAGGTAACGCCCGTCCATGATCATCTTCCGGACCATGACCCCCGACGATTCCTTCGGTTCCCCCGGTCTGAACCAGGACTTGACCTTGGCGTTCCAGGTGCCTTCCAGCTGGGCGAGGAGCTTGTGCTCGGGGCCAGGCTTGGGCATCTTGGCAAAAGGATCCTCGTCCTTTTTCTTGTCCCCGCCCTGAATGGTTTGCTGGGTCGCCAGGCACATCAGGGCCGCCAAAGCTGCCATCAACAGAATGCGCGTTTTCACTTGCCCGTCTCCTTTCAAAAAAACAAAAGATGTTGCACGTGCTGCATTTCCTGAAGGGTGATGCCATTTTGGGACCAGGGCCGGGAATCGGCAAGGGGGCTTGAAACTCGTACAGCCCGCAGCGCATGCAAGGGATTCATGTCCCCTGAAATTCATTCAGCCCGCAGCGCAAGCAAGGGATTCATGTCCCCTTGCTTGCGCTGCGGGCTGTATGTGGAATGTGGATGCAGCGATTCATCCCAGCTCGGCAATCGGATTGCCGTAGGGCAGGATCGGCATGGGCCGGCCGCTGTGGTCCAGGAAGGAGGTGTGTTCGTAATCGATTCCCAGGTGGCGGAACATGGTGGCCCAGAGGTCGTTGGGGCTCAGGGGCCGCTGGCGCGGCTGCTCGCCGCGCGAATTGGTCGAGCCGATGACCTGGCCCATGCGAAAGCCGCCTCCCGAGACCAATACCGACATCGCCGTGGGCCAGTGATCCCGGCCGGGACGGTCGTTGCTGTAGGTGATCAGCGGCGTGCGGCCAAACTCGCCCGTGACGATCACGAGCACGCGCCGGTCCAGGCCGCGGGCGTAGATGTCCTCGATCAGCGCCGAAATGGCTCGGTCATAAAAGGGAAAGCGGTACAAGCAATCGGTGAAAATATGGCAGTTGACCGCGTGCGAATCCCAGTTGTAGGTGACATCGGCCGGCATCGATGGAGTCGGGTTTTCCATGACCATGGTGACGAAGCTGGCGCCGGCCTCGACCAGGCGCCGGGCTAACAAAGCGCGCTGGCCGTAACGGTGCATGCCGTAGCGTTCGCGCAAGCGTTGCGGCTCCCGAGACAGGTCGAATGCCCGCCGTGCCGCATCGGTGGTCAACAAACCCAGGGCTCGCTCCCGGTAGGCGCCCATGGCCGCCATGGTGCCGCTCTGGTCCAGCGCGTTGCGGGTCACGTCCAGCCGGCCCAAGAGGCGCAGACGATCTTGCAGGCGCTCGCGGGATTGCATCAGGTTGAGATTGCGGACCTCGAAATCAGGCATGCTGGGATCGCCGGACACAAAAAAGGGATGCGTCGCCGGCCCCAGGTAGGCCGAGCCGAAGCTAAAGACGTCGATGCCTTCGCGGCCCGGATCGGTGCCGGCGACGTAATTGGGCACGCCCCCCGGACGATCGCCGCGCACCCGGGCTACCATCGAGCCGACCATGGGATGGTCGTTTTCGAAGCCGACGGGCGACAGCGGATCGCGGCCGGTGAGGAAGCGTTTGTGCCCGCCCCCATGATCGGCAAAATTATGTGCAATTGAGCGGATCAAGGCAAATCGGTCCGCCACCCGCGCATGCATAAGCAGATGCTCGCAAATATCAATGCCGGGAACGACCGTGCGCATCGGTCGAAAGGCCCCGCGATATTCCGCTGGAGCGTCCGGCTTCATGTCGTAGGTTTCCAGGTGCGGCGGCCCGCCCGGAAGCCAGATGAAAATGACCGACGTATCCGGGGTCCTATCACCCGCCCCGCCGGCCTGAATTTTCCAGGGCAGAATGCCGGCGCCGCCCATGCCTCCCAGGGCCAACGCGCCGACCTTGAGAAAACTCCGCCGCGACATGGGACCCGAACATCGGCCGGCAGGATTCATCATCACTCCGAAAATCGAGGCAGGTTGCTTGGGGGTAGGCGTTCATTAAAGATTACTGCCCGGCACACGGTCCTGTCAAACAATTTCACGCTGAGAGGGAAGCGCCGATCCGGGCCTGCTTTTCGTTGCTCCGTACATTGCGCTAGCGGACCATCGCCTCCTCCAGCTTCCCCATCAGCTACCACCTGCGCGGTGATTGACGGGAGAAGACTCCCGATCCCCTCAGAATTTTCCCAGCGGAAATTTGCTGTGCAAGTTGCTGTGCAAATCGCTCACCCCTCCGCTGCACAGCAATGCCTCCGCTGCACAGCAATGGACACCCCAGCCGATGAGTTGGCGGCCAAGTGGCCGGCAACTTGGCCGTCAACTTTCTCCTAGGGAAATATGGATTTATGGCGACAAAAACGAGTTGACGGCCAACTGGCCGGCAAGTCGGGTGACTACCGATAGAGCCGATTGGTGACGGTGGACAGCCGACAGACCCGTTTCGTGACGGTTGGCTTCGGTTTGGTGACAAGAGGTTTTGTTGCAAGATTGGTTTCAAATCGCTCACCCCTCCGTGCAACGAAACGGTTCAACTCCACAGCTGTCTGCGATGGCAAACGCGCAGGTTTGGAAAGAACTATTTTCCCACAGGTTTCGGTTTTTTCCAGGTCAGTTGTTGGTTTTGGCATAGGGATATATGTGGTCATCCCCGTCATCTCGAATCCCAGCGGATCCTGGCTCATCGATCCGCCGGCTGTTGGGTAAATGGTTTTTGACACCTTCGCTTTTCCTTCGAAAACGGTTCCAGCCACCTTCAATTTTCCCCAGCCACCTTCAATTTTCCCCTCCCGGCGCGCCAGCCGTTCGCAGTTGCGATGAAAACGAGCCAGGGAAGAATGCATGGCCAAAACTGCACATGGTTTGCGGGACAAGTCCGGCTTCATTCTTTTAATCGGCGATTTTTTCCGAAAACAAGCGCATAATTTTGGAGTCTGGAACGCCTTTACTTCGGGAGGGCATATGGACCAGGGTACCGACCATTTTGGGCAGGTGTTGGAAAAATACCGCGGCTACCTGGTGGCCCTGGGCCGGTTGCATCTGGGCCGGCCCTTGTGGCGGAAAATGGATCCCGAGGATTTGGCCAGCGACACCATTCTGGAAGCCCTGAAGAATCGGCAACAGTTCAAGGGGTCCGGTGAAAAAGCATTGCGCGGCTGGCTGCGGACCATGCATTTGAACAATTCCCGCGATGCGTTGCGGAAATACTGGATGGAATTGGGTCAGCTCGGGTTGGAGGATTCGTTGACCCAGTCGTCGGGGCGGCTTCGGGATTCGCTGGAAGCCCCAACATCGACGCCCAGCCAGAAAGCAGTCCGCAACGAGTTTTTGGACCAATTGACAAGGGCCCTTACCCAGCTGACCCCGGACCAGCAGCAAGCGTACATCCTGTATCGCGAGCAGGAGTTGAAACTGGCGGAGGTGGCAGAGCATCTGGGCCGCAGTTTGACCGCCACCGCAGGCCTGATTCACCGGGGACTGAAAAAACTAAAGCACCTTTTGCAAGAGGAGGAATCGTCATGATAGAGGCAAACGATGTCCGCCTGGAAAAAGTTCTGGCAGATTACCTGCAGGCCGAAGAAGGCGGACACGCTCCGGACCGAAAACAACTGCTGGCGCAAAACCCGGAGCTGGCCGGGGAACTTACCACTTTCTTCGAATGCCGGCAGCAGGTCCCCAGGCTTTGGACGAGCGAATCTATGGGAAAAAATCCGCCCGCCATCAGGGATTTCGAGATTGGGAAAACCCTCGGCCGGGGCGCCATGGGCGTGGTCTACGAGGCCCGGCAGAAGCAATTGCCCAGCCTGGTGGTGGCCCTCAAGTGGATGCATGGGGCGGAACGGGCCGGCCAAGATGACAAGAATCGGTTTATCACCGGAGCACAAGCCCTGACGCGCCTGCGCCATCCCAACATCGTCACGATTTATCAAGCTGGGGAGCATGACGGTATTTTTTTCTATGCCATGGAGTTGATGGAAGGAGGCAGCCTGGCGCAACGACTGCGCGAACAAGGGCCGCTGCCGCCGCGTCAGGCCGCCCAACTGATTGGCACCCTGGCCCGCGCCATGCAGCACGCCCATCAAAACCACCTGGTTCATCGCGATTTGAAACCGGGCAATATCTTGCTCACGGCCAACGGTGATCCCAAAATCGCCGATTTCGACCTGGCCAAGGATTGGTACGGCGAGATCAAACACACGGATTCGCGAGCTTTGGTAGGAACAGTTCCCTACATGGCTCCCGAGCAAGCTGCAGGGGAAACCGAGGCTATCGGTCCCTGGACCGATTGCTACGCCCTGGGGGCCATCCTTTATGAATTGCTCACAGGCCGGCCACCTTTTCTGGGGGCGAACCCGAGGGACACTCTGGAGCAAATCCGCCATCAGGATCCGGTTCCGCCCCACCTGCTCAATCCTAAAATGGATGACCAACTGGAAACTATTTGCCTTACGTGTCTCAAAAAAGACCCCCAGAATCGGCTGTCCGCCCAGGAACTGGCCGAGGACCTGGAGTGTTTCCTAAATCGTTTACCGAACCGTCACGCCCGGCCACCCAGCTGGCGGGACTTCTTGAAGAATCTGTTAAGCGAGCCGCGGCAAATCTCTGAGTTCACGCACGAGGCCAACCTGCTTTTCCTGGTCGGGCTCACTTTTGCCATGGCCCACGTGCTGGCCTTCTTTCTCCTACACTATCGGGGCCCGGAACCTCTCCTCTGGTTGGTACTCTTCACCCCGTATGCGGTCCTTATCGGCACGCACCTGACCCGGCCGGAATCCAGCCATTCTTCCGTGATCCTGGCCCGGCGACATTTGTTGTCAATCTGGATCGGCCATGGCCTTGCCTGTGTTTGTTGTCTCCTGGCTTTTCGTTGGCTGAACCGGGATTACGTATCGGCTTTCTTGATGGCTTATCCGGCACTGAATGCCATGACCGGGCTGGTCTTTTTCGCCATGGGAGCAATGTTCTGGGGAAGGCATTACTTCGTAGGGCTGGCCTGGTTGATTCTGGCTCCCATCATGGCCCTGCAGCCGGCCTGGGCGCCCCTGGAGGCGGCTCTTCTGGCTGGTATTTCCGGCAGCTTGGTCGGCCTGTACATGCGCCGCCTGGCTCGCGAAAGATCTTCCCAAAAAATTTCCTCCCCATGCGCATAATTCTCGCCCTGGCCACGCCTTATTCTTTATGTCTTTCTTTCCAAAACTTTCCCGAAAGGAGAAACCAACATGCAGAAATTGCATTCCCTTTGTGCCTGCGTTCCCCTTCTCTTGAGCGTGGCCAGTTTACAGGCGCAGGGCGATTATCCGTTGTCGATCCCGCCGCCGGAAAAATCCAAGCCGCCCGCGCTGCTTGAAGTTCTGGCCCGGGATAAGACAAAGTTGAAAGTCCACGTGTGGGAGCCGAACAATCTGGCAAAAACAAAGCACGTGGTGCTGTTTATCCATGGAATCGCCTTGCACGGCAAGCCTTACGAGGCAATCGCGGCCGGTTTCACCACCCAGGATATGGTCCTCGTTTGTCCCGATCTGCGTGGCCACGGGCTCTCGAAAGCCAAGTCGGCCGATTTGGCACGAGTCCACGTGCTCCGCGCTGATATTGGAGCGGTGATCGGCTTTATTCACAAGCGGTATCCGGGCGCGGCGGTGGTGCTGGCGGGGGAAAGCATGGGAGCCCTAATTGCCGCGGACTACGCGAGCCGGGGGGAACAACCGCTAGCGGGATTAGTGTTGCTTGCGCCGGCGTTCGCAGTTCATCCGAACATTTTGAAAAAGGGCCCCGCGCTCACGGACTTCCTCTGGGTTGATCTTGCTGCGAACGAAAAACTGGAGCCGAGCACGCGCAATGAGGGGTTTATCAAGGCGCGGCAGCAGGACAAGTTGGCGTACCGCACCGTGCCACCCGCGTACCTGCTGCAGATCGCTTTCATGCAGGCGGCTTGGCCCGCCGCTGCCGCGGAAATCAAGGTCCCCGTGTTAGTCGCGGTGGCCGGCGATGACCGGATCATCAACAACAAGGCGGTCAAAAAAGTCTTCGAACAGCTCGGAACTCCCAAGGAGCAAAAAGAATGGAAGGAATTGAAAGACGCAAAGCACACCTTATGCTGGGACAACGTGACAAGGGACCTAGTTGGAGAAGTAACGGCTTGGATACGCAAGAACGCAGAAAGAAAAGACCCTGAAAAAGAGCCGCGAAAAAAGAAGTGTGAAAAGTGAGCCACCGTGATGCCCCGCACAGGACGTTCTTTCCAAAAGAGGCGTTCGGATGGGTCGGTTCGCTAAGGGAAAGGCAAGTGATGCCAGAGCTGTGCGTGATCTTTAATCCAGCGTCGGGACGGGGCCGGGCGAGAGCTCGGCTGGAAGAGCTGCGCCGCGTTTGGGGTTCGCGCGCCGAGGTTCAGGAGACCAAATGTCCCGGCTATGCGGAAATGTTGGCCGAGCGGGCGGCTCAGGGCCCTTTTGCCATTGTGGCGGCGGCGGGCGGCGACGGCACTGTTCACGAAGTCAGCAATGGTTTGCTCCGCGCCAATCGGCCCGAGATCGAATTCGCCGTGATCCCCCTCGGCTCGGCCAACGATTTCGACAATAGCTTGGCCTGCAATTTCCCCGAGCGGGGAAATGGCAACGTGGTTCGCGCCGTGGATGTCGGCCGGGTGCGTGCGGCGAATGGCAAGGAACGCTATTTCGTCTGCTGTCTAGGCCTGGGACTCAACGGTGCGGTCACGCTGGAATCGCGCGGCATTCCCTGCCTGCAAGGCTTGGCCCTTTACGGCTTGGCCACCCTGCGAGCCCTGAGGCACCACTACCGCTTCCCCAAGATGGAATTGGCCATCGACGATCAGCCGGCCTTGCGCTTGCCCGTTTTGATGCTAAGCGTTATGAATGCCATGCGGGAAGGGCGCTTCAAAATGGCGCCAAATGCCCGGCTCGACGACGGCTTGTTGGACTACGTCCATTCCGGGGCGCTATCGCGCTGGGAAGTGGTGCGCTTGCTGCCGCGCGTGGCACTCTTCGGCCCCTCTTCCGCCAACCCCAAGGTTCGCCAAGGCCGTTGCCGACAGGTTCGCATTCGCAGTGCCACGCCCCTAATCGTTCATGTGGACGGCGAATTCTTCTGTCGGCCGGAAGACAATATCCGCGAGCTGGGAATCGACATTTTGCCGGCGGCGCTGCGGGTGCGAACCTCCCTAAAGACACCATCGTTCGTCGCGGAGAACCGCCAAGCCCAGCAATCATCCGTGAAGCCGGGATAATTGCGCATGACCAGGTGGCTGTTAATTCTCTGCACGAGGTCGAGGGCGACGCTGATGATGAGGAGGCCGGCGCCGCCGTAGAAACTGGCGACCGTGTCGGTCACTTCGAGGCCGGTGGAGATCATGCTGGGGATGATGGCTAGAAATGCTGCCGCGACAATTGGAATCAAGGCGACAACGTACCCAGGAATATTCAAACTCGATGGGGACCGCCTTATCGTTTGCTGGAACTTGGAGCCGTGGACGAGTCCGAAGGCTGGCGGCCAGCTTGTTTTCAGTCCTGATGGCGAGAAGCTCGCGGTGTCGTCGGGAAACGGGCAGATCGAGATCTTTACGGCCCCGCCCGCGGCGGCATCGCAGAAATTCTTCGCTGGAGAATGATTGCCGGCCTCGCATGGTTACAGGGAGTGCGTTTGATGTTCGAATCCAAAAATATCTTTTGGAATGGTGAGCCGCTCGGCTCATTTGAACTTCACGATGCCGATTTCCCACAAACCCGCCGGCGGCGCGGTCGAAAAGTTCTTGCGCGCCCTGAAGCCATTCCCAGTTGGGATGGGTAGCCCCTTCTTTGGTGCGTTGAACGGCGCCATCGGTGTCGGTGAACCGATTCTTGTAACCTTTGAAGAGGAATCACGCCGAGGCATGTTGGTAAATTGTGTTAAACAAAAGGTGCGCATCGGGAAGGAAGATGGTGAAAATCAAGTGTGGTGGTCCATGATCCTTTCCCCTTTCGTTGGACCGGGCGGTGGGCCGCGCTCAACGGAATGTCCGAATGAGAATCACGGCCGGGCGTGCGGGGCTGTGCCTGGGCATCGGC
>WNFJ01139034.1_pt2 | contig 11501 bp, 11 predicted proteins | sample 5400461 | NCBI WGS metagenome assembly WNFJ01 (sample SAMN13153349, study PRJNA577476) | soil metagenome | isolation source: 115 cm saprolite on Douglas fir-dominated hillslope | place: USA:California | collected 2013-09-17 | reverse complement strand
TTGCTCTGCGTCAGCCGATATACGAAAAAGTACAATAGCAGGCAGACAAGGAGGTGCAGCGTGATGGCAGTCAAGTGCCAATATAGCGGCTCCAAGCCGAAGAAGGCGTGATTGACTCTCAGCCAGACCATGTACAACGGCCGGTAATAAAGTCCGATGTCAGTTATTTGCGACCAAACATTGGACGTGAAGTACGTCAATGTAAGGCGCAAAGACTTAATCTTTGGGTTGTAGACGATTTGCCCAAAATCGTCATAGACAAACTCGAAGAACGCGCTCTGCAGATAAGTTGCAGCCGTGATCAGCAGGGCGGCAGACAGGGCTAACCATTCGACCCGAATATGGAACCGGCGTCGCATAACACTTTAACCCCTCGATGGCTCACACATCCTAGCACGGATCGCATCGTGTCTCGAAGACAAAAAGTGACGACTACCCGCCGAGGGAGGGTCATCATCCAAACATTGAGCCCGCCGCCAATACCCGCCAACAGAAAAGCCTTGTCGCCTCCCGCTAAGATCTCGGCTGCACACACCGGCCCAATCCTAGTTCGAAAGAGCGCGCGCCATTTTTTGAGTTTCTGACCTAGTTTTTGGGATTCCGTAGCCCGAACGTGACGAGCATCGGCACTCCTACAGTCGTCACGTATGGAACGGGAATTGCAGCACACGCTGGGCCTAGTGCTCGGTTGGTCACGACTATGGTCGTGGCGTAACGGAGATAAGGAGTGGATATGACGCGAATGGTTTGGAAAGCATCGGTAGTCGTTTTGGTAACTGCCGTCCTGCTTGGCTGCGCGGGTTCTCCGCAGGAGCGCCGAAACAAATATCTCTCCAGAGGCAAAGATCTCATTCAGAAAAAAGACTATACCCGGGCGTTGCTCGAATTCAAAAACGCTGCCAAGGTGATCCCGAACGATGCGGAAGTGTATTACGAGATGGGGTTGGCGCTCTTAGGATTACAGGACTTCAGATCCAGCTACGCAGCGTTTCAGAAAGCGCTCTCCCTGGATCCGAAACACGCAGGCGCCCAGCTCAAAATCGCGCAGCTCCAGATGCAGACCAACGACCCGGACCTGTTGAAGGACTCCGCAGCTAGGCTGAAAACACTGCTGGAAGCCAACTCCCCCACGTCCGAGATGCTAAATGCGCTGGCATTCACTGAACTCAGGCTCGGCGATCCACAGAATGCGGTTGGACCACTCGAACAGGCCTTGGCCCAAACGCCGCAGGAACTGTTTTCGATTGTCATGCTAGCCCAAGCCAAGCTGTCGCTCAAAGACATCAAAGGCGCCCAGGCGATCCTCGAAAAGGCTGCGAGCGATGCTCCTAAGTCGGCCGCGGCCCGAAGGCTCTTGGCAGAGTTTTTTGTTGGACAGAACAAGCCCGCGGATGCCGAGGCGGCATTCCGGCAGGCATTGGCGTTGGACCTGAATCACGGACCGGCGCTGCTGGGCCTCGGCCTTTTGGAATGGGCCCAAGGGCGCAAGCAAGAAGCCGAACAGAGTTTCAAGAAATTGAGCGCAATTGAAGGTCATAAATCGACTTGGGCCATTTTTCTGTACAAGGAAGGCCGCGGAGACGAGGCCATTCGCGAGTTTGAAAGGTTGGTCAAGGAAAACCCGGATAACCGACAGATGCGTACGGACCTGGTCATCGCCTACCGGACCACGAACCGTTCCACCGAAGCCGAAAAGCTCCTGGAGAACGCTTTGAAGAAGAACGCCAACGATGCGGATGCCCGCCTCCAACGCGCGGAGATCTCGATCGAGAAGGTTCAGTACGCACAGGCCGAGATCGACCTGAATCAGCTCCTGAAACTGAGACCGGACGCGCCCGAAGCTCATTACGCCGTGGCAAGACTCAATCTGGCTCGCGGAAAGACGCTGCTATACCGCCAGGAGCTTTCTGAGGTGCTACGGCTGAATCCGCAACTGCTCGTTGCTCGTCTGGAACTGGTGCAGAATCTGCTGACTGCTAAAGAAGGTAAGTCGGCTTTGGCTCTGTTGGATGGCGCCCCTGCTTATCAACGGTCTGCAATTCCCTTCCTAGTCCAGCGAAATTGGGCGCTTTGGACAATGGATAATATGCCCGAAATGCGCAAAGGAATCGATCAAGGAATTGCTCTTGCAAGAACCTCCGATCTCCTGGTGCAGGACGGATTCTGGAAACTTCGAACCGGGCACCCCACCGAAGCACGGTCGGCGCTGGACGAAGCCCTGAAAATCAATCCCACGGATTTGCGAGCGCTTCAGGGGATGCGCCAGAGCTATCTCTCGGAGAAGAACGCCCCCATGGCTCTGCGTAAGGCCAAGGAATTTGCCGCGGAACACCCAAAATCCATGCCGGTCCAGGAGTTTCTCGGAGGCATGCTGCTGGGGGCGGGAATGAAAGACGACGCGCGGGTGGCTTTCGAGGCCGCCAAAGCGGCCGATCCAACGTCCCCTGGCCCACAGTTGTCGCTCGTGCAGATAGATATGCTGGATGGAAAGTTGGACAGTGCTCGCCAACGTCTGGAGGGTATCCTTTCCAAAGACAACCGCAACAATACGGCGCGCCATTGGCTGGCCGATATTGAGGTGCTACGCGGTCAGCAGGGCACGGCTATCCAGCACTTCCGTGAGGTGGTGGCCGCGGATTCCGGCAATGCGGAAGCCTACAACAACCTGGCCTATCTGTTGATTGACCAACAGCCGGATGAGGCGTTGAAGTATGCGCAAAGAGCTGTCGAGCTTGTCCCTGACCGGCCGGCTTATAGTGACACCCTGGGATGGGCCCTATACCGCAAAGGTATGTACGCCACCGCGATCCAATACCTCAAGCGTGCAGCTGGCGATAAAGGGGATCCCGTCTGGACTTATCACCTGGCGATGGCGTATGCCAAATCGGGCGATTTGGTCAGCGGCCGCCGCATTCTGCAAGCAGCGTTGAAGCGTAACCCCCATGTGCCCGAGGCGAAGCTAGCCCGGGAATTGATTGGTCAGGGAAATTGAAAGATACTGTGCCCCAGCCCTTTTCAAACAGTCCGGAAACTTGGGATTCCCGGTTTCGTTCGATCTGCGCTATTCAGTTGAAAAACCAGGTGATTAGAGGCCCCGGTCGTTTGGTTACTGAACTGCACACACTACCGCGCCCCCGGAGCACGTAGCCTCTGGCGGCGAGAGGAGAAACGAATGAAAAAGATTCTTATGTTGGCAGGCATTCTCGCCTCGCTCGGTGCACCCTGGGCGAATGCGACAGTGGAAATCAGGATCATTAACGCAGCCGGCGGGGGGGATACGGGCTGGGTGACGTGTGGGGGCGTGAGCTGCGTCTTCGCCGGAGCCGTTGGAAACTACAACGTCGCGCTCGATAGTGCGGTCCAAAACCTTGGGATTAACCCTTTACTGGACATGGCCTATCAGGCTAATAGCTTGATCGCTAACCCCGGCACGATCATCTTCGAAGCTATGGCCAATGGCTACACCACCAACACCCCGCAAATTCAGTTCATAGGGAACGGCAATTCCACTATGGGCGATACGGTCTCCCTGGCCGACTACGGGGGGAACAACAACACTGTCTGCCCGGCTGGGGTCAACGCGTGCACTCCCGCGAGCAACGGCAGCACCCTGCTCAACAGCCTGGTGAATCAACCCGAGAACCTAGGCGTGGTTGCTACCGGTGCAGGCAATACCGTGAATCCGTACTCCCTGGGTATCGTTCTAAGCCTCAATAACCCCCATGCGGGTGGGGCCAGCGGCGATATCCAAATGAACGCTGTTCCCGAGCCAGCCAGCGTTATGTTGCTAGGAGGTATCTTGTTGTTTACGGTGAGCACGGTTCGCCGCAAAGCACGCCACAATTCGTAGGGTATCGGGTACAGCGCGGCGTCACGGGATGGGTCCAGGCGAGATACGAGTTGGTAATCTCGTGTCCAGGATCCATCCCCGAGTTTGTCGATCATCTTCAAGATCACCATTCGGTTGTCAGCGAGTATGTGGCCTTCGGCGAGACGCGTCGGTTTGCGGGCCTCCAGTTCTCTAACTGCTTGACTTCTTGTTAATAAGTCCGCCTTCTTACTTTTCCGGCAAAGCCCACGCGAACGCACCCTCACGATTCTACTTGGCTCGGTCATTCCATCAGATTTATCCCTTATCGTCCGGAGATACGGCGCGCTGCACCGGGCGGAGGTCCCAGCGATGCTTGTCGCAAGCTGGCGGAGGGGATTTGCGCTCCGCCTCTCTGGCATCAGAGTCCTTTTCCCACGGCGAGCTGGAGGCGGAAATCGTTGCACCTTGGCAACACCAAACTCACCCAAAAATCCACGCTGTCCTATGCCAACGAGCACGAGCACCAGCCGGCGGCGCTCTTCGGAGAATTGTCCTATAATCCCGCTGAACCGCTTCCGCGAACACCAGGGCAACGGGGTGCCCGCAAGGCTAGGTTCCCAGTGCAAAAACAATCTTCTGTCGCTGGACTCTATCACCATCTCGCTTGTGGCTGGAACCTGTTTCCCCTAGGCCACGTTCCGCCAGGTCAAAGGGGGCGTGAGGGCGCATGCGTTATTGGACCACGACGACTACCTGCCGTTCCTGCGTGTTGATCACGGAAGCCAAGCAGAACTGCGTTCGCGTGGCGCAGTCCCTGGAACTTTTGCTACCGCGAGAGGCTCACTATCGATGCCTGTTCGCGTTCTCTGTCCAATTGCCCTTACCTCGAGCCCCGAGCTCCAAGAACGATGCGGATCGTCTGAAAAATAATCGCCAAGTCAAACGTGAGGGACATGTTCTGCAAATAGAACAAGTCATACTCCAACTTGTTGAATGCATCCTCGATGCTTGACCCATAGGCGTATTGCACTTGTGCCCAACCGGTTAGCCCTGGGCGCACGGAGTGTCGTTCATCGTAGTACGGAATCGTCTTCCGTAGTTCTTCGACAAAAAACGGCCGCTCCGGGCGGGGCCCGACAAAACTCATTTCGCCCCGGATCACGTTGACGAATTGCGGCAGTTCGTCAAGCCGGTACTTCCGCAGAAACCGGCCGATTCGCGTCACCCGGGGGTCGTTCTCCTTAGCCCACTGCGCGCCGTTCGCCTTCTCCGCATCGTCGCTCATAGACCGGAACTTCAATACCTCAAAGCACTTGCCCATTCGGCCGACCCGGGTCTGCCGAAAAATGATCGGTCCCTTGGATTCAAGCCGCACCACCAGGCCGACCATGATCATGATCGGCATCGAGGCGGCGAGGCCTATAACGCCAGCCGCCAGATCCAGCGCTCGCTTCAGAAGGTCGATCCACTTTGACCTGTGGAACCCCTCGGAAAACACAAACCAGCTCGGCTTCACTGCGCGGAGCGAAACACGTCCGGTCAAACCCGAAAGCGCACTGGCGGCATCCTCCACTCGCACGCCCTGGACCCTCAACGTTACCAATTCCCTGGTCGGCAGTGTGCCGCGGCGGTCCTCCATCGCTACGATGATTCTCGAAACTGCCCGCTCTTTCGCAATGGCTTCCATCTCGCTGGTAGGCCCCAGGACGGGGAACCCGAAGATCTTTTCGTCCCGCGATCCGGCACCGCCGACAAAGCCCTCCAACTTCATGCTGAGGTCGCCGCGGCGCGTCAATTCCCGCGCCAGCTCCAGCGCCAGTTGGCCCGTCCCCAGAATCACCACCCGCTGTATCGGAGCGGTGAGCTGCCAGGCTTTGTCCAGCAGCTTTCTGCTCAGAATGACCAGGGCTGTCACCAGAGCCATTCCGATGATAAACACTCCTCGGCCCAACAGCAGACTCGGAAACATAAAATACAGCAGCCCCAACAGTAGACTCGCCGCTCCGAGCGACTGCTCCACCCGCAACACCCTCTCCACCGCGCTGTGGCCGGTACTGAGGTCATACAGATCGTTGTAATAGAAGCACGCCACGCACACGAAAACGACAATTGCGGCCTGGACGGCGAAATCCGGCAAAGCGAGGTAAAACAAGGCCTCTGTTGGATTGTTCCAAAACCGCAGCTTCACAGCGCAGATCAGGGACAAGACGATTAGTAAAGCCTCCACTGCCATAAGGAGGAAGCTTTTGGCGGAGACGTACTGGTTGAAAACCCGAATCATTGGAACCTAGCGCCCCGCCGGAGGTGGCACAGTTTGCGGATTCCAGCTCAGAGAAAGGCGGACACCGTGGGCGATCATGTTGTTGAGGTTCCCCACATAATTACCCGTACTGTTGAGATACACGTACTGCGCGGATAATGCCGTGTGGGCGTTCAGTGTCCCGGAAATTCCCCCCGAAGCCTGCCATCCCGATATGCCTGCAAACCCAGTGCCTTTCATCTGCTGCTGTCCTCCGCTCGCAAAAATCGTCCACCGGCTGCCCGGCCGCCGCCAGTTCCAACTCCCCGTCGCGGTGGAATTCGTGCCCACAGCGAACCCGTACACGTCCGAGCTGGTCCGGTCATAGGATGCAGTAAATGTTTGCGTGTAAGTGCGGAAACCGATGGAGCCTCCCCCAATCATCTGCCGGGGCACCGGTGCGCCATAAGTAACTTGTACAGTCCGAGTGAAAGATCCGCCGCCGTGGATACTGAGAAACCAGCGCATCCCCATTTTGCGTCCGAGGGAGGCAGTGGCGTTCGTGGTGTAGGCGTTCTGGTATCGATTGACCAACCGGCCCTCTTCCACGGTCAACCCGACTTGTGTGCGGGCGGAGAGTGAATAGGACAGGCCCACCCCCGCACTCATACCGAAGCTGCGGGGTAAGATGGCTTTCTCTTGCGGGATGCCGCTTTGCCCGCCTCTGAGGTTTTGGCCGCCCGCTGAAAAGGAAGCAAAATGGAAACTCAACCTCGAGGAGCGGGCGTAATTCAGCCCGACATTCGCGGAGTAACTCAGAACCCGGTTACCGAGCAGCAAACCGCGCGCTGGCGATTCCAACATACTCGCGCCAGTGAGCATGGATGCCATTTGGGCGTTGCTGAACTGGCCGATGGAGAATGCCGCCGCCAGATCGTCAAAGGTCGCTGGCAATTGCGAAAGCACACTCAACCCGGAAGGCTGAAACATAAACTCGGTAAGCGTGCTGTCCTGGGCCGCGCCCGTCAGAGTAAAGGTCCATTTGCGAGTTAACTGCCGGTTCGCGGTTATGGAGAGCGAGTGGCTCACCGCGTTCAAATCCGAGTAGCGGGTCATGCCAGCATACCCTAAGGAATACAGTACCGAAAAATTCGTCGCCTGCCGGTGGTGTTGCCAGCCAAAACTGGCGCTCGCTCCGTAATTGGCGGATCCGCCCAGTTCCCGCACGCTGGCTGACGCAGTTTGCCCCAACCCTATAGGAAGCACCGAAGTAGAGTATCCGGAGTAAATGGAGACTCCATACAGCCCGAAACCTCCCACTGAGGCACTTCTGAAGTTCACTTGGTCCAAAAGCGATTGTGCAGGAACAATGCCCGCGGTCATGCCTGTCGCAATCGCGAAATATGCGAGCAGTCTGCGCAATTTGATCTCCGTCATTCCCTTCACTTCGCCTCGAAACCTTCACCAACGCATTTTTCATACCACGGCGTCCAGGGCCGTTTTCCGCTGACCGCGGGCTGGGGAAGAGCCCTTCCGACACAATTTTTGGCAAATAAGGTAAAAGAATTGTCGCTCGCTATGCGCAGGGCCGCCTCGAAACACCTCTCCGCTCCCGTTGGGGTTGGAAGCTAACGTGCTACCCTGTCTTGCGCGCATGGCTTCGGATATTCTGAGCAAATTGGGGGGGGATCTCGCGGCTGCATCACAGCGCTCCCGTTCCTACGCCCTTTGGGTCAAGACGGGTTTGGTTGGCATCTTGATGTGGTTTCTGTTTGGAGCCGTATTGATCGACATGGCTCACGATTGGTGGAATGAGCCGGCTTGGTCTCAAGGCATGCTCCTGCCGCCGCTGGCTCTTTACATATCCTGGATCAATCGAAACCGCACCTTCAGCTTTGCCGCCACTCCTGACCGCCGCGGCCTTCTTGGGATCGCGATCGCCTGTTGTTTGTTCATCCTTGGCAAGCTTGCCTCTGAGTTTTTCATGATGCGGTTCGCTTTCGTCATCCTGTTGATCGGCCTGGTCTGGACCTTTTGGGGCTTTCTGCGGCTTCGCACACTCGCTTTTCCCTTACTGCTGCTGGCAACTATGATCCCGTTGCCCGTCATGGTTTATAACTCGCTGGCGGCTCCGCTGCAACTCCTGGCATCTGACCTGGCCACTCGAATCGCCCAAGGGTTTGGCGTTTCCGTATTTCGTGATGGCAACATCATTCAATTGGCGGGGGTTTCCCTTGGCGTCGCGGAGGCTTGCAGCGGATTGAATTCCTTGTCCGCCCTAATTGTGGGCAGCCTGCTACTGGGTTATTTGCTCTGCTCGCGTACGGCCAGTCGCATGGCGCTGTTCGCGGTCGCCATACCGCTCGCAATCGGCGTCAACATCCTGCGCGTAGCCGGAACCGCGCTGCTTGCCGACTACAACCAGGAATTCGCGCTGGGATTTTACCATGCCTTTTCCGGGTGGCTGGTCTTTGTGGCCGGATTTGGCCTGCTTTACTTGTGCGCACGTATCTTACACGCGTTGCTTGAGAGGGAGCGAACCGCATGAATACCTCGATTTCCTTCTCCTTTACCGCCACGGTTGCGCTGCTTGTGTGCACGATTTTCCTGGGCGATCTGACTGCGCGCCGGATTCCCTCTCCCCTCGCCATTCCTCTGGAGCAGATAGCACCCGACGTAGCGGGTTGGACAGCCCTTCGGGACCAAAAACTGGCCGCGAGCACTCTGCACGCCCTGGATGCCACTTCATATCTTTCCAGAGCCTATCGGAAAGATTCAAGGGAGCTGGATCTGTTCATAGCCTTCTATGCGCAGCAGCGGGCGGGCGAAAGCATGCACTCCCCCAAACACTGTCTTCCAGGTGCAGGCTGGGAAATCTGGAAGCACGATTCGGCGCTGGTTTCCACTAACGGCGGGCAGTATGAAGTCAACAAGTATTCCATTCAGAACTCCGGGACGAGAATGCTGATGCTCTACTGGTATCAATCCAAGAGCCGCATCATTGCCAGCGAATACCTCGGAAAGATTCTCCTGGCCCAAGATACGATCCTGACGGGACGCACTGCCGGCTCCATTGTAAGAATCATGTTGCCGGATGTTCCGTCGGCAGGCGACGAGGGTGTCGCATTTGCTGCCTACCTCATCCCGCAGGTGCAGCGATGCTTCGGTAACTGATAGCGTTGAAATCCTCAGCGCGAGCGCATCGATTTCTTAATAATCGAATTCAAGGAGTACACCAATTGGTGGGCGTAGCTGTGGAGCCGATCTCATGTCCCGCAGCCATACTCCCCTGAATCGCGCGGGGATTTCTGTCCGCCACCCAACCCAATACAGAGAAGGTGGCTTTGGTGCGCCGCGCGTCTAGAAGTTCTAGGGCGACCCACTGATTTTGGTCGACAGCCGCCTGGACCTCGGTCGGGGTGAAGTATTCCTCGATATCAACGGTCACGGCATTGAACACGAAGCCTCGAAACTTTACGCCCGGCGCTGTTTGAGAAAGAAGACAGCGATGGAGTATAGTATCGAGACCAACCCAAGTACCGCAGTATCGGCGCTCCGTTCCAACATCAGGCCTCCAGCAAACATTTTTAACAGCACCTACGTGGCCATTCAATAAGTGCTTTTTTGCGTTTGATTTACAGTATTTACCATCCCGAACGATGGCCCAAAATCCCAAGAATTTGGACTGCCTCACAACGCACGACTCCCCCAAAAGACAGCCTCTCTTCCGAGACTGCTCTTTGGTGTACAGCAACGGCAATATCCAATTCAGTCTTGTTGGGTTTGACTAGCGCCAGCTAGCCTTGTTCTTTGGCGGATACAGCCATTTTTTTTAATGGAGCCCCTGGATTTAATGAAAATTACCACGCGTTTCAGGAGTTTTATACTCCTAACCGGACTCTTGTTGCCGTTGAGCAATCTCTTACAGGCCCAGACCAGCTTAGCCCTTTCCTCTGCCACAGTACCCCCAGGAGGCGCCACCGCACTCAATCTGTCCCTCTCCTCTCCCTCCAGCCCACTGGTGGCCGTTCAGTGGACCTTCAGCTATCCCGCCACGAGTGTGGGAAGCCTGACCGTGGCTGCCGGGCCAGCATTGACTTCGGCGGGTGACACCCTGTCCTGCGCCGCCGGAGTAGACTCCTACACATGCGTCGCATGGGGATCGAATTCAAACGTCATTCCCGATGGAGTAGTCGCCACTCTATCGGTGACCCTTTCGGGCGGCAGTGCTCTGCCGGTCAATATCACCAACAGTCTAGGGGCCTCGCTGACGGGCGACGCAATTGCGGTGACAGGCACCGGGGGCACCGTCAGCGTTGCCGCCCCCGCAATCAGCTCAATCAGCTCCATCTCATGTAGTCCGGGAATCTTAGCCCCCAACGCTTCCAGCACCTGCACCGTCATTCTGAGCGGATCCAGTGGGGGAACTATCGGCCTGAGCTCCAGCTCCACCAACCTCACTGTTCCAGCCGCACTCGCAATTCCAGCCGGCTCGAGTAGTGGAACATTTCTCGCCTCAGCAATTGCCTTCACTGCAGATCAGACCGCCACTGTCACCGCTACGCTGAACGGCTCGTCCGCAGCAGCCACACTCTCACTAGCGACTCTGTCAACCATATCTTCACTGCAGTGTGCCGCCACCAGTCTGCCCTCCAACGCGAGCACCACGTGCACGGTCACTCTGTCGAAATCCACCACTAGCAGCACTGTGGTTACACTCTCAAACAGCGCCCCATTCCTGTTGACTGTTCCATCTTCGGTAAGCGTAGCGTCCAACGCCACTTCTGCCACCTTCACCGCCAGCACCATCGGTACACCGGTTTCGAACCAGTCCGCCCCGTTCACCGCCAGCACCGGTACGGTCACTGCCACATTGAACGGCACGTCCGCAGCAGCCACGCTCTCGCTGGTGGCTCCGGTCACTCTCTCCGGAATCACTACGTCCACGATCACGGCATCCGGGGCGACGATTACCTGGACCACCAACAAGGGGGCTGACTCGCAAGTGGCGTATGGGCTTACTTCCGCGTACGGGTCGGTCAGTGCGTTGATCCCCGCTTTAGTAACCTCGCATAGTATCAATCTCACTGGACTGACCGCCTCCTCGATCTATCACTACCAGGTCCTGTCACACGATTCCCTGGGCAATGTGACGCAGTCCGGCGACCTCACGTTCACGACATTGGCGCCGACAGGACAGGTATTGCTTCAGTTGCATTCGGATGCCTCTGAAGTAAGCGGTGTGACCAACGGTTCCATCGTGACGCCGGCCATCGCTCCCTCTGGGTTTACAGGAAAAGTTGTCGTCACTGGTGGCGGATCGGTAAACTTCGCTCCCGCGCAGGCGGGCAACGGGGTCTACTTCCTGCAGTGTTGCGGGAACTCGGCCGATGCGTACTACAAATTCACCGGCACCACGGTCGGGTCCATTTTCAATGTGAATCAGGGGCA
>WNFJ01135358.1_pt1 | contig 11504 bp, 12 predicted proteins | sample 5400461 | NCBI WGS metagenome assembly WNFJ01 (sample SAMN13153349, study PRJNA577476) | soil metagenome | isolation source: 115 cm saprolite on Douglas fir-dominated hillslope | place: USA:California | collected 2013-09-17 | reverse complement strand
TTCGCCCCTTGGAGTTATACGGTCAGTACCAAGCTTGGTCACCCACTGTATGTGTGATTCAGTACTCTGCCGGCAGGTGGAACTCCGCGGCGTAGCGACCTTTCCCATTCTCCTATTCGTCACTAGTGAGGCGAGAGAGGAACCGGACGAGAGACTTTCGATCTGGTTCCCCCTTGCGCACATACTCTCGCCAAGCTTGAAAGTTTGTGCTTGCACCAGTAAATAACTAAGATGATTCTCTATGCAGCCGAAGGCATGCCCAACGACGAGATCGCCGCGTCTCTGGACACTCGCCGTGAAGTGGTCTCTCTTTGGCGCAAGCGCTTTTTTGCAGACCGCATCCTGGGGCTGGAAGAACACACTCGTCCGGGTCGCCCCCGGACTTTTTCCCCCAGATCTCGTCGTTCAATGGTCTGCCGTTGTCTCGCTGGAGCACCAGTGATCTGGTTCAACAAGTCCAGCAGAGCGGTCTGGTTGCTTCTGTCAGCGGCAGCACGCTGTGGCGCTGGCTGCATGAGGACGCCATTCGACCCTGGCACCACCGCAGTTGGATATTCCCGCGCGATCCGGACTTCGCCGACAAGGCCGGCCGCTTACTGGATCGTCGGCCGGAGTCTGGCGGATACGGAACAGGCTCTCCACGACTTGTTCTGGGGTGCGCACCCAGGGTGCGCGGGTGAACACAGCGGCCACCGTGGCCATTCTTTTGCGGTTGGCTTGGCATCGACGGCGACGCGCACCTCGCAGACGGCGTCCTTGACGGCTTTGAAATCGCTGGGCCGAGTCAGATGGACGGCAAAACGAACTTTCTGGTTGACCACCAGCGCCGGATATTCGAGAAAGAGTTCGCCCTTGCCGGTCCAGACCGTTGCCCTGAGCGGCTCCTCGGGCGCAGCCTTCGGTGGTGGCGCACTCGCCTGCGGGTTTCGGGAACAGGCCGCCAGCAACGCGGCGGCTACAATGACGAGACCGATGTTTTTCACGGGCGAACCTCCTCGCCTAACACGCGCTCCAATTCGATGAAAGCTTCTTTGGCGCCCGCCTGCAGATCCAGCAACCGGAGACTTGCCACGCTATTGACACGAAGCGAATCGAGCAATTCGAGGATGCCGACTTCGCCTTCTTGATAAGCCGTCTGCGCGATGAGTGTGAGTTCAGCGCCCGTGGACTGGATCTCGCGCTGGTAGGAAACAAGGGCGTCGCGGCGGATGTCGAGGAGGCCTTTCGCGCCTTCGATCTCGGCGCGGATCTGACGTGCGAGCACGGCGATTCGAGCGCTTGCTTGCTCCTGCTCCACCTGGTACCTGGCGACTTCGTACCGCCCGTTGTTGAAGACTGGGAGCGGGATGCTTACTCCGAAGGCGAATCCGCTCTGTACCACGTTCGAAAACGGATTTGGTCCGGTTCCCGAGAAGGTGTCCGCGCGTTTGAGTCCGGCAGTGACCTGCGGTTCTGGAATGCGCAGGCGTCGCGCCGCCTGCTCTTCGATCCGATATCGCATAACGTTTTTTGCTCGGCACGATAGTCGGCGCGACTGATCACGGCTCGGCGGATCAACTCCTCAATCTCTGGCGCCTGCGCCGGGACACTCAACTCGCCTCGAACCTGCCGCACCTGAGTGCCTTCCGGGAGGTATCCGGCCAACCGTGCGCTAGCGGCCGCGACGAGCGAGCGCGCGGCCGTCACCTCAACGCGGATTTCAGACAGTTCGCGCTCGGCTCGCAAGCGGTCGTATCGCGAGCCTTCGCCCTCGTTTTCGCGCCGCCGAAGGATTGCAATGAGCTGTTCGACTTCCCGCACGCCGTCCGAGAGAAGCCGCACCCGTTCCTGGGAGGCTAGCATTCGGAAGAATACTTGGCGAACGTCGCTGCGCAGGGACCATAGCGCGGCTTCACGATTCGCTTCGGCCACAGAGACGGTAGCGGCCCCCGCTTCGCGTAAGTAGCGGATGCGTCCGTTCAGCAGCAGCGTTTGAGAAGCTTCGATAAATCCGTTGTAGCCTGCACCTCACGCGAATACCCCACCCACGGATTCGGATAGACCGTCCGGGTCCGGGCTTCGGCCTCCGCGAGCGAAACCCGCGCTCGCAACTCCCTCGCTTGGGGGCTCAGGGACAGAAGTCGCTCCACAATTTGAGATTCGGACCACTCCCCTGCGTCTTGTGCATGGCACAGAGCGGGAATACTGCAAAGGACCGCGGTGCGAGCGATCTATCTGGAACGGAATGACATGAGTAACCTTCCCTCTTCAACAAGCAAGATCAGAGGCACACCAATCCGTGCACCTGAACGGGGAAAGGGCTTAGGCGGGAGGGGATCTCGGCTGCCTTGGCGTTAAGTCGGGAGGATCGTCGGCGCGGTGACTCGGAACAGGAACAGCGGCAGAGGAGAAGACGGGAGATGGCACCGAGGTATTTCCAATTGGAGCCATATCCGCCAGAATCGTGATGGGTTGCGGCTGGGTGGCGCTCCATTCGGTTTCGATCGCGTCATCGTCAGCCGTTTCAGCCACGATGGCGACGCCGGTAGCGTGGCGCGCCACGTGAATGTGAAGGTGAACGGGAATGGGCGCTGTGGAATGATCCAGTTCTTCGGTGTGAATATGGAAAAATGGCGCTTGTAGCAAGCCCCAGAATAGGGCGACGATGCTCAGAATGGCGCCGGGGACCCTCACGATATCTTTCCAATCTACCATCGAATTGCGGCCAATCGAAAACGCTGGCCACGTGTGCCGTCAAGGGGACAAGCCTTTGGTAAGCCGCGCGCGGAAGCGCGTTCCGGACTGGAGGATTGCCAACCTTACGCAATTGTCAGGAAAACTTCAGAGAATCTTAAGTAGGGCCGCCAAGCGCCAGACCTTATAAAGGAGGAAGTGATGTGCGGATAATTGTCCTAGAGGATGAAACCAAAGTCGCGAAAGCCCTTCAGGACGGCCTTGCGGCTGAGGGGTATGAGGTGACCATCGCTCACAGCGGCGAGGACGGATTTTTCTTGATCGGTGCGGAGAATTTCGATCTCGTGATCCTCGATCTGTTGCTTCCCGGACGCAGCGGCCTGGAAGTCCTCGGCGCGATGCGAAAACGTGGGCTGCGAACGCCGGTTCTCATCCTGACAGCCAAGGACGCGATTGAAGACCGAGTAGCCGGCCTCGATACAGGGGCAGACGACTACCTGGTAAAGCCTTTCGCGTTTCCAGAACTTTCCGCGCGCGTTCGGGCCCTGTTAAGGCGCGGCAAAATGGACTCCCTTTTGCGGTTCCAGGTCGAAGACCTGGAGGTGGATGTCGCAAGCCGTGTCGCAACCCGCGCTGGTCATCCGCTGGAACTCACGGCGCGGGAATTCGATTTGTTGGAGTACCTTGCCAGGCACAAAGGCCAAGTGGTATCCCGTGAAATGCTCGCCAAGGACGTGTGGCAGGAGACAGCGCGCCATACGCCCCTGGACAACGTGATCGACGTCCACATCGCGCGGCTGCGACGCAAAGTTGACGATCCGTTTCCTCGCAAATTAGTGCACACGGTACGGGGCGTCGGCTTCGTGCTGAGGGAGGAATCGATATGATTCGAGTCCGGCCGCAGCATGTGCGGACCCGGCTCACGGTATGGTACGTGAGCGTGCTTGGCGGGATTCTCGCGTTGTACGTGGCTGCGTCATCGATTTTCCTATTCTTAAGTCTCCGGCGCGAACTGGACCATAGCCTCGTTGAGGATATCGAAACCGTCGAAGGTCTGCTGAAGTTTGGCCCCGATGGAAACCTGATCCTGTCTGCCGCGCACACGGACCCAGGCGAAGAGCCCGACCAGGGCCGCCTCATGGAGATTGTGACCCCAGAAGGTCGTCTCCTGTACCACAGTCGGCTCCTAGGAGCGCGAACGCTAGGGACCGCACCGTTCCCAGGTGAAGGCAAGGATGGCTATTCGGAACGGTCATCAAAACTCCCGGACGGCGCCCCAATTCGGATTGCGAGCCGTTTTCACATGGTCGGCACCCGGCCGGTAGTGATTCGCCTAGCCCGTAGTGAGCAACCACTATGGGGCGAATTTCGGAACCTTGTAACCGTGCTCTTGTTGGGATTTCCCATTGCGCTGGCAGTAGCGGGACTTGGTGGCTACGCGTTAGCCCGTCGAGTTCTTTCTCCTCTTCAGACGATGGCCCGCCGCGCCGAAAGAATCAACGCCGAACGCCTGAGTGAGCGTCTCCCAATCGAGAATCCCAAAGACGAACTCGGGCATCTGGCTAGAGTCTTCAACGACGCACTTGCGCGTCTGGAACAGTCATTCGAACAATTGCGCCGGTTCACGGCCGACGCGTCCCACGAGTTGCGGACGCCCCTTACGGCTATACGCACGGTTGGAGAGGTTGGGCTCCAAAAGGAAGGGGACACGTGGCACTATCGCGACATCATTGGCAGCATGCTCGAAGAGGCTGGCCGTTTGACGCGATTGGTCGATAGCCTTCTCACAATCTCCCGAGCAGAAACGGGGCACGTACAACTGAATCGCACAAGTTTTGCTCTCCTCGACGCTGTGCGGGAGGCTTCGGGCCTGGTCGAGGTCCTTGCGGAAGAAAAGGGCCAGAACCTCACAGTTGAAGGGGACACAGGCGCCATGGTTTATGCCGACCGTGTCCTCCTTCGGCAAGCCATCGTCAACGTGATCGACAATGCGGTCAAGTATTCGCCTCAGGGAGGCGCAATTTCGGTACGAGTAGGCCGACACGCGAACCAGGCGATTGTTGAGGTCGAAGACAGCGGGCCAGGTATCGCTCCGGAACACCGCGCTCACATTTTCGAGCGATTTTATAGGGTTGACGGGGGCCGGTCGCGCGAGTCGGGCGGAGCAGGCCTTGGCCTCGCTATCGTCAAATGGTCAGTCGAGGCCCACGGCGGCCAAGTCAGCCTAATCTGCGGTGACAATGGTGGCTGTACGTTCGGTATACGTCTGCCGATTTCCGCCGTCACGGGGGTCTCAGCTCCGGTCGCGGCCTCAAAGGAACGGGGATGAAGAGAAAGGGCAACCGTCTTCGGTCGCACTCGCCGTGACAGCTGCTGGGCTAACTCTAACGGGCTACGAGGCCCGTAAAGGGTGGCGGTCGCCTTTCGGCCGCGAAGACAGAGGGGAACTCGTTCAGAGGGACACGACTAAATAGGAGGGGATATGCAAAGACAAAACTGGATCAGCTTGATCGCGTTGGGTACGATGCTGTTCGCAGCGGCCGTCGCAGTGGGTCAGCCCAAAGGACCGGCCATGACCGTCAAAGGAGAGGTCGTTGATCTCTGGTGCTACCTCGAGGGTGGCGACCACGGGCCGTCGCACAAAGGGTGTTCGACGGCGTGCGCCAAGGCCGGAAATCCAATCGGCTTGGTCGATTCGAAAGGAAACATCTACGTAAGGCCGGCATGCAGGATCATCAACCAGCTCGCGACCTTCTCATCGACAAAATGAACCAGGAGGTCACCGTGACGGGAACACTGGTTAAAAAAGGCGGGACGCAGATGCTGTATGTGAAGTCGGTGAACTAGCGCTTGCCCGCCGACGACCGCTGGCCCGTACCTCAGTTGGTGGGTGGAAGCCGGATTTGGGCGTCCTCCAGAGATCGTTGCTGACAATGGCGGCTCTGCACGTGCGCTTTGGGCGCCCCACTGGGGTACGAATGGGAATTCATCAATACGTCAACTTTGATCCGTTGACTGGAAGTCACGAGGTTTTCGATGAAAAAGGGTTCCAATCGATTGGCGGCGGACCTGTGAGGGCGCCGATCAACGCAGTTCTCATACTCATGCTTGCAGGAGCTTCCGGCTTGGCTCAACAGCCGGCTCTGACAATTGATCAGGCGGTTCAGCAGACGTTGGATAAATACCCGGCCATTCGGAGCTCTCTGGAACAGGTCTCCGCCGCGGCGGCGGGAATCAACCTCGCACGCACCGCATATCTACCAAGAGCGGACTTTCTTGGCCAAGTGAACCGGGCAACCCACAACAACGTGTTCGGGCAGCTGTTCCCGCAATCCGTGCTCCCTTCGATGACCGGACCGGCTCTCGGGACAAACTCGATGAACAACGTGTGGGGGTCGGCGGTCGGCGCCCTTGTCTCTTGGGAGCCATTCGATTTCGGCTTGCGAAAGGCAAATGTAGATCTTGCGAAATCCGCCCGCGAGCAACTGAACGCCCAAGTCAACGTCACGAGACTCCAAGTTGCGACGGCAGCAGCGGACGGCTTTCTTACGATTCTCGCCGCCCAAGAAACCGTGACTGCCGCAAGGGCTGGTGTCGATCGCGCGACAGTCCTAAACCAGACGGTGGAAACGCTGGTCAACAACCAACTGCGTCCCGGGGCCGACGCTTCCCGGACACGAGCGGAACTTGCACTCGCGCGGACCCAGCTCATACAAGCTGAAGAGGCCGTGGAGATCGGCCGCGCAGCGCTGGCTCAACTGCTAGGCGTCTCGCCTCAAGCCATCACCATTCAATCCGGTCCACTTCTGAATCTCCCTAGCGAACAACAGGTCGCGGCCTTTACCGCTGCAAATCACCCTCTCGCTGTCGCGCAAAATTTGGCTATCGATGAAATCAAATCGCGAGAGAAGGCTCTCAACAGGTCCTACTTCCCGCGCTTTAATCTGCAGGGAGTGATGTTCGCGCGCGGCACTGGTGTTCAGCCCAATGGGGAGTCCGGAGGGGCCGCGAGCGGACTTGGACCCGACACCCAGAACTGGGCCCTCGGAATGACTGTCACGTTCCCGGCCTTCGACATCGCATCAATTCGCGCACGCAAACAGATCGAGCTGCACAATGAGCGCGCCGAGGGGGCTCGATATGATCAGATCCTACAGGATTTGACTGGCCAGATGGAAAAGGCGAGGGCAGTATTGGCGGGCGCGCGGCGGGTGTCTCAGAACACGCCGATCGAGGTTGAATCAGCTCGGGCTAGCGAACAACAAGCGAGTGCCCGGTACAGGGCAGGGCTCGGCAATATCGTGGAAGTCGCGGAAGCAGAGCGTATCCTGACGCAAGCGGAGATCGACGACGCCTTGGCGAAGCTAAGTGTATGGCGCGCCCTGCTTGGAGCAGCCGCTGCTGCCGGAGATCTGCAGCCGTTTCTGCAGCAGACGCTTAAGTAGTCGAGAGAGGACTCAATTTATGTGGCTCGTATTTACAGCAATGCGGCGGCCGATCACCCTTTTAGTCGCCGTAATTACCATAGCGCTCGCTTCCTTCCTGGCGATCAGGACCATGAAGGTTGATATTTTCCCCCAGCTCGGCGCCCCGTCAATTTATGTGGCGCAGCCCTATGGCGGGATGGATCCCGCACAGATGGAAGGCTATCTCACGTACTATTACGAGTACCACTTCCTCTACATTACCGGCATCGAGCACGTCGAGTCCAAAAACATTCAGGGAATCGCGCTGATGAAGCTCGTCTTCTATCCGGGCACCGATATGAGCCAAGCGATGGCGGAAGTGGTTGGGTATGTGAATCGCGCTCGGGCTTTCATGCCGCCTGGAGCGGTCCCGCCTTTTGTGACGCGATTCGATGCCGGCAGTGTCCCCGTGGCGCAGCTTGTTTTTTCCAGTCCAACACGCAGTGTCGCGGAGATGCAGGACATCGCCTTGAACCGGGTACGCCCCATTTTTGCCACTCTTCCCGGGGTTTCGGCGCCACCCCCGTTCGGCGGCAACCAGAGAACGATCGTTGTTAGAGTCGATCCTGAAAAGCTTAGGCAATACCGGCTCTCTCCTGATGAAGTTGTTAGCGCCATCGGCAACGCCTCCACGGTGTTGCCCTCCGGAAACGTCAGAACCGGCGACCTGGTCCGCATTTCGCACACGAATGCCGCGTTAGGGGGGAATATCAACGAATTGCTCGACCAACCGTTGCGATTGGGATCGGGTCCAACCGTCTATCTGCGCGATATCGGAAATATCTCGGACAGCACCGACGTGGTTGTAGGTTATGCGCAGGTGGACGGTAAGCGGACCGTTTACATCCCCGTCACAAAACGAGCCGACGCTTCCACATTGGATGTCATCCGGAATGTCAGGCGAGCTCTCCCGGCCATGCAAAGCGTCGCCCCGGAAGACGTGAAGATCGATTTGATTTTTGACCAGTCCAGCAATGTAGTCAACGCACTTCGTAACCTCATTAACGAAGGTCTACTAGGCGCTTGTCTGACGGGCTTGATGGTGCTTCTTTTTCTGCGCGACTGGAGGAGCGCTCTCATAGTTGTGGCGACGATTCCGGTTTCCTTGTTGGCTGCCGTTGTGTGGTTGTGGTTCACGGGCCAAACGATCAATATCATGACGCTGGGCGGCCTCGCGCTCGCCGTGGGCGTGCTGGTAGATGAAGCGACGGTCGAGATTGAAAACATCCACACCCACATGTCTGAGGGCATCCCCCGCGCGAGAGCGGTCGTGGAGGCCTGCCGAAAGACAATCGTCCCCCGGTTCCTCGCGATGCTATGCGTCCTGGCGGTCTTCATACCGTCCTTCTTCATGGCCGGCGTAGGACGGCAGTTGTTTATCCCGCTCGCACTGGCTGTGGGCTTTTCGATGCTTTCGTCCTACGTGCTTTCGAGCACCTTGGTTCCAGTTCTTTCAACATGGCTGATGAAACAGTCCCACGGCGGGCAGGAGGAAGGTCTCTTTGCGAAGCTGCGCTCATTCTACGCCCGCTACCTCACGTTCACTCTAAAACTTCGGTGGCCGCTCGTGGCCGTGTATCTGGCCGCTGCCGGATTTCTGATCTACACCTTGTTGCCCCGGATGGGCACTGAAATCTTTCCAGCGACTCAGAGCAGGCAGTTGCAGATTCGATTGCGCGCTCCATCTGGAACGCGAATCGAGAGGACGGAGGTGATCGAACTCAAGGCACTAGACGTCATCAAACAGTACGTGGGGCCGGAGAATGTGGAAATCACCTCGGCCTTCATTGGCACACCCTCGTCCAACTATCCCATTAATACAGTTTACTTGTTTACCAGCGGTCAGCACGAAGCCGTGCTTGGAGTGGCGCTAAAGCCCAGTGCGCCCATTGTGACTGAAGCAGTGAAGGAAGAGTTGCGCCAGAAGCTATCGCAGGCCCTGCCGACGGTCAGCTTCTCATTTGAGCCAGCGGACATCATCGGCCAAGTCCTGAGCTTTGGGTCGGCGACGCCGATCGAAGTCGCTGTACAGAGTCCAAGCCTCGCGGATAGCCGGTTGTTTGCCGAGAAGCTCCGCGTCGAACTTTCGAAACTTACATCGCTCAGGGACTTGAGATACGCTCAACCCTTGGACTATCCGAGCCTCGAGGTGACCATCGACCGCGATCGCGCCGGACAGTTCGGAATCGCGATGGCGGACGTGGGAAGATCAATGGTGGCCGCCACCTCCTCCAGCCGGTACACAGCGCTAAATTTTTGGCGTGACCCACGCAGCGGTAATGGATTCCAGATTCAAGTGGAGGTTCCCCAGTCCAAGATGACTTCGCTGGAGGATGTAGAGAATCTACCCGTGATGACAGAAAAGGCGTTGAACAATGGTATTTCCCGGCCGCTCGTGAGCGATCTGGCCAAGGTCGAATATGGGACGGTGCCTGGCGAAGTGGATCGTTACAACATGCAGCGGGTTGTGAGCCTGACGGCCAACATCCATGGCAAAGCTCTAGGGCAAGTCCTGGAGGAGGTTCGGGGCGCGGTCAAGCGGGCCGGGGCGCCACCCCGCGGAGTGGTGGTTTTTAACCGTGGACAGATTCCAGCGTTTGAGGAGACGAGCTCGGGTCTGCGTACTGGCCTGCTTTTTACCGTCGTGGTCGTCTTCTTGCTTCTGGCCGCGAACTTCCAGTCGTTCCGTCTCTCAATCGCGGTCGTCTCCACTGTCCCCGCCGTTATTTGCGGAGTGCTCCTGATGCTACTGTTCACTGGCACTACACTGAACATTCAATCGTTTATGGGCGCGATCATGGCCATCGGCATCTCTGTCGCGAACGCGATCTTGCTGGTCACTTTCGCCGAGCATGCTCGCCTCGGAGGCGCATCTGCACGAGAGGCGGCTGTGGAAGGAGGGCGCGGCCGTCTCCGCGCGATCCTGATGACAGCCACGGCCATGACCGCAGGAATGATCCCCATGGCGATCGCTTCGGGTGAGCGCGCCCAAGCGGCGCCTCTGGGGAGAGCCGTTATCGGGGGCTTGGTAGTCGCAACCATGGCGACTTTAACCATCCTCCCGGCCGTGTACGCAATTCTCCAAGGACGCGCCGCAGCCGGCAGCGTGTCGTTAGATCCCCAAGATCCATCGAGCAGATACTATGAACATCCGTAGACTCCTGACGCTACTGCTATTCGTGACCTCGCTGCCGGCGCAAGCGCCGGTTGAGGTGGTCGCGGTCCAGACGAAGACCGTTGAGCGAGAAGTGCGCTTACCTGGAGAGATCCTCCCATACCTGGATGTCCCTATTCACGCCAAGGTCACGGGCTTTGTGAAGAAGATCAACGTGGACAGGGGCAGCATGGTGAAAGAAGGTGACCCTTTGGCGACGCTTGAGGCGCCGGAGATGCAGGCGCAAATCGCGGAAGGTGAGTCCAAAGCTCAGGCGATCGAACTGCAAAGAGTCGAGGCGGAGGCTAAGCTAGCGTCTGTTCAGAGCACGTACGACAACCTGAAAGCCGCTTCGGCGACCCCAGGAGTGGTAGCGGGTAACGACCTTGTGATTGCGGAGAAGGCCGTCGACGCGGCCCGCGCGACTGTTCGCTCCTATGAAGGCACTCTGAGAGCTGCCCAATCATCGATTCGATCGCTGAAAGATCTCGAACAATACCTTACAATTACTGCTCCATTTGCAGGAGTGATCGTAGAACGCGATGTACACCCGGGCGCCCTGGTTGGGCCCGCATCCGGTCTTGGTGGGACGCCACTAATGAGGTTACGGCAAACTTCACGCCTTCGCCTGGTCGTCGCCGTACCGGAGGCAGTGGTCGGCGCCATCACGAATGGGGCTCAGGTTTCCTTCACGCTGCCGGCGTTTCCGGGCGAGACCTTTCACGGCGTGATTGCGCGTGTCGCGCATTCCCTGGACGACAAGACAAGATCGATGGCTGTGGAACTCGACGTGAACAATCCGGGGCTCAGATTAGCGCCGGGCATGTACCCAGAAGTTCGTTGGCCAGTGCGGAGTCCTCGGCCCTCTCTTCTCGTTCCGCCGACGAGCAGTAAGGACGGAGTCGTGGAATGGGTACCCGTGGTACGGGGGCCTGCCGTAGGTAATCTTGTCATCGTGTACGGCAATCTCAAGCAGGGCGACACCATTGCTCGGCGCGGCACCGACGAACTGCGCGCTGGTACTCGTGTACAGGCGCGGACGGCAGCAAACTGATGGCGGCCGCTGCTCAAAAGCTTAAGAGTAGTCGAAGGTCGGTGTTTTGGGGCATCCATCTTCAGTTGGTTTCGAAGAGGTGAGTTTATGACTAGTGCTGTTACGATTTGGCTCTCAGGCATTTTAGTCATCGGGTTCTCCGCGACGGCGATGGCCG
>WNFJ01066673.1_pt1 | contig 11504 bp, 11 predicted proteins | sample 5400461 | NCBI WGS metagenome assembly WNFJ01 (sample SAMN13153349, study PRJNA577476) | soil metagenome | isolation source: 115 cm saprolite on Douglas fir-dominated hillslope | place: USA:California | collected 2013-09-17 | reverse complement strand
CCCCGCGCGACCGGTAAACCTGACGATCGGCGCCAGGCTGGAAGACAATGAGCGCTTCGGCACGTACCTGACTTATCGCGCGGGCGCCTCCGCCCGGCTCGCCCAGGGCATCCGGGCGCTCGCCTCCGTCGGCACGGGATTCAAGGAGCCGAGTTTCTTCGAGAACTACGCCACCGGGTTCGTGCGCGGGAATCCGGACCTGCGGCCCGAGCACTCCCGCAGCTGGGAGGCCGGGCTCGAGTACCGCACGCCGGGGCGTGTGGTCCTCCGCGGCACGTACTTCGGCCAACGGTTCGTGGACATGATCGATTACAACGCGACCCCGGCCGCGGGCGAGCCCAACTACAGCAACGTGGCCCGCGCGTCCGCGGACGGAGTGGAGCTGGGCGCGCAGCTCATGCCGGACCGTCGGTTCACGGTCTCCGCGAGTTACACCTACTTGTCCGCCACCGTAACCCGTTCGGGCTTCGATTCGTCGTCCGGCGCGCTGCTGGCGGCGGGACAACCGCTCGTCCGCCGCCCGAAACACTCGGCCTGGCTCGATTTCACCTATGCCGCGGTCCACCGGGGTACCGTGTCTCTCGCCGTGGCGTACGTGGGGGAGCGTCAGGATCGGGACTTTTCGAGTCCCTCGTCGCCGCGCGTGCCGCTTCCGTCGTACGTGCGGGTCGACTGCGCCGCCGAGCTGGACGTGGTAGTGCCGCGGGGCAGTGCGCCTGGGTTCGCGATTTCAGGGCGAGTCGAGAACCTGCTCGATCACTCATACGAGGAGGTCAAGAACTTCCCGGCGCGACGGCGCGCGGTCTTCGTAGGGGGAGAGCTTCGCTTCGGCGGCCGATGAGGCCCGTCGGGCGCATCGCCTCGCTGCTTCCCAGCGCGACGGAGATCGTGTGCGCGCTCGGCCTCGAGGATCGGCTCGTCGGTGTCTCGCATTCCTGCGATCATCCCTCACCGATCCGCGCCAAGCCGCGCCTCACCCGGCCGCGTTTCCCGCTCGACGGGCTCTCGAGCGGCGAGATCGACGCGGCCGTGCGGCAGGCACTGCGGGAGTTCGGCAGCGTGTACGAGGTCGATACCGAGCGGCTGGCTGCTCTCGGGCCCGATCTCCTGCTTACCCAGGGAGTCTGCGAGGTCTGCGCCGTGCCGACGCGCGACGCGGCGGCCGCCGCCGCCGGCCTCGCATCCTGCCCGTCGGTCCTGGCACTCGATGCCCACGACGTCGCGGGCGTCCTCGACACGATTCGCCTCGTGGGGCGAGCTGGCGGAGTGCCGGAGCGCGCCGAGCGGTGCGTGCGCGACATCGAGCGGCGCATCGCGGCCATCCAAGCGCGGGTCACCAGCCGACCGGCGCCTCGCGTCCTGGCACTCGAGTGGCTCGATCCGCCGTTCGCGCCGGGCCACTGGGTGCCGGAAATGGTCGCGCTGGCGGGCGGGAGCCTGCTCCGAGGGGCCGCCGGCCGGCCCTCGTTCGCCGTGCGGTGGGGGGACCTGGCCGGTCTAGATCCCGACGTGCTGCTGGTGATGCCGTGCGGGTTCGACCTCGTCGCGGCGCGCGCCGACGCGGATCGCTACCGCGCGTCGCTTTGCGCCGTGGCGCCGCGGGCGATTCGCTCCGCGCGTGCCTACGCGGTCGATGCGAACGCGCACTTCAGCCGTCCCGGGCCGCGCGTCGCGGACGGCGTGGAGCTGGTCGCTGCGCTGCTCCATCCCGATATCTTCCCGGGTGCGTCGCTCGAGGGCAGAGCGGTGGTGTGGGCGTAGCCGAAACGGCGAAACGTCCGCGCCGCTTCAGCGGTACGTGCCGAGGCGCGGCTTGAGCCGCGGATACACGAAGGGTGTCCCTTTCTGAGCATAGCGACACAGGCACGGCCCGTCGTCGTGGCCTGGAGCGGCGGCAAGGACAGCGCGTTCGCGCTGCGGGAAATCCTCGGCGACAGGTGCTACCGGGTCGCGGCGCTCCTCACCACAGTGACCGCGGAATATGACCGGATCAGCATGCACGGCGTTCGCCGCACGCTGCTGCGCCGGCAGGCGGAGTCACTCGGGCTGCCGCTCGAAGAGGTGCTGATCTCCCCCGGCGCATCGAACGACGAGTACGAGTCGAACATGGGCGCGACGCTCGCGGCGCTCCGCAGTCGGGTCCCGGGGCTCGACACGGTGGTTTTCGGCGACCTGTTTCTCGCCGATATTCGCGCCTACCGAGAGCGCATGCTGGCTCGGATCGGCATGCGGGGCCTGTTTCCGCTCTGGCTCCGCAATACTCGAGCGCTGGCTCACGACTTCGTCCAGCTTGGGTTCCGCGCCGTGGTGGTGTGCGTAGACGCCGCCCAGCTCGCGGGCGAGTTCGCGGGCCGGGAGTTCGACGCCGACCTGTTACGTGACCTTCCACCAGGGGTAGACCCCTGCGGGGAGCGGGGCGAATTCCATACGTTCGTCTACGCCGGACCCGGGCTGCGCCAGCCGGTGCGCCACGCGCGAGGCCCGGTCGTGGTCCGGGACGGCCGCTTCGTATATTGTGATCTCATGGAGACTCCTTCTCAGTGAGACGACTCCTCTTGCTGGCGCTCGGCCTTGCGGCCGGCTGCAGCGACGCGCTCGAGCAGAGGAGCTCGGCGGGGCAGGTGATCGGCGTCGTAGACTCGGGCGCGCGCACGCTCTCGCTCGTTTCCGCTACGGATTTCACCGTGTCCACGCGGGATTGGCAGCGCCCCAGCGCCACCCCGAGCACGATCGACGGCCGCGGGAACGTCTTTCTCGTCCCGCTGGGGCAGGCGAACGCGGTAGGTGTGGATCTCCTCCCGGGGCCTTGCCCTCCAGGAGCCTTGTGCGTGCAACCCGACTACGTCCTGCCTCTTGCCCCTGGATCGGGAGCGAGCGGGGTCACCATTCAAGACGACTCGGTTGCCTGGATCGCAAATCCCAACCTCAACGCAGTTACGCGGATCAACTATCGCAGGATTGGCGATACGGTGAGTATCGCGGTCGGCGTTCATCCGCAAGCGGTAGCGATCGTGGGAACGCGGGTGTTCGTCGTGAACAGCAATGTCGTGGGCTCGTCCCCAGCGGGCCCGAGCTGGTTGACGTCGTTCGACTGCTGTTCCGTCCGGACGCCGGATTCGATTCCGCTCACGGGGACCAACGCCCGCTTCGCGGTCGTCGGGGACGACAGCCTGGTGTACGTGGTCGCGTCCGGTCACACGGGTGCGGCGGACGGGAAGCTGTCGATCGTGGATCCGCAGGCGCGCGTCGAAATCGCGGTGCTGAACGGTCTGGGGGAGTCGCCCGGGGCCGCGGCGTTTCACCCGGCCGGCGGCCGGCTGCTGGTCGCGTCGGCCACCGAGGGCATTCTCGAAGTGAATACCTCCATCCGCGCCATCACGCGCGGCCCGGGGAATGGGGTCAAGCCCGCAGGCCACGGCGTGTCCGGACTCGCGCTCGATCTGCGCGGACGCGTGTACGCAGTCGACCCCGGCGCCTGTACGTAACCACCGCCCGACTACGGTGAGATCGCCGCCGTGCTCGTGGGCGTCTGTCCGACGACCGCTGCCGTGGCGGCGACTCCATAGCGATGTCCCTCGTCACCACCCCCGCCCTCGTCCTCCAGACGTACCGCTACAGCGAGACGTCCAAGGTCGTGCGGCTCGCCACGCGGGACTTGGGCGTCCACAGCGCCATCGCCAAGGGCGCGCTGCGGCCGAAGAGCCGGTTCGGGGCGGGGCTCGAGCTGTTGAGCGAGGGAATGGCCCAGCTGTACTTCCGCGAGACGCGCGAGCTGCACACGCTCGGCGCCTTCGATCTCGTGAACCTGCGGCGCGACCTGGCCGGCGACGTCGGCCGCTTCGCGGGCGCCGCGGCACTCGCCGAAGTGATGCTCAAGATGGCGCCTCCGGCACCGCTCCCGGTGGCGTACGACACGCTCACAGCCGCGCTCGATGCGCTCGAGGCGGCGCCCCCCGACCGCGTGGACGCGAGCGGTGTACGCGCGCTGTGGCGGCTCGTGTCGGTGCTGGGCTTCGAGCCGTCGCTCACGGCATGCGTGCGAGACGACGCGGCGATCGAGCCCGGGGACGACGCGCCCGTGTTGTTCAGCGTGGCCGACGGCGGCGTGTTCTGCCCCCGCTGCGCGCCGCCTCCTTCCCAGTCGCCCAGCCGGCTGCCGCCCCAGGCGTACCGCGACCTGCTGGCCTTGAACGACCCCCGGGCGGAGCTCCCCGCGCTCGATCCGCCTCATGCCGCGGCTCACCGCCGCCTCGTCGCCCGATTTGTCCGCTACCACCTCAACGAGGCCGGCTCACTTTCCGCCCTGGACTTCTGGGAGCGTCGCGCGTGGGTGCCACCTCCGGCCACTCGCACTCCGGTCCCCTCCGCCGCTTCGTAATCGGCACCGCCGGTCACATCGACCACGGTAAGACGGCCCTGGTGAAGGCCCTCACCGGTGTCGACACCGACCGTTGGGAGGAGGAGAAGCGCCGCGGCATCACGATCGACTTGGGGTTCGCGCCGCTCGCCCTGGGTGACGCGATCCAGGCGAGTCTGGTCGACGTCCCCGGGCATGAAGGCTTCGTGCGCAACATGCTCGCCGGCGCGACCGGAATCGACGTCGCCCTGCTCGTGATCGCGGCCGACGAGGGAATCATGCCGCAGACCGAGGAGCACCTGGCCATCGTGGAGCTGCTCGGTGTGCGCCGCGGCATCCCCGTGCTCACCAAGCGCGATCTCGTGGACGCCGAGTGGCTCGACCTCGTGCGCAGCGAGGTGAGCACGCGCCTGGGGACGAGCCGCGTGCGCTGGGAGCCGGCGGTCGCCACGTCGGTCCTGTCGGGAGAGGGTCTGGACGATCTGCGCGACGCGTTGCGGCGGGTCGCCGACGACCTGTTTCGGCTGCCGATCGATCGGGTGTTCACGGTGGCCGGGGCGGGAACGGTGGTCACCGGCTCGACCTGGAGCGGCAGCGTCGCCGTGGGCGAAGCGGTCCAGCTTCTCCCGCTCGGTCGCGAAGCGCGCGTTCGGTCCATCGAGGTCCACGGCGAGACCGCCGAACGGGCGGTGCCGGGGCGACGCACGGCGCTGGCCCTCGTGGGCGTGGACAAAAGTGAGCTGGCGCGGGGGCACGTCGCCGTCACGGGGTCCGGGTGGCGGGCCACCACCCTCGTCGATGTCGCCGTGGAGCTCCTTCCTGCAGCCCGCAAGCCGCTCGCCTCACGCACGCGCGTGCGCGTGCACCTCGGCACCGCCGAAGTCCTGGCCCGCGCGGTCCAAACAGCCGCGATTGCCCCCGGGCAGCGGGGCGTCGCGCGTTTGGTGCTCGAGGCCCCGGTGGTAGCGCGCAGCGGAGACCGGTTCGTGCTGCGCTCTTTCTCGCCGGTGACCACGATTGGTGGAGGGGTCGTGCTCGACCGCCGCGTGGCTGCCGAGCAGAGCCCCGCGGCGCGGCTCGGAGTTCTCGCCGCCGAGGCAGGGCTCACGGGGCTCGCCGCCGACAGCCTCGCCGTGCGGCTCGGAGTGTCGCCGGCCCGGGTGACGGCAGTCATCGCGGAGGCGGGGGACACGGTGCTTACGGCGGCGGAGACCGTCGTCGACCGGCAGGCGGTACTGGCGGAAGCAACCCGGCTGGCGGAGGTGGTCCGGCGTTACCACGAGGAGCATCCGCTCGATCCAGGGATGTCCCTGCAAGCCCTCCGGGCAGCGGTGGGTACGCCGGCGCCTCCGTCCGCCGTGACGGATGCCGTGCTGGAGTTGGCGGTCAAAAGTGGCAAGCTGGAGGTGGCGGGCAGCGTGGCCCGCCAGCCGCGCTGGCGTCCCGCGCTCGACGCCCGGGCCACCGACGCCAGCGAGAAGCTCGCGCGGCGCCTCGCCGATGCTCGCTGGCAGGTCCCCACTGTGGCGGAGCTCGAGCGCGAGTTTCCCGGCTTTCCCGTCCGCGCCCTGTTGTCGCACTTTGCCCGCACCGGCACGGTGGAGCCCATCGACGCCGAGCGCTACGCGGCAAAGGGCGCCCTAGCCGAATTCCGCGCCGCCCTCGAGGCGGCGCTCGCGGAGCTTGGCTCGGCCACCCCAGCCGAGCTGCGGGATCGCTTCGGGCTCACTCGCAAGTACTTGATCCCGTTGCTCGAATGGGCGGATCGGCGGGGGGTGACGCGCCGCGCGGGCGATGCCCGCGTGTTGGCGAGGTTGACAGCCGGGAAAGACGGTTCGTAGTTTGGATCAGCGCCCTGGAAGCACGAGTATCACTTAGCACAAGGAGAGTCGTCCCAAGTTCACGTCTTGTTTGCCAAGAGGAGCGGTGGATGAAGCGGCACGCCTGGGCATTGCTGGGGCTCGGGCTTTGGGTAGCGGGGGTGGAAGGGGGAACGCGGTGGGTATGGGGTCAGACCCCGCCTCCCACAATCGGGCCACAGCAGAATCGCTCGTTTAACCCGGCGACCACGATCCCGTTCAAGGTCAGCGGGGAGTTGTTCCTCAAGGGTCACCGGCCGGTGGTGTCCTTGAGGATCTTTAACGTCCTCGCCCAACTCGTAGCGATCCCGATACTCCGGGGCTCGGGCAAGGCGCTCGATAGCCTTGCGCTCAGCTGCCCCACGACCATGGGTTGCGCCTATAGCGCCTATTGGGATGGGTACGTCGGCAATACCGGGAAGCAGGCGCTGTCCGGGGTCTACATCTACCAGCTCGTCATTGACGGGAAGAGGGTTACAAGGAAAATAGTCGTCAAGTAGGACGTACCAACGCCTCTATCGCTTCTGCCAAAACGGCACTTTCGCCCGGCATAGACGTTGCTTCCGGGGTCGGCGACTATCCCAAGACAGCCATGATTAGACCCGAACGTTTGACCGTCAAGGCGACCGAAGCCCTCCAGCAGGCCAGCGTGCTGGCCCGCGCGCGCGGCAATCCTGTCATCAACGACGCCCATCTGTTCCTCGCTCTGCTGTCGCAGGACGATGGTATCGTCGTGCCCCTGCTCCAGAAAACCGGGCTCAACGTCACCCAACTCAGCGCTGAGACGCAACGGGAGATCGACCGCTTCCCGACACAATCGGGCACGGCGGCCGAGCCCACGCTGTCGCGCGAGGTGTCACGCATCCTGGACCGCGCCGACGAGGAAGCCAAGGCGTTGGGTGACGCGTACGTGTCGACCGAGCATCTGCTCCTCGCCCTGCTGCAAGAGAAGGGCACGACCGCGAAACAACTGCTCTCCGCCGCGGGCGTGGATCGCGACGATCTCATGGCCGCTCTCGAGGGGGTGCGCGGCTCACACCGAGTGACTGACCAGGAGCCCGAGCAGAAGTATCAGGCGCTCGAGCGCTACACCCGCGACCTCACCGAGCTGGCCCGCAAGGGCAAGGTCGACCCCGTCATCGGGCGGGACGAGGAGATCCGCCGGGTGATGCAGGTGCTGTCGCGGCGCACCAAGAACAACCCCGTCCTGATCGGGGAGCCGGGGGTCGGCAAGACGGCCATCGTCGAGGGGCTGGCCCAGCGCATCGTGAATGGCGACGTCCCCGAGTCGCTGCGCAACAAGCATCTCGTGTCTCTCGATCTCGGCTCTTTGATCGCGGGGACCAAGTATCGCGGCGAATTCGAAGACCGGCTCAAGGCCGTGCTCAAAGAAATCACGAGCGCGGAAGGGAAGTACGTCGTCTTCATCGACGAATTGCACACGCTGGTGGGCGCCGGGGCTGCCGAGGGGGCGATGGATGCCTCCAACATGCTGAAGCCCGCGTTGGCGCGCGGCGAGCTGCATGTGGTAGGTGCTACCACGCTCGACGAATACCGCAAGCACATCGAGAAGGACGCGGCGCTCGAGCGGCGTTTCCAACCCGTCTTTGTGGGCGAGCCGTCGGTCGAGGACACGATCGCCATTCTGCGCGGTCTCAAAGAGCGCTACGAGGTGCACCACGGCGTCCGCATCACGGATAACGCGCTGGTGGCCGCGGCGACGCTGTCGCATCGCTACATCGGAGATCGGTTCCTTCCCGACAAGGCGATCGACTTGGTGGACGAGGCCGCGAGCCGCCTGCGGATCGAGATCGACTCGCTGCCCCAGGAGATCGACGAGGTCGAGCGCAAGATCGTGCAGCACGAAATCGAGCTGGCGGCCCTCGCCAAGGAGAAGGACAAGGCCTCGAAGGAGCGGCGAGCCAAGGTCGAGCAGGAGCTCGCCGAGCTGCGCGAGCGCTCCAAGGTGATGAAGGCCCAGTGGCAGGCGGAGAAGGACGCGATCACGGGGCTCCAAGCGAAGAAAGCACAGATGGAGCAGCTTCGCGCCGAGGCGGAGCAGGCCACGCGCCGCGGCGACCTGCAGAAGGCCGCCGAGATCAGCTACGGCCGGATCCCCGCGCTCGAGCGGGAGATCGCCGAGGCGGAAAAGCGTCTGGCCCAGATCCAGAAGAAGGGCAAGTACCTGAAAGAGGAAGTCGACGCGGAGGACATCGCCGAGATCGTCGCCAAGTGGACCGGGATCCCCGTCACGAAAATGCTCGAATCGGAGCGCGAGCGGCTCACGCGGCTCGAAGCGGAGCTCGAGCGGCGGGTGGTCGGGCAACCCGAGGGGCTCGCCGCCGTCGCCAATGCCGTGCGCCGGGCGCGTGCCGGGCTGCAGGATCCCAACCGGCCGACCGGGTCGTTCATCTTCCTCGGCCCCACGGGCGTCGGCAAGACGGAGACCGCCCGGGCACTCGCGGAATTCCTGTTCGACGATGAGAAAGCCCTCGTGCGGCTCGACATGTCCGAGTACATGGAGAAGCACGCCGTCGCCCGGATGATCGGCGCGCCTCCCGGATACGTGGGCTACGAGGAAGGCGGCCAGCTGACGGAGGCGATCCGGCGGCGCCCTTACTCGGTGGTACTGTTCGACGAGATCGAGAAGGCGCATCCCGATGTGTTCAACGTGCTGCTCCAGATTCTCGATGATGGACGGCTCACCGATTCGCAGGGTCGCACCGTCGATTTCCGGAACACCGTGCTCATCATGACCTCGAACATCGGGTCGCCGTACATCCTCGAGATGGGCACGCAGAACTGGGAGCAGGTGGAGACCAAAGTGCTGGAGCTCTTGCGCCAGACGTTCCGGCCCGAGTTCCTGAACCGGGTGGACGACGTGATCATTTTCCGGCCGCTCTCGAGCCAGGACATCGCGAAGATCGTGGAACTCCAGATCAAGCGGGTCGAGCGGCTCGTGGCCGAGCGCAAGCTCCGTCTCGAGATAACGTCCGCGGCCAAGCAACTCATCGTGGCCGAGGGCTACGATCCCGTCTACGGGGCGCGGCCCTTGAAGCGAGCCATTCAGCGCCTCTTGCAGAACCCGCTCGCCATGGCCGTGCTCGAAGGGCAGTATGCGGAAGGCGACACGGTGCGTGTGGACCGGGCGAAAGACGGCAACCATCTGACGTTCGGGCGGACTCCTGCGGGGGCGGCGGCCGAGCCGGCGCGTGCCTAACCGCGGGGAGCGGGCAGCGGGGAGCAGTACCAAACGGTCCCCGCCCGTTGCTCCGTCCGACATCGCGGGCATGGCGGCGGCACTCGAGGAAGCCCGCCGGGCGGCGTCCACTGGCGAAGTGCCGGTGGGCGCCGCGCTGTTTCGGGGCGGCACGATCGTCGTGCGCGCACACAACGAGACCGTCACGCGGCGCGATCCGACGGCTCACGCCGAGCTGCTGGCCGTGCAGCGGGCGCTGGCCTTGCTGCACACCGATCGACTCAACGATTCCACACTGTACGTGACGCTCGAACCCTGCGCGCAGTGCGCGGGAGCGCTGGTCCTCGCCAAGGTCGGGCGTGTGGTGTTCGGCGCGTACGACCCGAAGGCCGGAATGGCGGGGAGTCTTGGGGACGTGCTACGCCATCCCGGGTTGAATCATCGGGTGGAGGTGATCGGCGGGGGGGAAGAGGAGCAGTGCGGCCGGTTGCTCCAGGATTTCTTCCGCGACCGACGCTAGCGCCCGAGCTCCTGTATCACGCTTCCCAGCGCCTGAATTGCCCCCTCGAGCTGGGCATCCGATAGGTACGGCGCCGGGCCCAGTCGCAGCACGTCCGCCCGGTAATCGGTCAGGACGCCTCGGTTTCGCAAGCCGCGACACACCTTCTCCGCCCGTGGCGACTGGAGCGCGAGGAAGCCTCCGAGCTGCGGCAGCCTCACGGCACGGTCCCGCGTAATGAGCCGCGGATCGGCGTCGAGCGCGTCGAACGCGCGCTCCAAGAGCCCCACCTGGTGCTGGCTCACCTCCCGCAAGAACTCTGGCGTCAGCTCCTGTTGCTCGAAGAAATCGAACACGCGCACGGCGCGGTAGTGGCTAGTGGGATCATAGGTCGCGCCGGCGAAACGAGCCGCGCCCGGGCCGTAGGCGACGGGAAGGGGCGCCTCGCCGTCGGCGAGGGTGTCGAATTCGGCGAACCATCCGGTGATCACCGGTCGCAGAGCGCAGTCAGGAGGGATACGCAGGAAGCAATTGCCTTCGCCCAACTGGCAATACTTGTAGCCGCCACCGACCACGAAGGCCCCCTGGAGTCCCTCACGCCGCAGAGAGACGGGGAGGACGTTCAACGCGTGATACGCGTCCACCAGCAGCTCGGCGCCGACGCGCTGGCAGGCCGAGTGGACGTGGCCCAGGCGTGGCGCGACGTGCCCATTACTGAAAAACACGGCGGACACCAGCACGGCGGCGGTACGATCATCCACTATCGCCGCCAGACGCTCCGCGACCGTGGCCGCGGGGGCGTGGGCAACCCGGACCAGCTCGATCCGCTCTTCCGCCAGACGATCGAGCTGGCGTCGCAGCGTATGAAATTCGCCGTCGGTCGTGACGATGCGTGGGCGTGTCCGCAGGGGCAATCCTGAGAGGAACCGCACGACCAGCTCATGGGTGCTCGCCCCCAGGGCGTAGTCACCGTCGGCGTCATCCAACAGGCGTTTGAATCCGCGACGCACGCGCTCCGCGCGGGCGGACGCGTGCTCCCACTTTTCGTCCACATGACGAGCGGCGTCCAACCACGCCTCGGCTTGCCCCTCGAACCCGCAGTCCGGCCAAGCCTGGTGGGAGTGGCCGGTGAGCAGGAGCCGCTCGGCGACGCGGAACCGGCCGTAGTACCGGGCGAGCGCGTTGGGGCTCGTCCGCACTGCCTCTAGGGTCATCATGCCGTCACAGCTGGGTGCGGATGGCCCAGAGGTCGGGAAAAACGGGCGTGTTGAGCGTGGTCATGAGGTACTCGGCACCGCTCGATCCGCCGGTCCCGCGCTTGGTCCCGATGGTGCGCTGCACCATTTTCACGTGCCGATAGCGCCACTCCTGGACCCCCTCGTCGACGTCCACCAGTCGTTCGCACAGCTGACTCACCATGGGGTTGGTGCGGTAAACGTCGATCAGCAGGCGTTGGATCTGCGGGTTCGGCTCCACTCGCCGCGTGACGTCGCGGTGGAGCTGATCGTCGGGGACCCGATACCCCTCTTGCACCAGGTAGCCCAGGAACGCGTCCCAGAGCGTGGGCTCGGCGTGGCGCGCCTCGAGGCG
>WNFJ01383044.1_pt3 | contig 11505 bp, 10 predicted proteins | sample 5400461 | NCBI WGS metagenome assembly WNFJ01 (sample SAMN13153349, study PRJNA577476) | soil metagenome | isolation source: 115 cm saprolite on Douglas fir-dominated hillslope | place: USA:California | collected 2013-09-17 | reverse complement strand
CCCGCCGCGGCCGACGATCTGGCGGCAGGTGATCCGGCCGCCGGCGATCCGGCCCCGGCCCATCCGGTGACAGGCAATCCGGCAGCCGACGGCGGGGCTGATGGGTCAGATGTGGCTGATGGGCCAGATGTAGCTGTTGCGGTGGATGTGGCTGCGGCGGTGGATGTGGCTGCGGCGGATGATGCGGCTGCGGCGGATGATGCGGCCGGGCGGGCGGGCGCGGCCGATGAGGCGACCGCGGCGGGCCGGGCAGGCGCGGGCGGGCGGGCGGGCCCGGGCGACCGGGCAGGCGGCCGGGCCGCCGGCCGGGCGGGCGGCCGGGCGGGCGCGGTCTGCGACGCCAACTGCCGCGCGGGCGCGCGGTTCCAGACGCGGCCCACGATCACGATCTCGTCCGCCTCTTCCGCCGGCATCAACCGGCACCACATGCGCGGCTCGGCGAGGTAACGGACCTGCGAGGTCAGCAGTTCGGGCAGGCGCTTGTTCTCGAGCACGGGCCTGGTCGCGAGCCACGTCGCGACGCCGGGCGGCAGGATGTAGAGCCAGAACAGGCGGTGGTCAAACGGCAGGCCGATCAACGTCAGCGCCGTAACATACGGCACTGTAATAGCCACGAACACCACAATCTGGCCAATGGGCAGCGGTATTGGCAGCCGAAGATCATAGATCTTGTAGAGCCGTTTCTCGATGCGCCAGATGTTGGTGTACGTGGGGAGGTCCACGCGGGTGCTCTCCTTCCGCCTTGGCGGGCGCCTTAGTGGACGCCGAGTGCGTTGGCGATGCCGGTGGCGAGCGTCTGCACGATGCTCGGCGTGTAGAAGATGACAGCGATCCCTATTGCGAGGACGAGGAACTGTACAAACCTGGTGATCTCCCTGGTGAACAGGAAGAAGAGCGCGACGATCCCGACGATCCCGAGGAACAGCGGGCCGAACAGCTGCTGCAGGTATGTCACGAGACCCTTAGAGTTCAGCGTGCCCGCAGCCGTGACGAAATGGTGGAACAACATCAACTTACTCTTTCCGGGGCAGGTGAGACGTCCGGGGAGATGCAGCCGCCGACAGTGAGCCGCTCCGCGCACACGTGTCTTGCCATCACGTCTGCCCCGCCTGCCGGGTCGAGCCCGTGACGGTTTCTACGGACCAGGTGCCGCTCTGGTATATCCACGTCATCTCGTAGGTCACGTCCAGCGTGGCCTGCGCAGTCCCCCCTTGACTCGGAAGCTGCCAGCGAACCGTAACGGTAATGTCCCGCCTCGAACCTCCCTGCGGGACCGTAAGACTCTGGATGGAGTTATAGCTCACCACACCGCCGAGCCCGGTGATGGAGAAACCCTTGGCGAGGTACCTGCTGAGCGTCGCGGTGTCACCCGCCGCGTACGCCGTAAGGAACGCGGGCAGGATGCTGCTCTGGAATTCGTTCTGGGTGGCCAGATCCGGGCTGCCTGCCGACTGGGCGGACGGCGGGTTGACCGGGGCGGGCGGCGGGAGCAGCGCGGGCTCACCGGAGACGACCATTCCGCCCGACGCCGCATAGATCGGCACCGAGAGTTCCATTAGCTGCCCATTCATCCGCACGAGCAGCTGTACAAGCGCGTTGTGCGCGTCTTGCACGTTTATCCCCGCGACCTGCTCGGACTGCAACTGCATCCGGCCCGCGCCGTTCCAGCCAAACTCCTGCCCGGTGCCCGAGGGGATGAACGCGGCAAGCTGCTGCGCGCGCAGATCCGCGTGCGCGGGGTCGAAATTCAGGTAGATCTGGCCGAACTGCAGCGCAAAAGCCTGGGCCAGGCTCGCGGGGAAACCGCTCGACTGGCTCGGCTGCTGCGCCGATGTGCTCGCCGGGCTCGGCGGCTGTGTCACGCGGAGGAAGATCGCGCGCACGCCATTCACCACGACGACGATCAGTACCGCCCACAAGATGGCCCGGCCGATCCACACCCCCCAGCGCCCACCCGCACCGCGCCAGCCGCCCAAGGAGCCTCGTGGCGCCCCGGCCGGGCCATCAGGCTCGCCCGCCGCCGCGGACCTGTCGCCGCGCACAGCCGGCTGCGGACCGCGTTCGACGGTCGACCTGCGAGCCATCGCACCTCCGAGTTCTGCCTGGCAATCCCGGGTGCAGCAGTTACCGGCCGACGTCGATCGTGCCGGTCCTGTCGTCCATTGTGAGGCATAAGACCCCAGTAGTGGACGTCTATTCTCCCAGCGGCCCCGGCGTGTCCCGCGCTAGCTGGAAGGCCACTGCTTCGTCCCCCCTCGACTGCGCTACGTAATATCGGACAGAGTCATCACCGCTCACACGTTGAACCGGAACTCCACAACGTCACCGTCTCGCATCAGGTAGTCCTTCCCTTCGATGCGCGCCTTTCCCGCCGCACGCGCCGCGGCGAGGGAGCCTGCCGCCATGAGATCCGCGTAGGAAACGACCTCGGCCTTGATGAAACCGCGCTGGAAATCGGTGTGGATCACGCCCGCGGCCTCGGGTGCCGTCGCGCCGGCCTTGATCGTCCAGGCCCGGGCCTCCTTCGGTCCGGCGGTGAGAAACGTCCGCAGGCCGAGCGCGGCGAAGCCCGCGCGCGCGAGCTGCGCGAGACCCGGCTCGTCCTGCCCCATCTCGGCGAGCAGCTCGGCCGCGTCCTCGTCAGGCAGTTCCGCCAGCTCGGCCTCGATCCTGGCGTCGAGGAACACGGCAGGCGACGGCGCGACGAACTCGGTCAGGCGCTGCCGCAGGCGGCTGTCGGCGAGCTCGCTGTCGTCGAGGTTGAAAACGTAGATGAACGGCTTGGCGGTCAGCAGATGAAGGTCGTCGAGGTCGGCCAGCCGAATCTCGGCTGCGGCCGCCCGGGCGTGCAGCGGCTGGCCGGCGTCCAGGATCTCCGCAGCGCGGGACGCGGCTTCTACCGCGCGCAGCCGTTGCGGATCTTTATGGGTTTTGGCTTCTTTGGCGAGCCGCGGCAGTGCCTTCTCCAGTGTTTGCAGGTCGGCGAGGATCAGTTCGGTGTTGACCGTCTCGACGTCGCGCTGCGGGCTGACCTCGCCATCGACGTGCGTGACGTCAGCGCTGGTGAACACGCGGACCACCTGGCAGATCGCGTCCGTTTCCCTGATGTGCGCGAGGAACTGATTACCCAGGCCCTGGCCCTGCGAAGCGCCGCGGACCAGCCCGGCGATATCCACGAACCGCACCGCGGCGGGCACGATACGAGCCGAGTTGTAAAGGCGGGCCAGCTCGGCGAGCCGCGGATCGGGCACACCCACGACCCCCACGTTCGGCTCGATGGTCGCGAATGGATAGTTGGAGGCCAGCGCGCCTGCCCTGGTCAGCGCGTTGAATAGGGTTGATTTGCCCACATTGGGCAGGCCGGTGATCCCAATCGACAAGCTCACTCGCGGGAGTCTACGAACCGTTACCCGGCTAGACGAATCCGAGCGTGCCTGGCGTGTCCGGCCGCACCCTGTCACCCCCTGCTGACACCATTGCGAAGCATGGACGCGATCTCGCTGTTTGCCGGGCTCGTGCTTGGCGCCGCCGCGGGAGCGGCGATCGGTTTCCTGGTCGCCCGTGGCCGCCAGGCCGCGGAGGCCGCGAGCCTTTCCGCGCAGGTGCGAGCCGCAGAAGAGAAGACAACGCTGGTCGAGCAGGCGGCACGGGAGAAGGCCGAGCTTGTCGAGGGCCAGCTGGCCGAGCGGATACGCGCGCTTTCCACCGAGGCGCTCGACGCCAACAGCCGCAGGTTCCTCGAACTCGCCGAGATACAGATGCGGGCGTTCGGTGTCCGGGCCACCAGCGACCTCGAGACGAGGCGCGCCGCGGTCGAGCACCTCGTCGCCCCGCTCAAGGACACCCTGGCCCGGGTGGAGACCCAGCTTCGCGAGTCGGACGCGGCGCGCCGCGAATCGCACGCCGAGCTGGCCAAGCAGGTCGACGTCGCGCGGGCAAGCTCGGACCAGTTGCGCGAGCAGACCCAGGCGCTGGTGACCGCGCTGCGCCGGCCGGAGGCGCGTGGCCGCTGGGGTGAGCTGCAGCTGCGCCGGGTCGTGGAACTGGCGGGCATGACCGCACGGTGTGACTTCGACGAGCAGGTCGCCGTCACGACGGCGGACGGCGCGCAGCGCCCGGACCTTGTCATCCGCCTGACCGGCGGCAAGAACATCGTCGTGGACTCCAAGGTGTCGCTCGCCGCTTACCTAGAGGCGGCGGAGGCGAAGGACGAGAGCGTAAGGAACGCACGGCTCGCCGCGCACGCCCGCCATCTCAAGGAACATGTCGACCGGCTCGCCGCCAAGGCGTACTGGACGTCCATCAGCCCGTCACCAGAATTCGTGGTGCTTTTCATCCCCGGCGAAGCCTTCCTCGCGCCCGCGCTCGAACACGACCCGGGCCTGCTCGAACACGCGATGGCGCGCAGGGTGCACATCGCGACGCCGACCACGTTGGTGACGATGCTGCGGACGGCTCACTACGCCTGGCAGCAGGCCGCGCTCTCCGACAACGCCCGCGCCGTGTTCGACCTGGGCAGAGAGCTCTACGACCGGATCGGCGGGATGGGCAAGCACGTGGACAGGCTCGGCCGGGCACTGACCAACGCGGTCTCGACCTACAACCAGGCGGTCGGCTCGCTGGAGAACCGGGTGCTCGTGAGCGCACGCAAGCTCAACCAGCTCGGCGTCGTGGAGGGCGAGCTTGCGCCGCCGCAGCCGGTCGAGGAGACCGCGCGGTCAATCTCGGCACCTGAACTCGTGACGGAATCGGGCCCCGCGCTCGTGACGGAATCGGGCCCCGCGCTCGTCACGGGGCTTCGCACGGACACGCCGGGCGGGCTGCTCGCCCCATCCCGGCGCGCCGGGGCCGCGGGATGAGCCGCGAGCCCGGCGGGATGCGGCGCGGGTGGCGCGGCACCGCCGCACCTGCGATATCGGCGGCGGCTCACCGGGTATGGCTATGACTGCCGCGGGGAGGAGGAACGTGCCCACGAACCGGATGCCGAAGTCATGGAGCGGCCCGATCAGCGCGGCCGCACCAGCGGAGGCGGTGCCGTCACGGCGCGCGTCGGGCGCCGCGCCCGGTAGCGCGTTCGGTGGCGCGTTCGGTAGCGCGCCGGAGGGCGCGGCCGGCGGGGCAGGCGGTGACGCGCGCGGCGCGAGGGCCCCGGGCGTGGCCGGTGATGTGGCCAGGAACCCGCCCGCACGGCTGACCGCACGCGGGGGCATGCTCGCCGTCTTCACGATCTCGTTCGCCGGCACGTTCACCGCCACCGTGTCCCACGTCGGCGTCCTGGCCGGGCTCTCGTACGCGGCAGCATGTGTCTTCGCCGCGTGCGCGGTGCGGCGCAGTCAACTGCTGCCTCTGGTCGTGACGCCGCCGATGCTGCTTGCCGTGGCTGTTGCGTTCGTGCAGGGCATCACGGCAAGCGGCGGGGTGCTTTCCGTCGCCTCCGGGACCCTCGTGACCCTCGGCAACGTCGCGCCGTGGCTCTTCGCCGGTACCGCGGCGGGCACGATCATCGCGCTTGCCCGCGGCGTCGCCGGTAATGTGCGCGCGCTGCGCGAGTCACTGCGCGGGGATACGCGGGGATAAACCAGGAAATACCGGGCTTCCAGCCCTCGGCGAGTTCCGGCCGCCCCGCCCGTACGCTGCGGCGATCACGTAACTGATTAGTCGCAATTGGTCTTTTACGGTTGAAAAGCAGGCCAACGTGTGCTGCCCTGTTCACTGGGGGTGCGACCCCGGTATTAACGCGCCCCGGGGGGTCATTCGATGGGCCAGGAGAGCAACCGCACGGTGGCGCGCCGGCAGGCGCTCAGGGACCAGATTCCGCCATCGACGGTAGCTGGTTTGCTTCGCATGGCCGGCCGTGACCTCTCCGCCCCGGACTCCGATGAGACAGAATCAGGCGAGGGCGCCGGCGCCGTCGGCGCGCCTCCCGGAAGGGCCGGCGCGCCTCCCGGAAGGGCCGGCGCGCCTCCCGGAAGGGCCGGCGGAGCCCCACCGGGCGAGGCGCCAGTGGTCACCAGGGCGGGGGGAACTACCGGCGCGGGCCCCGCCATGGGCGCGGGGCAAGCCATCGGCGCGGCCGCCGGGCCGGAACCCGGTGCCCGGCCGGCCACGCCGTCGTGGGCACACGTCATTGCCACCACCATCCGGCTGAGGCTGGGGCGCCGCCCACGCGGTGACGGCGAGCCCGCGAGTCAGCGCGGGCTCATGGTGGGCGTGATCGTCTTCGCCATCGCCATCGCGGTGGCAAGCGGGCTGGTCGTCGCGCTGCCGCGGCACGCCACCGCACCCAACCGGGCCGGGACAGCGTCGAGCCAGGGCGCCGGCCAGTTCGGTACGATCGCCGGCGTTCGCCGCCAGACCGCGGCCTGGGTCGCCAGCCAGGTAAGCCGGAACGTGATCGTGGCCTGCGACCCGGTGATGTGCACCGCGCTGGAGGGGCAGGGTCTCGCCGCGCAGAACCTGCTCACACTGCAGGCGAGCGCGTCGGATCCACTCGGGTCGGACGTCGTCGTGGCGACGGAGGCGGTGCGCAGTCAGTTCGGTGGCCGGCTGGCGAGCGTGTACGCGCCGGAAGTCATCGCCAGCTTCGGAACGGGCGCCGCGCGTATCGACGTCCGCGCGATCGCGCCGGACGGGGCGGCGGCCTACCAGGCCGCGCTCGGCTCGGACCGCCTGGCCCGGCGGGCCGCCGGTGGGCAGTTGCTGCGAAACCGGCTGATCAACGCCGGGCCCGCGGCCGCGCGGGAGCTCGCAAGCGGCCAGGTGGATTCGCGGCTTCTCATCATGCTCGCGGCGCTCGCCGCGAAGTACCCGCTGAACATCACGGCGTTCGGCACCCCGGCTCCCGGCGCCAGCCCGGACATCCCGTTGCGCTCCGTGGACATAACGGCAACCGGCGCGCAAAGCGCGGCCGATCTGCCGCAGATTCAGGCGTTCCTGCAGGCACAGTTGCCTCCCTATCGCCCACTGCGCCTACAGGTGCTGCCGCCGGCCGCCGGCCGGACCATCCTCCGCATCGACTTCGGCGCGCCAAGCCCGCTCGGGCTGCTCGGCTCGCACGCGTGACCCCGTGATCGATATATGGCCCCTAGATGACATGCGATCGGACCGGCTGGGGAGAGCGGCCATCGCAAGAGAAATGAGGAAGCATGAAACTGCCGCGCAAGGTGCTCCGGCTGGCCCTGCCGCTCGCCGTTTTCTGGTCCGCGGTCGGCCTGTTCACGGCTGCACCCTCCACTGCGTTCGCGGCACCCTCCACCGCATCGGCAGGGAGCGTCGGCTGGGTCCGGGCTGCTCACCTGTCGCCCAACGCCCCCAAGGTTGACGTCTACCTCTACTCGTTCAACAGCAAGATGGCACCCCTCGTGCTCAAGGGCGTTGGCTATGGCGACGTCTCGCCCTACATGTCGTTCCAGAGCGGTTACTACACCGTCGCCATGCGCCCGGCGGGCGCTGCCTCGTCCACCTCGCCGATCCTGTCTACCAGCGTCAAAGTCGCCCCTGGCGCCGCCTACACGGTGGCCGGCCTTGGACCGGCGTCAGGACTTCGGCTGCAGGTCCTGCAGGACAAGCTGACGTCACCTCCGGGCAAGGCGCTTGTGCGTGTCATCCAGGCGTCGCTGCAGGACCACAAGGTGACGGTGACCTATGGCACGTCCGTGCTCGCGAACCAGCTGACCTTCTCCAGCGTCACCGGTTACCGCCCCGTCTCCCCCGGTGACCAGACCGTGCGCGTGACCGGCGGGAGCGACAGCGCCGCGCAGAGTGTCACGCTGTCCCCCGACACCATCCACACGCTGGTCGTACTCGACACGGCCGGTGGACTGAAGGTCGACGCCCTCGAGGACGCGGCGGGCAGCCATGTCCTGCCAGCCGGCGGTGCCGCGACCGGACTGGGTGGGACCGCTCCTCGCGCGCCTGGCGCGTCCCGCGTGCTGTGGCTCGTGAGCCTGGCCAGCGCGGCGGGCGGCGCGCTGCTCGCACTGGCGGGCGTGGCGCGGCTGCGCCGGATCCGTGGCAGCGTGGCCCGCTTGCCGTGATCAAGTCGCTGGCAGGCCGGCCGGCGGCCGTGGCAGCGGTGCTCGCTGGCCTCGTCGCTGTCGCGGTCGGCCTGGCCGGCCTGGTGCTCCTGGGCCGCGGCCCCGCAACGGCGGAGCCGCGGTCCACGCACGCCGCGTTCGTGCCCATCCCGACCGGCCCGGTAGCCGCGCTGGCCAGCCCGTCCGCCGGGCACCGGACGCCGCGTCCCGTTGCGCTCATCATTCCCGCCATCGGCGTCAGCACGCGGCTGGTCAGTCTGGCCATGACCGCGGGCGACACCATCCAGGTGCCGCCCGACCCCGCGGTCGCGGGCTGGTTCACCGGCAGCCCACGCCCTGGCGCGATCGGCTCGTCGATCATTCTCGGCCACATCGACTCGCGCACCGGGCCGGCGGTCTTCTACCGGCTCGGGCGCATGCGCCCCGGCGAGCGCCTGTACGTACGACAGGTGGGTGGCACGCTCGCGGTGTTCCGCGTCGACGCGGTGCGCTGGTATCTCAAGAGCAGGTTCCCCACGGCCGCTGTCTACGGCCCGACACCCGATCGCGAACTGCGGCTGATCAGCTGCGGCGGGATCTTCGATCCCGGGCTGAAGTCCTACCTGAGCAACGTCGTCGTCTACGCGACGGAGGTGCGGTAACCCGGATCGGCGTGCCACCGGCTCAGCGGCCCCACCGGCTCGGTGGCCCACCGGATTCAGCGGCGCAACTCGCGCGGCAGCGCGAAGACGAGATCCTCCTCGACGGCTTCGACCTCTTCGACCGCGGTGAACCCGAGGTCAGCCAGATGGCCGAGCACCCCGCCCACCAGGTCCTCGGGCACTGACGCCCCGCTGGTCACACCAACCACATTGATGTTCTCCAGCCACTTCGAGTCGATGGCCGCGGCGTCTTCGACCAGGTACGCGGCCGTCGCGCCGGCGTCGAGCGCCACCTCGACAAGCCGCACCGAATTGGACGAGTTCCGCGAACCCACCACGAACATGACGTCGGAGTCGCGGGCAATCTGCTTGACCGCCGCCTGGCGGTTCTGCGTCGCGTAGCAGATGTCGTCGCTCGGCGGGTCGGCGAGCAGCGGGAACCGCGCACGAAGGGCGCGCACGGTCTCGTTGGTCTCGTCCACGGAGAGTGTTGTCTGGGATAGCCACGCCACCCGGGCGGGGTCGCGCACCTCGACGTCGGACGCCTCGTCCGGGCCGCCGACGAGGCGGATGTTGGACGGCGCCTCACCGGTGGTGCCGACGACCTCCTCGTGCCCCTCGTGCCCGATGAGCAGGATGTCGTAGTCCTGCGCGGCGAAGCGCCTGGCCTCGTTGTGCACCTTCGAGACGAGGGGGCAGGTCGCATCGATGGTATGCAGGCCGCGCCGCTTGGCGTCCTCGTGCACCTGGGGCGCCACCCCGTGCGCGGAGAACACCACGACCGCGCCGCTCGGAACCTCGTCCGTCTCCTCGACGAAGATCGCCCCCCGCTCCTCGAGTGAGCGGACGACGTGCATGTTGTGCACGATCTGCTTACGCACGTACACCGGGGCGCCGTAACGCTCCAGCGCCTTCTCGACAGTCTGGACCGCGCGATCGACGCCCGCGCAGTAACCGCGGGGTTTGGCGAGCAGGACACGTCCGGGCATGTCCCCCATGGTACGGGGACCCTGCGGCCCGCAGGTCCGGACCCGCACCGATGCGCCGCCTCTCTATCCTGGGTAGGACGTGGCCCACCCGCAGTTACCGCGGCATTGCCCCTGAATCCGGCGTCCGGCAGGCTTGGAGCCCAGCACCACGCCGAAGGGAGAGATCAGATGACGCGCATTCCGAACGTTCCTGAACGCGTGAAAGAGGCGCCTGCGCACGCGCTACGCGCCGTATTCGCCGGCATCGGTCAGGCGCTGCTCCTGTCTGACCGGGTACGCCGCAGGATCAAGGGCCCCCAGGGTACCGGCGCCGACACGCACGACGCGGCCACGGTCACCGCGCGGAGGCCTACGGCCGTCAAGCCGGCCGCGACCGCCCGCGCCGAGCCGGCCACCGAGGCCGCTACGGTGACGTCGATCACCAAGCCGACGGCCAAGGCACGCACCGCGGCCAGCGCCACGGGACCCGCGGCCAGGACACCCACGAAGGGCAAGCCCGCCGCCACCAAGCCCGCCACCGCCAGCAAGGCAGCCGCCAAGCCTGCCACCGCCAAGCCCGCCAGCGCCCCAGCTACCGCGAAGCCCACCCCGGCGCAGCCCGCCGCAGCCAGCGCCACCGCGCCTCCGGCGACGAGTGAGGCGGCTGCCGCGGCGCAGGCACCCCCTTCAGCGCAGGCACCTACTTCAGCAGAGACGGCGCCGGCCGCGCCCGCGCCGCAACAGGCCACACCAGCGACCGCAGCGCCGGCCGCGCCGGAGGCCGCACCGCCGCCGATCCCGAACTACGACGAGCTTTCCTTCGCCTCGCTCCGCGCCCGGTTGCGCGGCCTCACCCTCGTGCAGGTACTCCAGTTGCTCAGCTACGAGCAGTCACACGGCAGCCGTTCGGAGGTCATCACGATGTACGAGCGCAGAATCGCGAAGCTCACCGAGGCTGACGGCTGACCCGCGGGCCCGCCTGACCGCCACCGCCATGCCGCTCGAGACATCGCCAGAGTCGCCCGCGCCGGTCCGCACCGTCCTGCAGATGGTCGGTGGCTGGATCGCGCGCCTCGGCCGCATCTGGGTCGAAGGACAGATCGCGGAACTGAACGCGCGGGGCGGGCGCGGCCCGGTCTTCCTGACCTTGCGCGACCCCATCGCCGCGGTCTCCGTTCGGGTGATCTGTACCCGGGCGGTTTTCGATGCGGCCGACCCGGCGCCGCACGAGGGCGCGCGGATCGTCGTGTGGGCGCGACCGGACTTCAACGCCAACCGCGGCTCATTCGCCCTGACGGCACTGGAGATCCGCGCCGTCGGCATCGGCGAACTCCTCGCCCGGCTCGAACGGCTGCGCCGTGCGCTGGCCGCGGAAGGCCTGTTCGCCGCGGAACGCAAGCGCCCGCTGCCGTTCCTGCCCGCCGTGATCGGGCTGATCTGCGGACGTGACTCGGCCGCACGCCACGACGTGCAGAAGGTCGCCTACCGGCGCTGGCCGGCCACGAAGTTCGCCGTCGAGGAGGTGGCCGTGCAGGGACCGTATGCGGTTACCGAGATCATCGCGGCCCTGCAGCGGCTCGACGCCGACCCCAACGTCGATGTGATCATCATCGCGCGCGGCGGCGGCAGCATCGAGGACCTGCTCCCGTTCTCCGACGAAACACTGGTCCGCGCGGTGGCCGCGTCCGCTACGCCGGTGGTGAGCGCCATCGGCCACGAACAGGACGTGCCCCTGCTCGACCACGTCGCCGACGTGCGTGCCGCCACACCCACGGACGCGGCGAAGCGCGTCGTCCCCGACGTAGGCGAACAGGTCGCGATCGTAACCGGACTGCGGGACCGTGCCCGCAGGTGCCTCGC
>WNFJ01128064.1_pt2 | contig 11507 bp, 11 predicted proteins | sample 5400461 | NCBI WGS metagenome assembly WNFJ01 (sample SAMN13153349, study PRJNA577476) | soil metagenome | isolation source: 115 cm saprolite on Douglas fir-dominated hillslope | place: USA:California | collected 2013-09-17 | reverse complement strand
GGATCTGGCGCGAATAGCGGATGATTTGGGATTCGGTGAGAGACATTATCGGCCTCCGGCGATCGCCGGAATGATGCTGATCTGATCCGTATCTGCGACAGGGGTTTCCAGCTCCTTGAGGAAGCGGATGTCCTCGTCGTTGTGAAAGATGTTCACGTAACGCCGAACGCCTCCCCGCTCATCCATCAGCCGCGCTCCGATGCCGGGGAAGGCGGAGTTCAGGTTCCGGAGGACCTCTCCGACCGTCTTTCCCGGCGCGGTGACTTCCTGCTGATTTTGGGTGAAGCTTCGCAGCGGGGTTGGAATGCGAACGGTCGCCATGGTTCAAATCCTCCTGTTGTTTTGGAGCAGCAACCGCCAACTGCCATCGACTTGCGGCTCCAACGACAAAACTTGATGGCCGTCCTCTTGCGCGCTCCGCGGAACACCTCGGACGGCTTCATCGCGGGAGAGCCATACCTCGAGAACCGCCCCCGGCGCCATTGATTCGAGCTTGAGCTTGGTACGAACGTACGTGATCGGGCACACGTCCCGGCGAAGGTCGAGGGTGGCATCCGGTACCCGCTCCGACATTGCATCGCTCGGCGTCGTCACGGGAAGAGACCTTCTTGTAGCCTCGTGCAGGCGCGGCAGTCCGGCGCCCGGGGCACCGAGATCGCCCGTTCGGACAGTTTCCAGCCGTCGAGGATTAACAGCCGGCCATATTGATGTCGCTCACCGGCCAGGGCGCCCAGGGCCAACAGCGCCTGCTTCGCGCCGACCACCCCCGCAACCGCTCCTAAAACGCCCGCTTCCGCGCAGGTTGGGACCTCTTCTCCGGGCGGCGGCTGCTCGAACAGGCAGCGCAGGCAGGGACCGCCCGGGCCAATCAACATCGCCTGACCCTGGATTCGAAGAACACCCCCATAGACGAGCGGCACGCGATGGCGTACCGCGGTGTCGGAGAGCAGAAATTTCGTCTCGATATCATCGGTCCCATCGATCACCGCGTCGTGCTCCGGGAAAAGCGAAGCCGCGCGCTCTTCGTTGACCCGGATCGGCAGCGTTTTGAGCCGAATCGAAGGGAAGGCATCGCGCAGCCGCCTCGCCGCGGCGTCGACCTTGAGCGCCCCGACATCCGAGGTGCGGAACCAGGGCTGACGGTGCAGGTTGCTCGGATCCACCACGTCCGGGTCCGCGATGGTAATCGCCTCGACCCCTGCCTGAGCCAGCGCCAGGACCGCGGGGCATCCCAGGCCACCCATTCCCACCACGAGCACCTTGTGGCGAAGGACGGAGCTCATCCGAACCTCCCCTCGAGGCTGAAGTAGCGCTCCCCGGTGTCGCAGCAGAGCGTGTACACCGACTTGCCCGGTCCCAGCTCCGTCGCCAGGCGCAGCGCGCCGGCCAGGTTCGCGCCCGAGGTGATACCCACCAGCAATCCCTCCTCTCGCGCCAGACGCTGCTTCATCTGCCAGGCGACCCGGTCTGAAATCTCCAGGGTGCGATCCGCCCCGTGCACGCTTTGCGAATCCGGGCGGCCATAGGGAAGGCTGGATGCGCCACTGGGTTCGCCGGTGAGCTTGATCGCCACGACGGCGGTGGCGGAGCGTTCCGCCTTCACCGCCCGAGACACTCCGCTCAAGGTGCCTCCGGAGCCCAGAGTCATCACGAATGCGTCGATGCCACCGTACTGCCGCGCCTGCGCGACAAGCTCGGCCCCCACGCCTTCGGCCTGCGACTGCGCGTTTTGCTCGTTCTGATACTGCCTGGGGCTGAAAGAACCGGGCGAGCTCGCCGCAATTTTGTCCGCGCGTTCGATCGCCCCCGCCATTCCATCGACCGCGGGAGTGAGCTCCACCGAGGCGCCGTAAGCCCTGAGGACCTCGACGTGCTCGTGACTGACCGACTTGGGCAGGACCGCGACGAGGCGATAACCCTTCGCTGCGCAGACCAGAGCCAGAGAGACTGCAAAACTTCCACAGCTGGCCTCCACCACGGTACCGCCGGATTGAAGCAAGCCTTCCGCTTCCGCCCGCTCGATGATCTTCGAGGCCGGTCGATCCTTGTGAGAGCCGGCTGGATTGAAATGCTCGAGCTTCGCGAAAATACTCGCCGAACCAGACGCTGGGATTCGCACCAATCGAACGAGCGGAGTCGCCCCCACCAATTCCAGAACCGAGCTGCATACGCGCGATGACAAAGCCATGTCGAGCCTATCGGACCGTCGCCGAGCTCGTTCTCATAACGCGGCGGCCGGATCGCGAAAAGGGCCTAGAAGTGAGCGGTGACGCCCCAGAAGATTCCCGCGTAGCTTTCTTCCGCGGCCCCGCCAGTCAGCCAGCTCGACCCGCTTCCGCTGAATTGATCCTTGTACCGCTCATAGCGGAAGCGAACGAGGTACCCCAAGGGGCCCCAGACGTCGCCGGTCAAACCGAGCTCGCCGCCCCAACCGGTGGCCGAAGCCGTCGCGCCGTACGGGGCGACTTCTGAAGCAAACGGCTTGGGATTGATGAAATAGTTTCCGGTCAATTCGACGCGAAGAAACTTGAATATCGGAATGGAGACATCGAGCCCAACCACGGGATAGTTACGGTGAGACCCCGGCAACCGCACCGCCGCGCTCAAGGCGTTTGCATCCACGTCGAATCGACGGGTACCGAAGCCGCCGTGGATGCCCGCGTGGCCGACCAGCGGTTCCTCACGGCTAAACGAGAAGAAATAGCGGAATGCGATCAGCGCCGTGACCGCTGAATCCGCCGCATAGACTTGCCGGGTGGTCAAGTCACCCGCCGTCGTCAGGACGTTGACGTTGGTCTGGGAGTAGCCCCGCTCGTAGCTGGCGACCAACCCCAACCCCCGAACGAGGCTGTCCCACTCCGCAAACGGGAACAGCTCGGCGGCGAGAGAGAAACCCATGTACGGAATCTGGGCTTTGAAATCCACGGTGTCGCCCGGTGGACGCAGGGTGGGATCGAGCGCGTTGTACTGCGAGCAGTTCGAGAAGCCGGGGCGGGAGCAGTAGGAGCGCCAGGTGGTCGTTCCGGTGATTTGCGCGTTCACCACTTTGGGTCCAATCCGCGGACCTTTGGCTCGAAGCGCCGCCACAGTGGGGGCGGGCGGCGGCGGCTTGATGTCGTTGACCGTGTGAGCTTCGGCCAATTCCTCGCGCACGCGGTTTTCCTTTTCCGCTTCGCTCTCGCTCTTCGGCGGAGGGGGAGCGGGCTCCGCTTTCGGAACCGGGGGCGGCGCGATCTTTTTTGGGGCCAGGGTCTGCGCCACCGTCTCGGCGGATCGCCGCGCATCGCGCGAGGACAACAGTCCCCGGTGCAGTGAGAAGCGCGACGCCGACAGCACAGCTCCGGACGCATCGAGAATCTGCAGTCGGAGCGACTTGCCAACCGATCCGCCGACGGCGCCATCCAGGCCCAGCGCCTTGGCGGTCAGCGCCACCGCTCGGGCAGTCATCGCCCGAGCACCCTTCAATTTCTTCTTCGCCGCCGCCGCCTTGTAGTCGCGCAGGCTCAAGACGGTCAGGGAACCGGACTCTTGCAGGGCCTTTTCGACTTGCCGTCGAAGCTTCGCCGACTTGTCGTTCTGGAATTCGAGCACCACGACTTGCTGCGCGCTGGCAGCGCTCGAGCCAAGGAGAACCGCGAGCCCCAGGCAACTGCCGAGGAATCTGGCATTCACTCCCACACCTCCGGTTAGCGATGCAGGGGTTGGCCTCGTGCGAAGCAATCACGCCTGCCCGCGTTGCACATAGCCCGACACCCATCGCTGGCCGGCATTGCGTAGTGCTTTCTTACTACTTTTTTGCCTTCGCTGCTGGAGGCGCGGCTAACTTCTTGCGTTCCAGGCGCTTCTTCCAGCGCTGGCGAATCTTCATCTGGACACGGCGATGCTTGCTCTTGCTGCGGGCCAAGGCGACTCCTTTGAGTTTCAATCCCACTAACTACCAGAATCGGCACCCGATGTGTCCGTTTCTTCTTTCGACTGCGGCTCGGCATCCTGCTTTGAGCCCGGTGCCGGCTCGAGAACCGGCCTGGTGGGAAATGGGATGCCTTCTGCACCCCGTACCTCGGTGGGCAGTGCGGATGCAACCCTCACCTGCCCTTTCTCATCCAGGTCGCCCGGCTTCTCCTTCGACGCGGGCACCGCCGGCGACTGCGGCTTCTTCTTGACCGAAGCGAAAATCGGCCGGCAAGCGTCGACAAATCTGCGAACCTCATCGAGCGGGAGGGCCGGACAGTAGTTGCCGTTGATGCCCTCCATCGGCCGCGCCATGCACATCGAGTTGAGGATCGCCTCCTCGGTCGCCTCCATCACCGCCTCGTAGAGAGGGTCGAGGCGCTGATCGAGCAGGATCTTCATCCGGTAGACCATCTTGTTCGTGCGGCGCGGAATCCTGTTCGCGGTGGAGAACCCCACGATGATCTCCCCCGATCCGTGCGCCGCAAACGAGCCCACCCGCCCGATTCCCAGCGAGACGCGCTTGCACAGACGGCTTACTTGATGGGACAGCAGCGGCGCGTCGGTGGCGAGGATGGCGATGATCGAACCCTGCGAGTGCTCTCGCTTGGGCAGATCGCGAAACTTCTCTGCGAGCACCTCGCCGACGGGCAGCCCACCGACGCGGAGATTGTGCATTTTGCCGAAGTTCGACATCACCAGGACCCCGAGGGTGTAGCCGCCATGAACCTCGGGCAGTTTTCTCGACGAGGTCCCGATTCCGGCCTTGAAATCGCAGGTGATCATCCCGGTTCCCCCGCCGACGCCCCCTTCCGCCACCGGTCCATCGCTCGCGGCGCCAATCGCTTCGAGGACGTGAACCTCTTTCACGTGGCGACCCGCGATGTCGTTGAGCCAGCTGTCGTCGCACTCTCCGACCACCGGGATGATCACATCGTCCTCATCGCCGATGCCGGGGTACCGATCGATCATGTAGCGCGCAACTCCGTCCGAGACCGCCCCGACGGAGATGGTGTTGGTGAGCAGGATCGGGGTTTCGATGAGCCCCCATTCCATCACCTGGGTCATCCCAGACACTTCACCGGCGCCGTTGAGCACGAATCCCCCGCCGGTCATCCGCTCCATGAAGATGTTTCCCTGGTCGGGCAGGATGGCGGTGACGCCGGTGCGGACCGGGCCGGTCCCGGGCCTGAGCAGACCTTCTCCCCGGATGATCGTGGAGTGTCCTACTCGAACGCCCTCCACGTCGGTGATTGCGTTGTACTTACCCGTCCGGAACCGTCCCAGCGGAACCCCAAGCTCCCTCGCTCGGACCCTCGGACCGTCAGAATCCACGCTCGCCATCGCGGGGTTATACCGCGGGTCGGGGATGCCCGCGCTCTTCGGGGCGTATCTCCGGTCGGGGATCGTCGAGCGCCGGGGCTTTGACTGTTATTCCGTTCCCGCCGACGGCGATCTTCCGTTGCTCGCGTTCCTTGTAGCGGCGAATCGCCCCGCTCAATATCTCGCCGATGAGGTTGCGATAGTCGATTCCGCTCCCCTGAGCGACGAGCACCAGGTCGCTCCATCCGGGCGTCAAGCCTGGCAGCGGGTTGCACTCCAGAAAGAAGATCCGGCCCTTCTCGTCCATCCGAAAATCGATCCGCGCCACGTCTCGACAGCCAAGGGCCATGAAAGCGGCCCGGCTGGCCGACCTCAGTCTCTCCAGTTGCGCCGGGTCCAGCTTGGCGGGCACGTCGTAGCGAATGCGGTCGTTCCACTCGAGCTTGTGCTGGAAGCTGTACACCGGCGTCTTCTCCGACTTGTCGAGGAAGACGACCTCCATTGGAACCAGGACTTTGGGACGCTTCTCGCCCAGAAGGCCGACGGTGAACTCGCGACCGGCGATGTAGTCCTCGACCAGCGCCGGCTGTTGGTATTTCTCGAGGATCTCCCGCACCACTTCCCGAAGCTCGCTCTCCGTGTTGCAGACGCTCTTCGAAACGACGCCCTTGGAGGACCCCTCCGCGACCGGCTTCACGATCAGCGGGAATTTGGTGAAGTCCTTCAGCAGGCGCTCCTTGCCCGTGGTCATCAATTGAAAATTTGGCGTCTGGATCCCGTGCTGCCGAACGATCTTCTTCGCCAAGCCTTTGTCCAGCGCAATGGAGAGTGTGGCCGGATCGGAACCCGTATACGGAATATCGAGCAGCTCCAGCAGCGCGGGAACCTGGCTCTCCCGATTGCGACCCTTGAGACCTTCGGCGATGTTGAAAACAAGGTCCAGCGGCGTGGAGGCGAGCAGCGAGGGCAATTCCGGGGTCGCTTCGAGATCCACGACCTCGTGGCCCCAGGACGCAATCGCTTCCCGGATGGCCTGCAGCGTCGTCGGGGAGTCGTACTCCGCCTCCGAGTCCTCCACCGCATCCGGCGTGGGGACAATCCGCTTCACGTTGTAGGCAAAACCCACCCTCAATGGGCCATTCCGGCGCGTGGGTTTGCCCTGCCGCCGAGCGGTGTCCCGGATGCCATACCGTTTCGCGGCGCTGGTCAGAATGGAGTCGATCACCCCGTCGAAGTGAAGACCCTCCAGCGCGGCGGCGGCGTAAACGCTCTCCCCGGTTTCCAGTGATGGGAGGGCATTCACCTCCAGAAAATGGGCCTTTCCCTCCTCGCTCAAACGAAAATCGATCCTGCCCAGATCGCGGCAGTCCACGACATGGAAGATCTTCTGCGCCTCGCGGCGAACCTCCTCGGCAACCTCCCTCGAGATTCCGGCCGGAGCGCGCACTGAGACCGCGCCTTCATGGCGCGTCTTTAAATCATAGTCGTAGATGTCGTATTTGAGCCCCGCGCGCAGCTTCGGATCAAAGACATATTCGACCGGGGCGAGGACGCCGTTGAAGTCGTTCGGAAGGCATTCCAGAAAGGGCACCGTGATGTCCTTGCCGGTAACGAAGTGCTCCACCAGGACGCCGGCCGGGTACTTGGACAGCGCCTGGGCGGCTTTGTCCCAGAGATCCTCGGCGCCCTCCGCAATGGACTCCTGGGTGATTCCCTTGGACGAGCCCTCGAAGTTCGGTTTGACAATCACCGGGAACTGGAACTGACCGGGCCTCAGTTGCTCGAGCTTCTCGATGAATTGCCAGGTGGGAGTCCGCACTCCGTGCTGTTTGAGAATGAGCTTGGTGAGCTGCTTGTCCAGGGTCACCGCCAGCGCGTACGCGTCCGAGCCGGTATAGGGGAACCCAAGCTCCTCGAAGAGCGCCGGATAGAACGCCTCCCGGAATCGCCCTCTCCTGCCTTCCGCGGTGTTGAAGATCAGGTCTGGCGTGTAGGCCTCGAGCCGGGAGACGGTCCTCGATGCCGGCCCGGAGACTTCAAACCGCTCCAACCGATGGCCGATCCGCTCGATAGCGTTGGCCAGCGCGTTGACCGTCTCCTCGGTATCGAACTCCGCCTCGTCCTCCGAGTCCGAAAGCCGGAGGTTGAACGTCAGGGCGATGCGCAACGATTCTCCCTCCCGGAGAGCTCTCCATGGTTCGGCAGCTCGCGCAATTGCCCGGGGGCCCGGAGGGCCTGGCCAGCCTGAGACAACTCGGCGGCCCCTGCCACCACTTTGCCGTCGGTCACCTGGGTGAACGCCCAGGAGTCGCCAAGCCGCAGTCCCAGGGGATCGCGCAGCACCTTCCACGCCTCGATCCCTCCGATCACCGCCACGCCCCCGGCGAAAGCCACGGTTCCCAGCGGCTGGGGAATCATTCCGAGGAGGACGCAGAGCCCGAAGGGAGCATTGCGGAGCATGCTCTCCCGGTAACGGGCAGGAGCGCGCGTGGGCAAGTGGACGACCTTGATCCCGAAGATTCGCTTTCCCGGGCTTTGTCCCTGGATAAGCCCATCGGCGAGAAGCAGGTAGAGCAGCGCCGCTACCATTCCCGCGCCGTTGGCGAGCTTCCAGATTCCCAGCGCGATGGCGACGTCCGTCAGGCGGGCCATGCCGCGAAGGACCAAGGAGCACTTGGGGTAGGGAGAGCCCTCATCCTCTCCCGAGACAACTCGAAGTCCTGGCACGCTTGCGCTCATTCGCCTTCGTCATCCGTTGGCTCGCCGGCGAGTTGCCGCAGGCGCCGCCAGGGGTCGGCGGACACGTGCTCCGGTTCGGGCAGAGGCCGCAGGGGCGACCGCTTGGGAGGAGACTCCAGCTCAAAGCTCTCTTCCGCCGGTCGCGTGAAGAGGAGGAAAGCCATCGCCGGTCGCTTCGAAGACTCCCTCATCGCGAAGTGCATCCCGTCCAATCGCCACCCTTGGCGGACCCATTCGTTGAGGGTGTTCTCCAATGAAATTTCATCCACCGTGGAGACCTCGACCACTTTGTAGCGTGCCGCGCCGGGCGATTGGACCGGGGCCGCGGCGAGGGCCGCAGGGGTGGTCCGTCCAGTGCGCCGAGAACCCGGAGGCTCCGCAGCCTTCGATTGCGAGACCTTCTTCTTCATCGGTCGAACATTGGCGACGCCCAGGCTCAGATGCCGAAACCAACTATGGACGAATTGAATTCGCGGTCAAGAAGTACCATCGTCACGTCACAGCAACTTCGCCGCGTCGAGCGCATGGTAGGTGAGAATCAGGTCAGCGCCGGCGCGCTTGATCCCAATCAGAATCTCCATCATCACCCGTTCGTAGTCGATCCACCCGTTCTGCGCCGCCGCCTTGACCATCGAGTACTCGCCGGACACGTTGTAGGCGGCCACCGGTACGTTCACCTGCGTTTTCACCCGTCGGATCACGTCGAGGTAGGCCATCGCCGGCTTCACCATCACCATGTCCGCGCCTTCCTCGAGATCCTGAGCGACTTCTTTCAAGGCCTCGCGAACATTCGCCGGATCCATCTGATAGCCGCGTCGATCTCCAAATTGCGGCGTGCTTTGCGCCGCTTCGCGGAAAGGGCCGTAGAACCCAGAGGCGTATTTGGCGGCGTAGCTCATGATCGGAAGGGATTCGAATCGCGCCTCGTCCAGCGCCTTGCGGATCGCGCCGATCCGACCGTCCATCATGTCCGAAGGGGCGATCACGTCCGCCCCGGCCCGGGCGTAGGCCACCGAGGCCTGAGCCAGGAGTGGCAGCGTCGCGTCGTTTTGAACCTCCTGCGCCTGGATCACTCCACAGTGACCGTGATCGGTGTACTCGCAAAGGCAGACGTCGGCGACGATCTGGAGGTCCGGCAGCACCTCCTTGATCGCCCGGATCGCCCGGGGAACCACGCCCGCGTTGTCGTAGGCGCCCGAGCCCCGGGCGTCCTTCGCTCCGGGGATTCCGAAAAGAATGATCGCGGGAATTCCCGCATTCTTTGCCAGGCGAGCTTCCTCCACCGCCTGGTCGACCGAGAGGTTGAAGATGCCCGGCATCGACGGTATCGGGTGCCGGACCGCGCGCCCTTCGACGACGAAGATGGGATAGATGAAGTCGGTTGGCGAAAGCTCGGTCTCGCGGACCATCCGACGAAGGGGATCCGAACGTCGCAGTCGTCGACTTCTGTGCAATGGGAAAGCCATGGGAGAGAGAATAGCGCTTTCTGTTCGAGGTGGGTACGCGGTCCAGTTCAGCCGCGAAGCTCGACGAGATCGGCGAAGATGATCTCGTCGGACCGGCCGCGGATGCGGGCAAGGACTTCGTCCGAGGGCCTCGAATCGAGCTGAATCTTACAGCAGGCGGCGTCGGCGCCTTCGAAGACCGTGTTTTCCATTTTCTGGGCGTTGATTCCGGCCACGCGGACCGCATCGAGAACGTTGGCCAACACGCCGACCCGATCGTGGTGACGGACGATCAATTGGAACCGGGCGGGCGTTTTCCGCGCGATGTTCACGCAATTGGGGACGACCCCGGCATTCAGGAAACTGTCGACGATGCTCACTGTCTCCTCGGCGATCGCGTCCTGCGCCTGGTCGGTCGAAGCCCCGATGTGATGCGTGCCATAGACGTTCGGAAGCTGGGCCAGCTCGCTTCGAAAATCGGCCTCGCCGGTCTTTGGCTCCTTGTCGAAGACATCGGTGGCAACCCAGATGCGGCCAGCCGCGGCCTCGCTGAGAAGCGCGGCCTGATCCACCACATCGGGACGCGAGGTGTTGACGAAAAGGGCGCCGGTCGGCATCGCGGCGAGGACCTGCGCCGAGATGATCCCTTTGGTCTCCGGGCCGGCTGGCAGATGAACCGACAAGACGTCGGACGCCCGCGCCAGGGCGAGCGGGCTTTCGGCCCATTCGAAGCCCAGCGCGCGCGCCTTCTGCGGCGTCAGCGACCGCGAGTAGGCGTGGGCGCGCATCCCGAAGGCGAGAGCGCGCTGCCCGACCGCCTTGCCGATGTTTCCCGCTCCCACGATGCCGATCGCGCGGCCGTGGAGACCGCGCGCCTGGGAGAATTTCTTCTTTTTCCATTTGCCCTCTCGCAGGGCGGCCACGTTGTCCGGAATGCGCCGGTCCACCGAAAGAATCAGTCCCAGGGTCAGCTCGGCGACGGCGATCGCGTTCTGGCCCGGGCAGTTGGCCACGTAGACCCCTCGAGCGCTCGCCGCCTTGACGTCGATCGTGTTCACCCCGGCCCCGGCGCGGACGACGAGGGAGAGGGAGGACGCTTGGGCGAATACGCGCTCATTCACCTCGGTGCCGCGGACGACGAGGATCGACGCCTGGCGCGCCGCTTCGGGCAAATCAGGGCCCTTGAGCTCGGGCCGGTACTCGACGGTGAGCCCAAGGCCGCGGAGCAGCTCGAGGTGTTTTCCGGGAAACTCGTCGGCAACCAGGATTCGCATCACTTCCTCCAAACCAGGGCGATCTGCCCGAAGGCAGCATAGAATGCCGCGCGTGCCGATTGAACCTTTTGAAAAAAACACGCCGCGCGTTCACCCGCTGGCATTCGTGCACCCGGGCGCCTACTTGATCGGGGACGTCGAGGTAGGTGCTCCGCGGCGATCACGGATTGATTTCGATCGGGGCCCGAACCAGCGTCCAGGACGGCTGCGTCGCCCATGCCACCGAAAACCGGAGCACCACCCGCATCGGAATGGAGTGCACCGTCGGACACCGGGTGGTCCTCCACGGGTGCGTGGTGGGCGATCGCTGTCTGTTGGGAATGGGCTCGGTGATCCTGGACAACGTCGAGCTCGGCGAGTGGTGCTTCGTCGGGGCGGCCACCCTTCTCACTCCAAACAAGAAGTTTCCTCCGCGGTCGTTCATCCTCGGCTCGCCCGGGCGCCGGGTCCGCGAGGTCACGGCCGAGGAGATCGAGTGGATCGGCCACTCGTGGAGATCATACGTGGATCTGGCTCGGCGGCGACGAAGAGGCTGATTATCAGTCCAGGTAGCCTTGCGCCTGGAGCCGGAACAGGTGCGCATAACGACCGTTGCGGTCGATCAGCTCCCGGTGGCTGCCCAGCTCTTCGATCTCGCCGTTGTGCAGTACCGCGATGCGATCGGCCATCCGGACGGTGGAGAACCGGTGGGAGATAACGATCGCGGTGCGATCCGCGGCGAGAGCTTTGAACCGTTGGAACAGCTCATGCTCCGCCTCGGCGTCGATGCTCGCCG